>Ga0268298_10001198_pt1 | contig 31130 bp, 27 predicted proteins | sample WWTPWeurt_MetaG_FD_194462 | JGI IMG/M metagenome (GOLD analysis project Ga0268298, IMG submission 194462) | Activated sludge microbial communities from WWTP in Nijmegen, Gelderland, Netherland - WWTP Weurt | ecosystem: Engineered > WWTP > Aerobic digester > Activated sludge | place... | reverse complement strand
TGGATCTGGTCACACAACTGAAGTTTGCTCGCGTTTACATTAGACACCCTACCAATCCGGTAGATGCATTGGCACTCTTCCTGAACCCCGTGGTTGTTGAACCTCCACCTCCTCGCCGACCCATCAAGAAGGTCTTTATTGGTGGTATTCCCCGATACTTCCCTGTGACTGAAGAGGATTCGGAGAACTTCGCTAAGAATAACTACAAGAAATGCGTTCTTCAATACCGAGGTGCTGGATTGGCCATCAAGCCAATCAGTCTCCCAGATGGGACTGTAGGGACAGAAATCAAGGATGGCTTTCATCACCCTACAGATGACTTCTATATGTTGCTCTGCGAGTTTAGGGTCGCAGTTACCGATCCCAGACAAAGCATTGTTCAGATCGGGACGGAAAAGAAGTATTCGGCAGAAGTCAAGAAAGTCAATGGAGACAAGCTGTCGGATATCACTCCATACGATTTGAAGCTATTGATCGCAAGGATTGAGTCAGGCAATATTTTCGTCAAGCTGGACCCTGTGTGGATTCTACAGTCTCCCGTTTATCAGGTAGAAGAGAGATTCAGAAATTACCCCTTTGATGTCCTTAATGCTAAGAATGATGGAAATCTCTCTATGTTTCACAAGGTGATTAGTGGCATCCAAACGGAATCAAGAAATGATACCCTTCTGGTATACTACACTAGGCTATTCACCTTGTTGTTCCCTTTCCTTACCTTCGAACCGGCAAGGACATTTGCATCGGTTGAGAGATTGAAGAAACGTTATATTACGGCAGAAACCTTTGCTAACATGAGTCTAGCCGAAAGAATACCTGAAATCCCTCTTGAGGTCCTTGTTCCCACCATTGAAAACTTTGTTAAGAAGAATGCCCCTGGGTTTATCAAGAATGCTAACGCACAAGGCAAACTCTCCGATATGACGATCGTGGTGGATAAGTTTACTAGTGTGAGGGAGAAATGTCCAGCTTTCGAGGCCTATCAACTGCAAGACATCATTATCTACACTGAAGACGGAAAGGACTATTGTTTCTCCGTTCCCGAATTACTGACTCAGTTCCTGGACGGCGACACCATTAACAAACAAACAGGAGAACCGTTTGGAGCCCCCTTTTTTAAGTCGTTTATGGATAACTATGAGCACTTGAAGGGGGAGAAATTTGTCAAGACGGTAGACGGGAAAGAGGAGGACGTCTACGTTGACAAAGATCTGTATGATTTGGCCCATCCTGTCCCTGTTAAACGTCAAGAGAAATACAGCCTGGAGGATGTGGCGGGACAATTCGATGCTTACTTCGAACCAGGTCCTCTCATTGAAGATCCTATTCTGCTTATCCAGACCCTAATTGCCTTTGATCTCGACCAGCAGTGTCAAGCCTGTTCACGTCTGGTAAGAGATCCTGTCAGAAGTATGTTGGACCGCAGTGACGGGACAACCATCCCGGTAGGCTTCTGTGACTACCAGTGTATGAGTGACTATTCGTTCAGGCCTCTCCACGTGGCAGAAGAACTCTCCGCGCCGGAAATGACGGCTGAAAAGCTGATCGAATCGGTGTAAACTCAAAATTTGACCCCTATAAAAGTCCCTTATCTTTTCTGCGTTCCCCATAGCGTTCGAGGGACTACTCGTAGAGACCTCAGACATGTCTCGATACAGTAGGAACGAGAACGGTAGCAGGTGAAAAGTCCCCTCGTAAGGGTAGTATTTAAAGGAAAAGTTCCTTTGAATAACGTATTAAAGACCCCTCTTGTATGGGAAATGACAGAAAAGCATGTTTACCATGCTAAAGTAGCCACTGATCTAGAAAAGCACCCTGAAAATGCCCAGCAGCACCTCATCCAGGGATGCCTATCTGTTGATCCAGATCTGATACATATAGCTCTTTCATTTGGTGCAGATTTGAGGATTATTGGTTCTTCTGGAAAAGCCCCTATTGAGCTCTTAGCCTCTTCAGAAAAACTGAAGCGACAACAGAAAGGGGCAGGTAAACATAAGAAAGGATGAAGCGGAAATACTCTGAAATCCAATGCCCTTACAGCGGGTGTAGGCTCCACTGTAGTAGTCGACAGAAACACAGGGCCAAGTATGCAGGTATTAGTTATCGATGGAAAAAGAAGGTAGAAGCTTTGGATACTTTGGTGAAAGCACAACCTAGCCCAAGGATCAACTATGAAGCATTAAAGAAGATATTATGGCCCCTAAACGAGGAACATCAGGTTGACTCGACGGATGATTCGGGTAAAGAAGCTAAAGAAAAGTAGATATTTCGTTGCCCCTAAAGGTAAGGAAATGTGTAAGGACTTTTCGGTCTCCCTTTATCCTTTGAGACCCGTCCCTGGGATATAAAGGCTGACAGTTCTACCGTAAAGACAACTTAAGAATGGAAGACGCATGGAACTTCTTTCCAGGGATATATGTGGCGACCGTTACCGGGTCTGGGAGGATCCCCCAAGTAAGCAAGGAACTCAATCGTGTTGGGGTAACTAACTTTACATTGAATCGACAAATCCCGCCCAAGGAAAAGACATTTGAAAACATCACTCTTTCCTGCACAGACAACCACCAACAGATTTATCGAGATGCATTACAGAAAGGTCTCCCCTACATTTGTGTCTTTGAGGATGATGTCTATTTCACGGACCCGCCAAAGGAGATTAGAAAGTCCCTTCAGAAGATAGCCAAATTTGTTAATACCCCTGGTTGGGACTTTTTGTATATCGGACACTTCCCTTGGAAAATTGGTGCTAAGATGAGGAACTATCCTGGAATCTTTAAGAGTATCTCTTGGTGCACCCATGCTTATGTCATCAGCAATTCAGGCATGCAAAAAATGCTTGAACATACTCCTGAACAGATGATGCAGATCGCCAGGGTAGGTGTCCCTGTTATTGCTAATATGATGTTCAAAGAGTGTGGAGGTATCGACACCTACATTGCCTATCAGACACATAGGGGCAAGTTTGAATCATTCTGTCTGTATCCTATGTTAGTCTTCCAATACAGTATTCCCGGATGGAAGACAAAAGCACAGGCAGCCGAATACATGTCAATGAAGATGGGCTTCTGGCCGAATGGTCTAGCTTACATTGGGTGGGTGGCTCTATGGGTTGTTATTTACATCATTGTTGTATACCTAAGAAAAAGGGAGAGACAATACACGTAACAGGTTTCTTTTTTCTGCCCACTGATAAACATGTCCGACGGCGGCAACATTGAATTCATCGACGATGTATCCCCTTACATGGGATCTCCGAGAAAGCCTAAACCCATGGCGGAGATCATGATGGCTCCAAACGTGGGAACGACGGCACCCAGCTATCAGGAACTGGGAACTATGCCAGTTAATGATAAGCAGGGACTAACCATCCCAGCATACTTTCAGCCAGAACTGTTTATGGGCCCCTTACCTTCCGGATCCATGCCCACTACTCAAGATTATGGGGGTTATCAACCCAGCGGATATTCTCCCGGGTATCCCTCTGCGTATCTTCCCCCTCCGGCGGATACTACTAACATCAAGGGACTCCCCGCTGATAAGTATGGCAGTATGAAGGCCCTCGATATGAACTGTCGAGATGTAGCCGATCACATCAAGGGCTGTCCTGTCTGTGGACAATTGCATAAGTCCAATAGCTACATGTACATCGGAGTTATTGTCTTCTTAATTATTGTCTGCTTCTTCCTTGGCCGTAAGTTCTTCGATTAATGGGGGACTCTTATGATTTAAAAACTCTTGCCTACTATAAAGATGGCTGAACAATTGTTTGCTCGCTGGCACAAGGTGAAGGAAGAGATCAAAGCTCTCCAGGATGAAGAAGAACGTATCCGACAACGAGTCAAGACGGCCATGACGGCAAAGGGATTGAACACCCTTACCACTCCCGGGTATCAAGTCACCATGAAGACAATGACCCGCGAATCCCTCTCAAAGAAGGATTGTCCCGCTCAAGTGTGGTCTCAATACTGTAAGAAGAGTAGTTTTCCCGTGATGAAACTAGTAGCCCTTACTAAGGGAGTTCCACAGGAGGAAGACGATGAAGACATGTAAGAAATCTGGCCTATTTAGAAAGGGATATCCCTCTCAAAAGATGCTATCGTTCGTGTTGAGCGCTGTGACAGAGCTAACCGTTGGAACGGTTAAATATGCCTATTCCTGGGGGCGGTATTTTGTCTATGGGCATGAAGAGACGACTGATGAAAAGTTAGATAAAGTGACCAAGGAATGTAGGGAGATAAAAGAAGACTACAAACAACTCCTTCATACCCTTGAAGAAATTAAGGAACAGATCGCACATCCACATGATCAACCAAAATCTGTCGAACCTTCCCCATCCGAAAAGGAGACCCTTGCACCGACCCAAGCCCCTGAAGCTACCGATAAGGTTGAATCTTCGTCCAGCCAGCTAATGACAGCTAATTAAAGAGTAGCCACAACGAAGAAATCAGATGTCTGACGAGTCCAAATTTGTTCATCTGCAAGACCTGCTGAAGGCCCTCGAGGCGAAAGGGATCACTGTCATTGATCAGCCCAATAACAGTTTGACGGCACCCAAAGATGCCCTAGCTGACCTTCCCGTTGGCGATGAGAAGCGAAAGAAGAGGGATAAGAAGAACCGAAGGGCTAAGCTGGATGAGGACCAGCTGGATGCGGCATTGGAGAAGCTTATCCGTAGCTATCCTCCTGTCGAGAAGCGTTGGCGCGATCCCGATCTTCCAGGGCAAGTGCATTGTTCTGTCAGCTTTGTCCCTGCACGAGGGGCGAAGCCGGATGATGACGGATTGTATGGGTTGTTGAAGGTTCGCGGCACCTTCGCATCTGAGGAAGATCGTGACTGTCGAGCTGAGCTCATCATCAATGACGTGGATTCATACCACGCCATCACCCACGGATATGTGGGACAACCTCTTCCGCTGACTCACGATGACGACGACAGGTATGCTCTTGATGTAACCAATGTGGCCCTGAAGAAGAAGATCCAGGAGAATCTGACAGCTGACATGGTTGAGCGTAAGGAGAAGGAACGAAAAGACCTTGAGGAAGCTAAGCTCAGATCTAAGCAACTGGAGAAGAAGCAGGACACTGCTGCCCAACAACTGGAAGACAATGCGGAGAAGTACACAGCATTGAGGGTCAAGAGAAGTAACATGATCTTTGCCATCTACGAGATGATGAAGAAGTTGAAGCAATACAAGGATACTCTCACCCAGACGATCCATGTGATCGAGAAGATGGACCGGGAATACCCTGACTTCCAGAACGAGTTCATGGACCGATACAATTCGGCTGCCGCTAAGGCAGGTGTGGCCACCAAGACAAATCCGATTGTTAAGTTCTTGGTCGGTCCCGTTCCCTTCAACATGTCTGTCATTCCCGATACTCTCCCTGTTGTGGAGATGCCTGAGCCTCAGATTACATTCTTCGATGCTGAAGCCATTGTTCCCCGTGCCACTGCAAATGACATCTTGAATTCGGGTGGTAAGGACGCTTTCGGGAAGAAGCCCAAGATGATTGTTGAACTTGAGGCCAAGAAGGTGGTTCTTCCCAGCAAGCCTAAGATTGAGGAGCTTGAGATTGCCCAAGCCAAGAAGGAGATTGAAGAGGAGAAAGGGAAGGGAGATGAAGCTAAGGAGGCTGAACAAGTCGCCCTGCAGGCAGACAACGATGAACAGGCGGCTGCAGAGGCCGCCGCCAGGGACCAGGCAGAACTACTGGCCCAACAGGTGGCCCAAAGGATCGCCGAGACAAATGTTCAGTAGACTTCCCGGAGTTTTTATTTGATTTAAATAGCCTGGGGCTATCTAAATCAGATGTCGTTCAGACCATATCAACCCCCAAAGAAGTCTACCATCCCTGTGGGACATGATGCTCCTTCTGCCCCTCCGGCAGAGCCAAGGGATGATCAGTGTCCAGTTATCCTTACACAGGAAGAAGACTCTATCCAGAAAATTGTCGGTGGAGGAGGCCTTCACGATACACCAGAAGAACGTAAGATCTTCAACACCTTCTCTGATACGAAGATTTCTCCCGCTACAGGCAACAGCAATGCGGGGATTATTAAGCGTGTAGATTCACATGGGACACCTTCCCGTGATGTGCACCAGTTCGAACGATCGTTCGAATACAAGATTAACGTTCCTGAATATGATGAGAAGATGAAAGGAAGGGTTTTTACATTCATCAAAAAGAAAGTGAGTAAAGAAGCAGGTGGAATGATTGATGAGATTGCTAAGGTGTCCAGAGGGAGAAATGTGGATAATGTTACCGGCTACATTGCCGATGATCTATTGTTTTACCTTCTCCTCAACGGGCAAGGTGAGGATCTTTTAAGCAACATTGATGAGCAACTGGCGGACGCTTACCGTCTGGGTAGATGTCCCCAAGGAAGAACCATCAGGACGTTGTCGCTGATCAACGCGTTTTGTTAGGGAAATTGATAAGAGTAAAAGGATTCGTCCTCTTACTAAATGACCACTAGCGAATCTTCCGAGACGACCCACATTGTCTTGGGACTTGTGGGTCATGTTGCCAATGGTAAGACGACTATTGTGAAAGCCCTCACAGGAGTAGAGACTCGTAGAGACAGTTCAGAAACAACCACGGGAAAGACGACCAAGCTTGGGTATGCCTGCTGCACCTTTTGGCAGTGCCCCGGATGCCTGAAACATTACAGCACTGGAAAAGATACCACATTCAAACTTTGTGACAAATGCGGGATCGAGATGAACATTACCCGACACATCTCCTTCGTGGATTGTCCAGGTCATCATAGCTACATCTCCACAATGATTCGTGGAGGCACCGTAATGGATGGTGCCATCATTGTTACAGATGTTCGGAGTGAGCACCTACAACCGCAAACAATCGAGCATCTGGCTATCCTAGAAATGATGAATGTCAGAAACACCCTTGTCGTCCAGAATAAGGTGGATCTAGCCGAAAAAGGAGTGTGTGCTAAGAACTTTGTCATGTTACAAGAAGAGCTCAAACAGACGGTGGCCGAACATGCCCCTGTAATTCCTCTCAGTGCACAGACGGGGAAAAACATTGATCGGTTGATCGAGTATATTTACAAGATGACGACAACAGATCGTCTTCCTAAAGACAAGTATCCCGTGATGTCTGTCATTCGTTCATTTGATGTGAATCGCCCTGGAATCCCTGAAGATCAAAAGAAAGGAGGTGTTCTGGGTGTGGTCACCAGAGGTGATAAGTCCTTTAAGGTGGGTGATACTATCTTTATCCGCCCTTCAAAAGGACTAACGGCCAAAATCCTCAGTATCCAGACGGAGAAAGAAAGTAACAACCAGACCGAGAGAGGTTGCCTTCACGGAATTGGCACAGATCTACCCCCTGAAATTACACAGGCAGACCGGTTGGTAGGATGTCTGGCCGGGTTTGCCGAAGATCTACCAGAAGAATCTACTACCCTCACTTGTCAGATATCTAGACTGAAAGATGCCCCTGAGCACGTCAAGGTGAACGGCAAATACTACTTGATCATCGGAATCAAAAAGGTTCTTGTCATTGCCATTAGCTACGATAAGGGTCTCAAACAGTGGACTTTCAAATCTCAAGAGCCTGTCTGCTTCATGGTGAACAACTGCTTTGTGTATAATCTGGATATGACCCTCCTGGGAACCGGTATATTCAGTAAAGAAGAGGAAAAGAAGGATATTCCTGTCATTCCGTTCGACTACGAGGAAGAGCTGAAGCTATTTCCAACTGATGAACTTCCCCAGTATGACAGGGAAAAGATTCCTGTATTGACAATTGTCCGAGAAAACAGGAACAGCTTATGGCTGGACGCTAGGAAGTTTGCCGCATACGTAAAGAAGGACCTTGAAGATATTTGCGCTTACTTCCAGGCAGAACTACTGGCCAGCGTCCGTATCTGTTCAGACGGGTCTGTCAGGTTTTACAAGCATAAGATCCTAGAAAACAAGCTGGAAAAGATGGTTAGTAAGTATCTGAGAACGGTGTCATGTGGACAGTGTAAGAGTATCTATACGGAGAAAGTGGATAAGCTTCTCCGTTGCACACGTTGTGGGGCACTCACAGCGAAGAAAGTATAATACCCCTAGGGGTATTATACAAATAGATACATTCTATTCAGCCGTTTGATTAACTCAGGTTTTGAGATGGATTTGGGTCCGACCGTATTGTTGAAGTCAAAAGTTACACTTCGTTGATAATCCTCTAAAAAGGTAGGGATATCGACAGTTAGCTTTAGAAAGTAATGTGACTGTTCAGACTTGTCATCTGTCTTAGAATCCACCTTTCCCGCGTAGATCCCTACTCTCCGGATACTGAAATCGGGGTCTTGATTCTTCTTCACAAACAGGTAAAACGAGGGGGATTCTATTGTTTCTGATGGTCGAACCTCTTCTTTCCGGATCCAGATCTGAAAGACACATGGGACAGAATATGTCTTCCCTTCTACCAAAAAGGAGTCATCGGGGAGATCTTCTTGGTATACTAAATGATACCTCTCCGGAAAGGATCTTTGGAATGACTCCTTTTTGAAGCTCTTTGGAAGGATGAAGCTGATGGAGGCGGCAAAGCTGCCACATTTCTTAATGAAACTTCTTGCCAGTGAAGATTGCCTACCAAATGGAGGGTTACCGATCACGTGGATTTTTCTATCCTTAGGAGGGACATACTCCTTCAAGAAGTCCATCGATTTGACATCGGGGTGTTCTGGCTGAATATCACAAAAGAAGGTTGAGGGAAACTCTTTCATCAAGCGGACAAACGAACCATCTCCTGCACTGGGTTCGATTAAGAGGTCTTCATGTGCGGGTTTCACATGTTGAAGAAACAACTGGAAGCATTTCTCTGCTATAACAGGGTTGGTGTAGAACTTTTCCAATCCAGCCCTTTGCAGACCATGCAGTTGTATGTTATTTATTCCGTTAGTGACCTCCACAATAAGAGTATCGGCCATTTGTCTGTTTATCCTAGCCCTTCAAGAAATCACTTTCGAAACCAATGAAGTTTCGAGGGGTTAATAATTGGAAAGTGATCTTTAGACTGAGGCTCTGCACCGAAAATAAATGGATCTCAAAGGACTATCATCTGTTGCGGATGCTGTCAGGCAGCAGTTTACCCTGTTAATTGACTGCATGTATGAACAGTTGGATATGTCCCAGATTCCAAGGTGGAAGATTGAAGAGTGCTTGGATCCCACTATCGTGAATCTGAAAGGACGGAAGCCTCAACAGATCCACCATGGAGAAGTATACATTGGCAGACCCATTAACATGGGTGGATGGCGTCTCCAAGGGTCAGAGTATGCTAACCCCTTCAAGGTGGGTAAAGATGGAGACATTCATGAAGTGCTCAGAAAATATAAGGAATACATTAAAGGTAGGGACCTTTCCCCATTGAAGGGGAAGAAATTGGCATGTTGGTGTTTTCCCTCTCCCTGTCATGGCAATGTGTTGGTAGAGCTTCTGAATTCCTCTGCAGTAGTAAAGGATGCCTCCTCGATTTCTGAAGCTGTCTGATGTGCCGAAGGTGCATTTGGTGGTTATCTTTATGGCCACCGTAATCGCATGGGCAGGTGTAGGAGGCCTGTATTCAATGGTTACAGATAAGCTTAGCTGGCAACACCAGATTGTTATCTACGCGGTATCCCTTGCTGTTTCTATCGGGATCTTATTCTGGTATCACAGCTCATTCGCGTCATAAGAATAATACCCCTAGGGGTATTATTTACTTTTCATTACTCTCTTTCCAGATACAATTGTGTCGTTAATTGTTACTCCCCTAAACCGGGGAGAAGTATCAGAGGACACCACTATGTCCTTGTTTTCCGAAAGGAACTTATCGAATCCAGATAGTGAACACTGTAGCCTGCTCTGGGTAGAGTTACACTTTACATCTAGATGGACTCGACCGCATCGTTGTTGTAGACTGTCCCTGAATTCATAGATGTGTTGACGTTCAATCAGGGTGGGCTTCCTCTTCTGTGGGACCTTTTTGATCAAGTCGGATAATTGTACAAGTTCCTCTTTGGTTACCTGTCCAAACAAAAGAGTCTGGGTTCCCCTTAGCTTGAGTTCACTGATTCTAGTAAGCTTTTTAACCCCGTGATCCTGTTTGTATTGAATGACAACCATGTTAGTCTCTTCTGAGAGGGACTCATAAAACCTGACAGCATCAGCCAGAAATACGGTGTTGCTACCCGTTGTTTTTACAGACAGGTTCACACCCTCCGGATTCTGGTCAGCCGGCAAGTCATACTTGCTGGTGTATCCGAATGAAAACGACTTCTTCCCCGTTATTGCGGCCACGATTTGCTTCTCCCAATGGAAGCCATGCCTCTGGACTTCAACGGTGGAACTTTCCCAAACTTGCTTGAGGGTCTGTTTTTGGACACCTGACACATGCGATAGACGCCCCAGAAAAGAAGATACATCCCAGTTTAACTTGCTGATTACCCTTTGAATAAACATGTCGCCCTTATCCTTAAGGACCCTTCTACTCGGAAAATCACATTTACCACCCCTAAGAGTGCTAAATCGATCGTTGATACAAACTGAAAGCTTAGAGGTAGTTACCCCCGATCATGCTCCCCATCTGTCTAGGGGCATGACTACCCAGTTCAGCCCCCAACATCAGCCTGTCTCCCAAAGAATGGGATGACATACCAGCCTGTCCCATGTGGTGTTCGACATGAGGCATATCCCTGGGGCCGTCTCCGTTAGGAGGAAGAGGGTTTACAACTGCTTGGAGTCGAGCAGGGGGCGCTTGTGCGCGTTGAGCCGCCCTCATACGCATCTGGACAGTAGAGCCCGTAGAGCTGGACTTCTTGCAGCGAAGTCTGCAGATGATGAGAATGGCAGCAATGGCCGCCAGGACGATGAGCCCGATACGTTCGTTTTCCTTCAGAGGCATTTATTAACCCCCAGATTTTATTTTTTCGATAATGAAGTGGTGGAGAACTGTCCCTAAATAAGGGGACAAATAGATTACTTTCTGCAGTTGGGGCAGTTGCAGCCGGGAGGACATGAACCCCCAGGAGCACAGGCAGAACAACGACCTCCCCCAAGGGCCTTTCCGGCAGAGAAGTAGGACTTCTTGTCCTTACGAACATACCTGACAATAGCCCCAATCAACAGGAGGACGAGTAGTCCAAGGACGATTTTGTTAACCAAAGAACGGTCCATTTTACAGTAAACGAGAAAAAGAATTACCCCGAGGGGTATTCTTTTATACATTTGATGGAGCTCAGATGTCCTCCCCCGCCACCTCCTCGTAGCTGGGAAGATCGTCGAACTCACTGGCAGGCTCCTCTGTGAACACAAGGGTCTCGTCCCCCGTCAGCTTCCTGGCCAGATACAGCCAGGGCTTCTCGAAGTTGTAGTTGGACTTACTGGAGATGTCATAGTATTGACACTTGTGCTCCCGGTGGATGGTGATGTTCCTGGGCTTCACCTCCCTGTTGCGACAGTCCACCTTGTTGCCGCAGATGACAAGGTGGATCTTCTCAGCCACCCGACGAAGCCCCTTGATGTAGTCGGGCATCTTGTCGTAGGTGGATTGGTCGGTCACATCGAACATGGCGATGGCGCCGTCCAGACCGTAGTAATACATGTCTGGCATGGGAACGGCTCCGCCAACTTCCACTACATTGAACTCGACGATGAATGTCCCTTCAGCTCCCTTGCAGTAAAATGGGAGCTTGGTTTCCTCACATCCCATAGTGTGGAGCGGACTTCCCAAGAACTCTCCAGTGGACAGTCTCTTGATGTAGGTGGTCTTGCCAGATGATACGGGGCCCAGAACGGCAAGCTTGAACTTGCGGGTAGCACCGGTTTTCTGCTCGGAAGACATGATTCAGTATGCTGGGTATGTCAGGTGTGGCGAAGGTGACTTTCCTGTCAGTCTGCTCTGTAGGTCTCAATTTTGTAGATTACTATCCCCCGGGGGATAGAAACCGTATTACCAGTTTTTTGTGGTTACCACGCTAGAAGACCCTTGCCTTCATCAACAGACACTTTCACCAGCTTCAGTCGCTACACTCTTAAAATTCCAACCGAGACCCATCAGGATCCATCGGTCGTCATCTCCGTCCGTCTACCCAGGTTCTCACCCTAGTTAATCGAACATAGCACCGTTACTCAGTTATCTGCGTCCACAGATATATGCTTGCTCATGTTGTCGGTATCTCCCTGAAAAAACAGGGGTTCAGGATCGCCCCATAAAGGCTCTCCATCAGGAAGTGAAAACCCTTCACCTCCACATCAGTCTTGAGTAGACCAATTAATCCGTTACTTACTTGCAAGGCACAACAACGCTCTTCCCTATCGGGGACGTCTCCCCTTGACCTATCATCAGATAATAATGTTATTGCTGACCGCCAGGTATTCCCAAAATAGGACCCTAGCTGAACTCTAAATCGGTAACCCCAAATCGGGATCTCCGAAGTCGTCCTCTTTTCGGGACCTGAGTTCTTGTTTCGTTTTACCAATTGGTTGTATGGCTGGCTCATCATCAGTTCTGAGGTCACCCCTGAAACGACAGGATGATCAGAACACATATGATGTAGACCCGTAACAGGGTCCGATGGTCACATTTCTTTATCGAAGGATGTTCGGGTTGCAGATCGACTGTGGCCCTCCTCTCACATTGACCGTTTCTTCCCAAAGAGGCAAAGAAGGTGAGATTCCATCCACTAGTCTAGACTCAGCTGAGTCCCAGTTCTAATTATTAGTTGTTTTCGCTGGTCGAATGAGTATCTCATTCTAGACTTCAGGCGGTGTTGCCCATTCTAAGTCCAACGATCATCCCTCCTTCAAGGGAATGACCAATCATCTCACAAGATGATGGGTCTTTCAGGTAATCTCCACTCCTCGAATCGAACGAGGCTCGACACGGGGTTACGGCCCGCCGGCGTCACCAGGCGCCTCAGTGGAGTGATACTCCGTTAAAGTATCACTCCTACGGTTCCTCAAGAGATAATCCCATCTCTTTAGACCAAGTAACTCTGTTTATTCCTCCCTTCACTTTACCATTAAGCCGACGCCGGGTTCTGCCCCCGGACCTCTGGGGTGAAGGCCCAGTATCCTATGCTAGTTAGACTACGCCGGCTGAGACATCAAGATGTTTCAGCTGGATCGTTCATTCTCTAAACCCCTACTGGGAATTGAACCCAGATAACAGGCTTCGTAAACCTGTGCCTTGTCCATTAGGCGATAGGGGCTAATACACCTGAATGTATTAGCCCAGTTATGCTGACAGGAGGAATCGAACCCCCGAAATCACTGTGGAGCAGTGACATTTTACCATTAAATTATGCCAGCCGTGTCTCCTGGAAGAAACAGCTGTCTTAAACCGGCACCGGGACCTGCCCCCGGATCTACAGGATGAGAGCCTGTTATCTTAGGCTAGTTAGACTATGCCGGCTGAGACACCGAGATGTTTCAGCTGGATTAAGGAGATACTTGGAATCGAACCAAGGTCTCTACGGTCAGAACGTAGTGTGTTAACCACTGCACCATATCTCCTCTAAACCCTAGGGATGAGAGGAGACCATTAAAAATAAGGGGGTTACCTGGACTTGAACCAGGATCAACGGGTTTGGAATCCGCTATTCTGCCAATTAAACTATAACCCCTGACACATCGGAAGGTGTCAGGGATACAATTAAGGAAAGATACCAGTGGGTGTTGATCCCACAACCCCATAGGGGCAATAGTGTAGCACACTATCTGGCAGACCGCTGCCTTTGGTATCTCATCCTCCTCGAAGGATGAGATACTCTCGTTTCACTCTCTCGTTTCACTCTCTCGTTTCACTCGTAATGCTCCCGATCGGTTCTGCCCCGATGCCGCCGGCTTATCGTACCGGTACTCTACTAATTAAGCTACGGGAGCTCTTTTCCCTATGGAAAAAAGCTCACTATTCCCCAGGTTGGAGCCGAACCAACGTTTAGAGGCTCACAACCTCCCGCTCTACCGTTGAACTACTGAGGACTCATACCTCTCGGGGTATGAGTCCTATTTTACCTAACGCCCACGGTTGGTTCTGCCCCAACGACCTCCCGGTTAACAGCCGGACGCGCTAACATATCTACGCCACGCGGGCTCACTCTCCGGGAAGAGTGAGCTTAATAAGGTCCCTACCCGAATTGAACGGGTTACCTACGGTTCTGCAAACCGCTGCTCTACCGATGAGCTAAGGGACCTTACACTTCGGGAAGTGTAAGGTCAGTAAGGCCAGGTCACCGGCACTCTCTCATAGTTGAGTTACACAGGCACATTCTCCGATGAGAATGTGCCCAAATAAGCCCCCATTGGGAATCGAACCCAAATTAACCCCTTAGGAAGAGGTAGTCCTATCCGTTGAACGATAGGGGCTGATACCTCTCAGGGTATCAGCACCAGTAAGCTCCCACCAGGACTCGAACCTGGATCTTCGGGATTAGAAATCCCGTGCCTTCTCCGTTTAGACCATGAGAGCTCATATCCCTAGAGATATAAGCTCAATACAAATAAAGCCAGTGACGGGACCTGCCCCCGCAACATTCCGATGAAGAGTCGGACACTCTAATCTATTTGAGTTACACTGGCTATTTCCCCTCAGAGAAATAGCCATTCGTTTTATTTGTTAATGCCCCCGGGTGGAGTCGAACCACCTTCTCCAGACTTTCAATCCGTAATTCTCCCGTTGAACTACAGGGGCCCATACTCCTCGGAGTATTGGCCCTCTTTTCACTCGTCTCGTTTCACTCGTCTCGTTTCACTCGTCTCGTTTCACTCGTCTCGTTTCACTCGTTATGCACCCGATGGGAATCGAACCCATCCGAAGTTACCTTAGCGTGTCTTGAACACGCCGCCGTCCCCAGCTGGCTCCAGGTGCACTTCACCCCGCAGGGTAAGTGCACTCGTCTCACTCCATTTCGTCTCACTCCGTTCGTTATGCATCGTATGGGAATCGAACCCACCCGTTGTTACCAAAGGGGATCTTAAATCCCCCGCCGTCCCCAGCTGGCTCACGATGCTATTACCCCGCAGGGAAATAGCCGTGATGCCCATACCCTTATGAGTATGGGCATCGGGAGATATTCATCTATCTCCCTTTGCTCTAGGTGCGTTTTGTTTAAAAGTTAAAAGCTTTTTTTGTTGGTTTGCAGTTAGCACCCTTTATTTCCCCTCTCCCCCACTCGTATACCACCACCAGGACTCGAACCCAGATCTTCGGCTCATGAGGCCGATGCTCTACCCTTAAGCTATGGAGGTCAAGGATCGGATGGCCTTTGACCTCTCTATGCTCCCAGTCAGAGTCGAACTGACTACCAACGGCTTATAGGACCGCTGCTCTACCGCTGAGCTATGGGAGCCAACGGCCTGATGACCGTTGGCTCCTTTGAAGACTTTCTCCCCTCAGGAGTGACGACAAAACAACTATCCAATTCTTTAGTTAGCTGACCTGGCGTCTCCGAAGATACCCAAGGAAAAGAAGAATTTTTTCATTTTTATTTGATCTCATTAATTCTTAGCAGCAAAGTTGGAAGGACCCTTCTATCCAGGATAATTTATCGGCGGATGTTGTAATCCACGTTGTTATACTTACGTTCGTTCAACTTGATACTACGGGGATCATAAGCTGTGATTCCAAACGACTGATCCATCAGCATAATAGAAGGATCCAGACTGGCCACCTGATCCTCTGTCTCATATTGTCCTGCCACTTCATTGGCAAGGATATTAATGATACGTTGAATCATGATTTGGGGATGATTGTATTCCTTATGATAGATCTCCCACATGGTTTGATCGATTTGATCCTTGGGGACAGTTGTGAGAGGTCTATCCGGACATAGCCGTTTCACCTCTTCCTGGATCGACTTGTAGATGTGATCTACATTCTCCTGGGTAAAGAACTGGCTATACCCAGGGTTACCTGCTGGGTCAGCCTGGCTAATGGCTTTCTGGAACTGACGGTTATCCATTTACAGTAGGAGCAGATTTAAAAAAGGTTCGAAGTCTTTAAAAATGGCAGCAATATATCTGTGGAGCCAGTTCTCCCCCACAAGCCAACAGTTTCTCTCTGACGTTCAGGGGATACCTGGAATGCAAGTAATTTGTATCGATCATCCCTCTGTTCGCCAAAAGATTCTGTCATCAAACAAGGTGAAGGTAACGACAGTTCCTTGTATTCTTGAGGCTGGTCAAGGGAAACTCATGCAGTATGAAGGTGCCGGGGTAGCTCAGTGGATCCAATACAAGCTACAAACCTCAGCACCTGCGTCACCTCCTATCATGGGAATGATGCAACAGCCCCAAGGGTATCCCCCTCATTTGCCACCTTACCCCCAACCACTTCCTCAAGGATACCCTCAAAGGCCTCAACAGTATCCTCAAGGATACCCTCAGCAACCACCTCCTCAACAACCTTACCCACAACCATCCCCTCAAGGATATCCGCAACCACAGCTCCCCGACAATGGTCTCCAGTTTATGATCAGTGCAGGCCCCATGAAGACAGGTGCGCCCGAACTACCTGCCTCCCCTCAAGAAGGACCCGCCGAACCAGAGCCTTCTTTTCAAGGATTGAAACAGACTCCGGTGGGACAGCCTGAACCAGAGTTGAAGTTCGCTATCAGTGCTGGCCCCATGAAGACGACAGGAGCACCAGACCCAGCCGGACCACAGCAGCCATCTCAGGGACCTCAACAACCCCAAGGTCCACCACAAGGAATCCCACAAGGAATCCCACAAGGAGTAACACCTATGTCTCAAGTGGGATCAGAACCACCCGTCCAACAGAGACCTGTGTATCAGCAAAATCTCCCCCAGATGACACAAGCAGCTAGCAGTTATTATCAGCAACAAGCACAGATGGCCCAGATGCCTCCTCAACAAATGCCTCCTCAACAGATGCCTCCTCAACAGATGCCTCCTCAACGCCCCCAACAGGCTCCTCAGCAGATGCCAGATCCTAGAGCCCCCAAGTTGAGCCCCAAAGAACAGATGTTTCAACAGATTATGGCACAAGCAGCAGCTGAACAACAGGCCAGAGAAGAAGAGATGCGTAAGCCCCCTCCTCAATAAGCTCAAATGTTTTAATGGGTTATGGCCCATTAAACGTAACGAACATTTGAAATCCCTTTCGTAGATGACACGGGCAAAACTGACACGTCTGACAATGATAGCAGGTAGTAATTAACCTGCGTCTCTCCTAACACAAAGATGGGTATCCCTGGCTTTTTCGCTTGGCTCCGCAAGAACTGTCCCTTCATCATCAAGAAGGTGCCCCGACACAGCAGTATCTCCGCTGACCCACAAGGGTTGAAGGCCCCTGTGGACAACCTATGTCTGGACATGAATGGTATCATTCATGAAGCAGCCCAGAAAGTATTTAAGTATGGAAACTACAAGGAACTCAAGTCCAAGTATCATCCAGCAAAAGAGCTTCCTTTCGCTGTCATGAAGAAGAAGGTCTTCTTCGAGATTGGAAGAATCATGGACAAATTGGTCGACCAAATCAAGCCCCGGAAAAGGATCTTGGTGATGGTTGACGGTCCTGCCAGCAAGAGCAAGCGAGCTCAACAGCGCAGCCGTCGGTATCGGTCCGTCACCGACCCAGACAAGAAGTTCGACACCAATGCCATCTCTCCTGGCACTGAGTTCATGGATCACATGAGCAAGTATCTGGACTACCACATCCGTCTGAGATGCACGACCGATCCGGGATGGATGAAGCTCCAGGTGGTCTTCTCCAACGAGAAGGTGCCTGGTGAGGGAGAGCACAAGCTGATCAACTTCATCCGCAAGTATTGCACCAACCAGGAGAGTTTCGTTTTCTACGGGTTGGATGCGGATCTAATCATGCTGACCCTTTCCATTCAGAACCGCCTGTATGCCTTTCCTGCGGTCGCACCGTTCTGGATCGTCCGTGAGGATCAGTATGACCTGGGGTCCATGATCATCATCGACATTGCCCTCCTTAGAGAGTGGCTAATTCAAGAACTGACATGGGGAATGGACGCGACAAGAGAGGGTGTCATTGATGACTTCATCTTCCTGTGTTTCCTCTTAGGCAATGACTTTTTGCCTCACTCACCCTCCGTGGACCTTCTGGACGGAGGTGTAGAACTGCTGTTCGCCAGCTACGTGATGGCATGTGAGAAAGAGAATGCTCATTTGGTCACCCAGGGGAAGGATGATCGGGGTCGTCCCACCAGTCAGATCAACAAACTGGTGTTCAAGGAACTTCTCTTCCAACTGACCCTTACGGAGAAGATGATCCTGGAAGACTCTGTCAAGAAGGACGTGTTCGCCGATCCCCTTCTCCAGAAGCACCTGAAGACAAAGGAGATTATCATCTCTGACACTGGGGACACCATCCAAATCGTGGTGGAAGATGAGGATGCGGAGCCAGAGGAGCCGGTGGAACCAGAAAACCCAGAGGAAAAGGGGGCAGAGAAGAAGGTTCCCCTAAAGGTGAACAAGACAGAGCTGGACTATGAGGCCTACCGGGAAGAGTATTACCGGACCAAGATCCCCAGCGCCACAGCTCTACAAGTCTGTCACGAGTTCTTTTGGGGCATGGAATGGGTGTTCCAGTATTACACTCATGGGGTGCCTAGCTGGGACTGGTGTTACCCCTTTGCTTACTCCCCCTTCGCAAAGGAGATGTGTGATGCCATCGACAGCTACCAGTCTAAACCCTTTGTAACTGGACGTCCCATCAAGCCCTTCCTCCAGCTGCTGACCATCCTGCCTCCTCAATCGAAGGATCTGATCCCCAAGCCCTTGTCAGAGATCCTCAACGGCATGCCTACTGAAGTGAAGTTGGATCTGGCCGGAAAGAAGTTTGAATGGCAGGCAGTGGCCATCCTCCCTGATCTTCCGGACAAGAAGATCGAACAAGAGTATCTCCGTTTCGTCAACTCTGTAGACGACATGTCCAAGAAGAGGAACCTCATCGGGAAGGAGTATATCTACGTATATGACCCCTCAAAGGACTACGAAGTGAGAAGCTACTACGGCACCTTTCGATGTGCTGTCAAGGTGGTCATGCTGGAGGATCACTAAAAGTCCCATGTATAGAATAAATACCCTTCGGGGTATCTATTTATCCACGTTTCTACGGATGCTAATGTCCAGAGGATTGCCGTATTTCGAAGGTCATTTAGAAAATACCCCTCTATCGTAAATGGACCAGGTTATTATTGCTCCTAATTCATCCCGGCACCAGCTCCATAACGACTTCTTGTATAACCTAGAGATCGATGGTAAGGTGTACAAGAGTGCCACCCACTACATCTACAGTCAGATGATGCCCGAGAGGAACATGGCTAACTTCGTCACATATCAGCTGGATGGAGCTACCGTGAGGAAGAAGTCAAATGCTATCCTATTCGGAAAGAAGGCTAAGGGAGATCGTAAACTAGCCCAGGCATCTGAGTATATTATATTGAAGGCCCTTGAGGAGGGATACAAAGCTAGGCTAGGAGATCCAAAACTAAGGTCTAAGCTAATCGGGACAGGAAAAGAGCCGTTGGTTTATGTCCGCGATGATCCTACATATCTTCCAGGGGATGTAACTGTCCTTGGCCTGAACGCCAGAGGAAACGGACAGAATCTCCTTGGCATCCTCCTGGAGAAGCTACGCACAGAAGTAGGAAAGAATGTGAAGGCGGCTGACATGCTTCAAAAGATTCCCGATGCGGAGAGACTGTTTAATATTATTACTCGGAGGGATCTCTTGTTGGAACAGTTGTCATTGGGTCACTTCCCCACTGACTACTCTCTGGAATCATTGTTCACTCGAAAGGAGGGCATTCCTTTGGCTAGCTTTACGGAGGGGTTTGCCCAACGATACCCTCCTTCTCTCAGAAGTAACTATTACATCTTGTATGAACGTCAACGTGAACCATTGAAAAGGGCCCTTGAGAAACTGGTAGGTGCCCAACGTCTAGCTGCCTCCCGTAAAGTAGCCGCAGACAAAGAAGTTGCAGATCAGAAGGGCACGCCGGAATACCTAAGGCAAATGTTGGGAACCACTGACCTGGCACAACGAGCCTATCGAGAGGCCCTTAAGGGGATTACGTCTGCCGAAGAAGCCTACAAAGTACAACGAGCCTATCGAGAGGCCCTTAAGGGGATTGCGTCTGCCGAAGAAGCCTACAAAGTACAACGAGCCTATCGAGAGGCCCTTAAGGGGATTGCGTCTGCCGAAGAAGCCTACAAAGTGGCACTGGCAAAGGACAAACAGAGCGAACCTCTACTAGAAAGGGATGTCTTGGATGAGTTCGATCATGGAAATGTTGACTGGATCGAAAGGAGTTATGATCAGGCCATTCGTAAGCAAGCTATCCTTCAGGTCTTTCTGGAACATACTAAGGTTAACTATGATTCCCTCTTGTTATCAGTGGCCAAGAAGAAGTTCATTGATATGTATTGGGGACAACGCTACAACTTTGACCCCGCTGGAAAGGCCACCCAAATGACAATTGAGGAGTTCTCTAAGCAGAGGAATGTTACGTTGGATACCCTTCGATACATCGGTGTTGAGGCACTTAGAGACCTTCGTTCTTCTGTGTATGGAAAGTATCAACGTGGAGAGCTGAACGCTATCCCTGATCTGGAGGTCCGTATTGCTGAGATCATGAACCATCTTCGTCATGATATCTTGGGAGGTGATCGCATTGTTTTCCCTCGATTCGTCCCTAAGGTGGTTAACCCATCTGGAAAGTTCCTGGTATTGATCTCTGAAGATCAGGCTGTTGAACCTAGCAGTCCCAGACAAACTTATGGTGGCACCCCTCTAAAGGACTATTACTTACTGGGAAGTCCCGAAGGCGCTTGTAGCGATGATGTTAACGCCGTTTGCCCCTTGGGTGGAGGGGATGATGACGAGGAAGACGACGGGGGTGCCATCGATGACAGTGGAGACGTGTTCGACGACGGAAAGGAGGAGCTAGAACATGACGACGAACCTGAAGACGAAGAGCCCTTAGACAATGATGGTAATGACAATCTAGAGGAATATCAAGAACCAGAGGACGAGGACGTCATTTCCCCTGATGACGAAGGGGATGCCGACGGAGATGGAGATTTTTCTCAGGCCGTTAAGGATGCTGGTAAGGCAGTAAAGAAAGTCCCTATCCAAAAGTATGAGATCCCAGCTAACCCCATTCGTTTCGGTGGACCCAATGATTACCCATATGAATGGATGTCTCCAGATTACTTATCCATGTTGAAGATCAACGGATTCTGGTATCCAAGTATCTCTCATTATGTGGCGGCCCGTTTGGCTACTCCTATGCAGTTCAAAAATGTCCAGCCTAGGCTCTGGATCCAGAAGGACCCTAGTTACGAATACCAGTTTGCTAAGACGGATCAGAAAGGTATGCTTATCCCTGACAAATTGGACAAGCCTGGAGGATTCTATCCTCTGGATGAAATCAAAGAAGCTCTTCCTAAAAGGATTCAAGAGATTTACAATCAACTGTTTGTCCGATATGCTGATAGAGTGATCAACATCAAGATGCGACATTACCCCTTCCGTCAGATCTTGTTTGCCACTGGTCGTAAGAAACTAGTGTACCAGGATGATGGTCGTCAAAATGCGGTAGGAGGGAAAGAGATAGCTACCATTATGACAGGCATTCGGGACAGGATCAAAGATGTGGTTGAACTGACCGTTCTTCCAGCCCCCTTGTTCGATCAGAAGAAAGCGAAGAGTCTTTACGACTACATTGTGGATAGGACAACTGAACTAATCCGGGCAACTGTCCTTATTGCTAGGATGAGAATGAGTCCACGCGATAACTTTGCTCCCGACGACATTCCTATGGTCGGGTTTGAAGATGCCCGTATCGCCCTCAGGTATTTGTATCCCCAGTGTAATGACATTAACTACAATGAAGCGGTCGAGGATCCCAGTGACAAGTATAGGGCCAAGTTTGGAACCATCGTTCAAGAAACTGTAGGGAAGTTCTTCCCTAAGAGGACCATCTTTGATTCCAACACACAAGAGTCGATGGATTCTATTCGATTGAAACTAGAGGGTAAGTCTGAGGATCCTATGACAGATAAGATCTTTGTCAACTACAAGGAGGTAATGATGATGATCTGGACCCACATTGTGTATGTGTCTATCTATTTGTTAGAAGACCTTCCCGGGGGAAATGTCCCAGATGAAGAATTCGACGATTCTGCCTTCAAGGGGAAGCTTAAGGATATTCGTGGTTCTGTCTTCAAGATGAACACGGGGTCAAAGGAAGCGACTGCAACAAAGGCAGTATTGTTCCTGTTGAGTGTGGCCCATCAATACTATAGTCAAGCTACCCAAATAGCCCCTGCAGATATCCAGTTCGTCAATAATTTCATCTTCCCGGGAGAAGTTGATGTCGACGAACCAGTGGAGTCGGAGAGCTACAATCAGTATCCCGATCTGGTTCAGGGGCTGACAGATATGATGGGATCCCCGGATCAGCCACTCTCTCTTGTAAAGAAACTGGCGGCTATCATCGATCGTCTGGTTAAGTTCCCCACAGATGATAAGATGTTGTATAATAAGCTGACTATTAGGGTTAAGTTCTTCTCTGCCCAAGTTTAAGGTTGTTAAGGGGCTTAATAGTTTCAATGGGGGCATTCTGGAAGATCACACAGGAGGGTGATACAAAGGTGATTTTAGAGCCTTTCTTAGCTGCCGTTTTTTCGGACTTTTTATTTTTCTGATGATATGTTAAATGGAAGTCTCCAAGGTTATCTGTGTTCTTGCCATTGCCCTTATCCTGGTGGTCGCTTTCTACAAGTGCCCCAAGAAGAGCTCAGGCTTCAAGATTCTCCCTCCTGCCAACTCCATGTTGCCCCGCAGCTCCAGTGACCAACCCCTAGGTGAGCTGGGAGGTAGCTTGTCTGCCCTGGGCGGGTATCAGTTCCGCGGCGGCAACGGGTTTGCCGATATGGTTTCTAGCGGAAAGGCGGCCCCTGCTGCTAAGGATCAGAGGATCCCTGAACTCCCTACCGTCCAGGACATGCTTCCGGACGGTATGGCTGTAGGTTCCCGACAGTCGGAGCCTTACGAAATGCGCGTGGCCACTGTCCAACTCCGCGACAAAGCTACTAGCTCTGACTTGGCCACCATGCTTTCTATGATCGGCCAAGAGCCCATTCACCCCGTCAACTCCGTGCACCAGATCCATGATCGCGACTACCACTTTGCCACTGGTATTAAGTTCCAGCTTCCCGGCCAGCCCGCATTTGACCCTTCTTTGGCCCTTATGGAACTGGAGAGAGTCTAAACCGTCACGAAATTGACCGTTTTAAAGGGGGATCCCTTTCAAACAAACAACTATGACGTCCCATGTTTCGTTACAGGATAGGATAAGAGATGTGTTTGACCAGTTCTTTGGCGTCGTGGCGCAGAAGTATGGTCTTAGCAAAGAGAAGGTGAAACAGGCCTGTCTGAATCGTCCGGTCGTAAAGGTAACACCTCTGAACAAAAAGGACAGTCAACTTCTCGAAGAGGCAAAGAGATTCATTGTCGATGAGATTCCTTCAATGAAGATGACCGTGGACAAGCTGAAGGCTCTCTGCCGCGATAAGGGCCTGAAGGTATCTGGAAAGAAGGAAGAATTGTTGAACCGTATTCAACATCCAGATAATCCTGAGCATAAGGGAGGGAAGACAGGAGGAAAAAAGAAAAACACCAGATTCAAGGGATGTGACGCCAGCAAGATCATTGACAAGCTACAAGGTCCTGCAAGCAAGCTAGCTATCCGCAAGAATGCAGAGGGGCATTATGTCCACATTGATACAGGACTTGTATTTCACCCACAGTCCCAAAAGGTAGTTGGGAGATGGGTCGATGGCAAGATCAGATTCCTCCTGGTGGAAGACATTGAGCTTTGTAAGAAGCTCAAAGTTAACTTCGAAATTCCTGAAAACCTTGATCTAGGGGTGATTAAGGTAGTGGATAAGACAGTCACAGAGGCCCTTGGCGAAGATGACTTCAAGGATGACCCCGACGAGGAAGAGGACGATGAAGCCGAAGATGACGGAGATGATCCCTTTAATGCTGAGTAATAACACCCCTCGGGGTATTATTATGACACTATTATTACGGTCCCTCATTGAAGGGGTTAACTTTACACCATTTTATGGGACTATCAGAGACAAATGTTTGAATGTTGTATCATTATGCCCCTAGGTTTAGGAATGATCTGGAGGAAAGGGGTGAATAGGATCGCTGATCTAAAGAAGACCCTAACCGTTAAAATGAGCTCAGAACAACCAGTTACTGTTCAGTGGTACAGCGACAAGAACATCCTTGTCCAGGGAGATTATGAGGCCAATGCGAAGGCGATGAAGCGATTCCAGGCCAGGTGGAACCCTCGTCTGAAGTCTGGACCAGGGTGGCTGGTTCCTCACGAGTTTGAGTCGGCTGTCCGCGCATACTTCAACGTTCATGAAGAGGAACCTCCCGCCAAGTATGGTCCTGCACCTTCATCTGTCCGTAAGGCACCTGCCCCTCAGGCAAAGAAGCCCGTTCCGGAGCCTGAACCTGTGGCGGAGGAGCCAGAGGAAGAGGAACCTGCACCCCTTCCAGTGAAGAAGCCTGCTGCGGCTACCGTGAGCAAGAAGCCTGCTGCAGCCACTGTGAGCAAGAAGCCCGTCGTTCAGGAGGTGGCTCCCGATGAGGATGAGAATGATGTCAAGTCCCTTGCCAAGAGGATGAAAGACCTGATGTCACGTGTTGACCGTCTCGAAAAGGGTGGCAAGTAAACGTATCATATCCCGAGGGATATTATACTTAATGATGGTGTCCACCTCCGTGGTGTCCTCCCCCATGGTAAGAGCCACGCCTACCTCCATGACTTCCACCTCCATAGTAGTATCCATACAGAGGATACACTGGGACTTGATTGTAGTAATAGGGGTGAGGTGGATAGATGTCATACGCCTGTACTTCCTGGAGCTGGCGGGATTTCTCTGCAGCAACAGCCGCGTTAGTTGCCGCTTGAAGGGCAAGGCCCGTAGCCTTGTCCGTGTCCTTCTTGTTCTTATGGATCATGTACATAGCCACGGCGGTCACAACAATAAGGGCCAGCACGGCCACGATAGCAATAGGTTCAGCCATTTACTAGAGTCAATAAAAATAGTTTACACCCCGAAGGGTGTGAACCAATACATACAGCTTATTCATAGTCTCGGAAATCAACCGCTTCCAAGACTTGGAACTTGTCTTCGATCTTGGAATCGAACTTGATGCCGACAGGAAATCTAGGAAGGACATCATCCTTTGACAGGGGCTGATATCGGACAGTCAACATCTTCCCAATGAACAAGTTCTTGTTCTTGAACTGCTTTCGACGCTTCTCAATGCTTCCACGGGGACGAACAGTGAATCGTTCCTTCTTCTTGGTCTCGCAGACGAAGATGGCGGCTCCCTTCTCTGAACCCACACCTTCGACAACATCAGTCACAAGGAACTCTTCATCCTCGAACTCCTTGTATTTGAGAAGGTCGTTCACTCGGCGGCCCAGACGATACAGCCCGTCCAGGTTCCTCACAATCAGGCCCTCGTAGCCCTGCTCCACGAACTGATGGTGATACTCCTTCAGTTCGTTCTCATCTGCTGCCTCCTCATAGAAGAGGAACCTCACTCTCTTGAACTGGTGGAGCTCACACATCTTTCGCATGACGGCCATCCTCTCCTTGTAGGTGATACTGGGCTTGTCCGGAAAGTACAGGTCGAACACGTAGATCTCCAGTTGATCATCATACTTGCTGGGCTTGCTCTGGGACCTGGCCGCGCCTGAAATGGCGTTGAAGGGGAGATTGTGAGTGTATAACTCCCCATCCAGGACACAGTTGTATTTCTTCATGATGATCAGAGCCTCTTCTCGGATCCCTTGTAGATGTTCATACAACTTGCCCAGGCGAGAGATGATCCTGACAGTGGCCGAGCTAGCCTCCTTGATCTCGGACACGTCTCCTTCAGGATACACCATCACCCTGACACCATCCAGCTTGGGACTGGCGGCACAAGGCCACTTCACATACTTCTTCCGCTCCTGGAACTTCTCGGCCAACATGGGCCTGAGGCGGTCAGATACTTTCACCTCTTCGACTGTGCCACCTCCATCCTCGGGAGACTCCTCTGTGTACAGTTGCTTCTTCTTGTGCTTCCAATCAGAGAAGGCCTCAAACATGGCCTGTTGTTCGGGAGTGGTCTGATTGGAACGGCCTACGTTCTTAGGAGTGGCCTTCACAGGGTCATACTCCTTTGTCTTCCCTCCAAGAATGCCGCTTTCACGGTAGTAGGAGTCTCCGATCACATAGATCCTCCAGAACGTGGTTCTTCCAGCCTTGTCCTTCTTATAGAGGGTTGGGAAACGCTTCATTTCGGTCCCATCTTCAGCATAGTCAGGCTCGAACTCGATCTCGGTGCCGTTGACGTTGATTGAATCGGCAAACTTGATGCTCATCTTTGTGGTGGCGGGTATGTGTTTATATTCCCTCTGAGAATATAAATTCAGAGTCACTTTTCTCCCCGGGAGAAGGGTTTGTGTTTTCTCGATTACTTTCCACCGGTGGACGTATCTCCCGTTTGCTCTGCTTCGATCTGATCCAAAATCTCCAGAAGTTCAGGGGTAGCTTCAATCATTTCAGCCTGGAGCTGACGACCGATACCGGCAAGAAGTTCTTCATCAGTGGCATGAGTCACCTCGATCTTCTCCCTTGTCATATACTGATACAGCCTGGATAATCCCGTTGTAGACATTTATTGATAGAGAGTCCTTTTAAGATGAATAGAAAATCGTGGCCGTTTACCTTTTACTAGGGATGTTTCACTGGTCTGTCTCCATCGCGATTACTGTTCGGGGTCTCTTATCTTACGGCTGAGGTCTTACTCGATTCGTCTGGGTAGTCCCTCAGCCACTACCCGCAACGAAGCAAAGACAAGGGACTTTTGTAGGGGCAAGATTTTGGTTTTATACAGTTTCGGGTGTCAAAAGTATCTGATTGCCTCCGGCTCATACGTCAGAGGGTGTTGCCTTTGTAATGGCTTTGGCCAGGGTATCCTCCGTGATTAAGTTATCATTGGGACAATCTCCCTCTTTCATACCAACCATCTTCCGTTGGAGCTTTTCTAGTTCCCTGTCATCCGGGGCATTCGGATTATCTGCTTCAAAGGGAGGAATAGGATAGCTGTTACACAGCTGGGGAGAATAGACATCTTCGAAATCATCGATAATAATGGTGTTCTTAGGGGTAAACTCTGGGAACGTCTGATAGACCAGATTAAGGTCCTTGGGACATTCGCTAATCTTCTCCGATAGACCACCATGATAACTATGAAGGACAAACTCCATCTTCCTCTCTGGTTTCCCTTGAAGGAGAATTTCCTTCACGATGAACAGGGCGTAGTCCTTTGTAGCTGCCGTCCATACAGCTACCTTATATCTAGAGAATAAGAAATCAAGAAAGGGCTGTAGACCGGGGCGTTCATACACAATATATTCTCCCGCCATATCATACCCTTTCAAACCGGTCGGTTGTGGTTCAGAGTGCCTTAAGGAGGAAATGACAGTGCTGTCCAGATCTAGAATTATCCTAGACATATGACCTTTTACCTAGGGAAACTTTTTATAACTTGACACGTTCATTACGGATACCCATTATGTCTCACTTAGACATAACCAAGTAAGCTGCCCCTAATAAAAGGGCAAAGGCAGCTATATGCTTTGGTTTCGGAGATTCTTTGAAGAGTATCCATGCAAGAGGGATAAATACAACTACAGAGATAATCATACTTATGATCCTTAACTGATACTTGCTAAGTCCGTATCGGGCCCCTAACTGATTACCCCTAACCAGGAAGATATACTCTGGCACTACCCATAGAAGAGAGAAAATTAACGCCTGGTTAAATGAGAGGTTTGGATACTTGAAATGCCCATACCACGCTATCATCTGGATAATAGAGGCCACAACCAGAAGTCCGATGATCAGGGCTATCATTTACTTACTTTCGTGTACACAAAGAAAATAAGCCCACTGTTAAAGATGGCTTTCAACCCGGATAGGTGTTACATCCCCACAGTCTATTGCGGTGGGAAGGACCGTGTTTACCCTTATGTAGAGAATGACAATCGCTACATGGGACCAGGGACCCAGCATCAATGTATGAAAAAGGGCTTTGGTGCTGCCCTTGCCAGAGAGAACAAGAAGAGATTACCCGCTACGTCCCTACAGAACATCAGATATGTAGGTCCCAAGTTTGAAACAGCGTTTCAGCATGAAGGTATCAATACGATAGCCCAGCTGATTGCCTTCGTTCGGAGATCAACCATTAGGGCTACGGGAGCTATGCTGGAACGCGTCTTCCGTAACGCGAATGGGACTCTAAATGGCAAGGGATACAATTCTACCTTGTTATACTTGTATAGGAATGGCAATAACAGACTCCCCCAGTGTAAGGACATTGATGAATAATACCCTTTGGGGTATTATTAATTAGGATAAATTACAATCTTTTATCGGAGGATGTTACCAGAAGGGTAAACTTCTGCAGGCATTACGGTGAACTGGTTGTTATTCACAATATTACCTCCAGTGGTGGCTGGTGCGGATATGGTTACCGTATCCACATATGAACTGGTGACGAAAGTGCCGTTCTGGCCAATCGAAATACCACAGCCAGGGGCATCTAGGTTAGTAAAGTGACATCCCGTGCTAGAAGCTATGAATGCTCCTAACAATTCGATCGAACATGCATTGTATAGAGCCCCATCGGCATTTTCTAGGACAATAAACGGTCCAGATATACCGTAGATCTTACATCCATCGACAACGTGATTAGCGCCACTCATATACAGTGGTCCTCCGTTGTTCAGGTTAAACCTACACCCGTTAAAGGTAGATCCAGAACAATCACAGAAGTGAAGGGTAGTGTAGTTAAAGTCCAGAATACAATCGGACATCCTTGTATCTACGTACATAGAATGTGTCCCTGTGCTAAGAGACGCTAAAGTAGATAAGTGAGATCTACTGATAATAGAGTGATGTAATTGAGTGTAGTTACTAATTGTGCACGAATCCACACGGATAGGATCAGCTGGAGTGCCGGTGCCGACCAGGGATGTCACATTGACATCAACAAGTGAACCTCCGGAAGACACATTAAAAGAACTTACACTTCCACTAGGAGCAATAGGGTAAAGACCTTCAACAAACTTTCCTGACATTGGCAGATCATTGCCGATAACCTTCAGATTTCTGGCTTTTACATTACCAAGGTGGAATGCAGACGTAAACCCAGTGCTGACAATGGTGCAATTGTCAAAAGGAATTTGTCCAGCTGCATATCCGGTGAATTCGGTACTTCCAGTAATGAACCCAGAAACAGTGTTGTCTAAGTAAAAAGTGCAGTTGTTAAAGCTACTTAAATCATCTAAGCCAATGGCAAACTGGATATACCCACCGCCATCAAGGAAGAAACTGCACCCATCAAAATTGGCCGTTCCGGTACCTCCTGTAAACATGGCGAACACGTCAGATATGTGGAAAAAAACGGCGCTGGACATTTGAACATCCTTGAAGATGATCTTTGAGGTAGGATACCCAACAACAGGGGTATTTGTGCCCGTGTTAGTGGAAGAACACTTAACCTGGCCATTTTCAAACAACAGCACGCACCCTGTTCCAAGGTAAGTATTTCTATTGCTAAAATCACCTGTATGTCCACCCAAATTAATCTTTGTAAATGGGGCTGTTACAGTGACAGTCGAGGAAAGGCTCTCAGAATAGCTGGTCAACAAAACAATATCCGTTTCGCCAGCCAAGATAGCCTCTCTAATGGAGGCATAGTCTTGATCACCTGTTCCAACAGTTGCAGGAAGAGCCGTAATCTGATTTGTGGTTACCAAGGTCCGGGTTTGAGACGCTCCGTTAACATACTTAAACACGCCCGATCCAGAAGATGAATAGAAGAAGGACCCTGGTCCAGTAGCCGTATAGGGATCGATAGTTCTAGTAGGGAACCTGATGTCCGCGGACCCTCCAACCGTGTCATCCATTTGAATCTTATATCCTCCCGTGGGACATGAGTTACTCAGAAGCAACATGGGGTGGCTTCCCGTAGTAGAGATCAAGCCAAGCATATGGTTGATCGATCCTCCCGTATGATACAAGCCAATTAGGTCGAACATCTGACCCGAATTTGTCATCAACAATCCATACCCATCCGTAGGATAGAGGTTACCCACTGTTCCTGCATTGACAAACCGGATACCACTCTTAACAAATCCAGTGAGCTGGTTAGAAAGGTCAATCACGGCACCTGTGGCACCTGTGCCCGAATTTGCCCACCTAACACCATACTCCATGCTGCTGCTAGATTGATTAGACATGTTAAGGAATCCTACCGCTGCAGGCCCGCTATTAATGACATCGATAATCTTACCCGTTACAGCCGAATTAGTTAGATCAATGAACTTGTTGGATCCTGTTCCCTGGTTACTTATCGAAAATGGTGTCCCGCCAGATGTAGTGTTAGTGATACCAATAGCTGCGCTACCTGCACCCATCCTAACAAAAGAACCATATGACATGGCATATCCGGTGGCCCCGACTGTCAATGTAGGCGATCCAAACCCAAGAGTACCTGTGTTAGAAATAATTAGCGTTCCCAGTGTCAGCACTGTGCCTGTGGCCGAGCTGAACAAGTATTCGGCGTTGTCTCCCGTAACAACACTTTGTGCCAGGGCTACAAAGGCGGAACCGGGCCCAAAGTAAACTGGGGTAATAGTGTAAGGGGCTGTATCAACCGTTGTAGCCGAGGTAACAACGTAGGGAACCCAGTTACTGTATGGTTTCATGATGTTAATACCCCCGTAGATTCCGGCATTGATGTCTGGGAAGATGTTAAGGGTTCCTAACACGCTTTGAGGTCCTGTGGCTCCTGTCATCCTAGCATCGCTAACAATCATCGTTCGCAATTGTGTAGGGGGAAATTCAACCCCGTTGTAATGATGGATGTCGATGGGTCTATCTACTTCGACACCGATAACGCTCCCGCCGTCGTAGGCGGTCTGGAGGTTACTGGGACCAGTAGGGCCGGTGGGACCTGCAGCCCCCGTTGATCCTCCACCTCCTGAC
>Ga0268298_10001197_pt1 | contig 31131 bp, 27 predicted proteins | sample WWTPWeurt_MetaG_FD_194462 | JGI IMG/M metagenome (GOLD analysis project Ga0268298, IMG submission 194462) | Activated sludge microbial communities from WWTP in Nijmegen, Gelderland, Netherland - WWTP Weurt | ecosystem: Engineered > WWTP > Aerobic digester > Activated sludge | place... | reverse complement strand
CTGGAGATCAAGCCCGGCCGGCCCATGGCCTTCGGCAAGGTGGGAGATGCCTGGCTCTTCGGCCTGCCCGGCAATCCCGTGGCGGTCATGGTGAGCTATACGCAGTTTGCCCTCGACGCCCTGCTGCGGCTCGCCGGCCTGGATCCCCTGCCCGAGCGGCCGCTTCTCCGGATCGCCTGCAGCGAACCGATCAAGAAGCAGCCGGGCCGCCGGGAGTTTCTGCGCGGCCGGGTCGCCCAAGTGGACGGCGTCTGGCAGGTGAAACCTTTTTCCTATCAGGGCTCCGGAGTCCTGCGGTCGATGTCCGAGGCCAACTGCTTCATCGTTCTGCCCGAAGAAACGGGCAACGTCGCCCCCGGCGACACGGTCGAGGTCCAACTTTTCGAGGGCCTGTTGTAAGTGGTCAGCCAGGCCGACCTGGAAGCCCTGGCCGCTGTGGCCGGCCAGCGTCTGCTGGAGAGGGATGAATGGTTGACCACCGCCGAATCCTGCACGGGGGGCTGGGTCGCTCAGGCGGTGACGGCCGTTGCCGGCAGCTCGGCCTGGTTCGATCGCGGCTTCGTGACCTACTCCAACCCGTCCAAGATGGAGCAACTGGGGGTCCCGGCCGCCACCCTGGAACGCCACGGCGCCGTGTCGGAAGCCACCGCCCGGGCGATGGCGCAGGGTGCCCTCGCCCACAGCCGCGCCGACTGGTCCCTCGCCATCACCGGAATCGCCGGCCCCAGCGGCGGCTCGCCGGAAAAGCCGGTTGGCACCGTCTGCTTCGCCTGGGCTCAGCGGGATGGCGGCTGCGAGGCCCAGACCTGCCGTTTCGCAGGAGATCGTGCGGCAGTACGTGCCCAGTCCGTACGCCACGCCCTGCAGGGTCTGCTGGAGCGACTGGACGCTTCGCCGCCGATCGCCTGAAGCGCCGGTGAATCCCCGCCGCCTGCCCCGCGCCGTCCTCGTTCTCGGGGCCGTCAGCTTCTGCAACGATCTGGCATCCGAGATGGTGACCCCGCTCATCCCTGTCCTGCTCGCCGCCGTCCTCGGCGCCGGGCCGGTGGCTCTGGGCGTCATCGAGGGCACGGCCGAGACCATCGCCGCCTTGTTGAAGCTCTGGGCCGGTCGTCACTCCGATCTCTGGGGCGGGCGGCGCAAGCCCTATGTGGTCGGCGGCTACCTCCTCTCCAATGCCGTACGCCCCCTCTTCGGGCTGGCCGGCAGCTGGCCGGTGATCGCCGCCCTGCGGGGGGTCGACCGCATCGGCAAGGGCCTGCGCACGGCCCCCCGCGATGCCTTGCTGGCCGATGCCACGCCACCGGAGCTGCGCGGCCTCGCCTATGGATTCCACCGGGCCATGGACAACGGCGGCGCCATGGCCGGCGCGCTACTGGCCGCCGCCTGTCTGGCGTGGACGCCGCTATCCCTGACCCAAGTGATCCTCTATTCCGCCGTTCCCGGCGTTCTGGTCGCCCTCCTGGTCCTCTTCGGCCTTCAAGACCCATCCCCTGCGACGGTCCCGGCGGCCACCGCCCCGCCGCTGCTCTGGCGGGGTCTATCCCCGGAGCTGCGCCGCTTGCTGCCGGTGATCGGCCTATTTACCCTGGCGCGGGCCTCGGAGACTTTCATCATCCTGCGTGGCCATGAGCTGGGCGTAGGGGCCGCAGGGTTGCTCCTGCTATGGGCCGCCATGAGCGCCATGAAGGCCATCACCGCCTGGCTGGGCGGCGGTCTGTCCGATCGCATCGGCCATCGGGCCACGACCGGCCTGGCCTGGATCTCCTTCGCCATCGCCTTCGCCGGATTGTCCGGCGTCGGCAGCCTCGCCGGGCTGGCGGTCGCGGGCATCCTTTACGGCATCCTCGCCGGCATGGGCGAGGGTGCCGAGCGCGCCCTCATCGGCCAACTGGCGGGTGCTGCGCAGCGCGGCACGGCCTTCGGCTGGTACAACTTGGTCACCGGTGCCGTCGCCCTCCCCAGCGGGCTGTTGTTCGGCAGCCTCTGGCAATGGGCCGGCGGCGGCGTCGCCTTTGCCGCCGCGGCAGGAATCAGCGCTGTTGCGGCTGCGCTCCTCGCGCTTGAGCTGCGGCGCCCAGGGGGAGGGCAGCCAGAGTAACGCCGAAGAGCACCAGGGCACCGCCGATCAACTGGACTGCACTGGGTGGCGTACCGATCACGCCGCCGATGAGCATGGCAAAGACGGGCACCAGGTTGAGAAAGAGTGCGGCTCGCCCGGCGCCCAGGCGCTGGATTCCCATGCCCCAGAACAGATAGGCGAGGACGGTACCGCCCAGGACCATGATCGCCAAGGCGGTGCCCGCGTGCAGTCCGGGCAGCGCGAATTCCGCGCCTTGGGAAACGGCGATCATCGTCAGGACGACCGCACCGACCGTCATCATCAATGCGGTATTGCCGACCGGCGAACCCCTGGGCATGAAGCGCCGCGTGGCCACGTTGTAGAGCGCCCAGACCAGATTGGCGCAGAGCATCAGCGCATCGCCGTGGCCGATCGCGAAATGGCTCAACTGGGTGAGTTCGCCCTGGGAGATCACTACCGCGACGCCGGCCAGGGCCACCGGAAGGGCAGCCAATTGGCGCGAAGCGATCTGCTCGCGCAACAGGGCCGAGGCGAGCAGGGTCGTCAGCAAGGGGTTGGTCGCCATGATCAGAGCCCCGTTGGCCGCACTGGTCTGGGCCATGGCATAGAAGAAAAAGAGATTGAACCCGACGATGCCCAGAATGCCGAGCAGAACGTGAGCGCGCCAGTGGCTTCTCGCCAGCCCGAGGACATCGTCTCCCTGCCAGCGGGCGACGGCGAGCATGACGCCTGCCCCGAGCAGAAAGCGCAGGGCCGCCGCCCACAGGGGCGGCAGGTCGGCGAGCACCGAACCCGCCAAGACGAAATTGGCTCCCCAGAAAAAGGCGGAAACCGAAATCAGTCCATACACGAGATTGACCGGCATCGTTCGCTCCTTCAGAATGACTTAAGGTTCATGCAATCTAACCAGCCAATTCATCGCAGACAAACGATATTTGGTAACGCCACCGTTTAGTTAAACTAATGTCTAGGCGACTTCCTCCGCTGACGGCGCTACGGGCCTTCGAGGCGGTCGCTCGCCAGGGTTCCATGGCCCGGGCGGCAGCGGAACTGCACGTCACTCCCGCGGCGGTGAGTCAGCAGATCAAGCACCTCGAGGAATATTTCGGCCAGGCGCTGTTCCGGCGAGGCAAGAAGCTCGCTTTGAGCGACAGCGCCGAAGACGTCCTGCCGCGGATTTCCGATGCCTTCGACCGTCTTGAACGTGCCGTCGCCCAATTGAGCAAGTCCGCCCACGAAGGTCCGCTGGTGGTCTCCGCGCCGCCCACCTTCGCCGCCCGCTGGCTCGTCCCCCGCCTGGACGAATTCCACGGCCGGCATCCGGAAATCGAGATGCGCCTGCTGGCAACGCGCCGCCTGGTCGATTTTGCCCTGGAGGATGTCGACTGCGCAGTGCGCTTCGGTGGCGGCGACTACCCCGGATTGGTGGTCGTGCGCCTGATCTCCGAAAGCATCATCCCGGTCGCCGCGCCCAGCCTCGCCGCGGGCGTCGCCGAAGTGGCGGATCTGCTGGAGAAGCCCTTGCTCAACGACGAGTGGCACTCTGCCAGCCCGGGATTTCCGGATTGGGAGACCTGGTTCGCGTCCCAGGGCGTCAAAGTGGAATCGCCGCTGCGCAGCAAGCATTTCGGCGATGCCAATCTCACCATCCAGGCCGCCTTGTCCGGCCTCGGGGTGGGCCTGGTGTGGCGCAGCCTGGTCGTCGACGATCTCCGGGAAGGCCGTCTGGTCTGGCTGCTCGACAAGGCGATGGCCACGCGCATGGCCTTCCATTTCGTCGCTCCCCCCAATCGGATCAATTCGCCCAAGGTACAGGCGTTCCGCGAGTGGTTGCAGGCGGCGGCAGGCCAGCCCGAACCATCGCTCGGAACCTAAACTCCGGAGCGACGCTGGACGACGAGATTGCAGACGCCGATCTGGACCGCTTCGCCAGACTGGTTGAGCGTCGTCATGCGCACCTTGACCAAGCCGATGTCGCTGCGCGACGCCGAGGCCCGCAGGTCGAGCACTTCGCATACGACCCGCAACTCGTCCCCCGGACGAACGGGGCGCGGCCAGCGCAATTCGTCGAATCCAGCGCCGATGAGCCCCCCCGCCGGCCGGATAGCTGAATCGACCAGTAGCCGCATGGTCGTCGCTGCCGTGTGCCAGCCACTCGCCGCCAGGCCGCGAAAAAGGGACTCCCGAGCCGCACTCTCGTCCAGATGGAAGGGCTGCGGATCGAATGCAGAAGCAAAGGCCTTGATTCCGGCAGCGTCCATGACGGACTTGCCGGATTCGAATTGCTGGCCAAGCGCGAAGTCCTCGAAAAAGCGATGTTCCGGCGGCCTCATGGCGTCTCCTTGGTATTCATGCGCGCCGGCCCGGACCACGCCTCATTGCGGGACGGCTCGGGCGATGATCCGCCGGGTATTATGCTTAGGCAAGAGCTCTGGACCGCTCATCCTGATCGCCGGCGCTCCAGGGCTTGAAAATCGGCGTCGTACCGCAGTTCCGCGAGCCATCGGGTCAGTGGCAGATGATTCTCGACCGTCTGCAGGGGTGCCTCCGGTCTCGGGATCATAGCCTTGTCGAGAAGCACGGGGGGTGGGCACTATTTGAGACGGAACGCCTGCCTCCTTGCGCCGCAACTATCTTTTTGGCATCTTGTGCCGGGTCGGAGTCCGTGTTGCACCGGGTTCGCAGCGCCCTTTCTTCGTCCAGTTGGATTCCTTTTCGCGGAGCTTGAGACATGGCTACAAAACCTACCGCTCGCCGGCTGGTCCCCTGGCTGGAGGACCCCAAGCGCATCGACGTTCTGCGCAGCCTGTTTCCCCCCCGACGGGTGCTCATCACCGGCGGAACGGCTCGTCAGGGTGGCGCCCCCGGACAACTTCACGCCAGCGCCGAAATCTACGATCCCGCAAGTGGGCAGTTCGTCCCCACAGGGGCCATGATTGCGGCGCGGGCCAGCCACGTCGCCGTGGCCCTAGGCCAGGAGAGGGTCATCGTCTCCGGCGGACTCAGTGCGGCCGGGAATTCGAGTCGCTATACCGACAGCGCGGAGATTTACGCGGGGGGAACGTTCCGGGCAGTCTCCAGCATGGTCGTTAGCCGGGCGGGGCACCAGGCGACGGTGCTCTACGGGGGGACGGTGCTGATGGCGGGCGGAGTCGGCACGGATCCCGCGGAGCCCATGGATCCCACCTTGTCCAGTGCCGAGTACCTGAACCCGCTGTGCGCGAGCGAATTCCGTTATGAGTTCGTCCGAACGGCGGGAGCGATGATGGACAACCGCAACCGCCATACCCTGACGGCGCTCAAACGCAGGCCGCTGGCACTCGTGGCGGGCGGCTATCCGGGTTCCGGAGAACTCGCACTGCGGTCAGCCGAAATCTACGATCACCAGAGCCGGACCTTTCTCCCGCTGGAGGGCACCATGGTCGAGCCCCGCGTAGCCCATGCCGCTGTTCTTCTCCGCGATGGAAGGGTCTTGCTTGCGGGCGGTTCGACCCGCAATGGCGGTGCTGGCCTGCAACGCAGCGCGGAACTCTTCGATCCCGCGACCATGAGCTTTACCGCCACCGGGTCGATGGCTAGCGCCCGGGATCGGGCCACCGCCACCCTGCTCCCCGACGGCCGCGTTTTGATTGCCGGCGGATTCGGGAGCAACGGCGCCATCCTGCGTTCCGCCGAAATCTACGACCCGGCGACCGGCCGGTTCAACAGTGCGGGGAATATGCGCGCCGAACGCGCCTACCACACGGCGACACCGTTGGGCGACGGCCGCATCCTCATCGCAGGAGGCTTGGTCGCCAATGGGGATGGTCTATCCAGCGCGGAAATCTTCAATCCCGATTCCGGAAATTTCAGCTTCACCGGGTCCATGTCGGTGGGCCGCCTGCATCACGCCGCAACGGCTCTCTGACGGAATCGACGGGCGTCCGGCGCGACCGATGCCGGCCACGGCCGGCCCCGCATGCAAGAAGCCCTGCCGCGGAGAAGCGCGACAGGGCCTGAGCCCGCCAAGCGCGAGCTTAGAAACGCCGACGGACCGACCCAGGCGGAGTGCCTCCTCGCCGTACCCATCGTAAGCTGGTGGTCGGCACTCCCTACCCGGACCGCTGCACTCCGTATTGTCTGCGCCGCTTAGGCCGGGAAGGACGCGAACTGGATGCCGGCCATTTGCTGCGCAATGCGCACCACCTGGCAGCTGTAACCGAACTCGTTGTCGTACCACACGTAGAGCACGACATTGCGGCCATTGGCGATGGTGGCTTGCGAATCGACCACGCCGGCGTGGCGCGAACCGACCAGATCGCTCGACACGATTTCCGTCGAGGCGATGTAGTCGATCTGCTCCTGGAGTTCCGGGCTCAGGGCGGAGTCGCGCAGATGAGCGTTGAGCTCTTCCTTGGTGGTCGGCGTGACCAGCGTGAGGTTCAAAATGGCCATGCTCACGTTGGGCGTCGGGACGCGGATGGCATTGCCGGTGAGCTTGCCGGCCAGTTCCGGCAGCGCCTTGGCGACGGCCTTGGCGGCGCCGGTTTCGGTAATCACCATGTTGAGCGGCGCGCTGCGGCCACGGCGCTCGGCCTTGTGGTAGTTGTCGATCAGGTTCTGATCGTTGGTATACGAATGCACGGTTTCGACGTGGCCGTGCTCGATGCCAAACCGGTCGTACACCGCTTTGAGCACCGGAACGATGGCATTCGTGGTGCAGCTTGCCGCGGACAGGATCTTGTCGTCGTTCGTAATGTCGCCGTTGTTGATGCCATAGACGATGTTCTTGAGCGCACCCTTGCCCGGGGCGGTCAGCAGGACCCGCGCCACGCCGGCGCTTTGCAGGTGCAGCGAGAGGCCGGCCTCGTCGCGCCAGGAACCGGTGTTGTCGATCACGATGGCGTTCTTGATGCCGTGGGCAGGATAGTCGATCTTGTCCGGGCCATCGCCGTAGATCACCTTGATGAAATTGCCGTTGGCGATGATGGCGCTTTGTTCGGTGTCGATGGTGATGGAGCCATTGAAGGGACCATGGACGGAATCGCGGCGCAGCAGCGCGGCGCGCTTTTCGAGATCGTTGCCCTTGCCCTTGCGGACGACGATGGCGCGCAAGCGCATTTTGTTGCCGTTGCCGGTACGCTCGATCAACAGACGCGCCAGCAGCCGACCGATGCGCCCGAACCCGTACAAAACGATATCGCGCGGCTCTTTGAGCTGCTGCTCGGCCCGCCCGACGATGCCGGCCAGTTCCCCGCGCAGAAAGTCCTCGGCCGAAACGCCTTCGCCCCCTGCGCGCCATTTATTCGTCAGGCGGCCCAGGTCGATGCGCGCCGGGGCGAGCTGCAGGGATTCCATGGCTGCGACCAACTTGAAACTATCCTGGATGGACAAATCCTCGCCCGTGTATTGACGCGCGAAACGATGCGTCTTGAGGATGTCCACGGTGGACACGTTGTTGATCGGACGCCCGTAGATGCGCATCATGATGCCGTTGTTGCGATACAGCCTGCCTATCATGGGCAGCATCAGTTCGGCCAGTTCCTGGCGCTGGATGTAACTCTGCAAAAGTTGGTCTGCTTGCACGTTGCTCATGCTTTTCACCTGGTCAACAAGAAATCGAGATTGCGCCGCGGATGGGATGAATCGACTTTCCACGCCGGCAAGGCGCTGCTATCGCTGCGAAAGCCCGGCATTTTACCCGAGGACACACTGAATCCCCATGGCCTCCGATCTATTCTTCCGGCATATCAAGACTGGATCATGCCGTCGACTTGCCGGTCACCTCCCGGCCCCGGATCGGCCGACACGTCAAGGACCCGGCGCCCCCATCGGGCATCGCGACCCGCGTCCGCCGCAGTCAGTGCCTCGTCGGGCACCGATTCGGCAAAGTCATGCCCCCGGCGGTGGATCGCGTGCCGCCCGACGCCCTGAGCCTGCGTTCCGGCGCCGACCGCTTCGCCAGCCCGAGCGGCCAAGCCGGTGCCTTCGTTGAGGAGGCGTGCCGAGAATTGGGCGAGCAATTCCGGCGAACGACGATACAGAGGAGCGAAGGCGGAAATTGAGGGCACGAGAGGGGCAGCGAGAAGGGTACACGCTCCGCAGGGCAGAACCGGGCGACTCAGCCGATCACCATTTTGTCCGGACCCCTTGGTCGCGCAACATTTCAAATCCAAGATCAAAGCGCGCCAAGTACTTGCGCAACCTGTCGGCGTCGTTGTTCTGCTTTTTCTCCGACCGGGAGACGGCGAACAGGCGCCGGCCGGCTTCTGACAGGCTGGGGCTGGCGCGGCAGACCGCGATGACCGTGTTGAGCTGGCAACGGTCGAAGAGATCCAGTTTCTCCGCCGCGGCGGCAAGCACTTCGGCACAGGCGTCCAGCGTCGCTTCGTCGGCCCAGGTGGAGGCCAGGCGCGCGATTTCGTCGCTGACGTTGGCCTCGGTGATTCGTCCGGCGGTCGCCAGAGTGGCCAGGCGGACGATGGAGGCACCCAGCTCGCGGAAATTGCCGTGCCAGCGGGCCTCCTTCGAAGTGGCAAAGGCGAGATAGCGGCGGCGGGCCTCGACGTTGAAACGTACCTGCTGGCCGTTTTCCGCGGCATAGCGCTCCAGTTCGTAATCGAGGTTGGGCTCGATGTCTTCCGGACGGCCACTGAGGCCGGGCAGATCGAAGGTCCATAGATTGATGCGGGCGTAGAGGTCTTCCCGGAATTTGCCCTGGCGTACCCATCGGCGCAGGTCGCGATGGGTACCGACGATGAGTTGGAAGTCGCTGCTCGCTTCCTGGTCACTACCGAAAGGGAAGAAGCGCTTTTCTTCGATGGCTTTGAGCAGCATGGCCTGCTCGTCAAGACCGAGTTCGCCGATTTCGTCGAGAAAGAGCAAGCCACCGTCGGCGGAACGCAGCAGACCCGACCTCTCCTGCTGGGCGCCGGTGAATGCGCCCTTGCTGTGGCCAAACAGCGCCGACATGGCCGAGTCGCCGCGCAGGGTGGCGCAATTGACCTCGATGAAGCGGCCTTGCAGCTGCTGGCGCTGCCGTTTCAGTTCAAAGACGCGGCGCGCGAGAAAGGACTTGCCGGCACCGGTCGGGCCGACCAGCAGCATAGGCGCGCGCGAACGGCCGGCGACCTGCTCGATCTGCTCGATCATCCGATTGAAATCGGGGTTGCGGGTTGCGATACCGGATTTCAGGAAAGACAGGTTGTCGTCCCGTTCGCGGGCAAAGCGTTGGGCGATACGGTCGTAGCGCGACAGGTCGAGGTCGATGATCTCGTAGCTGCCTACAGTGTTGGCGACCTCCTTCTTGCGCGGCGGCGAAGTCTGCAACAGACGGGCCGGCAGGTATCGCGCCTCCGCGAGCAGAAACCAGCAGATCTGCGCAACGTGCGTACCGGTGGTGATATGGATGAGGTAATCCTCGTTTTCCGTCTCGAAGGGGTAGCCACGGGCGAGGTCGTGCAGGGCGGTGTAGACCTCTTCAAAATCCCAAGGGTCGCGCAATTCCATTTCCACCCGCCGGACTTCGGTTTCCGGCGATATGCGGCCAATGTCGTTGCCGACGCGTTCGGCTAGCCCTCGACTGCGGGCGTCGTGGATCAGCTCCAGCCGATGCACGACCAGATCTTCCTGCTGGCAGAGGGCTACCGTCGGCCGCCATTTGTCCCAGCGCGCGCTGCCTTTGCCCGCGTAGTCAAGTTGGGTACCGAGAAAGCCGATGACGACGGTTTTTTTCATGGCATGAAAAATCCTCAGGTCGACGGGGAGTCCAAGGGGCTTTTCTGGAGGCCGTGCGATCGCATCGGGCACTATATCAATTTATAAATCACTATACCAACCGATCGTATTTATTACTCCGCCAATTCGATCCATGGCGATTAAATCCCTGTAATTCAATCAGTTGATCGATTTCAGCTGCCCTGGCACGCCTCTCGCAATAGGAGAGTCATCGCCGACTTGCGGCAAGGCCGACGGGTTAGGGGTTGCGACCCCGCCGGTGCGGTGGAATCAGGAGTATTCCGGTCATTCCGCCGTATGCCGCCGTCGCGGGAAAGCGATATTGGGGTGCCTGGTGGCTCGCTCGGGTTCGATTCCCGGTCATCCCGCCACTGGATAGCTCAGTCGGGTAGAGCAACCGTCTCATCAACAGTCTGACGCGGGTTCGAATCCCGCTCCGGAAACTGTCCTGTTACGACAGTGCTTATTGCAGTACCCGCCGGCTGCGGTATGCGCAAGCACCCGCCACCGGTCCGGCCCGACGCTTCGGTCCGCTCATGCGGCAGGGCATCCGGTGCCGGGCGGCAGGGGCCGCGTGGCTTGGGCGCTATTGCCTGGGCCGCTGCCAGCCTCGTCCGCCCGCTCCGGGCGCTCCCCCGCAGGAGCCGACCGGAGCGCCCGCCGGACCGGCGTGCGCCGGCAAGCCAGGTGACGAATTGTGAAGACGACGAAGGAGAAGAAAATGTTGAAGCGTTTTATCGTGAAAAAGAACGAACGGGCCGCCCTGCTGCGCAATGGCGATTTCCAGCGCATTCTCAATCCGGGGCGCCACTACTTTTTCGATCCGTTCAATGAGCTGTCATTGACCCTGTGGCACACCGATGCGCCGATGCTCGATATCGACCTCGTCGATTACCTGCGCCAGAACGAGCCGGCTGAGGCCGAGCGTTATTTCGTCTGTATGGAACTCAACGAGGACGAAGTCGGGCTGCGCTATGAAAACGATGTCCTGGTCGAGGTATTGCCGCCGGCAACTCGCCGCTTCTTCTGGCGCGGAATGGTCGTGCAGCGCCTGGAAAAACTCGATCTGCGCGCGGCCGCCGCCCTGCCCATGGAGATGGTGCAACGCCAGTTGCAACCGTCGTTGCGCGGTCGCCCGGTGTTGGGACTGAATGGCGTTCTCGTTGTGCAGGTACCGGCGGCGCATGTGGGCCTGCTGCGTATCGACGGCGTGCAACAGCCATTGCTGTCGCCGGGGGTGACCGCCTATTGGCGATTCAACCGGGACCTGCAGGTCGAGCTGGTCGATATGCGCTGGCAGAGCATGGAAGTGACCGGCCAGGAAATCCTCACCCGCGACAAGGTGGGGCTGCGCCTCAACCTCGCCGCTACCTGGCGTTTCGACGACGCGAGCACGGCCTTCGCCAAGCTGGCCAAGCCGGCCGAACACCTCTATCGCGAGCTGCAATTCGGCCTGCGGGCGGCGGTGGGGACGCGCAACCTCGACGAACTGCTCGAAAACAAGCAGTTGATCGACGAAGTCGTCGGCGCGCATGTCGCCAGAAAACTGGCCGGCTTCGGCCTGGAAATCGGCGGTGTCGGCGTCAAGGACATCGTGCTGCCGGGCGAGATGAAGACCATCCTGGCGCAGGTGGTGGAAGCCGGAAAGGCGGCAGAAGCCAACGTGATCCGGCGCCGCGAGGAAACGGCGGCGACCCGTTCGCTGCTCAACACCGCCAAGGTCATGGAAGACAGCCCGGTCGCCCTGCGTTTGAAGGAATTGGAAACCCTGGAACGGGTAGCCGAACGTATCGACCGGATCTCGGTATTCGGCGGTCTCGATCAGGTATTGAACGGTCTGGTGACCCTGGCGAAGTGAGGATGGGTTGGAAACTCCCGCTGCTGCGGGCAACGCGCATGAAGGAGAACGTGGCATGGAAGGTTACAGAAGCGGAAAACAACGGCGTGCAGAAATCAAATCGGCGCGCCGGGTACGCCGTCTGGAAGCGCGAAAACGCTGCGCCATGATGGCGCTTGTCCCGATCGGCCCGGTGGTGCGAGTGGATTACAACAAACTGATGGCCAGCAACAGCTACGGCCTGAGCGAGTTTGCCCAACGGGGTTACTACGTCGACCGGGCATTCTCTTGTTGCGACTGCGGAGCCGAGTGCGTATGGACAGCCGAGCAACAGCGCTGGTGGTACGAAACCCTTGGCGGTTCGCAATACGCCGTCGCCAAACGTTGCCGGCCCTGCCGCCAAGGTGAGCGCCAGCGCAAGGAAATGGCCCGGCAAGTGTCGCAAGCCGGCTTGTCCAGAAAACAAGCCCGGCGGGCCGCTCCGACCGATGGGTATTGACAGGGAAAGGGCGCGAACGCGAAAAGGCGAGCGGCCCGTAAACAGGTGGCGAAACCAGCGAAGGGCGACCCCGAGAGCTTCGGCGGGGAGCGGTATTCGACGATGCAGTCCCGGGGTCTGCGCAAGGTTCTCGGGATGATGCGCGTTTGAAGCTTCCCTGCACGCCGGAGCAATGCCCGGTGGCAGCTTAAGCCGGTTCGAGTCCCGCCATGCCCACCGACAAAATGCAAGGAGAATAGCCTGCCAGCCGTTACCATCGCGCTGTAGGCCGAAAGGAAAGCAGATGACTTATCAGACTCAGGAAGTGAATCAAGGCAAGCCGATCAAGCTGTGGACAGAAGGCGTGCCGGTCGAGGACGACGCCCGCAAGCAGCTGATGAACACGGCGCAGATGCCCTTCATCTTCCGCCACCTGGCCGTGATGCCGGACGTGCATTTGGGTAAGGGATCGACCATCGGTAGCGTGATTCCGACGCAGGGTGCCATCATCCCGGCAGCCGTGGGGGTCGACATCGGCTGCGGGATGATGGCGGCACGGACCACCCTGAGCGCTTCCGACCTGCCGGACAACCTGCACGGCCTGCGATCGGCCATCGAAGCTGCGGTGCCGCACGGGCGTACGCCGCCGCGCCAGAGCCGCCGCGACAAGGGCGCCTGGGAAAATCCGCCGGATACGGTCGACGCCACGTGGTCGGCGCTGCTGCCGGGCTTTGCGCGCATCACCGAAAAATACCCGCGCCTGAAGAACACCAACAACCACAAGCATCTGGGGACCCTGGGAACCGGTAACCACTTCATCGAAGTCTGCCTGGACGAGGCCGACCAGGTCTGGTTCATGCTGCATTCCGGCTCGCGCGGGGTGGGGAACGCCATCGGCAACCTGTTCATCGAGCTGGCCCAGACCGATATGCGCCAACACATCGCCAATCTGCCGGACAAGGATCTCGCTTACTTCGAGGAAGGTTCCGACCACTTTGCCGACTACGTCGAAGCCGTGGGTTGGGCGCAGGACTACGCCCGCCGCAATCGCGACGTGATGATGGCCCATGTGGTCGCCGCCGCCCGGCAGATCATCGCCAAACCATTTGCGGCCGACGTGGAAGCGGTGAACTGCCACCACAACTACGTCCAGCGCGAGAGCCACTTCGGGAGCGAAGTTCTGGTAACGCGCAAAGGCGCCGTGTCGGCGAAAAGAGGCGAACTGGGGATCATTCCCGGGTCGATGGGCGCCCGCAGCTATATCGTGCGCGGCCTGGGTAACGAAGAATCCTTCTGTTCCTGCAGCCACGGCGCGGGCCGCGCCATGAGCCGCAATGAAGCCAAGCGCCGTTACACCGTGGACGACCAGATCAGGGCCACCGCCCACGTGGAATGCCGCAAGGACAGCGAAGTCATCGACGAAATCCCGATGGCCTACAAGGACATCGACGCCGTCATGCACGCCCAGCGCGAGCTGGTGGAGGTCGTGCATACGCTGCGTCAGGTGGTGTGTGTGAAAGGATGAGCCATGGCTGAATCGCTGGACGCCTGCAAGATACTGAGCGCCCATCCCATCGCCCCGGCGGTCCGCCAGCGCGTCATTCAGGCGCTGGCGGATATCGAGGTGGCGCATGATGTGAGCGTACTCTACGCCTGCGAATCGGGTAGCCGGGGCTGGGGTTTTGCTTCGCCGGACAGCGATTACGACGTGCGTTTTCTTTATGTGCATCGCCTGCCCTGGTATCTGGCCGTCGAGCCGAGGCGCGATGTGATCGAATTGCCGATCAGCGACGAGCTGGACGTGGGCGGATGGGAGCTGCGTAAAACCTTGCGTCTGTTGCGCCGCGCCAATCCGGTACTGCTCGAATGGCTGGATTCGCCGGTGATCTATCGGCAACACGAGGCCTGGGCTGGGGAAATTCGTGATCTGGCGGCGCAGTGGTTCTCGCCGCAGCGCGGCCGTTATCACTACCTGGCGATGGCACATCGCAACTTTCGCGGCTACTTGCAGGGCGAGAGCGTGCGGCTGAAAAAATACCTCTACGTATTGCGCCCGCTGCTGGCGGCACTGTGGATCGAACGTGGCCTCGGCCAGCCGCCCATGCGCTTCGCCGATCTGGCCGGGTATCTGGTGACCGATGAGGCGCTGCGGGTTGAAATCAACGCGCTGCTGGCAATCAAGATGCGGTCCGGCGAAGCCGAGTACAGTCCGCGCTGGCCGGGCATCCACGCCTTTGTCGAAAGCGAGCTGGCGCGGACCGCGGTCGATGCCGACTACAAGAAACCGGAAGGCGAAGCTGCCGCACTCGATGCTTTCCTCATGCGAACGGTACTGGCGGTCTCCCAGGAAAAGGATTGAAGAAAGAGAACAACACCATGGAATGGATCGAGCTGGACGGCTCCCGTGGCGAGGGCGGGGGCCAGATTCTGCGGACGGCCTTGAGCCTGTCGATGGTTACCGGAATCCCCTTTGCCATCGAGGGCATTCGCGCCGGACGCAAGAAGCCGGGGCTGCTACGCCAGCACCTGACGGCGGTCCAGGCGGCGGCGGCGGTGTGCGGGGCCGAGGTGGAAGGCGCTGCGCCAGGATCGCAGCGCCTGCGGTTCAAGCCGGGACCGGTGCGCGGCGGCGACTATTTCCACGCCATCGGCTCCGCCGGCAGCTGCACGCTGGTGCTGCAGACGGTATTGCCGGCGCTGTGGTTTGCCGACGGGCCGAGCACGCTACGCATCAGCGGCGGCACCCACAATCCGGCTGCACCGCCGGCTGATTTTCTGATCCGCACTTGGCAGCCCCTATTGCTGCGCATGGGGGTAACGCTGGACATCCAATTGCAGCGCCACGGGTTCTACCCGGCGGGCGGCGGCGAGATGCTGGCATCGACCGAGCCGGTTGCGGCTTGGCGGCCCTTGCACCTGAACTCCCGTGGCGATCTGCGCCGTCAAAGCGCAGTTGGCGTAGTGGCCGGAGTGCCGGCCGAAGTCGCCAAGCGCGAGATGCAGCGGGCGGCCAGCCAGCTTGGCGTACTGGACGAGGAATTGCGCGTGCTCCCGAGCAACGAGGGGCCGGGCAACGTCCTGCTGCTGGTGCTCGAGTATGCGGAAATGACGGAGGTGATATCCGCTTGCGGCGAAAGGGGCGTGCCGGCGGAAACGGTCGCCGACCGCGCGGCGCGTGAAGCGCGCCTTTTTCGCGACAGCGGCGTTCCGGTCGGCGAACATCTGGCCGATCAGTTGCTGCTGCCGATGGCACTGGCCGGACAGGGGAGTTTTACCACGCACGCGTTGTCTTCGCATCTCATGACCAATTGCAAGGTCATCGAGGCATTCCTTCCGGTACGTTTTGCATTTGAAGAAGTTGAAAAACGTATGCGGGTGAGTTTGGCCTGACCGAAGAGGATGCGTTGCCAGACTTACCGAGCTGAAGCGAGCATTGATCTGGCGGCTCAGGGCATTCGTTGACTGACCGCGCCTTCGCTCGGATTCATACGAAGAGATGAGGGTCGGCCATGGCGCGTGCGACGGCGCGTCTAGGGAAGGTTTCCACCATGTGGTTATATAAAAATAATTATTTAGACTTTGTGATTATAACTGTATCCACTAAGGTTCGTCCTCCCCCTGACTTGAGACTTGCCATGACCGCTTTCTCCAGATGGCTCACCGTCCTGTGCCTGGCCGGTGCTTCCTTTACTACCCTGGCCGACGTCAACCTCCTTAATGTTTCCTACGACCCGACCCGGGAGTTGTACAAGGATTTCAACTCAGCTTTCGCCCGGCACTGGCAGGCCAGGACCGGACAGGTGGTGCAGATCAGGCAGTCCCACGGCGGTTCCGGCAAGCAGGCACGGTCGGTGTGGGATGGCCTGGAAGCCGATGTGGTCACCCTGGCTCTGGGTTACGACGTCGACACCCTGGCCGATAAAGGGCTGGTGGTGCCCAACTGGCAGAGTCGCTTTCCGAACAACGCCTCGCCCTACACCTCGACCATCGTCTTCCTTGTACGGAAGGGCAACCCCAAGGGGATCAAGGACTGGGGCGACCTGGCCAAACCTGGCGTCGCCGTCATCACCCCCAACCCCAAGACTTCCGGCGGTGCCCGCTGGAACTACCTGGCTGCCTGGGCCTGGGCCCTGAAGCAGCCGGGCGGCAACGAGCAGAAGGCTTTCGAGTACGTTACCGCGCTGTTCAAGAACGTGCCCGTCCTCGATTCCGGCGCCCGGGGCGCCACCACGACCTTCGTCGAACGAGGACTGGGCGACGTGCTTATCGCTTGGGAGAACGAGGCGCTGCTGGCCGTAAAGGAACTGGGCAAGGACAAGTTCGAGATCGTCGTCCCCCGCCAGTCCATCCTGGCCGAGCCGCCGGTGGCGGTGGTGGACAAGGTGGTGGACAAGCACGGCACCCGCCTCACGGCCCAGGCCTACCTGGACTACCTGTATTCCGAGGAGGGGCAGGAGATCGCCGCTCGCCACTACTATCGGCCCACCAATGCGAAGGTGGCCGCGCGTTACGCTGCCAGCTTTCCAAATCTCAAGCTGGTGACCGTCGACGGCATCTTCGGCGGCTGGCGCAAGGCGCAACAGCAGCACTTTGCCGATGGGGGAACATTCGACCGAATTTACGCGAAACAATGAGGGGCTGGGGATGAATCCTGCCTCGGACCTTCAAGGACTTCAAACTAATTGTTATATTCAAATCACAAGTTCGTCTTTGTCGTTATAACAGTGTCCGCTAAAGTTGCTCATCCCCTGTTTTGAGGTTCGTTATGTCCGTCTTCTCCAAGTTGCTCGCTGCCCTATGCTTGGCCAGTGCCGCCTTCAGTACCCTGGCCGATACCACCCTGCTCAACGCATCCTACGACGTCGCCCGTGACGTGTATAAGGATTACAACCCCCTATTCCAGAAGTACTGGAAGGCCAAGAGCGGCGAGAGCCTGGAGCTGAAACAGTCCCACGGCGGGTCCACCAAGCAGGTGCGCGCGGTGGCGGATGGCCTGGAGGCCGACGTGGTGACCATGAACCAGGCCAACGACATCGAGTTCCTGGCGGAAAAGGGCCTGGTGGCCAAGGACTGGGCGAAGAAATTCCCCACCAATGCCTCGCCCTACACCTCCGCCATGGTTTTCATCGTGAAGAAGGGCAACCCCAAGGGCTTCAAGGATTGGGGCGACCTGGCGGCGCCCGGCGTGCAGATCATCATTCCTCACCCCAAGAACACGGGGAACGGCCGCAACACCTACCTTTCCGCCTGGGCCTGGGCCTTGCGGCAGCCGGGGGGCAGCGACAAGAGCGCCCAGGAGTTCCTCGGCAAGCTGCTGAAGAACGCGCCCCTGTTCGCCGCCGGCGGCCGTGACGCCACCACCACCTTCATGCAGCGCGGCCTGGGCGACGTGCTCATCACCTTCGAATGCGAGGCGGAACTGATCGCCAAGGAATTCGGCAAGGGCAATTTCGATGTGGTTTACCCGAGCCTCACCATGCAAACCGAATTCCCGGTGGCCGTCGTGGACAAGGTGGTGGACAAGAAGGGCACGCGCAAGCAGGCCGAGGCCTACCTGGAATACCTGTGGTCCAAGGAAGGCCAGGAGAACGCCGCCCAGAACTACCTGCGGCCCCGGGACGCCGAGCTGCTCAAGAAATACGCCCAATTCTTCCCGCCGGTGAAGACCTTCACCGTGGATGAAGTCTTCGGCGGCGCCAACAAGGCCTTCGCGGCCCATTTCAAGGACGGCGGCAGTTTCGACCAGATCTACGTCGCCAAGTAAGGCGCCGGTGCTTGCGGCAGGCCGGGGCTGACCCGCCACGGATCCCTGCCGGCATCGTCTTTCGTAAAGTTTCCATGCCTTCTCGTTCCCGCCGCGTGTTGCCCGGCTTCGGCCTCGCCCTGGGTTACACCCTCGTCTATCTCTCGCTGCTGGTCCTGCTACCCCTGGGCGGCATGGTTCTCAAGGCCTCCCACCTGGGTTGGGGACCGCTGGTCGATATCGCCCTCGGCGAACGTTCCCTGGCGGCGTTTCGCGTCACCTTCACGGCGTCGCTGCTGGCGGCAGCGATCAACGGCTTCTTCGGGCTGATCGTCGCCTGGGTGCTGGTGCGTTACCCTTTCCCCGGCAAACGCTTCGTCGACGCCCTGGTGGACCTGCCCTTCGCCCTGCCCACGGCCGTCGCCGGCATCACCCTGGCGACCCTCTACGCCGGCAACGGCTGGATCGGCCGCCATCTCGAGCCCCTGGGCCTCAAGGTGGCGTACACGCCCCTGGGAATCGTCGTGGCGTTGACCTTCATCACGCTGCCCTTCGTCGTGCGTACCTTGCAACCGGTGATCGAGGACATCGAGTCCGAAGTCGAGGAGGCCGCCGCCTCCCTCGGCGCCTCCCGCTGGCAGACTTTCACCCGCGTCATCTTCCCCGCCATCGGCCCGGCGCTGCTCACCGGCTTCGCCCTGGCTTTCGCCCGGGCCCTGGGCGAATACGGGTCGGTCATCTTCATCGCCGGCAACCTGCCCCTGGTGTCGGAAATCGTGCCCCTGCTCATCATCTCCAAGCTGGAGCAGTACGACGTGCTGGGCGCCACGGCCCTGGCCGTGACCATGCTGGCCATTTCCTTCGTGCTGCTGCTGACCATCAATCTGATGCAATGGTGGGCGGCCAACCGGCATCGCAACCGCGAGCCCCTGGAAGCGGCCGCCGCCAAGGCGCAAGGGGTGTCGGCATGAGTGGCAACCAACTCACCCGCGCCACCCAGGAGCCGGCCTGGGTCCGCTACAGCCTGCTCACCATCGGCCTCGGCTTCCTCTTCTTCTTCCTCGGCCTGCCGCTCATCGCCGTCTTCGTCGAGGCCCTGGCCCAGGGCCTGCCCGCCTATCTGGAGGCGCTGAAGGAGCCGGAAACCCGCTCGGCCATCTGGCTCACCGTCGTCATCGCCCTGGCCGTGTTGCCCTTCAACATCCTCTTCGGCGTGGCGGCGGCCTGGGCCATCGCCAAATTCGACTTCAAGGGCAAGAGCCTGCTGATTACGCTGATCGACCTGCCCTTCGCCGTGTCGCCGGTGGTGGCGGGTCTCATCTTCATCCTCATTTTCGGCGCCCAGGGCTGGCTCGGCCCCTGGCTGTCCGACCACGACGTGAAGATCATCTTCGCCGTGCCAGGGATGATCATCGCCACCCTGTTCATCACCTTCCCCTTCATCGCCCGGGAACTGATTCCCCTGATGCAGTCCCAGGGGAAGGACGAAGAGGAAGCGGCGGTCTCCCTGGGCGCCTCGGGCTGGCAGATGTTCTGGCGGGTGACCCTGCCCAACATCAAGTGGGGCCTGCTCTACGGCGTGATCCTCGCCAACGCCCGGGCGATGGGCGAATTCGGCGCGGTGAGCGTGGTGTCCGGCCACATTCGCGGCGAAACCAATACCCTGCCCCTGCACGTCGAGATTCTCTACAACGAATACAACGCCATCGGCGCCTTCGCCGCCGCCTCGGTCCTGGCCCTGCTGGCCCTGGTCACCCTGGTGGCCAAGACCGTCGTCGAATGGCGCATGAAGGCCGAAACCGACATGCTGAACGCTGAACTCCCCGGCGAGAAAACCTCATGAGCATCGAAATCCGCAACATCTCCAAGCGCTTCGGCAACTTCGTGGCGCTCGACGACATCAAGCTCGACATTCCCACCGGGGAGCTGGTCGCCCTGCTCGGCCCCTCCGGCTGCGGCAAGACGACGCTGCTGCGCATCATCGCCGGCATGGAGACCGCCGATCAGGGCGAGATTCTCTTCTCCGGCGCCGAGGCGACCCACCTGCACGCCCGGGAGCGCAATGTCGGCTTCGTCTTCCAGCACTACGCCCTATTCCGCCACATGACGGTGTTCGAGAACGTGGCCTTCGGCCTGCGGGTGAAGCCGCGCAAGGAGCGCCCGGCCGAGGCAGAGATCAAGCGCCGGGTCATGGAATTGCTCGGCCTCGTCCAGCTCGACTGGCTGGCCGACCGCTACCCGTCGCAGCTATCCGGCGGCCAGCGTCAGCGCATCGCCCTGGCCCGGGCCCTGGCCGTCGAGCCGAAGGTGCTGCTCCTCGACGAACCCTTCGGCGCCCTGGACACCAAGGTGCGCAAGGAACTGCGCCGCTGGCTGCGGCGCCTCCACGACGACATGCATATTTCCTCGGTTTTCGTTACCCACGACCAGGAGGAGGCCCTGGAAGTCGCCGACCGCGTGGTGGTCATGAATCACGGCCGCATCGAACAGATCGGCTCCCCGGACGAGGTCTATTCGGCGCCGGCGACGCCCTTCGTCTATCAGTTCCTGGGCAATGTCAATGTCTTCCACAGCCGGGTCCAGGGCGGCTTCGCCGCAGTGGAACGGAACCCCGGCGAGGGCACCACCGCCTTCGTGCGCCCCCACGATATCGACCTCTCGCACCAGCCTCTGGACAACGCCCTGCCGGCGACGGTGGCCCACGTCCATCCCATCGGACCGGTGGTCCGGGTCGAACTGCTGCACGAGAGCGAGGTGGTCGAGGTCGAACTCTCCCGGGAACGCCATGAGGCTCTGCAGTTGGCGACCGGCCAGGCCATCTGGTTCCGCCCGCGGCAGGTAAGGGTCTTCGACGCCGACGGTCGGGCCCGGGAAGTCGCCGGCCAGACGCCGGCGCGGGAGCCCTTCCTGTTCTAGTTCTCGTGCTCGCGCACGACATCGAGTGCAGCGCGGCCAGCGATCTATTTTGCAGATTCCGTGACACGGAACCCAATCGCGCATGATCGGCTCGTGCAACTGTCTTGATACCGAGGCGCTGTTTCAAAGCCATGGAGTGCCACGCTTCCGGAACATTGAGCGCGTGGCGAGGCGAAAGCTGCTGCAACTTCATGCGGCGACTGTGCTGGCAAGCCTGCGTATCCCCCCGGGGAACCAGCTGGAAGCCATCGAGGGTGACCGCGAGAGGCAGCACAGCATCCGCTGGAACGATCGGTGGCGCATTTGCTTCGTCTGGCAAGACGACGGTGCGCACCAGGTCGAAATTGTCGACACCCAATAGGAGCGGACATGGCTGAACTCCTTGACGAAATTCACCCCGGAGAAATCCTGCTGGAGGACTTCATGAAACCGATGGGACTCTCGGCCCGTCAGCTCGCGGCCGACATCGACGTTTCGCCGAGCCGCATCAGCGAGCTAGTGAACGGCAACCGCCCGATCACCGCCGACACCGCCTTGCGCCTCGGCCTGTTCTTCCAGATGGAGCCCCGCTTCTGGCTGAACCTGCAGACCGAGTACGACATGCGGGTCGTGACCCGAACCCTGCAGGACAAGATTTCGCCGCGCATCCGGGTTCTTCACCAGGCCATGTGAGGCGCATGGTGACTTGGTCGGGAATCCTTGCCGACGAAGACCTTGATGCCGGCATCGAGGCTGACAATCCAGATGCCGACACCAAGGTCAGGACGGTGTCTCGTGGCTGGAACGTTCCCGCTTTCTGGAGCGCAATGAAAACCACACCCGGGTCTTTCCCGGCAGCCTGAAGGTTGCCGTGGCGACTCTAGCCCGACGTGCGGGCAGTTCGCCAGAAATGGGAAACTTGCGCACACGGGGATGCTCACCGTACCCCAAGGGCCTCGCGCACCTGCGCCTCGGTCAGCGCGCCGGAGACGGCGCGGCGGCCGCCCTTGCCGTCGAACAGCAGGGTGCGGGGCAACTCGCCGGCCCAGGCGGGGTCCAGGGCGTAGGCCAGGGCTTCGGGGTTGTCGGCGCCGTAGGCGTAGCGAAGGCCGGAAATGCCGGTTTTCTCCAGCAGCGGTGCAAGGGCGGGCGATTCCGCTTCGGTGGCCACGGTGACCACCTTGAGGCGCCGGTCGGCCCGGGTCAGGGCGGCGAGCAGGCCGAGGTTCTTCTTGCAGTGGACGCAATCCGAGGACCACAGGGCGACGACGGTAGGCTGGCGGTGAGCCTGGGGATCGGCGAGGCGGCGCGCCGTTTCGCGGTCGAGCGAGGAGAAGCCGGCCGCTGCGGCGGGCAGGGCCCAGAGCAGGGCGGCGAGGGTGGCGAGTGCTCGGATCATGGGAGTATCAGGGCAGGTGAAGGACGCGGAAGTATTCCTTTTCCGTGCGCCAGAAGAGGTACAGGGCCTCGCCCCGTGCCAGCAGGCGGGGCTGGTCGGAAGCGCCTTCGGTGGCGGTGATTTCCTGGGCAACGAAGGTCTGCCCGCCATCCCGGGAAACCTGAATATGGAGGCGGGTACGCTCACCGTCGAATTCCTTCCAGGCGATGGCCAGCCGGTTGCCGGCCACGAGCAGGTCGGCGTGGGCGGCGCGGGGGCCTCCGACGGTGCGCTGGCCTTCGACCCGCAGGCCGTCACCGCCCCTGGTCAGACGGCCGTAGTGGACGCGGCCGGTGCCGTCCTTCTCGTTGAACCAGACGGCGTGGCGTAGGCCCTGGCCGTCCACGGCGAGGGAGGGCCCGTGGTGGGGGCAGCCGTCGATCTTCCAGCGGTCGAAGGTGGCCCGCTGGACCGCTTCCGGCGTTCCGTCGGGCTTCAGGCGAGCCAGGGCGTGATCGCGCTCGTTGGGGGCGAAGACGTGGCGCCAAAAGAGCAGCGGCGCGCCGTCCCGGTCGCGGGCGACGGCGATGCGGCAGCATTCGCAGCTGTGATCGGCGACCTTGCGTTCCGGGGCGAAGCTCTTGCCGCCGTCGTGGGAGACGGCGCTATAGATCGCGGCGCCACGGTAGGGCGTCTTGCCCGCCTGGGCAGCCTGAAGATCGCGTTTGTCGATCCAGGCGACCAAAACCGAGTTATCGGCTCCGACGACGATGGACTCGAAGCGGTGGGTGATTTCCGAACGGTCGTGATGGACTGTGATCGGGTCGTCAAAACTGGTGCCGCCGTTTCTGGAGCGGGCGAGGCGAATTTCGCCGGTATAGGGCTTGGCCAGGGGCTTCGACCAGGCCACCAGGATGTCGCCGCCTGCCGTGAAGGCGAGTTTGGGGAAGCTGTCGCCGTTGGCGGCGATGGCTTCGGGAACGGCGTTCACAGGTATCGGAGCGCTCCAGGTGATGCCTGCGTCGGGGCTCCGGCGCAGGACCAGATGCCCCCCGTCCTTGCTCACGGCGAAGAGAGTCCCGTCGGGTCCAAAGGCCGCACCGGTGCCGAGTTCGAGGCGTGCCCCGGGGGCCTGGGGCGCATGCCCGTCGGCGGGCTGTGCGGGCAGCGCCGGGAGCAGGGCTGCAACGGTTAGGGCGATCCGGAGGGCCGCCCGGCGAGGCTCAATAGTCAAATTTCAGCTCGGCGAAGACGGTGCGTTGCGGGAAGGGGTGGAACAGGAAGTACTTGCGATTGTTCAGATTGTCCACGCCCAGGGCAGCGCTCCACTGCTTCGCCACCTGGTAGCGGACCCGAGCATCGGCGACGAAGAAGCGCTCGAAGCCCTGATAGGTGTGACCGTTGATGTCGGAATTGTCGGCCGTGGCGTAGAAGCGTCCGCTATACCGGCCAGCCAGCGTGTAGGTCCAGCGGGCGTCGGGGCGATAGCTCGCCACCAAGGTGGCTCGCCAGTCGGGAACGTAGGGGGTGTGCTTGCCTACCGACGTCGCTCCGGGGGTGGCGGTGGCCGGTACGTAGCCGTCGTTCTTGAGGATTCTTGCGTCCACATAGGTGAGGCTGCCCGAGAGTTCGAGGCCCCGGATCAGTACATCGTCCTGCTGATAGACCAATTCGATGCCACGCTGCCGGGTCTTGTCGACGTTCTGCATGTAGGACGTGGGGGCTGCAATGCCTGGATAGTTCGCGGTCTGGGAAATAAGCGCGTCCTTGACGTGCTCTTCGAACAGCGAGACGCGGACCTTCCCTTTCGCCAGGCTTCGCTCGACTGCCAATTCGCCAGAGAGGACATCCTCAGGCTTGAGGTCGGGATTGGCGGACTGGAAGACGGTGCCGACCTGGATGGTCTGGTAGAGCTCGCCCACGGTGGGAAAACGCAGGGCGCGGCCGAGCGAACCGGTGACGATCCAGTCTTCGGCAGCGTCCCAGGCCAATGACGCCTTGGGAGAGACCCCGGTCTTGTCGAGGCCGGGCTGGGCGATAGCGGTTCCCGAAGTGAAGTTGAAGCCGTCGAAGGCGCGCCATTGTTCGTAGCGAGCGCCCAACGTTGCCCTTAGCCGCGGCGCGAAACGCCAGACATCCTGAAACCAGATGGCTTTGGCCTCGGTCTTTCCGCGGGCATCGGTAAACAGGCTGCCATGACCCCCGGAAATCCAGTCGGCGGTGTTGTAGGTTGGGCTGACCAGGTTGTAGAGGTCGTAATGGACGCCGAAGCTCAGGATGTGTGGGCTGCGCGGCCCCTCCGGTCGCCAGGTGGCCTTGAGATCGGCGGTGGTCCAGCCGGTGCCTTCCATGTCGAGGATGCGGCCGGCTCCGCCCCCGAGAGCGGTGGTGTAGGGAACGCCCGTCGAAGAACGCTCCTGGTGTTTGGCGTAATCGTAGTGGCTCAGGGCGATATCCCAGTCGAAAGTTCCGCCGTCTTTCGTTTTCAGGGTCAGGCTGTGCATCTGGTGTTCCATATCCCGCTTGCCGGCGCTGAACTGCCCGGCGATGCTGCTGGCGCTGTAGCGGAAGCCCCCGAGATTGACGTTGCCCGCGGCGGCGCCGTAGTAGGGTGTGCCGGTGGCCGTGGTGAGGTAGCTCTGGGCGCGGATATCCGCCTGGTTTTCCCAAAGGCCGAAAGTGTAGGCCCCTTGGAGAGTTGGTGTGAAATCGTAGGCGAGCTTGATCTTGGCGTTGTCCTGGACGGTGTGGGTCAGATTGCCGGCGCCGATGACCTGGATCGCCGCGCCGGTGCGATTGCGGTCGGCGAAGGCTCCGCTGATGACGGGGCTCGCCCCGGGTGCCGTGGTCGACTGGGTGAGGGTGCCGTAGGTCACCGGCTGGCTATGGCTGTCGAGATGGTTGTAGCTGAACCAGAAGGCAAGATCGCCAATGCGATTGCCCACCGTGGCGGCAAATTGTTCGGAACGATAAGTGTCCCGTGTGCCGTACTGCTTGAAATCCTGCCAGGACTCGGTCAGCTTGGCGGTCGCCTCGAATTTCGTTGGCATACGGGTGGTGATCTCGGCCACCACGCCGTAGGAATTGCCGGGAAAGGCCGCCGAAAAGGGGCCGTAGAGGACATCTATGCGCTCGATTTCTTCGGGGGAGACCATGAACCAGCGGGGTGAGCCATTGCCGTTATTGTTGTTGATCAAGGCCGAGAGCAGAACGCCGTCGGCGTAGATCAGCGAACGGGCGCTGGCGTTAACCCCGGTGGTGCGGCTGGTGATCGGTGCGTCGGTATCGCCGTTGAAGCGCTTGCGGACCAGAATGTTGGGCAAGTACTTGAAGGCATCTTCGGTATTGACCACGTTGACCGTTTCGGCGATGTGCTGCCGCGTCGCTCCTTCCGCGGTGGTCGGCGCCTGGACCTTTTCGGCCGCAGTCTTGGCCTCGCGGACGCTGACGGTCGCCAGGGTCTGCTCGCCGTCGGCACCCTGGGCAGTGGCCTGATAAGCAATGCTGACGAGAACTGCCAGCGCGAGCCGGCAGGATTGAAGTTCTTTGTATTCCACGACTGCTACTCCCTGTTTGCCCCCTGCGAGGGCTTTTGATTGGCAGGTCTCAGCGGGCCGACTCGGTGACGAATGCGATCTTGACGATGCCGCTGCGCTGGGCGGCGGCCATGACGTCGGCCACCTTTTCGTAGACCACTCTGCGATCCGCCCGCAGGTGGAGTTCGGGCTGGGCGGCGCCGTTAGCGGCGAAGCGGGGTTCCAGGTCGGCGCGGCCAATGGGCTCGCCGTTCCAGTAGAGCTGGCCGGCCGCATCGACGGCGAGTTGGATCACCTGAGGCTTATCCTCGATCTTGGTGGCGCTGACCTGGGGCAGGTCGATGGGCACCGCCTGGTGGAAAAGGGGGGCGGTGATGATGAAGATGACCAGCAGCACCAGCATCACATCCACCAGGGGCGTAGTGTTGATCTCGGCCATGGGCTGGCTGGCGCCACCTTCTTCGAAGCTGCCGAAGGCCATTTTCAGTTCCCCCGGCCGGCGCGGGCTGCGCCGATATCGACCAGATTGGCGTTGCCGCCGACGCGTACGCCGGTGGTGAGGTAGGCATGCAGGTCGTGGGCGAAGCCGTCGAGTTGGGCCAGCACCAGCCGGTTGGCGCGGGTGAAGGCGTTGTAGGCGAGGACGGCGGGGATGGCGACGAAGAGGCCGGCGGCGGTCATGATCAAGGCTTCGCCAACGGGGCCGGCCACCTTGTCCAGCACCACCTGGGTGGCGCCGGAAAGTCCGACCAGGGCATGGTAGATGCCCCATACGGTTCCGAAGAGGCCGATGAAGGGGGCCGTGGAGCCTACCGAGGCAAGGAAGGTGAGGCCCCGTTCGATGCGCGCCTGGGCGCGGACGATGTGGGAGCGCAGTGTCCGGGTGACGAATTCACTGGCATTGACGCCGGCGCCGATGCCGCGGGCGGCGTTCTGCTGGTGGGCCTGGGCGGCATGGGCGCCGGCCAGGGCAAGACCGGCGAAGACGGCCGATCGGTCTTCGTGGCGCAGGGTCTCCAGGGCTTCGCAGAGGGAGTTGGCGCTCCAGAAGGCGCCGATGGCCCGTTCCTGGGCGCGGGCGGCCCGCCAGCTGGAAAATATCTTGCTGACGATCACCGACCATGAGGCGAGGGAGAGCAGGGCAAGGATCACAGCCGTGGCGTGGGTGACCAGATCAGCCTGGGACCAGAAGTGGGCGAGGCCCATTTGCGCGTGCATGGAAGAATCCTATTCGAGGGAAAAAGTGATGGGGACGACCACCGAGGACTCTACGACTTCGTCGCCCCGGCGGGCGGCGACGAAGCGCCAGCGCTGCACGGCTTCCCGCGCGGCGGTGTCGAGACGCGGGTAGCCACTGGATTGCTTCACTTCCACGTCCAGGGCGTTTCCGTCCGCACTGACGCGAACCTTCAGGAGCACCTTGCCTTCCTCGCCGTTGCGACGGGCGATGGCGGGGTAAACGGGCTTGGGGTTGTGCAGATAGTTGGCGTCGAAGCGGGCCGCCACCACGGGCAGGGGGGCAGGGGGCGCCGGAGGGACGGCCATGGGCGCGGGAGGCGGTGCCGGCGGCTGGGCGGGGACGACGAAACTCGCCGGGGCCTCGGCCTTGGGTGCAGCGGCCAGGATGGGCTGCGGGGCAGGCGGGGGGGTCTTGCGCACCGGCACCTGGGGCTTGGGCGGCGGCGGGGGCTCGGGCTTGTTCTCTTCCAGCAGGGGCAGGAGGCGCACGGCGATGCTGGGCGGCAGGGTGAGGATTTCCTGCCGTACCGAGACCACCAGGACGCCCCAGAGCAGCAGGCCGTGGAGGGCGACCACCAGGGTCCAGCGCAGCGTCTGCTCCGCCGCGCTGGGCGGCGCTTCGGCAATGTGCAGGGGCGGCAGGGTGACGGCGGTCATGGGCGCTTGGGCAGGGTCATGGGAAGAATTAGCCAATCCTGATCTTGATCCCGGTCAAAAACGATTTAAAAACAAGATATTGGAGGCGCGCATTCTAGGGGGATCGGAAGGTTTCTCCGATGCGACACGTTGTCGCAGGCCCGGCCCGGCGATGAGGCCAAGCGCGTCGTCTATTGCCGAGGGCGTCCCCATAATTCGGGCATGGCTGTAGTTGCGGCAAGTCGGATGCGTTTCGGACGCGGGTTCGATTCCCGCCACCTCCTCCACAGGGGGGGTACTGGTTTCGACGGGGCGATTGAGGATGGGCAGGCAGCCCGAGAGGCGACGGACGTAATCCGCGCAAATCCATAGTTGCCAGTATGAGCAATTCGCTAACGCTGCTTAAACAGCATAGCTGGGGCCGCTGAAGCCTCATTACCCAAGACAGCCGGCGGGGACTTCGGTCCCCGTCGTCAACTGCGCAGCCCGATCAGTCCGTTGCCAGCCAGTGCTCCGCAAACCAGGCCAGCAGGCGCTTCCAGCCCGCTTCGGCGGGCTCATTGTTAGATCTATTTGTTGGCCATATCAATAGATATCAGCACCCCCGCCACCACCGCCAGCAATAGGGCGATGATGGTCAGCCAGCGGTTCTTCCGCTGTTGCTCGGCGATGAGCTTTTCCAGTTGCGGCTGCAGGTCGGCCTTGGCCGGCTGGGCCAGGGCCAGGTGTACCAGGCGGGGCAGTTGAGGCAGGGTGCGGGCCAGGTAGGGCGCCTCCTGCTTGAAGGTACGCAACAGCCCCCGCCAGCCCACCTGCTCGCTCATCCAGCGCTCCAGGAAGGGCTTGGCTGTCTTCCACAGATCGAGGTCCGGATCGAGCTGACGGCCCAGGCCTTCGATGTTGAGCAGGGTCTTTTGCAGCATGACGAGCTGCGGCTGGATTTCCACGTTGAAGCGCCGCGAGGTCTGAAACAGGCGCAGCAGCACGCGGCCAAACGAGATTTCCTTCAGCGGACGGTCGAAGATGGGTTCGCAGACGGCCCGGATGGCGGACTCGAATTCGTCGACGCGAGTCTCTTTGGGCGCCCAGCCGGATTCGATGTGGGCCTCGGCAACCCGCTTGTAGTCGCGGCGGAAGAAGGCGAGAAAATTCTGGGCGAGGTAATTCTTGTCACGGTCGGTGAGGGTGCCGACGATGCCGAAATCCAGGGCAATGTACCGGCCGTCCGGGGCGACGAAGATGTTGCCGGGGTGCATGTCGGCGTGGAAAAAGCCATCACGGAAGACCTGGGTGAAGAAGATTTCGACACCCGCAGCCGAGAGCTTGGACAGATCGATGCCCTGCTCCCGCAGGCGATCGATCTGGGAAATTGGCGTCCCCTCCATGCGCTCCATGACCATCACGGTGGACGTGCAGAAGTCCCAGTGCACCTCGGGGACGATCAGGAGCGCCGAATCGGTGAAGTTGCGTCGCAATTGGGAAGCGTTCGCCGCCTCGCGCATGAGATCGAGTTCGTCGTGGAGATATTTGGCGAATTCGGCCACCACCTCCCGAGGCTTGAGCCGCTTGCCGTCGGACCACAGTCTTTCGAGCAGGACGGCGAGGGTATCCATGAGGGCCAGATCGTGTTCGATGACCGACAGCATATTGGGCCGGAGAACCTTGACCGCCACGTCGTGGCCGCCATCCTCGGTCTTGAGTCGGGCGAAATGGACCTGGGCGATGGAGGCCGAGGCGATGGGCGTCGGATCGAATTCGGCAAAGACCTCGGAGGCGGGGCGACCATAGGCCTTTTCGACTTCCTGCAGGGCCAGGTGCGAATCGAAAGGCGGGACGCGGTCCTGCAGCTTGGCCAGCTCGTCGGCAATGTCCGTCGGCATCAGGTCGCGGCGAGTCGAGAGGACCTGACCGAATTTGACGAAGATGGGTCCCAGCGCCTCCAGGGCCTGGCGCAGGCGAACCGCCCGAGGAGCATCCAGACGGCGCCAGAACTGGACGGCGTTCGCGATGCGGACCAGGGAACCGGTGGGCTCGTGTTCGAGGACCATTTCGTCGAGGCCGTAGCGGCTGGCGACGGAGACGATCTTGAGGAGACGAAAGAGGCGCAACGGTTTGCCCGCCGGATAAAACGCGAAGTCTACGCACAAACCAATTTCAGTGGAAGCGCTAAACCGATACAATGCCGCGCTAGGCCAATAGCATGGAAATTGGCTTGATTTACAACTAGGAGGGCACCGATGGATTTAGGGCGTTGGCTGATCATCGTTTGTTTCGTGATGGCCTGGGTATCGGCGAATGACGTTCGCGCCCAACCGCTCGAAGGCCAGGGCGAGATCGAGATAGCGCCCGATAGCTTCGTGCGGGGAGCACCATTGCCGCCCTGGGTGCGCCAGGTTGCTGCACCTTCCAGCAAGTCATCTAGCCCACTTGTCATCAGGCTACACGACACCCAATTCAAAGTGGCGCCGGTACCGACCGTCTATGTTCACAAGGTCATTCAGGCAAACGACTCTTCCATGCTCGGGGTGATCGGTCAAGTACAACTCCAGTTCGTGCCCCAGTACCAAAAGTTGAAACTGCACTCCGTTCGTATTCTGCGCGACGATCAGGTCATCGATCGGAGCCGGGAGGTCAATGCGCGCTTCCTCCAACGCGAAGGCAGGCTGGAGCAAGGCGTTTACGGCGGAGCGATCACCGTTGCCTTGTTACTTGAAGATGTTCGAATCGGCGACTCCCTGCAGATCGAATACAGTGTCGAGGGCCAAAACCCGATTTTCGAGGGAAGGTTCAGTGATTTCGCAGGCTGGGACCAGGCAGATCCGATCGAATTGCGCAGGGTGTCGGTCCTCTACCCGTCCGGACGGGCGTTGCACTGGCGTATGCTGGGTGACTTCCGCTCGACTAGGATACAGCCAAAGATAAGTGAATTCAGGGGCGAGCGCCTTATCGAATTCGAAGAGCGCGAAATTAAGGGCCTGAGTCTAGAGCCATTCATTCCCGGCGACTACTTCCCAGCCCGGATGATGCAGTTCTCTGAATATGGCAGTTGGGCTGAAGTTAGCCGATGGGGTATGCGCTTGTTCGAAACCCCGACTGCCTTGCCTGACGAAGCGGTCACGCAGCTATCCAAACTGCAACAACTACCCACCGTCGAAGCAAGGGTGGCGGCCGCATTGCGATGGGTACAGGGTGAAATCCGCTACTTTTCCGTCTCGCTGGGCGAAAGTTCCCATCGGCCCTATCCACCGACCCAGGTTCTCTCAAGGCGATACGGGGATTGCAAGGACAAGACCTACTTGCTGGTGGCCCTGCTGCGCGAGTTAGGAATCGAAGCCGACCCCGTCTTCGCCTCTTTACGTACGCCCCGAACTCCGGCCAAACTGCTCCCGTCTCCGGACGCCTTCGACCATGTGATCGCTCGCGTAGTTATAAAGGGGCGGAAGTATTTCCTTGATGCCACAGCGCCTCCCCAGCAGGGTGCGCTGGATCGTATTGGCCCCTACATTGAAGGTTCGGAGGTATTGGTGGCTGCTCCGACCACCGCCAAACTGGAGACCGTCAACCAGCCAGGCATCCGCGATCTCGTTCTG
>Ga0268298_10001196_pt1 | contig 31133 bp, 25 predicted proteins | sample WWTPWeurt_MetaG_FD_194462 | JGI IMG/M metagenome (GOLD analysis project Ga0268298, IMG submission 194462) | Activated sludge microbial communities from WWTP in Nijmegen, Gelderland, Netherland - WWTP Weurt | ecosystem: Engineered > WWTP > Aerobic digester > Activated sludge | place... | reverse complement strand
CCGCCATCCCCCGGCGGTCATCGTCGTCGAAGACGAACTTGGCCGGCGGCAATTGCTCCTGGTAGGTCCAGATCGGCCAGGAGTTGTCGTACAGGCTGAGTTCCGGGGTCACGCTCACCAGCTCCCGGTTCGCCTCCCAGTAGGAATCGACGGTCCCCACGTCCCGCCAGTAAGCCTGGCGACCGGATTTTGGTTCCTGGAAGGGATAGGCCATGGCGCGGTACTTGCCGATGATGCTGGGGATGATGTCCTTGCCGAAATCATGGGTGGATCCCCGGGTATCCGCGTCCCGGATCAGTTGCTCATAGAGGAAGGCCTTGTTGAACAGGTAGATACCCATGGAGGCCAGGACCCGGTCCGAGGAACCCGGCATGGGCTGGGGATGTTCGGGTTTTTCCAGGAATTTGTGGATACGGTGATGATTGTCGATTTCCATCACCCCAAAGCCCTTGGCGGTCTCCAGATCGACCTCGATACAACCGACCGTCATATCGGCCTTCTTATCGACGTGATAAGCGATCATCTGGCCATAATCCATCTGATAGATATGGTCACCGGCGAGGACGAGGATGAAATCGGGGTCATGATTGCGAATGATGTCCAGATTCTGATACACGGCATCCGCCGTGCCCGTGTACCAATTGTTCTGGATCCGCTGTTGCGCCGGGAGCAGCTCGACGAATTCCCCGAACTCACCGCGCAGAAACCCCCACCCCTTCTGGATATGCAGAATCAGGGAATGGGCCTTGTATTGGGTCAGCACGCCGATCCGGCGGATACCGGAATTCATGCAGTTGGACAAGGGAAAATCGATGATGCGGAACTTGCCCCCAAAGGGAAGCGCCGGCTTGGAACGCCACATGGTGAGATGCTTCAGACGCGAGCCACGCCCGCCGGCGAGGATCAACGCCAGGGTATTGCGGGTCAACAGACTGACAAAGCGCGGATTCTGCTCTCCAACCATACAACCTCCCCCATGTATCCCCTGACTGATATCTAGCCGAGCACGGCCCGTGGAATCGGAACGATATGCTACCATCAACGCCTTGTTTGAACAGCTAAGCGGATGCCGAGCGAACCATGACCAGCCGTACCCCTGCCGGCAGACAGTCCCTGAACCATGACTTTGTACGCCTCATCGAGGCCAGACACCATGACCCCTTCGACATCCTCGGCCGCCGGATCGAAGGCGACCAGGCCCTGGTGCGGGTCTTTCTCCCCCGCGCCCGCAAGGTCCGCTTGCCGGATCAGAATCTGCCGCTGAAGCGGGTTCCCAACACGGATATCTTCCAAGGCGGCGGTCCGGCGGACCAGATCCCCCCACACTACCGGGTCGCCTGGATCGATGAGTTCGGTCACGACCATCTCGGCCACGACCCCTACAGTTTTCCGCCCCAGATAGCGGACTTCGACCTCCACCTCTTTGGCGAAGGCCGTCATTGGCACGCCTATCGTTTCCTCGGCGCCCATCTCCATCAGGTCCAGGACATCGCCGGGGTGCTCTTCAGCGTCTGGGCACCGAATGCCGAACGGGTGAGCGTCATCGGCGACTTCAACCGCTGGGATGGACGCTTCCATCCCATGCGGGCGAGGGGACAATCCGGCATCTGGGAACTCTTCATCCCCGGACTCGGCGCCGGCTGCCTGTACAAATTCGAGCTCCGCTCCCGCGATGGGACGGTCCTGGAAAAGGCCGATCCCTATGGCCATCACTTTGAATTGCGCCCCAGCACCGCCAGCATCGTCGACCAGGCCGGGACCCATGCCTGGCGTGACGCGGCCTGGCTGGAGGCGCGTCGGACCAGGGATTGGCAACACACCCCCATGTCGATCTATGAGGTCCACCTCGGCTCCTGGCGGCGGACGGCCGATACCGGCTTCATCAATTACCGGGAACTGGCCCACCAACTCGGCGACTATGTCCAGCGGCTGGGCTTTACCCATGTGGAACTCCTTCCCATCACCGAACACCCCTTCGATGGTTCCTGGGGCTATCAGACCACGGGCTATTTCGCCCCCACCAGCCGTTTCGGCACCCCGGACGACTTCCGCTATTTCGTTGATCATCTGCATCAACAAGGCATCGGCGTCATCCTGGATTGGGTACCGGCCCATTTCCCCAAGGATCGCCACGCCCTGGCCAGGTTCGACGGCACCGCCCTCTATGAGCATGCCGACCCCCGACTCGGGGAGCATAAGGACTGGGGCACATTGATCTTCAATTTCGGTCGCAACGAGGTGAAGAATTTTCTCCTGGCCAGCGCCCTCTACTGGCTGGAAGAATTCCATCTCGACGGTCTCCGGGTGGACGCCGTCGCCTCCATGCTCTACCTCGACTACTCCCGTCAACCCCATGAATGGCTACCCAACGAATATGGCGGTCGGGAGAACCTCAGGGCGGTGGACTTCCTGCGCGAACTCAACAGCCTCACCCACCAGCAGTTCCCCGGCACCCTGACCATCGCCGAAGAGTCCACCGCCTGGCCCATGGTCTCTCGCCCCACCTGGATCGGCGGTCTGGGTTTCAGCATGAAATGGAACATGGGCTGGATGCATGACAGCCTGTCCTATATGGCCAAGGACCCCGTCTTCCGCCACTACCACCACGACCTGCTCACCTTCGGGCTGCTCTATATCTTCAACGAGAATTTCGTGCTGCCCTTTTCCCATGACGAGGTGGTCCACGGCAAGCGCTCCATGATCGACAAGATGCCGGGCGATGCCTGGCAACGCTTTGCCTCCCTGCGTCTGCTCTACACCTATATGTTCACCTATCCAGGGAAAAAACTGCTCTTCATGGGCAACGAATTCGCCCAGGGGCGGGAATGGAACGAGGCCGGTCAACTGGACTGGTATCTGCTGGAACGGCCCCAGCATCAGGGGGTGCAACAACTGGTGGCGGATCTCAACCGGGTCTATGGCCAATCCCCCGCCCTCCACGCCCAGGAATTCAACCCTTCCGGCTTCGAGTGGATCGACTGCCATGACAGTTCCCAATCGACCCTGAGTTATCTGCGCAAGGGTCCGGGAGGCGAGCGACTGTTGGTGGTGCTGAACTTCACCCCGGTGCCCAGGCAGGGTTATCGGCTCGGCGTGCCCGAACCCGGCTACTATCGGGAGGTGCTGAACTCGGATTCCAGGTATTACGGCGGCAGCGATATGGGCAACAGTCACGGCCTCTATTCCGAGCCCATTCCCTGGGGCTATCGTCCTCACTCCCTGGTCCTGACCTTGCCGCCCCTGGGTGGTCTCCTGCTGCGTTACGAAGCGGATCGGGATACCTGATCCCGATCGAAGCCCAAAACTCCTGCTGGTCGGGCGACGGCCCCGGATGCGCAACGGAGAAACAGGCCCGGCGGAACATTGGTATGAGGCTCGGCGGCTCCGGGCATTGACCCAAAATGGCCATTTTTCGTTCTCCTCACAAGAACAATGCGTCGTTCCAGATGTAATTGTTCTCGTTTCGAGAACGCAAAACCGGGCTACAAGGCCCCGGCCCGCAAGCCTGTCGATATCCACACCGATTCGAGATCTCCCCTGCCGGGGGATTTCGAGCCGCCGGTCGGGGTCGGGGGCTTCCCCATGCCATTCCCATCTCCGGCTGTGTTAGGATGGCCTCAGTCATCCGCCTCCTGATCCACCATGAGACAGCTCGCGCCCTGGATCTTCCTCACCACCCTGCTCGCCCTCGGCCCGCTCGAGGCAAGAGAGTTTTATAGTTATGCCCTGGTCCAGGAGGACGGCAGCCTCCTGATCAAGGGCCATATCTTCCACCTCGATGGCATCTATATCCCTCCCAGCGACCAGCAGTGTCGCACCTTCGAGAATCCCATCCGTTGCGCTCCTCGCGCTGTCCTGGCACTCGATTTCAAGGTCAAGGGCTTCGTGCGCTGCATCGAGCAGAGCGAGAACGAGGACGGGAGTCTCAACGCGGTCTGCTACAGCGGCGCCTCCCGTTTTTCCGAGGGCGAGGACCTGGGGGCCTATCTGATTGAACAGGGCTGGGCCGTCGCCCTCCCTGACGCCCCCTATGACTACCATGTGCTCGAACGCATCGCACGCCACCAGAACCGGGGGATCTGGGGCTTTATGGTAGATGAACAAAGTCCCCGCCGGCTCAGACCGCCATCATGGCGATCACATTTGCCTTGACCGATACTTTCATCAGGAAAAGCTGAAATGGGAGTCTGAGATGAACACCTATTCCCATGTCTTGTTGGCGGTCGACTTTGCCGATACCGACCAGCGGGTATCCCGGACCGCCCTGGATCTGGCCCGTCGTTATCAGGCCAAGCTGAGCCTGGTGCATGTGGTGGAGTTTTCGCCCCTGGACTATGGTGGCGAACAGATCCTCCCGATCGAGCTGAAGCTCGAGGAAGGTCTGGTGGAACGGGCCCGCATGGCCCTTAGTGAGCTGGCCAACCGCCTGGGCGCCCCCGAAGCCGGGCTTTATGTAGAAACCGGCTCCACCCGGGCGGAAATCCTGCGTCTGGCCAAAGAAAAGGCGGTCGATCTCATCGTTGTCGGCAGCCATGGTCGACGGGGGCTGGCCCTACTCCTTGGCTCCACCGCCAATGCCATTCTGCATGGGGCCAACTGCGATGTCCTGGCGGTGCGGGTGGGATGAAGGTCGCCAAGGACCGATCGGATGGCGCCGCGGGGGGCCGGACTTCAACCTGACGAGGCGAGGTGTTTCGATACCCATGGCTGATCCAACCTATCACATCATCTTCTCCGGCCTGGTTCTGCCCGGACGTGATCCCCTCCAGGTACGGGAGCGGCTGGGGCAGATGTTCAAGCTCGGTCCGGCCCAGCTCGAGGTGCTTTTTTCCGGCACCCAGGTGCCGATCAAAAAACACCTGGACCTGGAGACGGCGACCAAATACCGCACCGCCTTCCAGCAGGCCGGGGCCCTGGTGGAATTGCGTCGCTCCGATCTTTTCCAGCCCGCCGCCCAGACAGCGACGGCGGTTACCGAGGAACAACCTCAAGCCGAGCCGGATCGTCCGGCTGCCGATCCAACCCCGACCGAGGAGCCTGAATCCCAGGGGGAAGGCTTCACGCTGCTGCCCCCCAACACCGGTAGCCTGATCGACTGCGCCAAGCCGGTGATACCCGCCCCGGTGCCGGATACCGCCTGGATACATTTAGCGCCCCTGGGAAGTCGATTGGCGGAGGAAGGGAAAGAAGCTCCGCCGCCCGAGGTGGATCTGAGGTCCTTGAGCCTTCTGCCACCGAGGACCGGGAGCCTGGAGGATTGTCGCCCCGCCCCCAGACCCATCTCCATCCCGGATATCAGCCATCTCGATTTCCTCCCGAGCGAGCCTGTGGTCCATAAAGAAGCCGAATTCTGATCCCTGGAGCCCCCATGACTTCCGAACATTACCGCCTGATCGTGATCGGCGGCGGCATCAGTGGCCTCAGTCTGGCCCACTATGCCTGTCGCCATGAGGCCCCGGTCTTGGTATTGGAGGCCGGCGCGACGACTGGAGGCTGCCTGTGCAGCCCCCTCTTCCCGGGTTGCGAGGATTTCTGGTGCGAACTCGGCGCCCACACCCTGTACAACTCCTATGGTCATCTGCTCGGCATCATGGAGGACCTGGGCCTGTTGGGCAGTATCCAACCCAAGCTGAGGCTGCCCTATCGCCTCTTGATCGGTGATCGCCCGGTATCCGTGCCCTCCAGATTGCACTGGCTGGAGTTGATGTTTTCGCTGCCGAAACTCTTTTTTCTCACCAAGGCCGGGAAGAGTATCCAAGGCTATTATGCCGAGGTGGCCGGGGCGAAAAATTTCCACGAGGTGCTGGGTCCGGCCTTCGACGCGGTGATCTGTCAGCCAGCCGCCGACTTCCCCGCCGAGGCCCTGTTCCGTAAGCGTGCCCGACGCAAGGAAATCTTGCGCACTTTCACCCTACCTGGCGGGGTGCAGGATATCGCCGTGGCCATCAGCGGACAGCCCGGGATCAAAGTCAAGACCCAGGCCCGGGTCGAGCGCATCGCCCGGGTCGGACAGGGATTCCGTGTCACCATCGCCTCGGGACAGGTATTTACCTCCGAGGATCTGGTGCTGGCGACGCCGCCAACCGAGGCGAGCGCCTTGCTGAGCACGGACTTTCCCGACCTTTCCGGGGTACTGGCGCGGATCCAGCAGGTCTATGTCGACAGCCTGGCCTTGGTGCTGCCTGCCCGGGAATCCAGACTCCCTCCTGTCGCCGGTCTGATCGGCATCCAAGACGCTTTCTACTCGGTGGTCTCCCGCGACCCCCGACCCGACGAGCGCTGGCGGGGCTTCACCTTCCATTTCCGGCCGGATCGACTCGACGCCGAGGCCAAGGCCCAACGTATCGCCACCGTTCTTGGCCTGAACGGCACCCGACCCCTGGCCAAGGCGAGTCGCCGCAATCCCCTCCCCGCCCTCCGCCAGGGCCACGCCGAGCTATTAGCACGTCTCCAGCCGCAGCTCTCGGGTCAAAGACTGGGTCTGACCGGCAACTATTTTCAGGGGATGGCCATCGAAGACTGTATCAGTCGCAGTCGAAGCGAGTACGAACGCCTCTATCCCGGCCACTGACAGCCATCCCCCGGCCCCCTCCCCCGCCCCGGGACTCTCCCCGCGGGGAGGGTACCGATTCAGATCAAGGGTCCCATCTCCATGTCACCCCAAGCTTTATTCACTGTTTTTCTCCTCCTCTCGCTCGGTCTGGTCGGCGGCTGTGGCAAACCGGAACCGCCAAGCATCAGCCTCTATCTGGCCGTCCAAGGCGGCGATCTGAATCAACTCGAACGCCACATCGCCTGGGGCGCGGATCTCAACGCGCCGGACCCGGACGGCAATAGTCCCCTCCACACCGCCGCCGCCCGGGGTCGCATCGTCGAGGCCAGATTGCTGATCAAGAACGGCGCCCAGATCGAGGGGAAAAACCGCCAGGGACAGACCCCTTTGGCATTGGCCCTCCTCAATGGACGGACCCAGTTGGCGGCGGAAATGCTCGATCGGGGCGCCCGCCTCGACAGCCAGCGATTGGTGTTCGAGTTGGTCCGACATCAGGTCACCGACCGCGACGTCCTCAATTTCCTGCTCCAGCGGGGCCTGGACATCAACTCGCGGGACGCCAACGCGGATACTCCCCTGTTGCTGGCGGTTCGGTTGGGTTCCCGCAGTATGAGCAAACTGCTGATCCTGCATGGCGCCGATATCAACGCCCGGGATGCGGAAGGGGCCACGCCCTTGCTGATCGCCACCCGGGACGGCCATGAGGATCTGATCCGGTTACTGAAAACCCAGGGAGCGGGTCTGCCCTCGCCATGAGCTGAACTCGGTTCGGCTTTCCTGTATTGTTAACCAAATGTGACAGGGTTGGCGTGGCGGCGATATCGACCGCCTCGACGCCCTGATCACGGCCATCACCAGGAAGACAACAACAGGATGATCCTTGTCTATCTCGGTCCGCCATGCCGGTTCAGCCATCACCGACGGCTGAATCCATGTCCTACACGGGATCAGAGAATAAAGATCCGGGGCCTTGGCCAGTCACCCCGGACATCCAAGCAAGCCGGTTTGACTTTTTTCGCCTGTTCGCACATGAAATGCCATGCCAAATATCCTGATCGTCGACGATGAACCCGATATCCGCGAAGTCATTCGCTTTTCCCTGGAGAGCGTAGGCTTTCAGACCTCCGAAGCCGCCCATGCCGAAGCCGCCATGCAACAGATCCGGCGTCAGGATGTGGATCTCATGCTGCTCGATTGGATGCTACCCGGGCGTTCTGGTCTGGATCTCGCCAAACAACTCAAAAAGGACCCGGAGACACGCGAACTCCCCATCATCATGCTGACCGCCCGCACCGAAGAGAGCGATCTGGTGAATGGGCTGGGCTCGGGGGCGGACGACTACATCACCAAGCCCTTCTCGCCGCGAGAACTCATCGCCCGCATCCGCGCCGTGCTGCGACGGGTGCAGCCGGACGCCATGACGGAGATGAATATCCGCGGCCTGAGGCTGGATCCCGTCAGCCATCGGGTCAGTGTCGATGGGCAACCCATCGAGGTGACGCCGACGGAGTTCCGTCTGTTGCAGTTCTTCATGACCCACCGGGAACGTGTGTTCAGCCGCGCCCACCTGCTGGATCAAGTCTGGGGCGACGGCAGCTATGTGGAAGAACGCACCGTGGATGTCCACATCCGGCGGCTGCGCAAACTCCTCGAACCCACCGGCCACGATCATCTCATCCAGACCGTGCGTGGCGCCGGTTATCGTTTCTCGACCAAGGAATAAGAGCCGCGGGCGACGAGAGAGAGTCGACCGTCGGTTGGCCTCGCAACCGACGGTCGGTGGGCGTTACTCAGCGACTATTTCTCGAATACATAGGTCCCAGGGGCCGGAGCCAGGGCGGGATATTGGCCGGAGCCCGGCACCCGCGCCGTGACCTGTGGTCCGCAACGCTCCCGCAGCCACTGGGTCCAGTCGTCCCACCAGGAACCGGCCACCTTCTCGACACCCTGACGCCAGGCCTCGGGATCCGTGGCGCCAGCGGCCTCCCCCGTCCAGTAACGCCGCTTGGGCGGGTTCACCGGCGGATTGAGAATGCCCAGGATGTGACCCGAGGTGGCCAGGGTGTAACGCACCGGTCCGGACACCTGGGAGACCAGCTTGAAGGTCTCCTTCCAGGGGGCGATATGGTCCTGTTCCGCCCCGACCGCATAGAGGGGGGCGGTGATACGACGCAGGTCGATGGGGCGACCAGCGAGTTGGATCCGATTCGGCTCCACCAGCCGGTTGTTGAGATAGAACTCACGCAGATAAAAACCATGCATAGCCTTGGGCAATCTGGTGGTATCCATGTTCCACTGCAACACATCCATGGGCGCCGGTTCATCGCCATAGAGATAATTCTGGACAAAATAGCGCCAGATGAGGCTGTTGGAACGCAACCAGCGGAAGGCGGAGCCCATGGCCCGGCCGTCGAGATACCCGGGTCCATCCATCATGCGATCTATCCATTCGACACCCTCCTCGGTGAGGAAGACGTCGATATCCCCCGGGTTGGCGAAATCCACCAGGGTGGTGAACACCGTCCAATGGGCCACCGGCGCAGGCGTGGCCGGATCCGCCGCCGCCCAGGCCAGCAGGGTGCTGAGCAGGGTGCCGCCGATGCAATAGCCCACCGCATGCACCGACTCCACCCCACAAATCTGCCGGGCGACCTCAATGGTGGTCAGGGCGCCGGCGCTGAGATAGTCGTCGAGACCGGTGTTGCGCATCGCCCCATCGGGATTCTTCCAACTGGTGACGAAAACGGTGAAGCCCTGGTCGACGAGATAGCGGATCGGGCTTTTATCAGGGGTGAGATCAAGGACATAGTATTTATTGATCCAGGGGGCGATGAACACGATCGGCGTCGCCTGGACGCTGTCCGTGGTGGGCGCGTACTGGATGACCTCCACCAGGTGGTTGCGATACACCACCTGCCCCGGGGTGGCGGCGATATCCCGCCCTACCTGGAAGCCATCGGGATCGACGATACTCACGTCCCCCGTGGGCAGATCCTTCAACCATTGCTGATAGCCGTGGATGAGATTCCAGCCGCCGGTGCTGATGAAGCGCGACAAGGCGACCGGATTGGTCCAGAGAAAGTTCGAGGGCGCCGCGGCATTGAGCATCTGGCGCACCCAGAAGGCCGCCCGCCGGATGGTTCTGTCATCGACCCCGGGCGTGGCAAAGATCGTATCCTCGATGGTACGGGTAACCAGCAGGTAATACTCCTTGACCAGGTCGTACCAGGGATTCTCGGTCCAGGCCCGGTCATGGAAACGCTCGTCATAGGCGGCCACGGGTACCGGGTCGCCGACCAGCGAACCCATGGCGCGTTGCAACACCTCCTGCTGGATCTCGAAGCATTTGCTGTAGAAGCCGAACAAGCGTTGCTGCAACTGCCATGGCTCGCGGCTCCAGGCCTGCATCACGGCAGAGGAAGAGGCCAGGATACCGAAGGGATCCAGCATGGTGGCGGGGGAAAAGATGGTCGTTTGCACACTCAACCTCTCTGATGGAATAGTATTGAAATTATTGCTTTTTTCACTTCCATGAGGAAACCTCCGGGGAAACCGGCCCAGGCATGAGGCCCGCGGCCCTTTCCAAGAAACCCAAGCCATTTTCCTTCGATGGCCTTCATACATAGCTTACGCAGGTGCAGCAAAAAAGACAGCCTCTTTGGCTATCGGCTTGTCGACCCGAGAGGAAGCCGATGCTTGTTTGGATGGGCGGGGCCTTGGCCCAGGCCAACCGGGCAACGGCCATTTCAGGGCCATTTTCGTTCTTCTTAGGGAAACAGTTCCGGAATTTTATGCGGTGTTGTTCTCAATAAGAGAACAAAAGAACTTGATTGAGCCCCCCGGCCAACCTAGGCGTTTCCGGGCCGAGGCACTTTGAGCTGGTTTTTCGTTCTCCAAACAAGAACGATGCCCTTAAATATGAGGCATTGTTCTCTAAAGGAGAACAAAAAATCGGCTACACAAGCCCAGGCCCGGGAGCCCCAAGGGGTGTAGGCGACTCCTCGGACTCGATCCGGGGATTGCTGGCGCTCGTTACGGCGAGAAGGCTCAGCGCGGGCCAGCCCGCGCCTATGGTCCTTCTCTGAATCCAGGACCGGCGAGCACAAACCAAGGGAGTCGGGGCGCCACCCTTTTCGCTGTCGATCATGGATAACCTAACAAGAATTAGTATGAGGCGGCAAAGCTTGGCAAGGGGATTACAATCGGCGTCGGACTCAGGTTACAAACCGGTCGGCCCAGCACAGAACACCAGTGACCGGAGGGAATTTCCATGCCAAGAATGCGAAATGAACATTTATTTTTTACACGATCACCAATGTTTATGAAGCCAGGCTTTTTCTGCCCAGGCCCAAAGAAATTCCGGGCCTGGATCTGAGCTGAACGGCGTTCATGGGGATCCGTGCCTGCTTTCGCCTGGACCGCGGTGCCTTCCGCCTGGAGGTGGATCTCGACCTCCCGGGACAAGGTGTGACGGCCCTGTTCGGTCATTCCGGCTCCGGCAAGACCAGCCTGTTGCGGCTGATCGCCGGTCTGGAGCGAGCACCGGGCTTTCTGGAGGTCAAGGGTCAGATCTGGCAGCAGGACGAGGCCGACATCTTCCTACCCAGTTACCGCCGTTCCCTGGGCTATGTGTTCCAAGAGGCCCGCCTCTTTCCCCATCTCAGCGTCAGAAAGAATCTGGAGTACGGCCTGAAGCGGGTGCCGCCGGCCCAGCGGCGGCTGGACCTCCCTCCCGTGCTCGATCTACTGGGACTAGGTCACCTGCTGGAGCGTCGACCGGAGCATCTTTCCGGCGGCGAACGTCAGCGGGTAGCCATTGCCCGCGCCCTGCTCACCAGCCCCCGGGTCCTGCTCCTGGACGAACCGCTCTCCGCCCTGGACCTGCTCCGCAAGCAGGAAATCCTGCCCTATCTGGAACGTCTGCGCGCCGAACTGGAGATCCCCTTGATCTATGTGAGCCATGCCCCGGACGAGGTGGCGCGATTGGCCGATTACCTGGTGGTGCTGGACGAGGGCCGTGCGCTCGCCCAGGGACCGCTGACGGAAATCCTGGCCCGCCTGGATCTGCCCATCCGCCTGGGGGAAGACGCCGGGGTGGTGCTTGACGCCGAGGTGGTGGAACGAGACAGCGTTTGGGGACTGGCGCTGGTCCGCTTCGACGGCGGCGCCGTCTGGGTGCGGGACAGCGGACACCCCCTCGGCCAGCCGGTTCGCGTCCGTATCCTGGCCCGGGACGTGAGTCTGACCCAGAGCCGACATGGCGACACCAGTATCCTCAACATCCTGCCGGCCATGGTGACGGAGATCGCCACCGATACCCATCCGGCCCTGGCACTGGTGCGTCTCCAGCTCGGCACCACCCCGGTTCTGGCCCGGCTCACCCACCGTTCCGCCGATGCTCTTGCCCTGAGCCCGGGCAAGCCGGTCTTCGTCCAGATCAAGACGGCGGCCCTGATCGGCTGAACAGCGGTCCTGACGACCACATCGAGAAGATCCCCCTCGGATGGGCTCATGGTTGTTCTCAAGCGACCCGCCGGCAGGCATGATGACAACCCAGTCTTCAACCAACAACTTCCGCCCGGAGGTGGGGCACAGCATGAGTCAGCCAGAGTCGCTCGATGGGACCAGCGAAAGACAGGGACGAGGTACCCTCTATATCCTTTCCGCCCCTTCCGGGGGCGGCAAGACCAGTCTGGTGAGGGCACTGCGGGAGCGGGATCCCCTGGTCCGGGTGAGCTGTTCCCATACCACCCGTAAACCCCGCCCGGGGGAGACCCATGGGGTGGAGTATTATTTCATCGACCCCCGGAGTTTCGAGGCCATGGTGGCGGAGAACGCCTTTCTGGAACAGGCCCGGGTGTTCGACAACCAGTATGGAACCTCGCGTCGGGAGGTCGAGTCCCTCCTCGATCAGGGATTGGATGTGATCCTGGAGATCGACTGGCAGGGGGCCCGGCAGATCCGTCAGGCTTTTCCCGGGGTCTGTTCCATCTTCATTCTGCCGCCCTCCCTGGAAAGCCTGGAGCAACGTCTCCGCGGCCGTGGGCAGGACGACGAGGCGGTGATCGCCAGGCGCATGCGCGATGCCATCAACGAGATGATCCACTACCGGGAATATGACTATCTGCTGGTGAACAACGATTTCAGCGAGGCCCTTCGTGGTCTGTCGAGTATCTTTCAGGCCGCCCGACTGCGCCGCGAGGTCCAGGAGCAACGACTGGAATCCGGGCTGGCGGCCTTGCTGACCGGGACCTGAAGCCCCCGGATCCGCCCTGGAAGGAAAGGGAGGGGGCAAAAAGTCGCCCCCGGCGCTTTGGGTCCGGGCAAAGTGGCGTTTATACTTCCCTTGTCATTGGGTTTTGGTCAGCCTCGTCGGAGCGGATTCGGATTCGGACGGCGGGGCCTTGCGGGAGTGGGGTCGGTAGTTATGGCGCGTGTGACGGTGGAAGATTGCCTCCAGCATGTGGACAATCGCTTTAATTTGGTCTTGCTCGCAACACGAAGGGCGAGGCAGTTGTCGAAAATAAAAGAAAGAGGGCTCGAACCCCTCGTGGCCTGGGAAAACGATAAAGCTACGGTGGTGGCGTTGCGAGAGATCGCGGCCGGGCTGATCACCAAAGAATCGCTGGATGCCTATGAAGCCAAACGACGCGCCATGCCGCCCCTATTCCACCAGATCCAGCCGGACGATTCCGCCTTCCCCGAGGAGTATGGCGGAGACTTCTAGCCCCGCCCGCCCGTTCCGGGAGAGACCCCGCGGCCGCTCCCGTGTCCCCTTGTGTCCGCAGGGAGGCGGGCCGAAGATTCCGGCCTCGAGAGGGCATCCCGGTTTCTCGCGGCGAGCCGGGGAGAGATTCCCGCTCGCCTGCCTGATCGTCTGGGTATGACGCCGATGCGACTTACCCCCCAGGTGGCCTCGCCGATCACCCGGGATCTCGGCAAACCGAGATTCCTGATCAGCGATCTCTGCGCCCATCTGGAAAGTTACCTCCCGCCGGAACAGATTCGCGAGGTCTACCGGGCCTATCTGTATAGTGCCGAGGCCCACAACGGCCAGCACCGCCTTTCCGGCGAGCCATACATCTATCACCCCATCGCGGTGGCGCGCATCCTTTCGGATCTGCGCATGGACTACAAATGTCTCATGGCCGCCATCCTGCACGACGTGCTCGAAGACGCCCCCATCGCCAAGGAAGAGATCGTGCGGGTGTTCGATCAGGAGATCGCCGAGCTGGTGGACGGGGTCAGCAAGCTCACCCAGATCGACGTCAAATCCCGCGCCGAGGCCCAGGCGGTCAACTTCCGCAAGATGTTGCTGGCCATGACCAAGGATATCCACGTCATTCTCATCAAACTCGCGGATCGGCTGCACAACATGCGTACCCTCGGCGTCATGCGTATGGACAAGAGTCGGCGCATCGCCCGGGAAACCCTGGAGATCTACGCCCCCATCGCCAATCGGCTGGGCATCAACAAGATGCGGCTGGAACTCGAGGAGCTCGGCTTCGCCGCTTACTGGCCCATGCGTTACCGCATCATCAAACAAGCCGTGATGACCGCCACCGGGTACCGCCGCGACCTCCTGACCAATATCGAGACCGGCATCCGGCAACGCCTAGCCCAGGAGGGACTGACCGCCCGGGTGGTGGGCAGACAGAAACATCTCTACAGCATCTACCAAAAGATGCAGATGAAGCGGGTGTCTTTCGACGAGATCGTCGATGTCTTTGCCTTCCGCGTCATCGTCGATCGGGTCGACACCTGTTACCGGGCACTGGGGGTGCTGCACAATCTCTACAAACCCATACCTGGCCGCTTCAAGGACTATATCGCCATCCCCAAGAACAACGGCTATCAATCCCTGCACACCGTGCTCAAAGGTCCCCAGGGGCTGCCGATCGAGATGCAGATCCGCACCGAAGAGATGCATCGGATCGCCGAGACCGGCATCGCCGCCCATTGGCTGTACAAACTCGATGGCGCCAACGGCGACATGCCCCAGGTGCGTGCCCGCAAGTGGTTACAGAACCTCTTGGAACTCCAGAAACAGGCCGGGGATCCGATCGACTTCATCGAGAACGTCAAGGTCGATCTCTTTCCCGACGAGGTTTATGTCTTCACTCCCCGGGGGCGGATCATGGTGTTGCCCCGGGGCGCCACCGTGGTGGACTTCGCCTATGCCGTCCATACCGAATTGGGGAATCGTTGCGAGACCGCCTTCGTCGATCACCGCCCGGTGCCCCTGAGCACCAAACTCGGCAACGGTCAGACCGTGGAAGTCATTTCTTCCCCCAACACCCATCCCAACCCCTCCTGGCTGGATTTCGTCGTCACCGCCAAGGCCAGGGCCAATATCCGCGGCTATCTGAAAAACTTGCAGGGCCAGGAGGCGAGAGATCTCGGGCGTCATCTGTTGGAAAAGGAATTGCAGCCGCTCGGCGGTTCCATCGACCGCATTCCCCGGGAGCGCCTGGCACGGCTCCTATCCCAGACCGGCCTGGCGGATTTCGAGGCCCTCCTGGTCGAGGTGGGACTGGGTAACCGCATGCCCTTGCTGATCGCCCGCGCCCTGACCGGCCACAAACCCATAGTCCTTACCGATACCCCGCGTGCGGCGGTCACCGAACCCCTGATCATCAAAGGCACGGAAGGGATGGTGATGAGTTTTGCCAAATGCTGTCGCCCCATCCCGGACGATCCCATTACCGGGATCTTCACCCCCGGCAAGGGAATCGTCGTCCACCGCCAGGGTTGCCCGAACCTCGGCGTGCATCGCCGACGCCATCCCAACTGGTTGGAACTGTATTGGCACGAGGATGTGAATACCGAGCTGCCGACCGAGGTCCGGGTGGCGGTGGGCAACAAACGCGGGGTCCTGGCCACCTTGGCGGCGACCATCGCCGAGACGGGTTGCAATATCGAAAACGTGTCGGTGGATGAACGCGATGGGCTTACCTCGACCCTGAGTTTCATCATCAATGTCAAGGATCGCAAGCAGTTGGCCACCATCATGCGGCGGTTGCGGGTCCTGCCCAATGTGATGCGCATCGAACGGGTCGGTGGACCGACGGCTCGGGCACGGGAGACGATGTGATACGCTGTCACCTCGGAGAGCGGGTTGTTCCCTGAGCTTGCCAGAGTACGCATCGCGTACCATGCTCTTGATTGGCCGTCGAACTCTGGAACTGGTAGGCGGCGCTGACCCTACGCAGCTTCAACAAACGGCAGTCAGCAGAGGGAAAAGAGATGAGGCGAGAGATTATTCGTACCGATCAGGCTCCGGCGGCCATAGGCACCTATTCCCAGGGGGTGAGGTCCGGTCAGTGGGTATGGCTCTCGGGACAGATCCCACTGGTGCCCGAGACCATGGAGCTGATCGAAGGCGACATGGAGGCCCAGATCCGGCGCGTGTTCGATAATCTCCAGGCGGTGGCCCGAGCGGCTGGGGGAAGTCTGGACAAGGTGGTCAAACTCACGGTCTATCTGACCGATCTGGCACACTTTCCCCTGGTGAACCGAATCATGCCGGAGTATTTCAGCGAACCCTTTCCAGCCCGCGCGGCTGTGGGGGTGGCCGCCCTCCCCAGGGGGGCCGGGGTGGAGATGGACGCCATCCTGCTGCTCGATGATTGAGCCCCGCGGCCTTGGGTCCCGCGGCTCCCAAGAAGTCTTTATTGGCCCCGGTTTCCGAGTGGGCCGATACTCTAAAACTCCGATTCCAAATAACACATAACACAACCCAGGAGGCCTGCTGAATGAAACTCAAACATCTGTTCCTTGGCGCTCTCGTCTGCGCCTTCGGCATGGAGACGGTCGTGGCTGAGCCCATCATGATCAAATTCAGTCATGTGGTAGCCGTCGACACCCCCAAGGGCAAGGCCGCCGAATATTTCAAGAAACGCGCCGAAGAGTTGACCGCTGGCAAGGTGAAGGTGGAGGTCTATCCCAACAGCACCCTGTACAAAGACAAGGAAGAACTGGAAGCACTGCAGCTTGGAGCCGTACAGATGCTCGCCCCCTCCCTGGCCAAGTTTGGCCCCCTGGGCGCCAAGGAATTCGAGGTCTTCGATCTACCTTACATTTTCGATACCTACAACGACCTGCATAAAATCACCAAGGGTCCAGTGGGCAAGGGTCTGCTGAAGAAGCTGGAGAGCAAGGGCCTCCTGGGCCTAGCCTATTGGGACAATGGTTTCAAGTCCTTCTCGGCGAACAAGCCTCTGCTCGCGCCGGCGGACTTCAAGGGGCTCAAGATGCGCATCCAATCCTCCAAGGTATTGGAGGCGCAGATGCGTGCCTTGGGCGCCCTGCCCCAGGTGATGGCCTTCTCCGAGGTTTATCAGGCGCTACAGACCGGGGTGGTGGACGGAACCGAAAACCCCATCTCGAACCTATACACCCAGAAGATGCACGAGGTGCAGAAACACCTCACTCTGACCAATCACGGCTATCTGGGCTACGCGGTGATCGTCAACAAGGCGTTCTGGGAAGGATTGCCGTCCGATGTTCGGGGACAACTGGAACAGGCGATGGATGAATCCACCACCCATGCCAACCAGATCGCCAAGGAAGAAAACGATACCGCCCTGGAAAAGGTGCGTGCTTCAGGCAAGACCGAGATCCACGCCATGACCGCTGAGCAACGCACGGCGCTCAAGAAGGCATTGGTCCCTGTCCATCAGGAGATGTCAGGCCGCATCGGCAAGGAATTGATCGAAGCCATTTATAAAGAAACGTCAGATCCAACCAAGATCTGATTAGGTTCTCGCCTCTAACGCCCGCTCCATGCGGGCGTTTTATTATGGGGGGGTCACATGCTCAAGGTTCTGGATCATCTGGAGGAGTGGCTGATAACGCTCTTGATGGGGTCAGCCACCCTCATCATCTTCGCTGCAGTGGTTCACCGCTACCTAAGTGGGATGTCCATTCCAGGTCTGCAAGATTTCATGCTCAGCCTGAACATGAGTTGGGCGCAGGAAGTTTGTATCTATTTGTTCGTCTGGATGGCGAAGTTCGGCGCCGCCTATGGTGTGCGTACCGGTATCCACGTCGGCGTCGATGTTCTCATCAACCGCTTGTCGGAGAGTAATCGCGCCAAATTCATTCTCTTCGGCCTCCTCGCTGGGGCCTTTTTCACCGGCACGATTGGAACCCTGGGTGCTGAGTTTGTCTGGAAGATCGGTCATACCGAACAAACCTCTCCGGATCTGGAGATGCCCATGTGGATCGTTTACCTGGCGGTCCCCCTCGGCTCCTATCTGATGTGCTTTCGTTTTCTCCAGGTCGCCCGGGGCTTCTGGCGCACCGGCGAGCTACCCCACCACGAACATGGCCATGTGGCGGGCTTGGAAGAAGAAGAAGAAACGAAAGCCGTAGAGGCTGGAATTCCGCCGGAGGAGGACGTGTTGATCGGCGAGGCGATAGAAATGGCCGAGGATCTGGAACACGTTCATGGGGGGAAAGACGAAGAGGTTTGGGAACACAGCCATCCCCATTGGCATGAACATCCCTCCCAGCCCGCGGATAAGGAGAAAAAACCATGAATACCGCCATCATCTTCATCCTGCTGATCGGGCTGATGCTCACCGGGATGCCGATCTCCATTTCCCTGGGCCTCACCGTGCTGACATTCCTCTACACCATGACCCAGGTACCGATCGAGTCGGTGGCCATGAAGTTATTCACGGGTATCGAGAAGTTCGAGATCATGGCGATTCCCTTCTTCATCCTCGCCGGAAATTTCCTCACCCATGGTGGTGTAGCCAGGCGCATGATCCGCTTCGCCACCTCGGTAGTAGGCCATTTTCATGGTGGCCTAGGACTGGCGGGGGTCCTGGCCTGCGCTCTGTTTGCCGCTGTTTCCGGTTCCTCTCCGGCTACAGTAGTAGCCATCGGTTCGATTCTATTGCCCGCCATGATCAAGGCCGGTTTTCCTAAACGCTTTGGGGCGGGCGTGATCACCACTTCCGGAGCCTTAGGTATCCTGATCCCACCCTCCATCGTCATGGTGATGTACTCGGTCTCCACCAACACCTCGGTGGGCAGCCTCTTCATGGCGGGTATCATCCCCGGAATCCTGCTTGCCTCCCTGTTGGGCGCGGTCACTTGGTATCGTGCCTATATGGGAAACTTTCCACGTCAACCGAAAGCCGGGTGGGGAGAGCGTTGGCGCACCTTCCGTCAGTCTGTTTGGGGGCTGTTGCTGATCGTCGTGGTCATGGGGGGGATCTATTCGGGGATCTTCACCCCAACGGAAGCGGCGGCCATGAGCGCCGTCTATGCCTTCTTCATCGCCGTGTTCGTTTACAAGGATATGGGCCTGAGGGATGTGCCGAGGGTATTGCTCGACTCGGCTAATATGTCAGCGATGTTGCTCTACATCATCACCAATGCCGTGCTGTTCTCCTTCCTCATGACCCATGAGAATATCCCCCAAGCCATGGCGGACTGGCTGATCGGGGAAGGACTCGGACAGATCGCCTTCCTGTTGGTAGTCAACATTCTGTTGCTGCTCGCCGGCAATGTGATGGAACCTTCGTCCATCGTGCTCATCATGGCGCCCATCCTCTTCCCGGTAGCGATGAAACTCGGCATTGATCCGGTGCACTTCGGCATCCTCATCACGGTCAACATGGAGGTTGGCATGTGCCACCCACCAGTTGGCCTGAACCTCTATGTGGCCAGCGGAATCACCAAGATGGGAATCACCGAGCTTACTATCGCCGTATGGCCTTGGTTGTTGGCCATGCTGGGGTTCTTGATCCTCGTCACTTACATCCCAGCCATTTCGCTCTGGCTGCCTGGCATGCTCGGGATGCTCTGAGACTCCCCCGCCTCCAGCCGTAACCCGGTCGGTCTCAGTCACAGAGGCCGGCCGGGGTTGACTCAGCTCTCTACGCTCCGCCTTTCCGGGGAAAAGCACCAGAATAAAAATCCCAGATATCAGGGTATACCCGTATAAAACGATCTTTGTTTGCCCCCCCTGGGTACTTCGTGGAGAATAACAACTCTTTTTAATGAAATTCTAACATTGTCAAATTAGGCTGGTTGTTTGGCCTTGCTACAGTGTTGGAACCGGCACCTAAAACCGTCCTCGGCCTTTCAGCTTCGAGATCATCGGCTTCGAGGGCCTGACGGCCCTCTCGTAGGCCCTTCCCCGGCCTCTTGACCACGGACCTCGGATCGGCGCAACGGGTTACATATCGCAGGTTTCGTATAAGCTTCCAGACCATACCTACAGGAGAAACAGATGTCCTCACGCAGAGAACTCGCCAATGCGATCCGTGCGCTGAGCATGGACGCGGTGCAAAAGGCCAATTCAGGACACCCGGGCGCCCCCATGGGCATGGCCGATATCGCCGAGGTTCTGTGGAACGATTACCTGCAACATAACCCCGTCAATCCGCGCTGGGCGGATCGCGACCGTTTCGTGCTCTCGAATGGTCATGGCTCCATGCTGATCTACTCCCTACTCCACCTCACCGGCTACGACCTCGGCATCGACGACCTGATGCAGTTCCGCCAACTGCACTCCAAGACGCCAGGCCACCCGGAATACGGCTATGCCCCGGGGATAGAGACCACCACCGGCCCCCTGGGACAGGGCATCACCAATGCCGTCGGCATGGCCCTGGCGGAAAAGGTGCTCGCCGCCCAGTTCAATCGCCCCGGGCACGAGATCGTCGATCACTTCACCTATGTCTTCCTGGGGGATGGTTGCCTGATGGAAGGGATCTCCCACGAGGCCTGTTCCCTCGCCGGCTCTTGGGGGTTGGGCAAACTGATCGCCTTCTATGATGACAACAACATCTCCATCGACGGTGAAGTGCGCGGCCACGGTCATACCCCCGCCTGGTTTCTGGACGACACACCCAAACGCTTCGAGGCCTATGGCTGGCATGTGCTCCCCAAGGTCGATGGCCATGATCCGGAACAGATCCTGGCCGCTATCGAGGCCGCTCGGGCCGTCGCCGGCAAGCCTTCGCTGATTTGCTGTCAGACCATCATCGGCTTCGGTTCGCCCAACAAGCAGGGGAAGGAAGAATGTCACGGCGCGCCCTTGGGGGCGGATGAAGTGGCCCTCGCCCGCGAGGCCCTCGGATGGCCCTATCCGCCCTTCGAGCTGCCGGTCGATATCTATGCGGAGTGGTCGGCTAAGGAGAAGGGAGCCCGGGCGGAAGCGGAGTGGAACGCCCGTTTCGACGCTTATGCCGCTGCCTACCCAGCGGAGGCCGCCGAATTCAAGCGTCGGATGACCGGAGAACTCCCCGCCGATTGGGCCGAGAAGTCCGCCGCCTTCATCGCCGCCGTAGCCGAGAAGGGCGAGACCATCGCCTCTCGCAAGGCCTCCCAAAATGCCCTCAATGGCTTTGGCCCCTTGTTGCCCGAATTCCTCGGCGGTTCGGCCGACTTGGCGGGCTCCAACCTGACCATTTGGAAAGGCTGCAAGGGTATAGGGAAAAACGACGCCTCCGGCAACTATCTCTATTACGGGGTGCGGGAATTCGGCATGTCCGCCATCATGAACGGCATCGCCCTGCATGGCGGCTTCATCCCCTACGGCGCGACCTTCCTGATGTTCTCCGAATACGCCCGCAACGCCCTGCGCATGGCGGCGCTGATGAAGGTGCCCTCGATCTTCGTCTACACCCATGATTCCATCGGCCTGGGCGAGGACGGTCCCACCCACCAACCGGTCGAGCAGATCCCGACCCTGCGCCTGATCCCTAACATGAGCGTCTGGCGCCCCTGCGATGCGGTGGAGTCCGCCGTTGCCTGGAAACTGGCCGTCGAGCGTAAGAGCGGCCCCTCCTGCCTGATCTTCTCCCGCCAAAACCTGGCCCACATGGCCCGCACCTCGGAGCAAATCGCCGCCATCGCCCGCGGCGGTTATATCCTGCGCGACTGTAACGGTACGCCGGACGCCATCCTTATCGCCACCGGCTCCGAGGTCGAGCTGGCGGTGAAGGCGGCGGAGGCCCTGTCCGACAAGGCTATCCGAGTCGTCTCCATGCCTTCCACGGACGCCTTCGACGCCCAGGACGCAGGCTATCGGGAAGCTGTGTTGCCCAAGGCCGTGACCGCCCGCGTCGCGGTGGAGGCCGCGGTCACCGACGGCTGGTGGAAGTATGTCGGCAGCCAGGGGGCTGTAGTAGGCATCAACCGCTTTGGCGAATCCGCCCCGGCTGGGGCCTTGTTCAAGGCCTTCGGCCTCACCGTGGAAGCCGTCGCCGCCGCGGTCAAAGGTGTTCTTTGAGATCCATCACGGGGTCGGGAACCTGGTCGAACCCGCCCTTCAAGCGCGCCACCCTTTCCCCGGGTGACCTTTTTTCTGACAGAGGAGCAATCGCATGATCAAAGTTGGCATCAATGGGTTTGGTCGTATAGGTCGGATGGCGTTCCGTGCCATCACCAAGGACTTCCCCGGTATCCAGGTGGTCGCTATCAATGACCTACTGGACCCCGCGTATCTGGCCTATATGCTCAAGTACGATTCGGTCCATGGTAACTTTCCCGGCGATATCAGCGTCGAGGGCAATACCATGATGGTCAAGGGCCAGCCCATCCGCCTCACCGCCGAGAAAGACCCGGCCAACCTCAAGTGGAACGAGGTCGGCGCCGACCTCGTCCTCGAGTGCACCGGCTTTTTCCTTACCGAAGAGACCTGCCAGAAACACATCGACGCCGGCGCCAAGAGGGTGGTGCAGTCCGCCCCTTCCAAGGACAAGACCCCGATGTTCGTCTACGGCGTCAATCACAAGAGCTATGCCGGCCAGGCGATCATCTCCGCGGCCTCCTGCACCACCAACTGCCTGGCGCCGGTGGCCAAGGTGCTGCATGACAACTGGGGCATCAAACGCGGCCTCATGACCACGGTCCATGCCGCCACCGCCACCCAGAAGACGGTCGACGGGCCATCCATGAAGGACTGGCGCGGTGGCCGTGGCATCCTGGAGAACATCATTCCCTCCTCCACTGGTGCCGCCAAGGCAGCTGGCAAGGTCTTACCCGACCTGAACGGTAAGCTGACCGGCATGGCCTTCCGCGTGCCCACTTCCGATGTGTCGGTGGTCGACCTCACGGTTGAACTCAACCAGGAAGCGAGCTATGCGGATATCTGCGCCGCCATGAAGAAGGCCGCACAGGAAGGCGATCTGGCCGGAGTGCTGGCCTATACCGAGGAGAAGGTGGTCTCCACCGACTTCCGCGGCGCGGGTACGCCCTCCATCTTCGACGCCGAGGCCGGGATCGCCCTGGATCCCACCTTCATCAAGGTGGTCGCCTGGTACGACAACGAGTACGGCTATACCTGCAACATGCTGCGCATGGTCGAGTACATCGCCAAGTAGCGTAGGGTGGGTTAGCGGCGCCATGGCAAGGACTTTCCGTTACCATGGTTGCCGGTGCGCCGCGTAACCCACCAAGGAATCAGGGACCTGAGTCCGCATAGCGGACCCTACCCATCAATCACCAACGATGAGAGAGGCCTGCATCCATGTCCTTCATCAAGCTCACCGACCTCGATCTGCAAGGCAAACGGGTACTGATCCGTTCCGACCTCAATGTCCCGGTCAAGAACGGCAAGGTCACCTCCGACGCCCGCATCACCGCCTCCATGCCGACCTTCGAGCACTGCCTCAAGGCCGGCGCCAAAGTCATGGTCATGTCCCATCTGGGCCGCCCCGAGGAAGGAATCTTCTCCGAGGAGAATTCCCTCAAGCCCGTAGCCGATGACCTGAGCGCCAAGATGGGCCAGCCCGTGCGCCTGATCCGCGACTATCTGGATCAGTCCCTGGAGATCGCCGATGGGGAACTGATCCTGCTCGACAACGTCCGCTTCAACAAGGGCGAAGGCAAGGACAACGAGGAGCTGTCCAAGAAGTACGCTGCCCTCTGCGACGTCTTCGTCATGGATGCCTTCGGCACCGCCCATCGCGCCCAGGCCTCCACCCACGGCGTCGGCAAATTCGCCCCCGTAGCCTGCGCCGGCCTGCTGCTCGCCGAAGAACTGGACGCCCTGCAACAAGCCCTGGCCAATCCGGCCCGTCCCATGGTCGCCATCGTCGGCGGTTCCAAGGTCTCGACCAAACTCACCGTTCTGGAGGCCCTGTCGGAAAAGGTCGATCAGCTGGTGGTCGGCGGCGGTATCGCCAACACCTTCCTCGCCGCTACCGGCCATAACGTGGGTAAGTCGTTGTGCGAGCACGACCTCATCCCTACCGCCCAGGCCCTGATCGCGAAGATGAACGCCCGCGGCGCCAGCATACCGATTGCGGTGGATGTGGTATGCGGTAAGAACTTCGCCGAGAACGAGCCGGCGGTGCTCAAGGACGCGGGCGAGGTGGCCGATGACGACATGATCTTCGACATCGGCCCCAAATCCGCCGCCCAGTTGACAGAGATCGTCTCCAAGGCCGGTACCATCGTCTGGAACGGTCCGGTAGGGGTCTTCGAGTTCGACCAGTTCGGGGAAGGTACCAAGACCCTCGCCCTGGCTATCGCCGAGGCTCCGGCCTTCAGCCTGGCTGGTGGTGGGGATACCATCGCCGCAATCCAGAAGTATGATATTTACGACAAAGTCTCCTATATCTCTACCGCGGGCGGCGCCTTCCTCGAATATCTCGAAGGCAAGATCCTGCCGGCGGTGGCCATGCTGGAAGCACGGGCGCAAGGCTAGGCCGACCCACTCCATTCACATTCAAAGAGGACAGATTTCATGGCTCTGATCTCCCTACGCCAGTTACTGGACCACGCCGCCGAGCACGGCTACGGTGTGCCTGCCTTCAACGTCAATAACCTCGAACAGATGCGCGCCATCATGGAGGCCGCCGCCGAGACTGATTCCCCGGTCATCGTCCAAGCCTCCGCCGGCGCCCGCAAGTACGCCGGGGCGCCCTTCCTGCGTCACCTCATCCTGGCGGCCATCGAAGAATGGCCGGATATCCCGGTCTGCATGCATCAGGACCACGGCACCTCGCCGGCGGTCTGCCAGCGCTCCATCCAGCTCGGCTTTTCCTCCGTGATGATGGACGGCTCTCTCAAAGAGGACGGCAAGACCCCCGCCAGCTACGAATACAACATCGATGTCACCCGGCGCGTGGTGGAGATGGCCCACGCCTGCGGCGTCTCCGTCGAGGGCGAACTAGGCTGCCTGGGCTCCTTGGAGACCGGGACGGCGGGCGAAGAGGATGGTGTCGGTGCCGAGGGTCATCTGGATCACTCCCAGTTGCTGACCGACCCGGAAGAAGCGGCGGATTTCGTCAAGAAGACCGGTGTCGACGCCCTGGCCATCGCCATCGGCACCAGCCATGGCGCCTACAAGTTCACCCGTCCGCCCACCGGTGACATCCTCGCCATCGAGCGGGTGAAGCAGATCCATGCCCGCATCCCCAATACCCATCTGGTCATGCACGGCTCCTCCAGCGTGCCCCAGGACTGGCTGAAGATGATCAACGACTATGGCGGCGACATGGGCCAGACCTATGGCGTGCCGGTGGAAGAGATCGCCCAGGGCATCAAGCACGGGGTGCGCAAGGTCAATATCGACACCGATCTGCGCATGGCGAGCACCGGGGCGGTACGCAAGTTCCTCGCCGAGAACAAGAAGGAATTCGACCCCCGCAAGTGGCTCATTGCCGCCACCAAGGGCATGAAGCAGATCTGCAAGGACAGGTACGAAGCCTTCGGCACCGCTGGCAACGCCTCCAAGATCAAAGCGATCGGCCTGGAGGCCATGACCAGCCGCTACGCCAAGGGCGAACTGGACCCCAAGATCAACTGACCGGATGCCTCAGGCCGACCCGGCTTCCCAGCCCGGGTCGGCCAAAATTCCCCTGGTCGTCATCAATCGACCGCCTCAAGCCTTCCACCTATTCAAACTTCCTCCTCTGCCCACGAAGCGGATCGGGTAATACCAATTTCTGCTATGCGGCCACGTCGCGCCAGCGGCAAATTCAGGAGGGGCACCTTCGACTGGACAACGCAGAAATTGACGCTGGCCAGAGTGCAGATAAACATAGTCAGCAAGGTGCTTTCTCAGAAGCTGTTTGGAAACCCTCGACTCCCGGGCATCGAGCGGAAAGGCCGGATTTTCGTTCTCATATTAGCAACAAACAAAGAAATAAATCCTATATTGTTCTCTTAAAGAGAACATTAATCGCAGGCACAAAGCTTGGCCCCGAGGCGCGGAAGCGGTAACGAGCAAAGTAGGTCGGCAATCCTTTGCCGACACTCCCTGATCGGCATCAAATGGCGGCAAGGGGTTGCCGCCCTACGTGCTCGGAAGTTGCCACGAGAATCTCCAAACAGCTTCTCAGAATCTTTCTGAAGAGAGTAGTGAATGACTGAACACGAAATCGAACAAACCCTGATCGAAAAGCTGACTGACCTCAAATACACCTACCGCCACGACATCCGCGACCGCGCCGCGCTGGAAGCCAATTTCCGCGAGAAGTTCGAGGCGCTTAACCGCGTCAGGCTCACCGACAGCGAATTCCAGCGCCTGCTCGATGGCGTGATCACGCCGGACGTCTACAACGCCGCCCAGACCCTGCGTAACATCAACAGCTTCGAGCGTGACGACGGTACGCCGCTCAACTACACCCTCGTCAACATCAAGGATTGGTGCAAAAACCACTTCGAGGCGGTCAACCAGTTGCGCATCAACACCGACCACAGCCACCACCGCTACGACGTGATGTTGCTCATCAACGGCGTGCCGGTGGTGCAGATCGAGCTCAAGACCTTGGGCCTGAGCCCACGCCGGGCCATGCAACAAATCGTCGATTACAAGAGTGATCCCGGCAACGGCTACGGCAAGACGCTGCTCTGCTTCATCCAGCTCTTCATCGTCAGCAATCGCACCGACACCTGGTACTTCGCCAACAACAATGCCCGCCATTTCAGCTTCAACGCCGACGAACGCTTCCTGCCCGTCTACCAGTTCGCTGCCGAGGACAACAAGAAGATCGTCCACCTCGACGCCTTTGCCGACACCTTCCTCGCCAAATGCACCCTGGGCCAGATGATCAGCCGCTACATGGTCCTGGTGGCCAGCGAGCAAAAGCTCCTGATGATGCGGCCGTACCAGATCTATGCCGTGCAGGCCATCGTGGACTGCATCCACCAGCATTGCGGTAACGGCTACATCTGGCACACCACAGGTTCAGGAAAAACGCTGACCTCGTTCAAGGCCTCCACCCTGCTCAAGGACAACCCGGACATAGACAAATGCCTGTTCGTGGTGGACCGCAAGGACCTGGACCGCCAGACGCGGGAGGAATTCAACCGCTTCCAGGAAAACTGCGTCGAAGAAAACACCAACACCGAAACCCTGGTGCGCCGCCTGCTCTCCGACGACTACGCCGACAAGGTCATCGTCACCACCATCCAGAAGCTGGGCCTGGCGCTGGATGACAGTAAAACGGCCACCAACAAGCGCAACTACAAGGAGCGCCTGGAACCCCTGCGCAATCAGCGAATGGTGTTCATCTTCGACGAATGCCACCGCTCGCAATTCGGCGAGAACCACAAGGCCATCAAGGAATTCTTCCCCAAGGCCCAGTTGTTCGGCTTTACCGGCACGCCCATCTTCGAGCAGAATGCCAGCTATCAGCAGATCGAAGGCCAGCAGGCCAGCTACCGCACCACCGACGACCTGTTCCAGCGCTGCCTGCACCAATACACCATCACCCACGCCATCGAAGACCACAACGTCCTGCGCTTCCATGTCGATTATTTCAAGCCGGAGGGAAACCACCCCCCGCCTACGGCGTACCCCTCCAAGGGAGGGGAATTACCCCGCCCCCATTCCCCTCCTCTGGAGGGGTGGCAGGCGCAGCCTGACGGGGTGGTGCCAGCCAAGCGCAAGATAATCGAGGCCATCCTGGCCAAGCACGACGCCGCCACTGCCGACCGCAAATTCAATGCCGTGCTGGCCACCGCCAGCATCAACGACGCCATCGAATACCACGCCCTGTTCCAGAGCCTACAGGACGAAATGCGGACGCAAGACCCGGACTTCCGCCCGCTCAACATCGCCTGCGTCTTCTCGCCCCCCGCCGAAGGCAACAAGGACGTGCAGCAAATCCAGGAAGACCTGCCGCAAGAGAAGCAGGACAACCAGCAAGACCCGGAAGGCAAGAAGGCCGCGCTCACCCGCATCATCGCCGACTACAACTCCCGCTACTCTACCTCCCACCGCATCGGCGAATTCGACCTCTACTATCAGGACGTGCAGAAGCGCATCAAGGACCAGCAGTGGCCCAATGCCGACTACCCCCACGCGCGGAAGATCGACCTCACCCTCGTCGTGGACATGCTGCTCACCGGTTTCGACTCCAAGTATCTCAACACCCTGTACCTGGACAAGAACCTCAAGCACCACGGCCTGATCCAGGCCTTTTCGCGTACCAACCGCGTGCTCAACGACAGCAAGCCCTACGGCAACGTGCTCGACTTCCGCCAGCAGCAGAAGGAAGTGGACGCCGCCATCGCCCTCTTCTCCGGCGAGAAGATCGACAACCCGCGTGAAATCTGGCTGGTGGAACCCGCCGCCGAAGTGCTGCGCAAATACGAAGCCGCCGTCGCGGGCATGGAACGCTTCATGGAGAAGAAGAACCTGGTCTGCGAACCCGAGCAGGTCTATAACCTCAAGGGCGACACCGCGCGCATCGAGTTCGTCAGCCGCTTCAAGGAAGTGCAGCGCCTCAGGACGCAGCTCGATCAGTACACCGACCTCGAACCCGAGCAGAAGGCCAAGGTGGAAGCCATCCTGCCCAAAGATCAATTGCAGAGCTTCCGCAGCACCTATCTAGAAACCGCCAAACGCCTGAAGAAGCAGCAGGAGAAAGAAGGCGACCAGGCCCCGCCCGAGGTGCAGCAGCTCGATTTCGAGTTCGTGCTGTTCGCTTCCAGCCTCATCGACTACGACTACATCATGGGCCTCATCGCCCGCATGACGGCGCAGAAACCCGGCAAGACCACGATGAACCGCGAGCAGTTGATCGGCCTCATCCAAGCCGACGCCAAGTTCATCGATGAGCGCGAAGACATTGCCGAATACATCCGCAGCCTGCCGGTGGGCGAGAAGCTTGAGGAAAAGGAAATCCGCGCCGGTTACGAACGCTTCAAGGATGAGAAGAAGGCCCGCGAACTTAACCAGATCGCCGCCAAGCACAAGCTGGATGCCGCCGCCCTGCAAGCCTTCGTGGACGAGGTGCTACGCCGCCGCATCTTCGACGGCGAAGCCCTGAGTGACCTTATGGCCCCGCTCGGCTTGGGCTGGAAGGCGCGCACCCAGGCGGAACTGGCGCTGGTGGACGACCTGACGCCGCTGCTGCACAAGCTGGCGCAGGGGCGCGAGATTTCGGGGTTGAGTGCGTATGAGCAATGAACCGTTTTGCAATGATCGCTCCCACGCTCCAGCGTGGGAGCGTAGTCGGGGACGCTCTGGCGTCCTGTATGCCGCAGCAAGCGCGGAACAGAAATTGCCGGAGACTCTTGTTGGGGCTGGACAGGTTTCGCTTTCTACCCGGACGTGATTCGGCGCCGACACTAAACGCTGGAGCGTATAAGGCTGCGTTCCCACGCTGGAGCGTGGGAACGATCAACGATCACGATTTAATGCTTTTCACTTTTTACGAGGTACGTTTATGAATCTTGCCGAACAGGTTTATCGGACAGTCAAACCCATGCCCGAGGCGTTGGTGCAAGAAGTCCTGGATTTCGTCTTGTTTTTAAGGCAGCGCGAAGAAACACAGGAATGGCGCAATCTTATGTTCGCCCAAGCCGATTCCCTCGCCGATTGGGACAACGCCGAAGATGAGGTATGGAACGATGTACCAGCCGTGTGATGTGGTATTGCTGCCGTTTCCGTTCAGCGATCTTTCTGCAAGTAAAAAACGCCCGGTACTGATTTTGCAGGCAGCCAATAGTCAGGGGGATTTCTTAGCGGTGCAAATCACCTCACAACCCGGTTATGAAGGCGCGTTGGGTTTGGAGCAGGAAGACTTTCGTGTCGGTGTGCTCCCCAAACGGAGCTTTGTTCGTTCTGATAAGTTGATCACATTGAATACTTCGCTGGTCATTCAGCGAATGGGCCAGTTGACGGACAGCGCGATGGCTCGCATCCGGGAAGCGGTCTGTGCTCGCCTGGGGTGTCGATAACACGATGAACGTTCCGTTGTTTCACCAAAGCAGGAGAAAACACCATGCTCATCCTGGAATTGGATCGCGAGTTGGAAGAAAGTTTGCTGAAAATTGCACGCCAAGAGCACCAAACGCCGGCACAGATCATCAGCCAATTGCTTGATGACTACGTATCGAGCAGACAATCGGCTGAATTATTGGTGAATGTGGCAAAAGACCTGCCCGCCATCGAAGCCTTTACGGACAAAGACCCCTTGAGCATTCAACAGGAAATGCGCGATGAATGGCGCTAGGTTTCTTCTGGACACCAACATCGTGATCGGATTGTTGAGTCGCAGCGAACCGGTCATCTCGCTGCTGACCCAGAGACAGGTCGCCATCATGCAATGTGCCTTCAGCGCCATCACCCGCATGGAATTATTGAGCTATCACTGTCTCAAACCGGCAGATCGGCAAACCATCGAGCAACTTCTGTCCAGAATGAAATACTTGCCGATCACCTCGGCCATTGAAGACGCCACCATCGCCTTTCGGCGGAAACACAAAGGCAAATTACCCGACGCGATCATTGCCGCCACGGCGGACCATCACCAACTGGAATTGCTGACGCTGGATGTGTCGCTTGCCAACAAACATTGACCGCGTGCGGACGAGCAATAAGGACACGGACACGGTGAGTGAAGAGAACAAATCGGCGCTGGTGCCACGGCTGCGGTTTCCGGAGTTTCGGGAGGCGTGGGCGTCTTCGCCGATGTCACAACTGTATTCTTTCAAAGGCAACAACTCACTCTCGCGGGACAAACTGAACTACAACGGAGGACCGTTTAGGAACATTCACTACGGCGACATTCATACGAAGTTTGCCCTGCATTTCCGTGCGGATGCCGAGTCTGTGCCGTACATTAATGACGGAGATTCGCATTCGGCGATTAGGCCAGAAAACTACTGCGCTGTTGGCGATATGGTTTTTGCGGATGCTTCCGAGGACATGGCAGACATTGGCAAAGCCATCGAGATCATCAATGTGGATGATATTCCGCTCGTTTCTGGTTTGCACACCATTCTTGCAAGGCCCAACGAAGGCTCCTTTGCCTTGGGTTTTGGCGCTTACTTGTTCTCATCCGAAGGTGTGAGGAAACAGATTCAGCGCGAGGCACAGGGAGCAAAGGTACTTGGGCTATCGGCCACTCGGCTGGGTAATGTGCAGTTGCACTATCCAAGCAAGTCGGACGAACAACAAAAAATCGCCGACTGCCTGTCTTCCCTCGACGAGCTGATCACGGCGGAAATCCAAAAGCTGGACGCCCTCAAGACCCACAAGAAGGGCCTGATGCAGCAGCTATTCCCCCACGAAGGCGAAACCGCGCCACGGCTGCGGTTTCCTGAGTTTCGGGAGGCTGGAGAGTGGGCCGTGACGACGCTATCGGAGCTT
>Ga0268298_10001195_pt1 | contig 31136 bp, 9 predicted proteins | sample WWTPWeurt_MetaG_FD_194462 | JGI IMG/M metagenome (GOLD analysis project Ga0268298, IMG submission 194462) | Activated sludge microbial communities from WWTP in Nijmegen, Gelderland, Netherland - WWTP Weurt | ecosystem: Engineered > WWTP > Aerobic digester > Activated sludge | place: Netherlands... | reverse complement strand
TGCGATGATTAAAAACCTTGAAAAATAACTGTCCATTAAATCAGAGCGAGAATCAGAGCGGGAGCGATGATTTGAGGTCTGATTTTTTCTTCACTCTCACACTGTTTCTCGCTCTTTATTCTACAGTCCTGGAAATGTTTGATTTTCAAATTTAGACCAGTCATATAAGGGGCTAAGACGCTTATAAAATTGTTGGAAGCGCAAGATTAATTTAAGGTTTGTCAAATCACGAGCAACTTCAATATTTTACGCGTTTTTCCTGCATCCATTTCAATGATATAGATCCCTTCGCAAAGATTGTCGAGTGGAATCGAAATGTTTTCATTGGTAACACAAGCAGCACGATACCATACAACTTGTCCATGGGTGTTGTATAAACGCATGCTGTATGCACGTGTTTGTGCGAACGAAGTATGTAACCATGCACGACGGTCATGATAATCCATCTTGAGTTGTACCTGTTCAAATAAACCAGGATCCGATGAAGCGGATGCGCTTTTAACCGTAAAATAAGCACTGCAGGTATGAGGCGATTCGCAACTTGATGTGACGGTCCACATAACGGTAGTCGATCCTCCCGTATTTGGAGGCGCTCCAGAATTGTTGTTGGATAAGGATACATTACAACCTCCGGTGCTACCAGCTAAATTCAGCCATGCTCCAAATTTCGCATCGATAACCGTTTGTGATTGGCCAGCATTTTCAACCTGATGTGGCGGGCATATGAGGGTGATGGGTGGAGCATTGGTGACCGAAAAGCTATTCGTACATGTAACCGATGCCTCGCAGGCTGAACTCACGGTCCACATCACGGTTGTAGATCCTCCGCATGCGCTGGGCGCCGAACCTGCATTGTTTGAAATGGAAGATTTGCAACCCCCTGAAAAACTAACAGATGTTAGCCAAGCATTGTATGAAGCATTGATGGTGGTTTGTGTTTGGCATGCAGTTACCGTCATGTTGCCCGGACAATTCAATGCAACTGCAGGCGCAGCCGTAACGGAAAAAACGGCACTGCAGCTAACTGGCGGTTCGCAAGTGCTACTTACCGTAAAATTTACAGTCTTGCTGCCCCCGCAAGCAAAGGGTGGGCCATCATTGTTGTTGCTGAGCGCTGCATTGCATCCACCGGTGAAACTCGCGGTTTGCAGCCAATTGGAAAATTTGGAAACTATGGATGATTGATTTTGACAAGAAGTTTCTGATTGCATGGTTGGGCATACCAAATTAATCTGCGGAGCGGTCGTTACGCTGAAGACGGCACTGCAGGTGGCAGGAGGATCACAAGAACTCGTTGCCGTGAAAGTCACTGTTGCATGACCTCCGCAAGCTGGCGGAGCAGTTCCTGCATTCGAACTTATTGAAACATCGCAACCTCCGGTTGTGCTCACCGTAGTCAACCAACTGTTGAATTTAGCATCAATGCTCGACTGCGTCTGACATCCCGATTCTGTCTGACTCGGTGGACAAATGATCATCAAGTTGGCCTTTGTCTGCCCCTCTGGCTTTCCAGAATTTAATCGCTGCGAAAATCCCGGATTGGTCGTTACCATGACCAACGGCATGAAGTAAATGAAGAAAAACCTTGTAGATAGCATGGTAATATTTTTTAATGAAGTTACAATATTTTGCTTGAAACCATCTGTTTGTTTAGCTGTTGATAATGGCAATCTGTACATTGACTTTTCTTGTGAACCGGCAGATTCAAATTTTGCAAGGTGTTTCAGGAGCTTGTCGAATTGTACGGGAGGCTGTTTCCAACATATCTTTGTAGTTCAAATGAGTAAGCACGGAAAAATATTGGTCGCCATGAGTGGAGGCATCGACAGCACCGTTGCAGCGCTGTTGTTGCATGAGCAGGGTTATGAAGTCATCGGTGTCACCATGAAAACATGGGATTATGTTAGCTCGGGAGGATCAAAAAAGGAAACCGGATGTTGCTCATTGGATTCCTTGCAGGATGCTCGCCGTGTGGCTGTGGATTTAGGCTTTCACCATTTTATTTTGGACCTTCGCGAAGAATTCGGCGAATCGGTCATCGACAATTTTGTCGAAGAATACCTGGCCGGTAGAACTCCCAATCCATGCATCATGTGCAATACCCACATCAAATGGGACGCCTTGTACCGCCGCGCTAAAGCACTTGACTGCGCTTACATCGCTACAGGGCATTATGCCCGCATTCAGCAACAGCAGGGCAGGTTTTACATTTCCAAAGCGGCCGATCTGAACAAGGATCAGTCGTATGTCCTATGGGGTTTGACGCAGGATTGCCTGGCGCAAACCCTTTTTCCGCTGCAGGATTTGCACAAACCGGAAGTCCGTCAAATCGCCTTTGACTTGGGGTATAAAGACCTCGCCAAAAAAGGGGAGAGCTACGAAATTTGTTTCATTCCAGACAACGACTACCGATCATTCCTGCGAAGAAAAGCACCCGATCGCCTGGGATCATTAAACAAAGGAAAATTTGTTGATCGCTCCGGCAAAATTTTGGGAGAACACGATGGGTATCCTTTTTTCACCATCGGTCAACGCAAAGGACTGGGGATGGCATTTGGTAAACCCATGTTTGTAGCAGACATAAACCCCGGTGCAAATCTAGTTGTCTTATCTGATGAGCAAGAAATGGAATATACCCACATGGAGGTGGGTCGGGTCAATTGGCAAAAATATGAGGAGGCTGCGCCAAACATGGAATTTACGACTAAAATTCGCTATAAAGACCCAGGCCAATTGTCGCGCGTCGAGGGTTCTGGAAATGAAGTGAGGGTGGTTTTCGAAGGACCGGTAAAATCCATTGCACCCGGGCAATCTGCGGTGGTGTATGAAGGAAGCGATCTGGTCTGCGGCGGAGTCATTCGCCGGAATACTGAAGGATTAAACCTGTTGTGAGCAGAGACAAAGGCCTAATTGGTCAACTCAGGCACATCAAGCAAATAACTAAGTATCAGACATTCAATGGTTTACAATGCCCCTTGAAGAAGTAATTAGCCTTGCGGTTTGGAGGTATAAAGCAAGTGTTTGATTCAGCCTGAGGAAAAGTTTGCGATTACACAGAAAATTTCGATCTTTGTTTTATATATCAATTAAATATTTAATATGTATAGGATTGATTATAAAACTAAAATAATGATATTGGCCCTTGCGGGGAGCGGCTTGTCCGGTATGTTGTCCTGTAGCAAGGAGTCGATCGAGTCGCTGGATGCTCATGCCTTGGGACTGGATTATTACCCCGTTTCCATCGGGAAGGTCTGGGTTTACCAAATGGATTCCACCTGGTATCGCCTCAACAACCAGGTCGTGAAGCAGCAATCATTTGGATACCTTCGGGAAGAAGTGGTTGACACGTTTAGAGATGTGACTGGAAAGCTCATACACCGGCTCGATGTATTTCAGACGAAGGATACCACCCTTGGTTGGGATTTGACCGATAGTTATTTCATTGAAGCCAACGATCGTTTGTTGCAAAAAAGAGAAAGCGGCTTATCGTATGTGCGTTTGGTTTTTCCACCACAGGATGGCAAATCTTGGAATGGAAACATAAACATCCATCCGAAAACGCAGATCCAGGTTCAAGGTGAACTGCTGGAGCCTTTTGACCAATGGCTCTACTATTATGAATACATCGACCGTCCGGAAACCATTGGTAACAAGCCGTATCAGCATGTTTGTAAAGTCATGGAGGTAGATGATGAAAACATCATTCAAAAGCGGTATTCCATGGCCAAATATGCGCGAGGGGTTGGAATGGTTTACAAAGAGCTTGTCTTGCTTGAAACCCAAAACACCGACACCAGCATTCCTTTTGAACAACGCGCCGAAAAAGGATTGCTTTTAAAGCTTAGTTTGATCCGTTACGAATGATGAACAGGGTACAGTTGTTGGAAGTTGGCCGAACATTTCGAACGCACGGACTACAAGGCAACATGGCTTACGAAATCGACGAGCAATATCTGCCGTTTGTCGAACGCGAACGGGTGTTGTTTTTCATGATAGACGGAGATGCAGTCCCTTACTTTTTGAAGCCCAGTTGTGATTTGGACGAAGGTTTTTTGCAATTGGAGGAGATTGACCAGCTCGAAGATGCGAAAGGATTGGCCAATGCGACCATTTACATTGATTCAAGCAGGCTTTTGCCGGAGGAAGTTAATGAAGAGGAGGAATTGCAAACCGAATGGATCGGCTTTGAACTGGTAGATACCACGACCGGTAAACGAGGTGTGGTTACAGACATTGAATCTTTTCCTTCTCAAATTTTACTGGTTATCAAAATTAAGAACAAAGAATTTTATTTGCCCTTACGCGAGGAGTGGATTGTTGAATTGGATTTAAATGCCAAAAAAATCATCATGCAATTGCCTGATGGATTATTAGACTAACAAATGTTAGCCTGTCAGATGAGATTTCATATGCACTGAATATTCCGATTTACAAAATGTGAGTTACAATGTTGGCTACACAAGCTGTGAGCAAGCATGCAATCGTGCCGCCTATCAAAGCTTTTACACCGAGTTGGGTCAATGCGATGCGTTGATTGGGAGCCAGGGCGCCTATGCCTCCTATCTGGATGCCTATGGATGCGAAATTGGAGAAGCCACACAAGGCGTATGTAGCAATCAGAATGGACTTATCATCCAGTACCTGATTCTGCTTCATGTCTGCCAATGAAAGGTAGGCTACGAATTCATTTAAAATGGTCTTTTCTCCAAGCAATTGTCCGAAAGGAATCAGGTACTCCCAATCGACCCCAATCACCCAGGCCACGGGTGCAAATAGAATGCCCATGATGTACTGCAAATTGAGTTCGGTGTATTTTCCTCCTGTCGATTCTGCAAGCCATTGATTGATTCCTGTACCAGCTCCAATTTGTGTGACCATCATGTTGACCAGATACACCATGGCCATGAAAGCAAGTAACATGGCTCCAACATTGACGGCCAGTTTTAGACCATCGGTCGTTCCATGCGCCAATGCATCGAGAAAATTTTCTCCGATGGTTGATTTGGGAATGTCTAATTTTTGATTGACCGTTTCTGTTTCCGGGTAGATCATTTTTGCGCAAACAATGGCGGCAGGAGCTGAAATGATGGAAGCCGTTAACAAGTGCAATCCGAAATAAAGGGTTTTGTCTGGATCACCGCCACCCAACATAGCCATGTATGCTCCAAAGACACTGCCTGCAATGGTAGCCATTCCTCCGGTCATCAGGCACAACATCTCCGACTTGGTCATTTTTGGTAGATAGGGCTTGATTACCAATGGAGCTTCGGTTTGGCCAACAAAAACGTTGACCGCGGCTGCAAGACTTTCTGCACCTGATAATTTAAAGGTTTTGTTCATAAGCCATGCAAAGCCAAAGACAATTTTCTGAAGGATGCCGAAATAATATAGAATAGAAGATAGGGCAGAAAAGAAAATGATTGTTGGGAGAATGAGAAATGCAAAACCATAAGGACTTCCTGGTTTGGCCAAATCGCCAAACAGAAATTTTGCCGATTGCCCGCTGCTGTCGATCATAAAGGAAAAAAACCGGACTACGTATTCAAACAGTGAACGGATGAATGGTACTTGAATCATCAGAAAGGCAATCAAGACCTGGAAGAGGACGCCCGCTCCAATCATTGTCCATCTGATTTCTCTTTTATTTACACTCATCAGATAGCAAACCAGTAGTAATATTGCGATTCCTAAGAAGCCTCTGCCTAATTCAATTATATTCATACCTTTGGTAATAATTTTGCTTAAAAATAAGCCTTTTATTTTTTCTTCTGCGACAATCTGTTTTGATCGGAATTTCCGGGGGGAGTGGTGCTGGTAAGACTGCGTTTATCAGGGCTTTGCGCGATTTGTTCGACGAGCAGGAGTTGGGTCTCATATCGGAAGACAATTACTACAAACCCCGAGCACTACAAACAAGGGATGGGCAAGGGGTGATCAATTTTGATATTCCAGAAGCCATTGATCATGAAGCCTTCATTGAAGATTTAAAGCAATTGAAAGCGCATCGGGAAATCAGTCGCGAAGAATATACATTCAACAATCAGCTGGCTCAAGCCAAAACCATTGTGGTTAAACCAGCTCCAGTGTACCTGGTAGAAGGCTTATTCATCCTCCACCATGAAGATACCAGGTCGATGCTGGATTTGACCGTGTTGATCCATGCCAAAGACAATTTAAAGATCATTCGCCGGATCAATCGCGATCAACTGGAAAGAAATTACCCTCTGGAAGATGTGCTTTACCGGTATCAGCACCATGTAGCACCAGCTTACGAAAAATACATTGAACCCTATTTGGATGAGCTCGACATCATCATCAACAACAACCGAAGTTTTGATAAGGGTATCCAGTTGCTGGCCGCCTACGTCCGGCAACATCAATAGCACATTTCCCGGTTAATCCCTGCTTATATGCAATTTTTTTTATATGGATTTTTTCCATATATATTAATATTATTAAATTTATTAAATACTGTAAATCAATTATATATAATCAATTTAGGTGCATCCTTCCCAGTGCCTGACGATTATATTACATTTTTTTGGTATATAATTTGCTGATCAACGCAAGGAGATAAGATTACACGCAAATACTCAATACCTTAAAATGAAAAAATTCATGAACCGAAGTAAAAAATTGTTGGGTTGTCTGAGCAGCATAACCCTGGTGTGGTGGTTGTCGTTCACCGTGTCGATGGCAGCAAACAAGCTGGAAACAGGTGGGCAGCTTGCCATTACGCAAATGAACTGCAATGACTTAGTCCATGTGTCCCTGGATGAATACTGTTGGGCCACCATCACCCCAGAAGCCGTTCTGGAAGACATGATCGGAGTCAATACGGATTATGCCATCCTGGTCTATAATCCTGGTGGGAGTCCGCAGCCAGATTTGATTTTCGGACATGAAGACATCAGGAAAGTGTACGACTATAAAATCTGGCACATCGCCAGTGGAAATTCCTGTTGGGGAAAAGTATTGATCGAAGATAAATTACCCCCTGAACTGGATTGCCATAGTTTTGCCATTCGTTGTGGAGTAGATCCGAGTCCTGAAAATCTAGGCCTGCCCATTCCATCCATTTTTACTTATGCCATTCATTTGAAGGATACCCTTAGCGACGGAACCATTCGTTATAAAATTTACGACTGGGATCAATGCGGGTATGTCTATTTGAGTTATTCAGATCTCACTACAACCAACAATTGCGACAGCGGCTGTATCCGAAAAATCATCCGTACCTGGAAGGCAGTGGATAGCGTAGGAAATGTAAATTTTTGCAACGATGTCATTTGCGTGTTGCGTCCAACGGTTGCTGACATCAATTACCCGCATCATTTCGACGGTTTTGATTTGGATCCGCTGTCTTGCGATTCGATATTCAAAAAACTTCCGGATGGAAATCCGCATCCCGATTTTACTGGATGGCCGACGCCTAAATCCTGTACAACATTGAATGCAACTTTTTCTGATTTGAAAATTGCCGTATGCGGTAATACATATAAAGTGTTGAGACGTTGGGTCATTCTCGATTGGTGCAGTGGTGCGGTCATCGAATACAATCAAGTAATCAAAGTGATTGATGATACACCTCCGGTGGTTGAATGTCCTGGTGATTTTACCATGGGAATGCAGCCATACAGCTGTCGGAGTTATGGAAAACTTCCGGCTCCATTGTCTGTAAAAGATTGCAACAATTGGACCTATGATGTTTACACCCGCGTAGAAAATCCAATACCCGGATTGCCGGACATTGTTAGTAAACAATTCATTCGATACGACTCCAGTTTAAAATCGTTCTTCTTGGTAGGAGCACCCGATGGCCGCATTTGGATCGATTACAAAGTTGTCGATGCTTGTGGAAATCAATCCAATTGCACCATGGAAGTGGGCGTGGTGGATGATTTGGTACCCATCCCGGTATGCGATCAAAAAACAGTTGTTAGTTTAGGGGCTGATGGCACCGCAAAAGTCTATGCAGAAACCTTTGATGACGGATCGTTGGACAATTGCGGAATCAAATCCTTCAGCGTCCGTCGAATGAATGATACTTGTAAAAGTGGAACCGATGTATTCGGACCGTTTGTTGCTTTTTGTTGCGCAGACGTAGGACAAGTGGTCATGGTGGCTATGGAAGTGACCGATTATTATGGAAATAAAAATACCTGCATGATCGAAGCTACGGTTCAAGACAAAGAGCCTCCGGTAATCATTCCTCCAACAAACATCACGGTGCATTGTGATTTTCCCATTGACTTTGACGATTTATCCATATTTGGAAGTGTGAGAACCCGTGAAGCGGATCGAAAAACCATCATCATCCCCGACCCATATTACGCTGGTAAAAAGTATGAAGCCGGCATAGATGGTTGGGCTTATGACAATTGCGTCATTACTTTGGTAGATTCGTTTGAAAGAAATATTCAATGCAATTCCGGTACCATCACGCGCAAATTTACGGCAACCGACCGTCAAGGATTGGTGACCACAGCATATCAAACCATCACCATCATCAATACACAACCATTTAAAAGGTCAGACATTGAATGGCCAAAAGAAGTGTTCATCAATACTTGTAACAATGTAATGACCCATCCGGATCATACGGGTTATCCAAAATACCGCAATACAACCTGTGCGCAAATTGCAGCCAACTACGATGATTTGAAGTTGGCCGTTTTCGACAGCACCTGTTATAAGATTCTAAGGAAATGGGTTGTCATCGATTGGTGTCAATACAACCGTCAAACCGGTGCAGGGATTTGGGATACTACGCAAATCATTGTTGTGAAAAGTTCTGAACCACCCACGATATTCACCTGCGACAGCAAAACATTTTGTGATGTGTTAGCATTCTATGATGGAAATACCAACCAGTGCATGGGCTCGTATTCCTTGACTGGTGACGGGGAAGACGATTGTACCGAAGTTCCCGATTTGATATGGTCCTACCGCATCGATGAAAACAACGATGGCACTTTTGCAAATCCAAAGAGTGGAAAGACAGCTTCGGGAGTATTGCCGATAGGAACTCATCGACTTCGTTGGATCCTGACTGACCAATGCGGTAATAGCAGCACTTGTGATCAGGTGTTTACCATCAAAGATTGCAAGAAGCCAACCCCATATTGCATCAATGGTATTGTAACGGTGGTGATGCAGACCAATGGTGAAGTCAGTATTTGGGCTAAAGATTTCAACTTGGGTAGTTCTGACAATTGCACGAGACCTCAAAATTTGAAATATTCTTTCAGTCCGGATACCACGCATAAATCCATTACCTACAATTGCGACAGCTTGGATCGTCAGGCAGTCATTACGAAAATAGTAAGGATCTATGTGACCGATGAATATGGAAACCAGGATTATTGCGAAACCAGTATCCGAATTCAAGACAATAACCACGTTTGTCCCGGAACCAATCCTGGATTTAGCATCAGCGGGAAAGTGCGCAGAGCCAACCAGGATGCAATGCCTGGAACCACGGTTTCGATATTGGATCAATCCAACTTAAATGCATTGGACAGCCAACAAAGTGATGCCAATGGAGCGTACAGTTTTGTAGATCTGAAGTTTCAGGATTTTTATGTGGCTGCTGATAAACAAGATGAGCTTACCAATGGAGTCACAACTTTGGACATTGTCATGATTCAACGTCACATATTGGGCATCAAGTTGCTGGACTCTCCTTACAAGTTGCTAGCAGCAGACGTAAACAATTCAAAAAGTTTGACAGCGAAAGACATCAGCGATATTCGCAAGGCAATCTTGGGGGTCATTACAGAGTGGCCAAACCAAACCCCTGTATGGAAATTTGTAAAAAGTGGAAAGTCTTTTGCAGATCCAAATCTGCCTTGGGATGGAACCGATCGATATGACAGCAAAGAATTTACCGACCAATTGGATGCCATGGATTTCACGGGAATGAAAACCGGGGACATTGATTACAGCGCAAGTTTGTTTTCTGGAATGCAGCAAACAAGGGCTCAACAATCTTACCATATCGCGATTAAACAAAATGAAAGCAACGCGCATGAGTACCAGCTTATCGCCGGACAGGATTTCTCCTTTGATGGCTTGCAGCTGGCCTTGTTGCAAAACGGAAGCGAGTGGAATCTGACGGAAATCAAGCCTGGTGTCTTAAACATTCAAGCGGGAGAATTCTTAATGATCAATCGCGAGTTGAGGATTAGCCACGCGGCTGCGCAATCAATGAGAATCAACCAAGGCGATGTGTTGTTCACCATCGTAGGACAAGCGGTGCATCGTCAAGCTTCACCATCCTGGGAATTGCGTAAAGGCTTTGTCAATGAATGGTATGCTTTGGATCAAACTTACCAATTGTCTTTGGATGATTTAGAAGATTCAAACAATATGCATCAAGAATTCATGGCGGATGGAGTGCAACCAAACCCATTTAATGAGTCTGCAAGCCTGCGCTATTATACTGCAGGAGAAACGGTTGTTGATTTTAAAATATTTGACTTGACTGGTAAAGTGTTATTGAACCGAACTGTCAATGCACATAAAGGATGGAATCAATTGGATATCCACCGTTCTGAAATCCCTTCAGCCGGTGTGTTGTATTTTACTTTGTCGGCCAATCAAGGCAATGCGTCGGGTAAAATGATCTTGTTGGAACGCTAAAACAAATGGGTCGTTACCCAAGCCATTGGAAACTTAAAAATCGAGTGTAAATAATTCAGGCAGGACATCGTTCCTGCCTTTTTTATTGAAATGCAGGTTCGTCCAGCGTGTAATTCAACCCGAAACAAAGCATGAAGCATCCAATTGGGTAAGGATAAAAGAGGTTTGTTAAACATTTCAGACTTGCAATTTGGTCCAAGATGAGAGGCTGATGAATACTTCTTTAGACTTCAAATCAATTCCCTGCGAGGTAACCTTAGAGTACAATGATCTTTTGTGAATTTTATAAATATAATTTTTTTTAATATTTTTTAGATTATATTGTAATAAGTTATATATTTGCAACGGAGATATATAACATATCTACATCCCTTTAGACTGTATCTCATTTAGAACCAGCGAGTTGTAGCTTGTCTGATAACGGGTCTTTTGTGCCTGGATTTGGACTGAATCGAAATGCCAAGCTTAACTTATTGTTCTTGAAATGAGAAATCAAATACTTACACACACACCAGAAAACACTTTTTCAAGGTTTTCATTTTTTCAACATTTCGGAATTGTAGCCATCTGCTGGACTTTGTGTCTGGGAATGCAACAAGGACATGCACAATGTTCGTTGCAGAATCAAACCATCAAGGGTTCGGTATATGAAGACTATAACCGGAATGGAATTCGCGAGACGGGGGAAGCGGGAATTCCTCAGTTGATTGTTCGCGCGTATGCCATCAATAATCAACTCGTTTCGCAAGCCATCACCGATGTTTACGGAGGATATGCGCTCACCAATCTAACCGATCAACAGGTATACCGCGTTGAGTTGCACAAATCAGCCGATTACCAATATTCGGTAATGAGTGCCGCCGGATCGCAGGACATACGGTTTATATCAAGTCCGGTTTGCGATCTCGATTTCGGTTTAATGGCAGCACAACCCAAATGTTCACCTGCCCAAGCCCAACTATATACTACCTGCTTTGTAAAATCAGGGGGTGATGACACCGCTCCAACCTTGGTGGGTATGCCATTCAATTTCAAACAAACCACCATGCCATCCAAATTGGCCATGCAAAATCAAACAGGTTCTGTTTGGGGACTGGCTTGGAATAAAGCAACGCAACAATTATACGCATCTGCTTTCGTCAAATATGGCGCAGCATTAGGGAGCGCCGGTACCGGTGGAATTTACGTGACCCATCCTGAAAGCCAGATCACCAGCTTGTGGATGGACCTCAATGCTGCTGGAATCCAATGTGGCAATGTAAGTAACAATGATCCGTTGGATTGCAGTTATTCGGATGGTGTTGGTAAAATTGGATTGGGCGATATGGACATCTCTGATGATGATCGTTTGTTGTTTGTGACCAATCTATATCATCGCTCTTTATTGATGATCCCTACTGACCATCCGGATGCTTCCAATATCATCGAAGTGCAGATCCCTGATCCCGGTTGCGCAGGAGATGACTATGTAGTGGGTGCTGTCGAATACCACAATGGCTTGGTCTATTTGGGTGTGACCTGCACTGCAGAAAGTTCAAGAAATAAAAGTGATTTTTATTTTCATATTTATTCCTTTGATCCCATCAGCAAGGTATTCAACATCGTTTTTTCAACAAGTTTCGCACGTGAATATTGGTTGAAAAATCCTGCCACCGAAAGGCCGGTATCCCAATGGTTGACCAGTCTCTCGTTTGTCAATGACGACTTCATGGTGATGGGAATCACAGATCGTACAGGTCATACCTATTGCGATCCCATTTATCCTTTGACAGGTGAGTTTGGAGATATTTTGATGTTGTACCGCAACGGAAATGTTTGGTCGCTGGAACACAAAGGCGTTGCAGGCGCTCGCACTGGAAATGGGGTAAACCATTTTGAAGGCCCTGGCAATGGGGAATTTTTTGGAGACGATTATTGGGTCGTTGGTCCAAGTTTGCACCCCGAAATTTCTTTTGGAAGCGTGGTGATATTGCCTGGCACGGAAGAAGTTGTTTCAACCTGTTACGATCCAATTTATGAATCTTTTTCAGGAGGTTTTCACAAATACTCCACTTTGAATGGTAAGCGTTTGTCATCCATTCAACTGTATAATAAAGAAAGTTCTGCTTATGGGAAATCAGCTGGTCTTGGAGATTTAGCCATAGGTTGTCCGCGTGTACCCATTGAAATTGGAAATTTCGTATGGCTCGATGACAACGAAAATGGAATTCAGGATCCTGGAGAAAAAGCTTTGAAAAATATTTCATTGGTGTTGTTGGATAAAAATTGCAAACAGGTTGGAAGCACCAAAACAGACAATTATGGATATTATGTTTTCAATGGAACCAATGTAGACGTAGATTTCAATGGATCACCCGATGGTATTCAATCCTTTGAAGATTATTATTTGGTCGTCGATGACAAACGATTTAACATCCAAAATGCGTGGCTCATTGATGCTAACGATACCATTAAACTGACTCAATGGAAACAAGATCCCGGTTTATCGCTCATCAACAGCGATGCGGCCATTTGGAGCAATGCAGCATGTTCGCCTTATGCCAATCTCCCGGTAGTTAAAATACACACCGGCGGTTCAGGACAGAATGATTTTTCATTGGATATAGGTTTTGTTCGCAACAAGCCAGTGGTCGTACCTCCTCCACCACCGGATGTTAAAATTTACGATTTGGCCTTGGTGAAGAAAATAGATGTCATCAATCCAGTGAAAAACGGAGACCTGATGACATTTGAAATCACGGTCTATAACCAGGGAAATCAGCGCATTCCTAAATTTGAAATCACCGATTACCTGGAATCTTATTTCCAGTTTGATCCAAGTCTCAATCCGCTTTGGACCATGCGCAATGGAAATGCAGTGTATGCCGTGAATCAGGGCATTGATCCCGGCAAAGAACTCAAAATCCAAATTACGCTGCGCATTCAATCCAATCTGGCTCCTGCTCAGATCATCAACACGGCCGAAATTTCGGGCATGTGGAATGATCAAAATGTTGCATTGAGCGATGTGGACTCGACACCTGATTCCATTAAGGACAACGATAAAGGTGGCGTACCCAATTCAAATACAGATAATTTGGTCAATAACAATTCCATTGATGAAGACGATCACGATCGCGAATCTTTGCCTGTTGCTGACCTGGCTTTGAGAAATGTCCGCATTGGAAATATGCCTGTTAAAAGAAATGAGCTGGTGACTTTCCGGATGGAAATTTTCAATCAGGGAAATGTTCCTGTATCCAGTATTGACCTGGTCAATTACATCAGTGCAAATTATCAATTTGATGCAGCATTAAACCCTGGATGGAACATGTCCAATGGGAAGTTATATTCAACACTCAATGCAGTCTTATCACCAGGACAGTCGACTGCGGTCGATTTGCAGTTGCGATTGGTGCAAGATGATATCTCGTTGTTGCCAAACATTGCCGAAATATATGGTATGCGCAATGCCTATGGATTGTCTATTAAAGATTATGACAGCACGCCCGACAACAACCCGGGAAATGATGCGGGGGGTGTCCTTTCATCGCTTACCGATGACCTGTTGTCAGGTGATGGTACCAACGATGAAGATGACGCTGATCCAGCAACCGTGCCTGTGCATGACCTGGCTTTGATCCTAACAACGGATCAAGCACTGCCGGTGAAAAAACAACAAGATGTGTTGTTCCATGTAACGGTATGCAACCATGGAAATGTTTCTTCCAAAGATATTGGACTAGTTTTTTATGTACCCGATGGATTGCAACTGAGCAATTTGGATAACAACGGATGGTTCAGCCTTGGAGGTGCATTGCGTAACAATATGCAGACTAATTTATTGCCAGGGCAGTGTGCAACGGTCGATGCACTCATGACTGTACGTGCGGATGCACAACCCAACGCATTGGTCGCAAGAGCTGAAATTACTTCGGCCAAAGACTTGAATGGTGTAGATATTTCTGCTAAAGATTGGGATAGTACTCCCGATGCAAATGCACTCAACGATGCGGGTGGTCAACCAGGAACAGCGACCGATAATATTTTTACCGGTGATGGTTTATTGGATGAGGATGATGCGGATCCTGCATTTTTGCAATTGATGGATTTGGCGTTGATGAAAGTGTATACCAACGGAACCTCACTTAAATATTTGGGTTCGGCGCAATTTGAAATTACGGTATTCAACCAGGGTAACCTTGCTGTTCAAAATATAGAGATAATTGATTATTTGCCAGAAGGATTTTCACTCAGCAATGCATCCGTGCAATATGGTTGGAAATTATCCGGTAAACTGCTTAATTATACTATTACGAATACGTTGGCAGCTGGTGCATCAACTAAATTGGTTTTGATACTCAATCATACTGGAACGATTGCACCTGAGAAGTTGACCAACCGTGCAGAAATCAGTAAGGTATTCGACGGCTTGCAGCAAAATGTGTCTGCATATGACTTCGATAGTACGCCTGATCAAGATCCATCCAATGACGCTGGTGGTGTGCCAAACACCAATACAGACAATGTGGTTTCGCTGGATGCATCACTCGATGAAGACGATGCAGATCCTGCTGGAATTCCTGTATTCGATTTAGCCTTGATAAAAAAGTTGGTTGAGAATAAATTGGTATATCGAAAAGGGGATACTGTGGAGTATCAAATAACGGTTATAAACCAAGGCAACGTAATTGCAAAAGACATTGAAATCATGGATTATCTGCATGCCGATTACCAATTTGAATCTTCCATCAATGCCCAATGGCAGGCTTTGGGTCAAAACCAGCTGAGAACAAAATTGCCAGGAGCATTAGAACCAGGCCAACAAACGACTGTTAGTATTCGACTTATATTCAAAGAATTGAACAAAGGAGCAACCGTTCCAAATTTTGCGGAAATCATTGCTGCCAATGACAATGTTGGAAAACCGGCCATTGATTTTGATTCATCCATGGATGCCTTGAATGACAACGATAAAGGAGGACAACCGGGCACTGCAGAAGACAATGTGGTAGATGATCATGGTGACCTGGATGAAGACGATCACGATGGGGCGGATTCCAATCCTGTAAACTTTGATTTGGCTTTGATCAAGGACATTGATCAACACATCGTAAGCAGAAACCAAATGTTGACCTTCAGCATCCGGATTTACAATCAAGGTCTATTGCCGGCGAAAGAGATTGAATTGGTGGATTACATTCCGGAAGGATTGATATTGGAAGATCCGAATTGGTCTATACATTCTGTTGAAAATGGAATCAAGAAAGCATACTTCGTATTATCAGAGCAAAATGGAAAATTGCCTGCAGGTGGTCTTCAAGCTGGAGATAGTTTGTTTACTTCCGTTCAGTTAAGGGTTGATCCTACGCAACCGGCTGGGGTGATTGTCAACCGCGCCGAAATATACCGTGCGGTGAATAAAGGAAACATCATTGACGATGATTCAAATGCTGATGATGATTACTTGAATGATCCTGGTGGTATCGTTTTCAACGACTCGGATGGCAGCAGTGCCAACCCAGACCCATTGGCTTCGCCAGAAGATGAAGATGATGCAGATCCTGCTGGAATCATCATTGTTGACCTTGAGCGAACAGCTCCATGTACTTGCCTTGACAATGCTACTACTCCAGATGATGGACAATTTATTGAAGTCCTGAGTTTTCGTTCCATATCCAACGACATTTGGTACATCTTTGATGTGGATGGACTATACAATTCAATCAGTTCATTTCCATTGATTCCATTTGTTACGGGTCCTGCAGGAGAAATCCTTAGTGAACTGCCATTGGGTGATGGAACAAGTATTTACACCTTGACAGGCATCCATGTGGATGGCAAAGGATTTTCAATTGTTCTATCCAACCAATATGGAGTAAAACTCAATACAGGTTACCACACTTGTTACTACAATGATCCGACCCTGCTGCAAGCCGCTTACAGTGTTTGTTCAGGTGCGGAAGCAAAATATGAAGTTAAAAAATTGGATGGCGCCACGTATGAATGGAACCTTAGCAGCGGAGGCTCTATCATCAGCGACCCAACCAGCCATGCCATCATCGTGCAGTGGAGTGGAGCAGTCAATACAACCCATACGCTGACAGTCGATGTAAATCATCCGGATTCATGTTACAATCCGCTTGCGCTCACTGTGACAATTGGCAATCAATCTGGTGCAGTGAGTTGTATTGGAAATGTACAAGTATCCTTGAATCAAGATTGTGAAGTGCAAGTAACGCCTGCAATGCTATTATTGGGAGGGCCTTATGATCCTTCTTCGCATGCAGTGATGATTTTCAATAAGGACGGTTCCTTGATTCCAAACAATGTATTAAAATATGAACATGTAAGTAAAGCGCTGGTCGCAAAAGTGATCAATGTTTGTTCAGGGAACTCATGCTGGTCAACCATACATGTTGAAGATAAAATCAAACCACAGATCATTTGTTTGAACGATACCATCGAGTGTACTTTGATGAAATCTTATTTAAAACCCTTCATCAAGGATAACTGCGACACGGATCCTGATCGTATTCTGGTAGATGAAACCATAGAGAACACTCCGTGCAACGATTTGTATTCTAAAATTGTAACCAGAACGTATAGAGCCAAAGATGAATCCGGAAACTATTCTGCAGATTGCAAAATGAATATTTTCCTCAAGAGGATTGCTCTGGATTCTATTGTGTTTCCTGATTCATTGATTGTTCCTAAGGGAAATGCACTGTTGTGCAATGAATTTGCTGCAGATTCTTTGGGAAGGCCTTTGCCATCGGTGTCGGGCGTTCCATATTACCGTGGTTTGCCGGCTTGGCCCAATCTGGACAAGTATTGCGATTTCGTTTCCGGATATGAGGATTTTGAATACTATACAGGCAACGACTGCATTCGCAAAATACGCAGGAACTGGAAGTTTACCATATGGTATTGCAGTCGATTCGAACAACGAAGCTATGTTCAATTGATCGAAATCATCGACAATAAACCTCCAGTCATCGAATGTCCTTACAACATTACTGCTACAACCGACGCATACAAATGCGAAGCAAAAGTGTGGATACCCATGCCGAAAGCATTTGACAGCTGCAGTCAGTTGTTGCGTGTGGATTTGGATTTTCCAGGAGTTTTGATCAAAGATTATACAGCTCAATATGTCACCTTGCCATTGGGATTAAACAAACTTGCTTTTTATGCATATGACCATTGTTACAATGTGAGTGCGTGTACATTTTATGTGAATGTAGTGGACAACACACCGCCTGTTGCTTTGTGCGACCGCGAAACGGTGGTTGCCCTGGATCGATTTGGAGAAGTTTGGGTGCCAGCCCATGTATTTGATGATGGAAGTTATGATGATTGCCATATCAAATCGATGGAGGTGCGCCGCATGAATGCTCAGCCAGATTGCACCCCGAATGATACCATTTACCGGGATTCAATACACTTCTGCTGCAAAGATTTGGATCAAGAAGTAATGGTCATGTTCCGTGTAACCGACCACGATGGAAATTCCAACACTTGTATGGTACGGGTTGAAGTACAAGATAAAACGATACCTCATATCTATTGTCCGCATGATGTTACCATCAGCTGTTATGAGCACATTGATACCAGTGACCTAAGCCGATTTGGAGAACCAAGGGTTTCTGATAACTGCAACACTACTTATACTGAGCTAGTGGAGGTAAACATCAATCAATGTCGAGAAGGTTACATTGACAGAATTTTTACTGCCGGCAATGCCAACGGCTACGATGTTTGTGTGCAAAGAATTTGGGTTCAGAACCCAGAACCATTTGAGCCATCAGATATCACCTGGCCATTGGATTATGAGACTTCAGGTTGTAACATCGATGGACTTCCTCCCGAATCATTGGGAGTGGATTATGGATTCCCCATCATCGATGAAGACATTTGTGATTTGGTGGGTATCTCTTTCGAAGACCATACCTTCCGGATATTAAACGGTGTAGATGCATGTTATAAAATTGTCAGACGTTGGAAAGTGGTGAATTGGTGCCGATTTTATGATCCTACGACCGGCGATCCATTGATCTATACACATGACCAAATTTTAAAAATTCACAATCGCGTGGCTCCTGATATTCTTACAGGATGCAAGGACACCACCTTTGCCATCATCGACACCAGCTGTGCCGGAGGAGATGCTTATCTGGTTGCTACGGCCGATGATGATTGTACTTTGGATCAAGAACTGATTTGGGAATATCATGTAGACTTGAATCGCGATGGAAAATACGAATACAGTGATTTGGGAGTAGGCAACACGATCAATGCCAGTCGATTTTATCCATTGGGCAAACACTCCATTAAATACGTATTTGAAGATCGCTGTGGAAATAAGTCGGTATGCACTGCAAATTTTGAAATCATCAATTGCAAGCCACCGGTGGCGTATTGCAAAGTGGGATTGTCCACTTCTCTGGTGCCGATGGATGTCAATGGAAACGGAAGTGTCGATGACGAATTTGTTGTGATTTGGGCTAAAGATTTTGATAATGGAAGCTACCACCCGTGTGGATATCCTGTGACCTTTTCTTTCGGACGAGATACTTCCAATAAATCAGTGAAATACGATTGCGATTCATTGGGGCGTAGAATGGTAACCATCTGTGTTACTGCGACCAATGGCAAGCAAGACTGTTGCAATACATTCATCGATGTACAAGACAACAACAACGTAAGTTTTTGCGGATGCGTGAAATTCCCACCGAATGTGACCATTTCCGATTGTTCGCAAAATACCGATCCGGTTGTGATTGATTCAAGACCTAGTATTGGAAATTGTACAGGATGTATCCATAAAGAGACATCTTACAAGGACAGCACTTCTTTCAATGTTCCGAACGCTTGTTTTGCAGTTTACAGAACTTGGAAGGTGGTGTTTGATTGTCCTGGAGAGCCTAACCGTACGTTTGACAGAACGCAAGTGATTATTGCAACAACTGACTTGAAGCCAAGTGATATTGTTTGGCCGAGCGATTCAGTGATTGTGGATAATTGCCGTGGTTCGATCGATACGGTTGATATTGGTGAAGTTCCTCGTTTTTGCGTACACAACGGAAACATCATGTTGATGTACACGGATCAGGAAACGCGCAGAGAAGCGAACTGCATATTCTATGAAAGAAACTGGAGTGTATTCAGCAAATGCGTGCCATCTCAAAGCTATTCATTCCGTCAGGTATTGAAAGTCGTGGAAGGTGCAGGAATAAGATACATATTGCCTCCGGATATTACGGTATCCGATTGCCATGCCTCCTTGGAGCCTGGTCAATTAAATGGTGTACCTAAGACCAATTGCCCTTGTGCAAATTTCCAACACACTTTTAAGGATTCGGTCGTGACTACCCAACCTAACACTTGTACGGTTATTTATCGTAAGTGGACATCGGTATTCAATTGTCCTCCGGACGTAAATGGAACGTTCACGGGTACACAGAAGGTAACCCTTCGTATACAATTGAAACAAAGCGACATCATGTGGCCTGAAGATTCATTGTTGGTGGATAACTGCCGCGGTTCGATCGATACCAGCATCATTGGCAATGTGCCAAAACTTTTGCAGGATTTTTGTGGTAAAGTATCCATTCGCTTCACTGATCAAACCATCAGCCAGAATGATACTTGCCGGATAGTACACCGTCGTTGGTTTGTAAAGAACGATTGCAGCGCTGCTCCGAATTTAGAGGAATTCAGTTACCTGCAAGTATTGAAAGTTACCAAACCGAGGGGGCCTCAAGTTGATTTTCCAGATGACATTACAGTAACCGATTGCAAGAAACCATTGTTACCTGACTCGCTCAATGGTTATCCAAAATTGAATTGTCCATGCAATGTATTCACCCATACCTATCAGGATTCAGTGGTGCTTACCGAACCGAACACCTGTTATGTCGTTTACCGAAAATGGGCCTCAACGTACAGTTGTCCGCCGGAAGTCAGTGGCACATTCCGTGGAACACAAAAAATTACGATTCGCATCAATTTGAATCCTGCCGATATCATGTGGCCGGAAGACACTGTTTTGGTTAACAATTGCCCTGGTTCAGTGGATACCGCTATCATTGGCAACGTTCCGAAACTAACCAAGGATTATTGCGGTTATGTTAGTTTCCGGTATGTGGATCAAATACTGTCTAATCAAGGAGATACATGCAGATGGATACGGAGAGTTTGGACTGCTTCCAATGATTGTTCAGATCCGCCAAGCAAACAGGAATTCGCTTACAATCAATACTTGAAAGTGACCAATCCTGTGAAGCCTCGGGTAACCATTCCGCCAGATCTAACGATTACGGATTGTAAAAAGAACTTAAGTCCGGATTCGCTCAATGGATATCCCAAAGCGTTGTGCGTATGCGACAGCATTCGTTACAGCTATAAGGATGATACCATATATACAAATCCGGAAGTGTGTTTTACAATTGAACGCAATTGGGCCATTCGATTCATTTGCAAACCAAAATACGATTCAACATTCTTTTACATACAACGCATCACGTTGAATGTTGATTTGAATCCAAATGACATTACATGGCCTCCGCCAACGTTTACATCCTTCACATGTATTCCAACCTTGGATCCGAAGATTACCGGACAACCAAGTTTGAAAAAGGATTACTGTGGATTGGTAACATTTACGTACAATGATGTCCCTGGAACCAGTGGCGTGTGCAAAGGTGTTGTCAGAACCTGGACTGCTATCAATGCTTGTAGCCAAAGCCAGCGTCCTCAGTTTGTGCAGTTCTTTGAACTGAAAAATCAGGATCCGCCATCCATCAAATGTCCGAGAGACACGGTGGTCAATGCGGATGGTAATACTTGTGGAAAGGCATTGACATTGCCTAATCCTACCCTCAATAACAATTGTAATACGGGAGTAACATTTACAAACAATGCACCTTCAGTATTCCCAGTGGGAATGACTTTTGTAGTGTTTACTGCAAAAGACAGCTGTAACCATACATCGACTTGTACGACAAAAGTCACTGTCATTGAAAATGTACCTCCAGACATTACTTGTCCAGCCAACATTACCATTTCCTGTGGAGAAGATACGAAGGATTTGAGTAAATACGGTATTGCAACAGCAACAGACAATTGTCCAGGAGTGACCATTGCTGAGACGGTGGTGCGGGCACAGGATGTTTGTGGAGTGGGTACCATTGACCGTAAATTTGTTGCAACCGATGCATCGGGTAATAAGGATTCTTGTACGCAACGGATCACCGTGCAAAACCTGGATCCATTGGATGAAGTCGACATCATTTGGCCACCATCTCCAGTGACCGTAGGTGAATGCGAACCGTTTGATCCAACGGTAACGGGTGAACCGGAATTCGATTCTACAGGGATTTCTTGTTTGAAAGCAAAAATTACCTATTCGGACACCAATTTGTGCAAAGTACGAGTGGACTGCGAGTGGGAGCGCACGTGGACGGTGTTTGATACATGCAGCAACAGGACGTTTACTTTTGTACAAACCATCATCATAGATGACAACAATGCGCCAAATATATTGGGCGTGAAGGATACCACGCTGTATGCCAATGATACCGCATGCAATAATTTTGTCAACCTCAAGGCTTTTGTGGACAATTGTGATTCACTGAACATCCAAATATTCAACGATTCACCATTTGGGGCGAACGACTTTGAGGACGCATCCGGATTTTATCCTCCGGGGTCGACCAAAGTAACTTTCACTGCGGTCGATGGATGTTGCAATACCAGTATGAAAATGGTCACGATTACCATCGTAGATACCATTGCTCCTGAATTTACCTGTCGGAAGGTGGTGAAGAAAATCAAAGATGATGGTTGTGCTGTATTCAATTCGCAGGAATTCATCTTGAAAGTGGATGATAATTGCACGGACTCAGCATTTATCAAAACATCTTTCAACATCAATGATTTTTCAGATACCATTAAAATCATTTGTTGTGATTCAATCACCAATTATGAATATACCACGCCGGTGAAAGTGTATTTCATGGACCAGGCGGGTAACATGGATTCTTGCTGCACGCTCTTGCAAGCGGTCGACCAGGATACCATATGTGGACCTACCCTGTTGTCACATGTAAAAGGATTTGTAAGAACGCGCAAAGATGCCAGCCTGCCTGGTGTAGGTGTGATGTTGGATGCAGGTGTAGCAGGAACGGTTGCAACCGGCATGGATGGATATTACGGATTTTACAACATGCAAAGCGGCGGTCGATATACCTTGTCGGCTGAACACGACATCAATCCATTGAATGGTGTCAGTACGGCAGACATCATTCATATTCAGCGGCACATTCTGGGGATCACGCCATTCAATGATCCTTTGAAATATCTGGCTGCGGATGTCAATGCAAGTAAAAAAGTTTCTACGGCCGACATTGTGGAAATTCGTCGACTGATTCTTGGTAAAACGGATCGCTTTGCAAACAGTCCTTCATGGAAATTTATTTTAGCCGGATATAAGTTTAAAGATCCGGAAGATCCATTGAGCGAAACTTATCCAGAGGATTACCTCATTCAAAAATTGAATAAGAATTTCTACGTCGACTTTACGGGAATTAAAATGGGAGACGTAGATGATTCAAACAATCCGAATGGATACCAAGACGGTTTGCAAGTGAGAGGATCTACACCGGTATTGTTGAGTATTGAGGACCGCGAAGTACAAGCTGGAGAATTTGTAGACATTCAAATTCAAATTCCTGACTTTGCTAAATTGGAAGGATTGCAGGCAGGCTTGCAAGTGGATCCATACTATGCAGAGTTGATGCCTGTCTTACAAGATGCCAATGGTTTTGTCAATGAAGAGAATAGCAACATCTTGCGCGATGAAAATGTATTGAGGATCTCGTATGCGCAGCAAAGTAAATTGCTGAAGGAAGGAGTATTCAAGGTGAGATTGCTGGCGAAAGAGAAGTCGCGTTTATCACAAATTTTGAGCATAGAGGCGGCTCCATTTGCATCGGAAGGGTATGCGTTTGGTGGAGATGTAAAAGACATCCATCTTGAATTCCTGGAACCCGATGCTGTGCAAGGAGGTTTGAGCTTGTATCAAAACATTCCGAATCCGTTTAGTCAAAGTACGGTGATACCGTTTACGACGGATGAAGACGCTGAAATAATGGTCCGTGTAGTGGATTTGAATGGACAGATCATCTTTGAACGAAGAGCAAAATATTTGAAAGGATATCATGAGATTGAGATCAAACGCTCTCAACTCAACAAAGGAGGAATTTATTACTACCAGCTGCAAACCAGCAAACAACAAGTATTCAAGCGGATGATACTCATCGACTAAGGTCCGAAGAAATTGTGTGTAGTAATCGGTTTCGTTTTACACAGCTCCTGGGTGACCGGGAGCTGTTTTTAAAAAATATTAAAAAAAATTATAATATGTAAATAACTATAATTATTTTTGCCCCAACACACCCCAGGCGCTCTTTTTTAGTTTCAGAACCGAATTTAGCGAAGGTTACACTTAAAATAAGAGCTATGTATAATCGCAATTCGCTACGTTGGTTTTTCTTTTTTACATTTATTATGAGCATCATTGCATACCGTGCCGAGGCACAAGTGTTCTGCAATGAAGATGTGACTGCACCTGTAATTACTGATTGTCCTGGAAATTCAGTGGTAAATATCCCAGGAAACACTTGTGCATTTGGGATTGGATTTGCGGAGCCTGAAACCGTAACTGATGATTGTGATGCAGTGAATGGATTTACTGCGGCCGATTTTTTTACCTATTACAATCAAGTGGGTGCAGGGTATGGTACCGATGCACAATTTAATTTGCACGGAACGGATTCCATAACATTGGTGGGAACAACCAATGGTAGCGCCGGTGTGTCTACCCGATACAATGTTTGTTTTTATGCAAGTTGCAATGGGCAAATTTCATTTAATTGGAGAGCTCGTATGAATAATGGCGATGGATTTGCAGGCGACCGAGCAAGATTGATGATCGATCATCAGGGACACAATGTTGCAGTGGATGTTACATTGACCACGGGAAATGGAAATAATGCCGCAGGGGTGTTGCTTGCACAACAGGTGCTTGCTGGAGATCGTGTCTGTTTTGAAATTCAATCAGACAACCAAGGAGGCGTAGATAGTTTTACAGTGAGCAATTTTATTTTTGTACCAGACCCCATTCAAATTGTACACACCAAAGGACCTCGATGGGGCCATCAATTCACGCCAGGGCAGACATTTTTGATGGAATACACAGCTACCGATTGCGCCGGAAATGTGGGTACTTGCCAATTCACTATTGAAACGGTATTAGGACCTGGAAAAGATTTGTTTGAGTATTGTCCGAATGATACGACTGTTATATTAGATTATCCTACAGATTGTGATACCATCGTGGATTGGCTCACACCTCGGACAATGGATCCATGCAGTACGTTTGTAAATTTTAAGAGAGAGTTTGATCCACGCATCATCGGTCCTATTTTGGAAGAATTTGCGCAAATGGGTTCGGGAGATGGAATCATTGGTACTGACGGTGTACTTTGGTTGAGTTCGGCAAAAGATACAATGCGGTTGGTTGGTATTAACAATGGTACACCTGGAGATGATCGAAATGATACATCTTCCATTAAAGTTTGCATCCAACCCATTTGTCCGGGAGTCATTGAGTTTGATTGGTCTGCGAGTATTGAAGCCATTTTGGGAAATTTCAGACGTGATGAGGCAGGTATTCAATACAATGGAATCGATAGCATCTTATCCGTTCCTCCTTCGGGGTATTATGCCAATGGTTCAGTTTCTTTGGCGTTGGATGGTATCAATCCTTTTTGCTTTTTTGTTCGGTCAACCAATATGGCTTATGAAGACACATTGACCATAACGAATTTTCGGATGACTTATCAAAATCCAGTGCTTACTCAGATCAGTGGAGTTGACATCAACACTCCGATAGGGCCAGGAATTTATCCAATGGAATTCCAGGCAGAAGATTGTTTTGGTAATTTGGATACGTGCGCATTCACAGTAACTGTTATTGGTAGCGGCCCAATGCCTTGTAAAAATATCAACCTGTCTCTTGATGAGGATTGTTTGACCACCATCACTCCCGACATGTTGGTTACAGGAGTTTGTACAGGTACCATGGTGGTGGAGTTAAGCCATTATGGGAATCCGGTTCCCAATCCAATCAACGAGGATTGGTTATGGAAACACATCACTGCAAAAGTGACCGATACATTAACTGGGAACAGTTGTTGGAGTGATGTGTTGATTGAAGACAAATTGGCTCCGGTCATTGTCTGCCGTGCTGATACAGTCGATTGCAATTTAGTGGAAAGTGAGTTTCCTTTACAATACGAAGGTTTTGATTGTAGTAAATACACGGTGACAACCGTGGGTGAGCGTTTTGAGCATTTTGATTGCGATTCAAATTTCCTGAAAGCCATTTATCGCGATATACAAATCAAGGATGAACGCGGCGATGTGGATTATTGTACAGATACGATTTATGTAAAAAGAATTAAAGTGGGAGATATTCTTTTTCCTACTGGAACAATCAAGTACATTCATTGTGCTATTGGCGTTATAAAAGATGAAAATGGAAATCCAAGTCCTTTAATTACTGGAAGACCAGTGATTACTCAAAGTGATGGTTCAGGAAGTTACATTTGGCCTTTGAATGAATTATTAGATTGTCATTTATTTATTAGTTACGAAGATACCGATTTAGGTGAGATCAACTGTGTACGAAAAATTATGCGTACGTGGACAGCAAGAGAGTGGTGGTGTCATACAGAAATTACAAGGCAGGTGAATCAATTAATTATCATTGGGGATGATTTTGGACCTGAAATTACCCATATGCCTTATGGTTTCGATGCTACAACCGGACCACGCAGTTGCTATGCACGGGTTTTGTTGCCTCCCATCGAAGCAGAAGATGTATGTCATGATAACTTAAGAATTGATATTGCTTATCCAGGAGGAATTCTTCTCAATCAAAATGGTGGTTGGGTTGACCTGCCTGCCGGTCAGGATACGGTTTATTATCGCGTTTACGATGGGTGCTACAATTTGACCGAAAGGTTTATTGTTATCAACGTATTGGATGCCACTGAACCGGTGGCAGTGTGCGATCGAAATACGGTGGTCGCACTGAATCGATTTGGTGAGACTTGGGTGCCTGCTGATGTTTTTGACGATGGAAGTTTTGACGAATGCGCCGTTCACCATTTTGAAGTGAGAAGAATGGACGATGGCTATTGCAATACACGCGGCGCCGACGATTGGGGACCTGAGGTTGGATTTTGCTGTGAAGATGTAGGCAACACCGTGATGGTAGGATTCAAAGTGATCGACCACAGCGGGAATGAAGCCATTTGCATGGTGAATGTGGAAGTGCAAGACAAGGAAGGTCCGCAAATTTCTTGTCCCCCAAATATCACGGTCGATTGCAGATTTGATATCGACTACAATAATTTGGAAGTATTTGGAAAAGTGGTTACCGATACCTCTGTTCGTGAAAAAATTATCATTGATCCGAATTACTACCACGTCATCGATGGTCATCCGTTGGATGGTTATGCAGCTGATAATTGTCCGCCGACCATTTTGGAAAGACTTTACCTGGGTCCTGAATTGAATCAATGTGGGGTTGGTTATTTTGACCGATACTTTGCGGCAAGAGATCAGCAAGGAAATTACAGTAATGAATGTTTCCAACGCATCACGGTGGTGAACCACCGGATATTTGATGCAAACGATATCGATTGGCCAGATGATTATGAGACAACCGATATCTGCGATCCAAATCAGTTAATACCTGAACGATTAGTGTATCCATATGATAAACCGGTGACGAATGATGATGAATGCAGCTTGATTGGATTGAGTTACCATGATCATGTGTTGTCTCCAACCAATGTAGGGGATCCATGTTTTAAGATCGTGCGGGTTTGGAAAGTCATCGACTGGTGTCAACGCGATATGTTGGGAAATGTATTGATTTGGCAGGATACCCAATACATCAAGGTATTCAATTTAGTGGATCCTACCATAGACCGTATTACTGCAGATTCAACCATCTGTAGTTATGATGTGAATTGCCGTCCGATACCCGTTCGTTTTTCAATTGAAGCCAGTGACGATTGTACAGAGACGAATGAAATGTTGTACACTTGTAAAATCGACTACCACAGCGATGGAACAATAGACTTTGTGCAAAGCAGAATCGGAGAGGATGAAGTCTACGGAACCTGGCCACTTGGAAAGCATTTGGTCAAATGGGAAGTCGAAGATCGTTGTGGAAATACAGCCAAATCAAGTTTTACACTTGAGCTTCTGAATTGTAAACCACCGGTTGCATACTGTCTAAACGGATTGTCTACCAACCTGGTGCCCATGGATACGGATGGGAATGGTATTCCTGATACTGCAATGGATACCGTCTGGGCTAAAGATTTTGATGCAGGCTCATACCACAACTGCGGCTATAAGATTTGGTTGAGTTTCTCGGCTGATACCGATGATGTGTATAAAGTTTTTGATTGTGATGATCAAGGAAAGCAAGATGTTGAACTTTGGGTGACCGATGAAAACGGAAATACCTCATTTTGCAGGACCTTCATTGAAGTGCAAGACAATAGTAATTTCTGTCCACCGAATATTCAAAATTCAAAGGTGGAAGGTGAAATCATGACCGAAGTGCAAGACCGTGTAGAGAATGTGCGTGTAGAGTTGATCAATTCTGGTAAGACGGAAATATTGACCAACGCAAATGGCGGATATTTGTTTGAACAAATTCCAAACGGACAATTGTACGAGCTAAAACCGAGTAAAAAAGAAGCCTGGTTAAATGGAGTTACCACAGCCGATATTGTGAAAATACAGCGACACATTTTAGGGATAGAGCCATTTACCACGCCATATAAAATGATCGCGGCCGATGTCAACAAGAGTGGAGAAATTACGGCAAAAGACGTTTCTGAGTTGCGCCGGTTGATACTTGGAATCACCAGTGAAATTGCAGGGAATACGAGCTGGAGGTTTGTTCACAACTTGCATGCATTCAATGATGTGGCCAATACTTTGAAATCGCCATTCCCCGAAAGCTATGTGATCCAACACTTACCAGGAGATATGAAACTCGATTTTTACGCGGTGAAAACCGGGGATCTTACGGGTAATGCTTTGACCAAAGGATTTGGAAATGCAGTCGTTCGTGGAAATGTGCTCATTGAAGTGGAAATGGATGAAGCCAGATTAGAGAAAGGAGAAGAGCGCGAAATAGCCCTCCGCTTAGCCAACGGCAGCCAATTTGGGGGTGTTCAGTTCACCATTGAATTTTTGCCTCACAAAATGGAAATCATTTCCATCCACGGTAACAACGCCCGGACTGTTGGAGAAGATAATTTCTCTACTCATTTAATGGCACAGGGCAAAATTCCAGTGAGCTGGAATGGCCATATGGATGATCAAATGGAATTGATGTATCTAAAAGTTCGAGCTACGGAAGCATGTAAGCTTTCAGAAATATTGAACATAGGCAGCGCTGTGACACCAGCGGTATCAGTTGGTGTTGATGGCACAGAGGGAACCGTTGGATTGCGATTTAGAGGAATGGCGGATGATGCATTCATCGTGCGTCCGAACGAACCCAACCCTTGGTCGCAGTTAACCAACATTGGAATTTTGTTGCCTGCTGCCGGCGAAGTGAAGATCAGCGTATATGACGTGGAGGGTAAAATACATTACCTGGAACAGAAAGAATTTTTGAAAGGCTACCATCAGATTCAGTTGAACCGTGCCATGTTATCCAGAGCTGGAGTATACTATTACCAGGTGGATTACCATGGACAAACGCATACTGGAAAAATGGTCATTTTGGATTAAAAAAAGTTAAGTAGTAATTTTAAAAGGGTCCTGGCTTTGGTCGGGGCCCTTTTTTTTTCGAAAAATTTAAAAAAATCATATATAAATTTTTTTATATATAAAATATTTATATATTTGCTGCTGAATATTTCCGTCCCAGGAAAACAGTAGGCTTTTTAGCATGCGAAGGAAGCAGTAAACTTCTTTGTTATGCTAAACATCCCAACAGTAAGGCAGCACGGCTGCATTGCACTATGTGCGTTCATACTATTAACGTTCGTTAGTAGCACTTATTCTCAAATGTATAAGACGGTCCAAAATGGGGACTGGTCTGATCCAGCTACCTGGATGGGTGGTGTCAGTCCTGGTTCAACCATTGGAATCAATGATACGGTTCTCATCGAACATTATGTATGGTACGAAGAAGCCAATGACCTCCACATATTTGGTTTGCTCAATATTTATTTAGATACTTTGGCTTCTGACCCATGTTTGGGTCGTTCTATTTTCATAGAGCCTTCGGGTACTTTGAAATTGACCCATGGGGCTTTGTTATTCGGCTTGGACTGCGGCGGGGTCCCCGGTTCTGCTGATGTGATCAATAAAGGTAAAATCCAATCGATCGATTGCTACATTCAAATACCCGGAGATTGGGATAGCGACGGTGGTTCGCGCTTTGTTTTCGGCGGTTGTGTCGATTTAGGAGGTAGTTTCATCAACAACAAGAGCCTGGACACCATGGTCAACTTTTGTTTGAGACTGGGTATGAATGGAGCAGGTGATTTTGAAAATCTCGATCCTGCTCTCAGTAAAATCCACTTGTGGAATAACACCAAGATTTTGTTTCGTGGAAGTTCTGGAAACTTTATGAACATGGGTACCATCACGGGTGGCGCGGGTGCAGTCATTACGCATTTGGATGTCGAAACTGGGAGCATCATCAACGGTGGAACGTGGGTAAGTCCTTCTGTAAATTCCTGGTGTTGTGGTGGCTCCGTTTGTCAGGGTCCTTTGTTAAATCCAGAAAATTGTAATATGGATTCCGAAGTCTGTGGGTGTGTTGCTCAGGCTTGCGTTTTGAGAATTACCTGCCCCTCCACCATTGGGGGATTATTTCAATGCCTTGATGAGATTCCAGAGCCGGATACCAATTTAATCATACGCAATGATTCTTGCTTCGACCTGAAATTTCTTGTCCAGCATGAAGTCATGGGAGAAGGATGTTCAAATGATACGCTGACGCTCATCAGATATTATATCGTGGTGGATGATGATGGTGATCCTTCCACGACCGACGCACGAGATACTTGTACGCAAATTTTTCAAGTAGTGGACACGATCCGACCAGTCATTGTCTGCCCTGCTGCCATTACGGTGAATTGCGATGGGAACATGAGTCCTGGCGCAACCGGAACGGCAACGGCTACCGACAATTGCCATGCAGCAGTGACGGCATTCGATTTTGACGATGTAAAAACCAATGGCGCTTGCTCTGGAGCCTATACGATCCGGAGAGACTGGACCGCCACGGATTCTTGTGGCAATACGAACGCTTGTTCGCAAATGATATTTGTACAAGACACCATGCGACCTGAGATCCAATGCCCCGCTGCCATTACGGTGAATTGCGATGGGAA
>Ga0268298_10001194_pt1 | contig 31155 bp, 29 predicted proteins | sample WWTPWeurt_MetaG_FD_194462 | JGI IMG/M metagenome (GOLD analysis project Ga0268298, IMG submission 194462) | Activated sludge microbial communities from WWTP in Nijmegen, Gelderland, Netherland - WWTP Weurt | ecosystem: Engineered > WWTP > Aerobic digester > Activated sludge | place... | reverse complement strand
TGGGTCTTCGATCCCACCGAGACCTCCAATCCCGTCTTCATGGAACTCGAAACCTTCGCGTCCCCTCCCAACCACGGGTGGCCCGCCGACCTGCTGGCCCCCGAGGTGTTGCGCGCTCGCCTGCGGCCCGCTCACGACACCGTCTCCGAGATCCGGCGGAAGGCAACGGACGCCCGGCGCGCCGAGCGCCACGGGCTCGAAGAGGACGAGCGGCACAAAGCCGACGTCTGCAAGTCCCTCCGCCGCATGGGCAAGGACCGCGAGGCGTGGCTCCTCGAAACCGGCCAGCTCCCCTTCGCGGGCGTGGGCACCGCCGGGCAGGCCGCCCTCGATGAGACCGCCGACACCCTCCGCACCCTGGCGAGGATCACCTGATGGACACCACCAACTCCTACCTGTACACCCTCCTGGAGCGCATCCGCACCTACATCGACCTCCCCGAGGTCGAAGCCAAATACTCCAACGACTACCTGATCCGGCACGTCATCTGCCCTGCCCAGGTCGACATCCTCTCCCGCCTCTCCCACACCACGAGCTGCCCCGTCCTCCTCACCATGGACCTCTCCATGACGGACGCGGCCCAGGACATCAAGCTCCCGCCCAACGTCCTGAACGTGCTGCGGGTCGAGACCATCGACGAGGACGGCAACCGCCTTGGTGAGATACTCCCCCGCTCCTTCTGGAATCCCTACGGGCCCCAGAACTGGCGGGTCGAAGGGATGCCGGGCGCCCTCACCCTCCACGTGGACGCCGCCCCCAGCGGCCTGGAAACCGCCCGCGTCGTCTACCAGACCAACGGCGACGTCCTCCCGCACTACGGGACCGGCACCCTCGGTTACGAGCGCACCACCACCGCCACCCTCACCGTGACCGCCTCCGGCGACACCATCACCCGTTCCTCCGGGTCGTGGGCCACCGACGGCTACGAACTGGGCGACATCCTCGACACCACCAACTTCGCCGACTCCAACAACAACCTCACCAACATCCAGGTGACCGCCGTCACCGACCTCGTCCTCACGACCACCGGCACCTTCGGCACCACCGCCACCGAATCCGCCACCGTCTCCGCCAACCGGGGCCTCGTGACCCTCGCCGCCTCCCCGACCCTTGGCGCCGTGGACCGCCGCGAGAACTCCTACATCGGCTCCGTCCTCCGTCTCCTCCCCGCCAGCGGCCCCATCGAAGAGCGTCAGATCACCGAACACTACTACAGCGCGGGCTCCTGGTACGTGCGGGCTCGCTTCCCCTTCGAGGACATCACCAACGGTTCCGTCCTCTACGAGATCGCGCCTGCCGGCTCCCAGTCCCTCTACGAGGCGATCGCGGCCTGGAGCGCCGTCAAGATCGGCACCAACTTCCTCTCGCAGGCGAAGCGGGACGCCATCCTCCTCCAGTACAAAGCCTCCCTCAAAACCCTGGGCGACAACCTCACCTACATGCAGTCCCGGACGCCCGCCGCTTTCGAGCGAAAAACCTCCGACTCCGAGTTTTACCAGCCCAAGATCCTCACCATCGGCACCTACGTGTGAACGAGAACGAACGCCAATCCGAGTACCTGGCCTCCCAGTGGAAGGCGCGCTTCTACCCTCGCTTCACCGAGGAAACCCTTTCGCGTCTCCGGGCCGGCTTCAACCAGGTCAAGGTCCGGGACCCCTTCCAGTTTCCGCTCCCCATCCCCTTCCCCTCCCAGCTCGACGCCATCAAGCGCATCGGGCCCTACGACCGAGGTTACACCGGCAACCCTGGTGTCGACTCCGATTCCGATACCTGGGGCCCGCCTCCCGATCCCTCGGGCGACTACTCGGGCGATTCCGGCAGCGGCGAGGGCTCCGGTTCCGGTTCCGGTTCCGGGAGTGGATCTGGTTCGGGGAGCGGTTCCGGTTCAGGATCCGGCTCCGGTTCCGGTTCGGGGTTCGGCTCCGGCTCCGGCTCGGGGAGCTCCAGCGGCGTCTCCGGGATACCGCTCGGCGACTGCAATCAGGCAGCCGTTGAATCCTGTAACCTTGCGTTCGGCTGGGTCCCTGGTTGGGGAGGCACGGACAGCGCCTACTGTCAGGTCCCCCTGGTCTTCGGCGAGTATTCGTATTCGTGCCCGGAGACTCACACCAACGGCCGCGTCACGTATCCTCTTTGCGCTTGCTTCAAACAGGATTGCTCGGAGCTCTCGGCGGCCGACTGCGTCGACACGGGTTGTTACGAGTCCTCCTGCTCCGATCTCGATTACGGCGTCTGCCCTCGTTACCTTCTCATCTGCTGCTATGGAGATGGTTATGTCGAAACGGCCTTCGAACTCGAAAGCCCCGAAGCCATCTGCTGCTTCTGCGACTGATCCCCGTGAAACCGCGCGCTCCCAGGAATGCCCATTCCGGGAACGGGGCTCCTGCATCTACCTGAATCAGTTGTTGGGTTGGTCCACCGCTTTCGACATCGACGGGTGCGACGCCTGCTGGAAACTTGGGGGGCCCGCCTCCCGCGAGGGCGTCGAGTATCTGGTGACCCAATCGGAGAAGGCCGTAGCCGACGTCTCGACGCCCGCCAACATCGCCAAGCTTCCCCGCTCCGTTCTCGTACCCCTCACCCTGAAGCACCGGGCCATCTCCCTCGACACCTTCAAGGTGGAGGCCGCCCGGTCGGCCACCGCCCACGCGATCGCCCCCCTGTGGCAACGGGCCGGTTCCCTCCTGGGCGCCCTGAAATCCAAGTTCACCTCGACCCTCTCGCCCGAGGACCACGCCCTCCGCCATATCTCGTGCATGGGGACCACGCCCGACGGAACCCGGGTCGCCGATCCCTGCCCTTCCCTGAAGTCCCACAACGACCACTTCTATTGCGGGGCGTGCGGGTGCGGTTTCAAATGGTGGGCCGCCGTCGATACCATCAAGTTGTCGTTCCCCCAACTCCCCTGCCCCCGCAACCGACCCGGATTCACACCCCCATGAAGCACGTTTTCGATCATCGTCGTGGAGCCCGCCTCGCCACCTGGTCCCCCTCGACCACCGGCCCGCGCTCCGACGTCCCCCTCGCTGTTATCGAGAACGCCTGCAACGGCATCGGCGATCTCCTCTGCTACATCTGGTGCCTCTCCTCGATCCGCGCCGCCGGACGCCCCATCTCCATCACGACCCATCGCTTCCAGGAAGTTCTCGACTGCTTCGGCTTCAAGGACGTGACCTCCAAGGTCTCTCGCGCCCCCATCGGCCGGCACCCGCCCAAGGGTCTCGACCCCGACAAGGGCTGGGTCCGTCACTGGCTCGACTGCTTCGGGCACCACGACATCCCTCTCGTGCGCCCCACCTTCACGCCCCCGCCCGACGATCTCGCGTGGGCCCACCAGACCTGGAAGGATCGGCCCAACGCCACCGGCCAAAAAGTCCTGATCTTCCCGGAGGCCGCCCACAAGTGCCGCGTGTGGCCCGAATCTCACTACTCCGCCCTCGCCTGGTCCCTCCACCACGACGGGCACGCCGTCCTCACCCTTGGAACCACCGGCGGCTCCAACCCCTACCCCTACCGGATTTGGGGCCTCCCTTTCACGAAATGGGCGTCCCTCGTCCACACGGCCGACCTCGTGATCGGCAACGACTCCGGACCCATCCACCTCTCGGGCACCCTCGACCGTCCTTCCATCGCGGTCCTCGGACCCTCGCCCGGCGCCCGCTTCTTCGGCCACCTCTCCTCCGTCAAGTGCCTCTCCGTCCCCCCGGAACGGATGCCCTGCGTGGGTTGCGCCTGGGGGACCGTCCGTGGAAAATCCTTCCGCACCGAATGCGACACCCTCTGCCAGGCCCTCAACCTCCTCTCCCCCTACGAGGTCTTGCGGGAGGCCGACATCCTCCTGAAGCGTCAGCCCCGCGACGACCGCCTCGAACCCCACCCCATCAACGGCCTCGCCTTCCACACCCGCGCCCGCTACCACTTCGATCGCATCATCGTCGACGAGGTGGTCCGCGACAACACCTACCAGCTCAAACCCAATCCCCGCCACAAAACCATCCTGGACGTGGGCGGTCACATCGGGACCTTCTCGGTCTTCGCCCGCTCCCTCAACCCCTCCGCCTCGATCGCGGCCGTCGAACCCCACCCCGACAACCTCCCCCACCTCCGCTCCAACTGCACCCCCCACAACATCACCGTCCTCGAAGGCGCCATCGCCTACCGTCCCGGCCGCCTCCACTCCGTCATCGAATCGGGCAACCCTCACTCCAACACCGGGGGCTCCTGGATGGGAGGGGACGGCATCGAGGTTCCCCTTCTCACCATCCGGGACGCCGTGAACCGCCTGGGGTGGTCCCGCATCAACCTCCTCAAGCTCGACTGCGAGGGCGCCGAGGAACAGATCCTGACCTCCCCCGACCTCGAACTCGTCGACGAGGTCGTCGGTGAGTACCACACCCGCTCCTCGTTCATCCCGATCATCGACAAGCTCCGAGCTTCCGGCTGGATCGTCACCATCCTCAAAGAGGGGATCCTGGGGCTCTTCCACGCCATCCGGCGTGAGACGTCCCCTCCCATCCTCAAGAACCTGACGGCCACCTCGTACGACGCCACCTATTACGAGGAGCACAAGGCCGCCGGCCTCGACTACCTGGGCCATGGCGATTGGCAGCGGGAGTACGCCGCCTGGATCCTGAAGTACCTGTCGGGTCCCCGCATCCTCGACCTGGGGTGCGCGTGCGGGTCGGTGGTGTGGGGGTTCCGTGAGCACGGCGCCGACATCCATGGGATCGACCTCTCCGAGCACATGATCGGGCTGGGGAAGGCCCGGTGGCCCGAGATGGCCGACCGTCTCTCCGTAGGGGACGGGGCCGACCTCTCGCGGTGGGCCGATGGCTCCTTCGAGGTGGTGCATTGCGCTCAAGTGGCCGAGCACTTCCGACCGGAGATGGTCCCCGCCATCCTGAAGGAGGTATCCAGGGTCCTCAAGCCCGGCGGCCACCTCTTCCTGTGTCTGGACACCACCGAGCTGTACGAGCGGCAGCACCGGGATCTGGCGACCGAGGACCCCACCCACATCTGCGTGAAACCCCGAGCCTGGTGGGAAAAGCAGCTCGTGCAGGTCGGTCTCTCCCGCAACAGGACCTTCGAATCTGTGATGGGAGGGGACCCCAAGGCCTTCTGCCACCGGTATGATTGGGACTGGATGGTCTTCCGGAAGGGGACGCCGTGAGCACGCCGACGGGGTGGAATTACGACCTGATGGGCACGAGCGAGGACAAGAAGGCCTCGAAGCTCGCGGTCCGTCCACCCTACGCCTACGAGCTCCGGAACGTAGACGGGACCACGGAGGGCCCGTGCCGTCCCTTCCCGGGCTTCAAGGAGATTTATCGGTTCGGGAGCCCCGGGGTCCGCACGTACGGCACGGGGGGCCACCACGACAGCTCCTCCGAAATCCTGGAGTTCTTTCCCTTCCAGATCACGGTGGGGGCCAGCCACTACGCCTACGGGTTCGTATACCGGATGCGTCGGTCGGGAGCGGCCACGGGCTCCGAGGCCTGCGACATCTTCGTGGACCTGTGGCGGAGCAACGGGGGCGCCTCGCACACCGGCGAGTGGGAGCAGCGGCTTGTCCTGAAGGAGGGCGTTCCCCTCCCACCCTGGATTGCGACTGACGGTCGTCCTATGAGTGTGGTCGCGCACGACCGCTTCCTTTACGTGTTCGTGGAAGGCGTGAGCGCCGTCTCCCTCTACTACCTGCAGGACGAGGCGGATTCGAACCTGTACACGGTCGAGATCACGAGCCCCCTGGGGCCGAAGGGCCGGCCCACTCTGGTGGGGCCCGCGAAGGCCGGCCTCCTGGGGTCAACGGATCCGCCGGGCGCCAATCGGGCAGGGATTGCCCAGGTGGTGCTGCTCGCGTACAGCCCCGAAGAAACGGGACTGATGACGGGCACCTACCCGAGCGGATCGGACAGCGGCACCGGCATCCCTCCGGGACGCCAGTCCCTGGACGACATCGAGTACCTGGAGCCTGGCGACTACGCCTTCGCGGTCCAGCTCTTCGACACCCGGAGCGGCCGGTACTCGGCGCTCTCCGAGGTAGCCCAAGCGCGCGCTTACGATTTCGATCCGGACACGAGCGGTCCGGCGTCGGCGACGTCCCTGTTCGCAGCCGTCGAAGTCTCGTACAACTCCAACGTGTACGACCAGCTCTACGTGTATCGGAGCGTGAAGGTCCAGGACGCGGGCGGCACCTACGTGGCGGGTATCCTGCATCTCGACAAGATCATCGACCTCGACGACTACCTGACGATCAACAGCGGTTCGGGAATGTTCGTGGGGCCCTACGACCAGTCCATCTACTACTACGAGCTGGAGGACAAGCAGCTCGTCTACCAGGAGACGTTCAACGACCTCGTCCTGTTTGACGAGGAGGTGCCCAGGGGTGGCGCGGCTATCTGGTACGAGGGCGTGATGGTGGTGGGGGCGATCCGTAACAACCCGGTATCCACGTCCGACGAGAACCGGCGTGACGACACCCTCCTCTCCGTCTCCGATATCCGCTACTCGTCTCTCCTTTACAAGTCGGGCGAGCTGTTCCCGCCCGGCAACCGCTACGTCCCCTCCCAATCGGCCACCCCCGTCCTGACGTTCGTGCAGGCGGGCCCTCACGTGATCGGGTTCAGCCGCGACAAGCAGTATCATTTCCGCAAGAGCGGCACCTACATGAAACCCGAGGAGATGCACGACGGCTTCGGCCTCGTCGGTCCCCACGGGGTCGACGTGGTCGGAAGCGCCGCCTACTTCGTAACGACTAAGGGCCTGAAGACCGTGGACGCGATGGGGCAGCTGGAGGACGTAAAGGCCTTCAACGAACTGATCCTGGAGGATTGGTCTTCCGACCTGAATGCGGTCTCGGTGGCCTACGACCCCGGGGTCTCCGCCCTCTTCATCCTGAACCCCAACCGCTACGAGGGATGCGTGCTGTGGTTCAACAGCGCGATGGCCTCCGAGCTGTCCGACGTCCGGTTCCGGCAGGTGGCCCGTGGCGCCTGGCCAACCGCCGTCAACAACTACGCCTGGGACACCTTTCGGTTGAATCCCAACGACACCGATATCACCGGCTGGGATTCCCCTCTGGCGCAACGCGCCTTTTTCCTGGAGAAGCTCCCCCGTGAAGAGGACGATCTTCCCCTCCGCAATCTGACGTACGAGCAACGGGTCCTCATGGTTGACTACAACCGCGAGAAGACCCAGACCTCCGGCATCCTGTCCCCGGCCGCGCGATACTCAATGATGCCCTTCTCCGGGGATTCGATCTTCAAGGTAGCCTCCAACTTCTTCCGGGAGGGGGGCCTGACCCCCACGGACTACCTCGAACTTCGGACCCGCGCCGTCGTTTCGGGAACGACCTACTACACGGACGGCAACCATTATGTCAGTTCGGACATCTGGGGATGCCACATCTACGTGCTTTGGTCCTCCGATCCAACCTTGATCGGGCAGGCGGCCTGGATCGAGTACCGGGTGGGTATCACCACCACCACCGCCATGGTGGCCCTGGAGGAAGGTCGGAACAATCTGAACGGGTTGCAGGCCGGAGATATTGTTGGGATTTCGCCCGTCCCCTTCCGTTGGATCGGGCACCCGTTGGCGGCCGCCGAGCAGACCCCCCAGGACCAATCACCCCTGAACACCTTCCAGGTGCGGCACGCCAACGCCATCTCGTGTCTATTCGCGGACGTGCAGGGCGTCCACCTCACGAGCGAACACTCGACCGAGGCCCGCTTCACCGGCCTCCTGTTCCGCAACTCGTCCGACGATCCCTCCGCGATCGGGTACACCCGCGACAACAATAACGAGCGGACCCGCTCCATCCACGATGACGAGACGCCCGACGTAGCCGGAATCGGCGAATCGACGTCCTCCGGTCGCCACGGCTTTGGGTCCCTCTCAATGACGCCGGGCGTCGAAGTTTTGTGCCCCGATATCGACTATCGTTTGGTGGCCGTGAAAGTCACCGGCAACCTGGTGGATTCGGCGTCCACGAAGCGGAGGTCCTGATGGCTACCTTCAACCAGAAGTTCCGCTCGCCCCAGGAGTACGCCAACGATCCGACCATGCGGGCCCTGGCCGGCATGGGGGATGGGCGCCTCTCCGACCTTTACTCCCTCGACCCCGTGAACGACACCCTCGACGACTTCCTGACCAAGTTGACGGGAGGGGACGCCGCCCACCTCAGCCCCCAGGTCCGGGCGGAAGCTCGGCGCATGGGCCTCGATTCGAGGCTGGCCTCCCACATCCTGATGGTCCGCAACCAGAACCGTGCATCGTTGGAGGCGTCCAATGTGGCTGCCCGGAAGGCGGCCGGGACTCCCGACAACACCACGATGGGTCAACTCTCCGGACCCTCCTATCGCACCCCCAGCCCCTCTCCCACGACCGGAATGACACTCGATTCGGCGACCGGCAACCTTATGAGCCGGGAGAGTTACAATGTCCAGTACGGGATGGGGCAACCCAGAGGCGTCCGCAGCGGACAGAGATCCGGGACGTACGGGGCGCTCCCTCGCAGGCCGGCCTCGGTCCCCGCGTTCCGGCAGGGGTTTTTCAATCGAGGCATGACGGGCCGGTCGTACAAGACTTTTATGGGAGGCAGGTGAATCATGGCATTCGGGAGCGGAAATCTCACCAGCCGGAACTACGACCCCGTGGCCCGCTTCCTGGGCGATAACCAGAGCAGCGTCTGGGGCCCCGCGCAACAGAAGGCCTCCGCCGAGAACCAGGGATGGATGGTCGCCGGCAACCAGGCCACACAGTTCCGCAATGGCGTCCGCTACACGAGGGACTTGAGTGATTTCCGGGCGCCCGCCTCCCAGCGCCAGTTCGCCAACCTCCCCGACATCCTCAAGGAAGCGGCCCTCACCGACACCACCCAGATGCAGGGAGCGGCGGACGAGACCTACAACAAGATGAACGCCAAGTTCGGCGCCATCGACAACCTCATCAACCAGGGAAGCACCTCCCTCGAAAACCTGGGCAAGCAGTTGGGAGGGGACGCTCTCTCCGCCGCCCAGCAGGCGGAGCAGCTGGGCGCCGACCAGCGGGACGAGCTGACGGAGCGGGCCGACGCCATGGTGGGTCGGGTCCGGGGCGACGTCGACAAGTCGCTCTCCCAGATGCCCAAGTACTACAAGGGGTTGGACAAAGCCAACTCCGATATTGATGAGGCGTACCGGCTGGGGGACCAGGCCGTCTCCAAGTACGAGGCGGATATCTCGCAGTACAAGGACCTGTCGGCCGAGGAGATGTCGAGCCGGGCGTTCGCGCTCAACCGCAACTACCACACGCAGCTCAACGAGATCCGGGCGGCCGAACGGTCGGGGGCGATGGACCCCGCGTCCGCGCTCTCCGCCATGGAGAACCTGAAGGTACAGGCGGGGGCCGAGGCCCAGGCCCAACTCACGCCCCTCCACACGGCCTTCAACGACAACCTGATGCAGCTGAAGACCCAGCTCGCGGGGATCCGCCAGAACGTGGCGGGGTTCCGGTTGCAGGGTGCGGGCCTCCGGGGGAACCTGGAGAGCCAGCGACTGGCGGGCGTCGGGATGGAGATGCAGGGCGCCCAGGTCAAGGCCGGGGCGGAGCAGGCCGGCCTCGAAGCGGTCTCCCGGGGTATGGAGGCCCAGCGCCAGATGATGCAGCTGGGCGGCTCCCTCCGCGAACTCTACACGAACGTGGCGTCGAGCACGGCCATCCAAGCCTTCCAGGCCCGCCTCAACGGTCAGACCGAGCTGGCCAAGCTCATGATGCAGAACCCCCGCTCCGTGGTGGGCTGGTTCCAGACCCTCCTGGCCATGTTCTCCGTGAACTCCACCATGGCCCCCGTCGGCGGGACGGGAGGGGGCGGTTCCGGCGGAATGAAGACCAGCGGTTCCAACCAATCGGCCGCCGGGAACCCGGCCCTCGGTCCCGCGATGGGCCAACAGGGGGGCGTCGGGTACGGTTACGGATACACCAAAGCCCAACCCAGGAATCCGGGGGGAGCATCCGAGCAAATGGGCCCACCCTCGAATTACGCGCGAAACTGGGATGAATCAGACTTCTTCGAATAGCGATGGGAGGGGACGACCATGGCGGATAACACCCTGGGTAGCGGATACCTGTACAACGCGAAGCCGTTCAACGTTATCAATCCGACCGGCATCGACCCCGGCCAGTCCGTCGACATCCTCAAGGAGGTGTCGGAGAACGCCAAGAATAGGGCGTTCCAGGCAGGGCAGAACGAGCGGAACCGCCAGAACCAGCTCCAGATGACCGGCATGGAGCTGGACGCCCGCGCCCAGGAGGGCGAGAAGAGCCGCCAGCACGAGACGGGCCTCCGGCAGCAGGAGATGCAGCAGCAGGACGCCCAATACCAGCAGGATCTGGCGCTCCGGGAGCAGATGGAGGCCGCCCGCCAGAAGGAAGAGAAGCGGCGCCGCACCACCGAACTCACGATCACGAAAATCCAGGAGCAGGCGGCCGCCCGTGTCAACCAGATCACGGAGGAGTACCACAACTACTTCAACTCCGCCAATGAGGACCTGGCGTTCACGAACGTGGCGGGCAAGAACGGCGACTTCCTGAGCCCCGGAGGGGCCGTGCTCCCCGCGCACTTCATTTCTCCCGAGAAACAGAAGGAGAAAGAAGCCACCCTCATGACGCTCCGGGAGAAGCTGCGGGTCGCCAACGAAGCGAACGCCAAGGCCCACGCATTTGCGATGGCGGTCGGAACGATCGGTGACGGCAAGACCACCAACGACGGCAACAGCGTCTTCTCTCAGATCCACAAGGTCCTGAACGATTCGATCGAGGCGCACACGAAGCACTCGGCGGAGGCCCTCCCCCGTCTCGACGCGGCCCTCCGCGCCTACAACACCGAACAGCACCTCGAAGGCTTTGGTTACGGGAGCGATGCCTGGAGGTTCATCAGTGGACAGACCGCCGATTTCGAGAATGAGGCGCGCCAACGCCTCTTCAAGAAGGGGATCTCACGGTCCAACTACCCCGCGTACGGGGGAGACGGGGACGAGAAGTACAACGCGGAGCTGAAAAAAGAAATGGAGCTCATGCGTTACGAGAAGGCGGGGCTCCCGGCGCCGCCCACCACGGAGACGAAGCGGAAGGCGCTGGCCTCCGAGTTCGTGAAGACGATCGGCACGAAGTCGGGGGAGGAGATCCACGCCCAGGAGATCTTCGAGAAGTACCTGACGTTGCTGGACGAGTCGGTGGACGCCAAGTCCGTCTCGGAGGAGACCGCGAAGCTGAGGCTGGCGGGCCAGCATCTCGAAATGCTGAAGCAGATCGCGGAGCCCGTCCTGGTCGAGAACTCCATCTACCAGATGTCGAAGATCCTGGGTAACCCCGAGGAGGATGCGCGCGCCGCCGGGACCCTGGCGAGGCTCAAGGGCAAGGCCGGCGAACCGCCCCCGGAGGGAGAGGTCGACCTGACCCCGGACGAGCGGATGGCGGCGGCGACCCAGGGCTCCCGCGACAAGATCCGGCTGGCCAAGGCCCTCCAGAAGGCGCAATTTTCCACGATCATCAAGGTGGGGCCGGATGGGAGCGCCCGCATGGCCCCGGCCTTTGACAACTGGGGGGAGATCCCGGCGCCCCTCTCCGACAAGAAGTTCGTAGACCAGACCCTGACCGACATCGCGGCGGCTCTCACGAAGGCGGACAACCCGGTGGAGATGCTGAAGCGGATCGCCAACACCGATCCGGCTGTGGGGCCGTCCGACAACGGAATGGCGGGGCCCCTCGACGACATCCTCCAGAAGATGAAGCCGGAGGACCGGGAGATCTTCAGTGATGCGATCCGGCGGACGTACAGCCGGGTGCAGGCGGAGGCGGCCCTCCAGGGCTACGACCCCGACAACGTCCCGAACCCCAAGGAGGTCGTGCTCTCGGCCGAGGCCAACGACCGGGACTCCCAGAATCAGCTCGAAACGTGGCTCAACGAGACCATCATCGACGCCAGGGCCGAGAACGCCCAGCGCCAGCAGACGCTGCGGACCGAGATGGCCGGGAAGCTCAAGAGCGTGAGCGACGAATCGGTCTCGGCGATCGACAAGCTCCTGGCCGACAACGACGCGGACTCGACCTACGAGCCCGACGGCGACGCGGACGACACCCCCGCGAAGCCCGCCAAGCCCAAGAAGCCCGTGAAGGGTGGGAGGGGACGATGACGCGGGGCTGGAAGGAGATGGCGCGTGAGCTGGTCCGGTCTCACAACGAGACCGGGCGTGCCAGTGTGGGCGTCCCCTCCCATCAGATGAGCGAGGGGCACGAGCATTTGCGGGTGAGGGGTCGGGTGCTCCGGGCCCGTGACGTGCGGTGTTTCCTGTGGGACGCCCGCCGTTCGGCCTCCAACGCCTGTATCATGTGGTCGGTGTACGACGAAGAGACCGACACCTCCGTGGTCGGACTGGGGGTTCCCGATGGCTAAGATCAGTAGTCCACGAATGACCCCGAACAACGGGCCTGAGCTCCTCAAAGCGCTGTTGGACGCAGGGTACACCGAAGAGCAGGTGACAAAGATGTCTCTCCAGGAAGCGCGAAATGCGCTTTGGGAGTATCGAGACAACATTGCCCGAGGATTTGAGCAGGAAATCAAAAGCGTCCGGGCAGCCAGTGGTGTCAAAGGGAATCCGAAGATCAATCCCACGTCGTTCACTCCGAATACGGAGGGGTTGGGGTGGATGCCCGAAGCAGAGAAGTACGGTGGCGAGGTTTGGAAGGCCGGTCGTGCCGCACGCAAGGCTTCGGTTGCCGCCAAGGAAGCTTCGCTCGGAGGACGTGCTCTCGGTTGGTGGAAGAGACTGCCGGCGTGGGGGCGCCTGGGGATCAAGGGGGCGGGCGGGGTGCTGGGCGGGCTGGGGCTGCTGACGACCGCCATGGAAATCCCGGACATGCTGCGGACGGGCCGGGATGTGGCGGAGGACATGGGGTTCGATCCGACGGGCCGGAGGGCGGACGCCAAGACCCGGCTCGCGAACGAGATGAACTGGCGGTCCCGGGAGAGCGATCCGTTGACGGTGGCGCTCCTGGGGCAGGAGCAACTCAACTCGGACCTGGCGGGGCTGGAGAACTTCGAGCGGGCGGACGTGCCCGGCCCGAGCGATCGGAGTATTGCGCTGCGGGACCAGGCCCTCCTCCGGAAGTTGCAGATCGACCACGAGGAGGAGCTGGAGCAGCTGCGGGGGAAAGCGGTACGGACCGACGAGTTGGAAGATGCTTTCCATCGCCTGATGGGGACGAGGTGATTTGTGACGCAGTTCGCCGCAAAAGCCGCCGGATGGGCCTCCAAGGTCGGGAAGGCCGCCTCCAAGATGGGAGGGGACGTTCTCGGTTCGGTGGGGCCCACCGTCCGCAAGGGATGGGCGGGGGTTGAGGCGGGGGCCGCCGCGTTCGAGAGCAACTCATCGGGATTGATGCAGCGGGCCCTGAAGTTCACGAACAGCGGGACGGCGGGCGCCCTCATGATGGCGCCGCTCGGGCTCTCCCTGCTGCAGAAGATCACGAAGTCGGTGCGGGAGGCCCACGAGCAGGACCAGCTGGAAACCAGCCTTCTGTGGCAGGAGCTGGAGCAGGATCGGCGGGACCGGGAGGACGAGCGGAAGGCGACGAGGCTGCGGCTCCTGGCCAAGGAGAACCAGCGGCGGATGGCGATGTACGCCCCGCACCTCTTCAACCAGCTGTCGGCGGGGCGCATCCTGCCCCGGGACGCGGTGGTGCTGGGTGGCGAACCCCGGACCGACCTCCTCCAGGAAGTGGCCATGAAGATGGCGCGGGGCCAGCTCGGCATCGACCAGCCCCTCGACGACCCGCCCGAGGAGTATGACGAATGAGCACGACGAAGTCAGCTCCTTCCAAGGTCCAACGTCTCCTTGCCCTGATGGACCCCGGAACGACCCGGACCCCCGTCTCCGAATCCTTCGATGAGCTGCTCTTTCAGCTCGGATTGAGCAACGGAACGCAGCTGGCTCCCGCGCGGGAGGAGCTACCCGACCTGCTCATGAACCTGATGAGGCGCCCCGGATCCGACTACGAAGGGCAGTCGTTCTTCCCGTTCGAAGGTCCTCGGGGGGCGGCCCTCTTCGACGATGAGACGCCGGTCCCCGAAGGGCGTCCGGAAACCCTGACCGAAGCCAACATCGAGAATGCCTTCGAGGGTCCCGTCCAACCCAAGAAGTCCTACCGATCGAAGCTCCCGAAGCGGAACGTCAAGGTTGGCGGCGTGATCGAAACTCCGAAAGGGAAACGGGGTTTCGATATTATTCGGGATGGGGCGCCCCGGAAGGAGAAGGAGCTGCGTGTTGCGGCGGCTCAACTCGGGATCAAAGACTTCGACGAGATGACGGCGGAGGAAGCCAAGCAGCTGCGGGATCTTGTGTGGGAGAACCTCGAACCCCACCAGCAGACGAAGCTCAAGGTTGAGGGGGTAAAGAAGGCTTTGGCGGGAGGTCTTATCGAAGACCCCAAGAAGCTGTTCCCCCACGAGATTGAGGCGTTTGCCAAGGACGAGCAGATGCGACGTCTCCTGCCCGCGCGCGAGAGCAACCGGGAGAACAAGGCGTTCCAGATCGTGCAGTCCCAGCTGGACCGGGGGCGGCGGAAGGCCAAGGAGACCGGGGGGAAGGCGCCGACCGTCAACGACCTGGAGGAGGCGTACAAGGAGCGGATGGGCCGGAACGTCGATACGCGACCGATCCCCATCCGGAGGGAGCTGCCGGAGTACGAAGACGCCGAGCTCACGCCGACGCAGCGGTACGTGCAAGACACGCGCGCGGCGATGAAGGGCGAGAATAGGATGGGGCCTGATCGGGGGTTCCTGGAGGAGACGCGGGTTGACAAGCAGGGCAACCCCTATACCGCCCGGGTTGCGACCACGCCGAAGATGAATACCGCCCAGTTGAGGGCCCTCGACGCGGAGTTCGCGGCCAAGGGCGGCGACGTGGCCGAGGGTGTGAGCCGGTTCGGGGCGGCCAACAAGCTCGTGTCGGAGATGCTCCACGAGAACCCGGAGTTGACGGCCGACCAGCTCCAGAAGCACATCCCCAACATCTTCCAGAAGTGGCTGGCGGGCGCCGCCTCCAACATGGGGGTGCCCCTCGACGCGATCACGGTGCGGGGCGGCAAGATCTACGTGGGGGGACAGCGCCAGCCGAAGACGAGGACGGTCGAGGAGTTCCGGGACGCGGTCCGCAAGGGGCGTCCGGCGCTTGTGGAACCGTCCCCTCCCATCCGGGAACAGCACGGGATGACCCCCGCCGAAATGGATGCGTGGGCGAACCAGCGGTGGCTGGAGGCCCAGGGGGCCCTTGAGACGGTCGGTAAGGATTCCAAGGGTAAGAAGGTCGTGTACAGCAAGGTGGACGATGCCGCCGCCGAGGCCGAGGCCGGGCTCCAGAAGCGACTCCCCTACATCCGGGGGAGGGAGCTGGCCCAGGAACCGGCCCGCAAGGGACCGGGCCGCTACAAGACGTGGCAGGAGCTTCAGGAAATCGCGCGCAATCCGATGGAGGCCGTCGAGACGGACCCCCGGATCGTGGGGATCCGGTCGGGCGCGGACAGCCGTGGGCGGTTGGCGGCCAACCTCAACCGGGGGACGGGCGCCCGGACGCTCCCGGGTGTCATCGAGGAGATGGGGGAGCCGGACGAGGATGCCTGGAAGGGCCCCAAGCCCGCCGCCGAGCAACGGGCGGTCGCGGAGCGCCAGGCCCTCAACTCGAAGCGCCGTAGGGAGATGGCGTCCGAAAAGAATATGGAGCGGGTGGTCGATGGGTTGTCGCCCAAGACGGGCATGAACCTGTCGCCCGAGGAGCGGCTGAAAGCGATCGAGGAGGCCAAGCGGATCCAGAGTGAGATCCGGCAGGACATCGCGGGGATCCGGGCGAGCGGTGCGGAAGTCAAGGGAGAACTGAAGGCCAAGTTGGATCGACTCAAGAGTCTCCGGGAGAAGCTCCTGGAGCGGGGAAAGACGGAACGCGCCGCCGGTCTCGCGGAAGAGGCCTCCAAGATCTCCGGGAAGATCTCGAAGGAGGGGGCGTCGGTCCGGAAGGACGTGCAGCGAGTGGCGTTGGAGGGCGGGAACCGTATGCCGATCCGGAGCAAGCCGTTTGTGCAACGGGAGCCCGCTCGCCCCGTCGGGCCCAACTCGGTCCTGAACCGGCAGGAAGTCCAGATGCAGCGGGAGCTGTTGGAGAAGGCCTTGAAGACCCTCCCGAAGGGGTCGGCCGAGTTCGAGAAGACCAAGAGCGCGTTGGCGGCCATCACCGAGGTGATGGAGGGCGGGGGCAAGAAGGCGATCGCGGCGAAGGTTGGGTGGTTGCAGGACGTGCTGCGGACCATCGTCCGGGTTCCGAAGTAGGTATACTTGGTGGGGCAGAAAGGCCCCAGGAGGTTCCCATGGGTGGTCAGCGTGCAACTCAGGCGTCCGAAGCGGCGGCCATCGCCAGCGGCTACATCGACATGTATTTCACCCCGGTTGGGCAGCGCACCATCCTCAAATACACGGATCGCAAGATCGTGATCGAGGACGTAAAGCTGTCGTGGGCAACGGCGGCCAGCGCCGGAGTAACCGCTCTGCTCGCTTCCGTGACGGAGACCCAGAAGACGGCCCAGGCCGACCTCTCCGACCATACGGAGATCACGGACACCGTCGCGGTTGACGGCACGGCGCTTGTGAAGAACTCGGCGACGCTGCTGCCGACCAACAGCGTACCGTACGCGAACATCGTGGGGGCGAACAGCTACCTGGTCTTGGTGTTGAGCGCCGTACCGGGAACCCTCGCGGGTGTGACCGTGACGATCCGCTACAGCACCGTCATCAAGTAGCGTCGGGGGGTGGGAGGGGACACTCGCCCGCCTCCTTCTGCTGGGACGCGAGCTTCGCGGCGTCCCACTTCCACTGGTCGGTGGCTTCGTGAAAGAGCCACCGGAGCGCTTTCTCCGCGTCCTTGCGGGCCTCGCCCTTGAGGCGCCGGAGGCCCGGATGGGAGGGGTCGAAGATGTGCATGGTGCAGTCCTCCTGGAGGTAGTGGAGCACGTGGAGGAAGCCCCGACGCACGGGGGCGGTGTACTTCAGGGGGTTCGACATGGCGGGTTCCTATGAGACCATCCGATCGTACGACGTGCCCGGCGTGCTGCTGGGCCAGTTGATGGGAGGGGACCTTTCCTTCGAGAGCATCAAGGACACGCTCCTGAGCCGGGAGCGGCTGACGCCCCAGGAGCGGAAGACGATCGCGGAACGGATGGTGGGCGAGACGCCGGTGCTGCGGACCCTGGCGGAGGTGGCCACCAACCCGTGGGTGTGGCTCATGTTCTTGAGTTCGCCCGTGGGCTCGAAGCTGGTGGCCAAGGGGCTGCCGTTCGGACACGTGGCCGAGGAGTTCAGCGCCTACAAGAAGACCCACAAGGGGTTCCTGGATAACGTGCGGACGGACATGGACGTGGTGGGGTGGGGCACGGGCGCCGACGTGTACGCGATGGCGGTCGAGGACCTGGCCTCGAAGCACGCCCGCAAGTTCGAGGCGTACTCGGGGTTCGAGAAGAGCCAGCGAAAGTTGCTGGAGCGGCTCGACGAGCTCATGGAGAAGTCGTACGGGCGGAAGGGCAAGTGGGACGCCAACCAGCCGTTCCACCCGGAGTCGTACCTGAGCGACACGCCCGAACACCGGATGGCCCACAAGCTCCAGGACCTGCTGTTTGCGAGGTCCCGCAACCTCGACACGACCGGCGACTACGTGATGACGAAGGTGGGGCGGACGAAGGGCCGGGCGGTGGGCCCGACCGATCCGGCCACGGGCCAGCCGACGTTCGACGTGCCGATCGAATCCGATCTGGAGAAGACCCAGAATTGGCATTTGGAGCAGCTCCGGCAGACCAACGTGGAGACGTGGAAGGCCACCGTCCTGGAGCTCCACGACAAGCTGGTGCGCGAGTGGGTGAACATGAAGCCGGCCGACCGGGCCACCTACTGGCACAACGACTGGGACGAGTTCTGGGCGGCCAAGGGCGTCGACGTGCAGGGCATGAAGGACCCTCGTGTGTACGTGGAGATCGAGGAGACGCTGGCCAAGAAGGCGCCCCGGATCGTGGACGCCAAGCCCATCAACGATTCGATCAAGCAGCTGGGCCAGCCCCTCCAGGATTATCTGGAGGCCCGCAAGAAGCGGTTCCAGTACGCGTTCGTGCAGGCGTACGGGGATGAAGCGCACTTCTTGCAGGAGGGGCAGTTCCGGTTCGACAAGACGAAGATGGGCAACCTGACGGGGGCCCTGATCCGGGACGCCGAGGGGATGCCCGCCAAGGGGAGTCCCCGGGGATGGGATTGGGATCCGCTGAACGGACACGTGGAGGGCAAGGACCTTCTAATGTCGATCGTGGAGCAGGACGGCTGGAACCTGATCGAGAAGAACATCAAGGGGCCGGGGGCGGCGCAGGTCATCCAGGGACAGCTGGAGAAGGCGTTGGGTCTGGACCAGTGGGGCAACCCGTGGTGGGCGCCCCGCAATACGTTCCGGGTCGGTAAAGTCACCATGAACGGGGTGAAGCGGACGCCGCTCGATAGTCTGAGGGGGCTGGAGGGGTCGCTGGAGAACGCGCCCTGGGCTACGTCACACTCGGCGAGAGCGGCCGACCGTATCGCCCCCATCACCACGAAGAAGGATCTGTACGACCAGGAGATGCTGGAGCGGTGGCAGAAGTACGGCTGGTTGACGGAGACCGGGGAGCAGTTTGCGATCGACAACCAGAAGGCGATCGACGAGATCTACCAGAGCGGGAAGCACGGGCCGGGCGGGAAGCCCAAGGCCGTGATGGTGGCGACCCCCTACGTGCACGAGGGGGCGGAGCGGTACGTGAACAACCTCACGACGGCCTCCATCCTGGACACGAATCCGGCCCCGGCGCACATGCTCCACGTGGACGGGGTGTACACGCCCTACGTGGATCCGGAGATCCGGACGTGGGAGAACGTGGTGGGCGGGGGGCACCGGCTGAAGCGTGGCGATCCGGTGGATTTCCACGGGGCCGACAAGGTCACGATGGGGTTTTTGTTCGACCGGGTGCACACGGGGCTGGGGCAGGACGAGTGGCGCCAGGGCGTGCTGGGCTCGATGGTCAATACGCTGTCACGGAAGCTGGGCCCCGGCCACATCATGGCCCACACGAACCTGCTGCGGAGCAAGGAGACGGCCCGCTGGTTCGCGGACGGGATGCTCGGCAAGCTGCTGGAGAAGCACGGCGGGAGCGGAGCGCGCGAGTGGGTGCAGGGGCTCCGGGAGTACGCGGAGGTCGGGAGCCGGCACCACCCGAGGGATTTCGGGAGCGCGCTGGCCAACTACCTGTACGTGAGCCACCTGGGTCTCAACGTGGCGAGCGCCATCGTGAACATCACGCAGCCGCTGCTGATGGCGGCCCTGGTGGGCAACCTCGATGACGTGGTGGGGGCGTGGGTGGACTCGTCGAAGGACATGTTCCGGTACGCCAAGAACCGCATGAAGCTGGGGCCCCGCATCATCTCGAACGCCGAGAAGGAAAGGCTGGTCCGGGACTCGTTCCCGTTCGCCAACTTCCAGGGCGACAACCTGCTGGACATCGGACCCCGAGGTCACGAGATCATGGAGGGGCTGGGCGGTCATGGGGAGGGGACGTGGGACAAGCTCACCCGCTTCATGATGAGCGGGTTCGAGAAGACGGAATGGAACAACCGCAACTTCACCGTGCACCTGATGAGGCGGCTGTACGCAAAGGCCGGCAAGAGCATCAACTCCCCGGGGTTCGTGGAGGACGCCAAGGCGTTCATGAGGCGGACCCAGTTCGCCCAGTCGGACATCAACACGCCCCAGCTCTTCAAGGAGCGGGAGGGGAGCCTGCTGGGCCACCGCCTGATCCGCCAGTTCATGAGCTTCCCGCTCCGCCAGTTGACGGGCGTCCTCGACACCATGCCCACCATGGCGGCGATGGGAGGGGACGGTTCCTACGTGAAGGGGTTGTTCAACACGGTGGCCAAGGGCATGGGGATGAGCGCCCTGGTGTACGAGGTCGGGAAGCACACGTTCGGGGTGGATCTGTCGCGGGGCTTGTTCGCGGGGGGCACGTTCTCGGCGGTGGGCGGCCAGGGTCAGGATTCGATCCTGCCGTCCCCTCCCATCGTGTCGATCCCGGGTGACTTCGTGATGGGGTTGATCCAGGGGGATGCGGCCAAGCTGGCGGGGACGGTGGCCCGCGTGGTGCCGGGCGGGGTGGCCCTGTCGCGGGCGTTGGGTGTGATGCCCGAGATGAACGGGCTGCTGGGCGCCGTCCCCGGCGTAATGCAGAAGACGTACGCGGGGTGGGGGGAGCCCCTGGAGACGGGCGAGGTCCCGGTCTACAAGCGGGACGGGATGCTGATGGGGTACTACAAGCCGAGCCTCCTGATTGCGAAGGGGCTGGGGGTGGATCTGGGGAAGTTCGCGGCCAAGGGCGAGCTGGATTACTACCTGTCGAAGCAGGTGGAGCTGAACGGGCAGTACAAGCGGGAGTACAAGCAGGCCCTGATGGGCCACGAATATGGGAAGGCGGAGGGGGTCGCCCAGGAGTACCACAACCGGTTGGGGGTCCCATTGACCGTGAGCCGGCAGGAGATCCGGCAGTACCTGCGGAGCCAGTCGAGGGCGCGTGGGGAGCGGATCCTGGATCGGCTTCCTGCGAACGTCAGGCCCGCCTACGCCACGATGGTCGAGCGGGGGGGTGTGGCGGCCAACGTCCGGCCGGGAGGCTTCCAGGGAGGCGCCACGGCCACCAGGCGGGAAGGGTGGCGGGAGAACGCCGTGCGGGAGGCGGACGTGCAGGCGATGCTGGACGCCCACGATCGGTTGGCCGACAAGAAGCCGAAGGCGTTTGAGTCGTTCGCCCCATAAGAAGGGAGAGGGGCCCTCCACCACAGGGGCCCCCCTCAACCCTCTTTCTTTATATACTTCTTCTTCTTCTAAGGTAAAGAGGAGGGTTGGTACGTTTGGTCCCCTCCCATCAATGCCGGGGATTTAGGGCGTGGATGCGGGAGCAGGCATGGTACGAATTGGACAGGGCCCTGGGATGTTCGGGAGATCGGCGTAGGGGACGTTCACGCGGAGCTGGCAGCGGGAGCAGCGGTACTTGAAGGGCTCGCCCTCGGGCTCCGAGACGAAGTTGTGGCCGTTCAAAGTGTAGAGCCGCTCGTCCGGCGGGATCTTCGTGTAGAGGGGGTTGTCGGCGGCGTCGTCGATGCTGGGGCGGGTGCGGTGGCGGAGGAGGAGGAGGGCGGAGTAGCCCAGGAGGTCGATGAGGGTGTCTTCGAGGGACTCGTCGTTCTCGGGGGCGTTGCGGGCGGTGAGGGAGTAGAGGCGGGAGACCTTGTCGCCCATGCGGATGACGATGCCGGTCTCGGTGCGGATGTCACCGCTGGAGAGGGTCTCGATGAGGTTGAGGTTGCCGAAGACGTCGCCGCCCCCGGCGTAGGCGGAGTTGCGCTGGGCCACGATGGGGGCGGCCTTCTCGGCGAGTTCACGGATGACGGCGAGGAGTTCGTCTCGGGTGGGAGGGGACGACTTCATGGGTGGGGGTCCTTGTATTGGGGGGCCCGGGGGGTGAGGCGTCCGCGACCGGCGGTCGAGGTCTTCGAGAGGTGGAAACCGTGGCAGAGGGGGCACTCGTAGATGGATTGGCGGAGGCCTCCGAAGCGGCGCTGGAGGCCGATGGCGACCTTCTTGGCGGAATTGCGGGTGGGGTAGCGGTGCTTGTCGGCGCAGGCGTAGTCGGCCGGCGATCGTTTCATGCGGTGCCTCCGAGACGGACCCAGAAGAGGAGCTGGTCGGTGAAGGCGACCAGGGCGGCGGGTGCCAGCCGGGGGATGAGGAAGGGGGCGATGGGGGCGGGAGCGTCGAGGGAGTGCCAGGGAGCCAGGTTGGCCCGAGTCAGGAGACAGCGGACGGAGCGGAGGGTGCGGGAGTCGGGGCGCCACGAGAGGCGGAGGGAGGCGTCCTCGGGGAAGGAATGGAGGACGAAGGGGGAGAGTTCGTAGGCGCGGACCAGGGCCCGGTGCAGGTCGAGGGGGTGGGTGGAGGAGAAGGGATGGAGGGCCGTGAGCACGAGCCAGTAGTGGAAGCCGCCCGCGTAGGGCCGGGCGAACACGTGGGGGCGGGCGCGCAAGGCGGTGGTGCCCGAAGGGGTGGAGTGGAAGTTGAGGGGGGCCGGCAACGGGATCGAGTTGCCCCGGATTTCGAGGGAGGCCCCGGGGGCGTAGACGGAGTTGGAGGGGCCGGGTTCGAGCGAGATCGTGAAGGGAGTCGAGTTGGGCATGAATCTCCCCTCCCATCCACGCGCGTCCGTGTTGCGCGTTTTATGGCCGAAAGGAGTTGGAAAGGCCGGACGGGCACCCCGGCAGGGGTGTGGGGAGCGACCGGCGGTTGAGACGGTTCCTTGTTTCCGGAAGGACCGCTATTTCACCGGAAAACCCCCCTCACCCGGGAAGGAATGAGGGGGGCCCTTGCTGACTCTCGAATGCCCGCGTTCCCTGGTTGGGGATGACGCGGGCGGATGGGAGGGGACATTTGGAGGCCGGTCCCAACGTAGCGGGAACCGGCCGGGATGTCAACCGGAGACGCGGTCGCGGATCCAGTCCTTGCGGGCGATGTTGTCCTTCTTCTGCCCGGTGGCCTGGTCCACGGTCTGGTAGGTGCGAGCCTCGACGTAGACGCCCACGAGGATGGTGCGGTTCACGTCGGAAACCATCTCGGCGATCTTCGTGAGATCGGCGAGGAGGTTGGTGCACTCCTTCTCGGACTTCTCCAGGATGACGGTGATGGCGCCCTTGAGGCGTTCGGTGTCGATCCGGAGACCGGTCTTTTGGCCGTCCTTGATGTTGGGGTTCTTTTCGTAGCCCGGGATGATGCGGGCGCGAGCCCCCTGCCAGATGAGGGGCTCGTGGCGGGTCGGGTCGTAGCCCGGGTTGCCGGGGGTGGGCATCCAGCTGTACTCGAAGAAGATGTCGATGCAGGGCATCTTCACCTTGTTGTACTCGGCCTCGCCCGGCTTGACCTGCACGCCGATGAGCGCGCAGTCGTGCTGGGTGTTGACCGGGGAGGGCCACTCGCGGACGCCGGTGGAAGCCTTCGCTTCGGCGTACGCCTGGTTGGCCTGGTTGAGAAGAGCGATCGCATCAGGTTCGAAAGCCATACAGGGTCTCCTGAAAGAGATGGGAGGGGACGATGCTCCGGGTTACACGGCCGGAGCGGGGGGAACGGGGACGCCCTTGGAGCGGTTCTCGTTGTAGATGCGGGCGAAGTGGGCCCAGGCATCGTGCTCCGGGAGGGTGACGGGGGGGAAGCGGACGCGGGACTTGGAGATTCCTTCCATGCCCTTCATCTCGTAAGTGAGACGGAAGGCCTTGAAGGTCTCGTCGGTGGTGGAGTCGTAGGTGCGGACGGAGCCGTCGCGGTTCTTGACGGTGCGTTGGGTGGTGACGGGGCGGGTTTCGAGGGAGGTGGTGACGGTGGCGCACAGTTCGAAGAGGGGGAAGATGCGGCGCCAGAGCCCGTCGCCCAGGGCGAGATCGTAGCGGATGTTGTAGAGGTCCTCGTCGATGGGGACCGCTTTCTGGACGACGTGGCCGATGACGTAGACGCCGTAGCCGCAGTTCTGGAGCTCGGCGATGGCCGCGTAGATGAGGTCGTAGACGGCGGTCCAGGCGGCCTTGCCGTCGAGGGCGCGCCAGCTGTCGACGGGGCCCTTCTCGGCGGACCGGAGGTAGAGGGAGACGGCGTTGGCGGGGACCCAGGCGACGAGCAGCTGGACCCACGCGGAGATGGAGTCGAAGACGACGGTGGAGGGGCGGGGCTGGTTGTTGACGGCGAGTTCTTTGAGGAGGTTGATCTTGGCCTGAGCGGCGGGCCAGTTGAGGACGAAGGGCTGGCCGTCGTCGCCGATGGGGCGCCCGGAGTCGGGGTCGCGTCCGGGCCAGATGGCGGCTTTGGCGGTGGGCGTCACGGTGGAAGAGTTGTCGAAGTTGAAGATGAAGGCGTCCGGGTGGGACTGGAGGAAGGCGGACTTGCCGCACCCGGGGACGCCGTGGATGAACGCGGTGATGCGTTCGGCCGGGGCGACCATGGTGCCGGTGAAGCCGCCGAGCTTGCCGTATTTGGTCTGGAGAGTCGGGCCGGATGCGAGTGTGGTCACTGGATAACCCCCATGTCATAGGGAGGAAGGAAAGTCACAGGGCGAGCCGCCCCACCGTCGACAGACGGGGGCGGCGAACCCAACCCCGCGAGGTGGGCCAGCTCCGGCCGGGACGCCAGCATCCGGTCGATGGCCGCGTGGTCGACGGGGGCCACTTCGGCGGGTGGTTCGGGCGGGCGCGTGAAGCTCACGTCGTCGTCCCCTCCCATCGGATCGGCGGTGGGGATACGGGGGTCGGGACGAAGGTCGGGGGAGGGAAGGGGGCCGGGGATGATTTGGCCCGGCGAGATGGTGCGGGGGGAGGTGAAGAGGTCGTAGAAGCCGAGATGCTTGAGCCAGTTGCGGAAGGTGTTGTAGGGGACGGTGCAGGCGTGGACGGATTGGAAGCGGGTGTGCCAGTCCTTGATGGAGGAGACGCCGTCGTGGCCGGCGTTGAGGAGGCGGGGTCGGATGACTTGGAGGAGGATGGCGTCGTTGAAGGCGAGGCGCCAGGGGTTACGGGGCTGGGTCTTCGGACGGCGGGTCTTCTTCTTGGGCATCGGAGGGGTCCTCGTCACGGTGGGCGATGATGAAACCTTCGCGGGCCATGATCTCCGGCCAGTGCTCGACAGGGCAAATGGCGAAGGGGGCCCACGGAGATAGCTTCTTCTGTGCCTGGAATTGAGTAGCGTCGTAGGGGAAATTGTCGGGTTGGGGGTCGAGAGTCGCGTAGTAGGTGAGGAGGTTGAGTCGCGCAGTATACGAAGGGAAGGAGGGGTTGTCAAGGATGGAAGCGGGGGTGAACGAAATGTTGGTGGGGGGTGAGGATTCCCGGAGAGGCGCAAGGTCGGAATATTCGTGGGTGCCCTTGTACCAGCGATCGCAGCGGGCCAGATAGTGATCGAGGGAAGGCTCGCCGTAGAACTCCTTCTCTTGACGGGTGATGCCCTTGTTGGGGCCGCGTGAGGGGGTGAAGTCGACGAGGCGGTAGGGCCGGTCGTCGGAGCAGAGGGTGATGGTGGGCTTCAGCATGGCGATGTGGATCATGCCTCCCACACGGACATCGTCGGGGAGGTCGTGGAGGGAACGGAAGGTGGGGTCGGTGACGAGGAGCCGGGCGATCGAGAGGTAGTGGGCGGCCTGGAACTCGTGGGAGCAGAGAGAGAGGCGGTCGCGGGGATCGAGAGAGGTTGTTTTGAGGTCGGCGATCCAGAGCTCGTTGGTGTGGATGTTGTGGAGGAGGCGGTCGGCCACCCCCTTCAGGGTGAGGGAAGGATTCGATGGGAGGGGACATTCGAGGGTGATCTCGGGTCCGAGGTCCCGCCAGGTGGGATGGGCGAGGTAGTGGCGGAAGGAGCGGACGGTGGAGGAGACGCGGAGGGAGGAGGCGGTGGCGTACCAGGCGAAGGCAGTCTCGGCGTCGTTGCGTTCGCGGGCCAGGATCTCCTCGTGGGTGGTGGAGGGAAGGGAGAGGGAGGTGGAGATGGCGGAGAGCTCGGCGAGCCGGGATTCGAGGACGGTGTGGAAGGCGGAGCGGATGTTGGGAGTCTCGGTGAAGGAGGGGGTGTGGAGAGGATCGAGCTCGAAGCACTTGTGGGTCCAGGAGCCCCGGGAGAGGGCGGCGCTCCAGGAGAAGCGGCGGGTGATGCCCAGGCGCCGGGTGAGGTAGTAGGCGAAGGGGTTGGAGGCAACGGTCTTGAAGTCGGAGGATCGAAGGGAGGGGACGCGCGGCAGGATCCCGTGGTGGGCCAGGAAGGGCAGGGCGTCGGACCAGGAGGGGGAGGGGACGGGCGGAGTCTCGGGGGGCATGGGAGTCTCGCAAAGGGAAAGGGGAAATGGGCGGCGCGAACACCCCGCCCGGGAACGGCGGGGTGGAGCGTCGTTAGAGGGAGGCGATGAGGATGGCCCGGCGCAGGTTATTGGACTGCATTTCCCAACGGAAGGTGTAGGAGGGGTTGATGAGGAGGAGGGCGGCTTCGACGAGGGAAAGGGCGGGGAGTTCGTGGAAGGGATGGCCGGCTTCGTCGAGGTCGTCGATCATGATGGTGTGGGAGCGGCAGGGCGCCTTGAGGAGGGCGTCGAGTTCGGCGAGGAGGGGACACTTGCCGGTGGGCGCGATGGGCTTGTTGGATTCGTGGTGGTGGGCGTCCAGCCAGAGGAGGGAGGGTTCCTGGAGATCGGCGAGCATCCGGGGAAGGACGAGGGAGGAATCGCCGTGGAAGAGATGGACGTTGGGGAAGGGGGCGAAGCGGTGGACGGCAGCCTCGAAGTAGACGGGGTCGTACTCGCAGGAGAGGATGGAGGTGTAGTCGTGGTCGAGGGCGAGTTGGACACCGCCGCCGTGGCTGGTGCCGGTCTCCACGAAGGTGTTGGAGGGAGGGCGGAGTTCGTCGAGGAGGCGGCCGGGGAGGGTTTGGGACACAGAAGGTTCCTTGGGATGGGAGGGGACGTCAGGGCAGGTCGTCGGAACGCTTGACGGCCTTGATGGTGGCCTTGTCGCGGGCGTCGGCGTGGCGGCCGATGGCGGCCTTGGCGGCGGACTGGAGGTCGCCGGGGAGGTCGGAGATGCCGGCGGTAACGGCTCGGACGGCCTCGTGCATGGACTTGCCGTGGCGCTCCGCCCAGATGTAGAGGGCGAGGGCGAGGACACCGGCGACGAGGAGGAGCCACCAGAGCCAGGGGAAGAGGCCGACGGCGATGAGGCAGCCGCCCACCGCGATGAGGCCGATGCCGGTGCGGGGATAGAGCTGGAGTGCGAAGGAGGCGATACCGCCCAGCACGCACAGGCCGCCCAGGATGATGAAGACGGAGATGCCCGCGATGGAGGCGGTCATGTCACCCGAGGCGGAGCCGCCCGAGCCTTTGCCTACGCCGGGGAGGTTGAGGGTGGGGGCTCCGGAGTCGAATTGCTGGTCGAGCTTGTCGCCGGTGGCGGAGGCGCCAGCGCCGGTGGCGGTGCCTGTCACTCGGGACTTCACGACGCCGGGCTCGGCGATGGTGACTTCCTCGGTGATGGGCTTTCCATCTGGTGTAAAGTCGACAATCCGCTTGGTGGTGGTGGTACGGGGTATGGATTCGGTTTCTTGCTGGATGGCGGTGGAGGCCGGCGTGACTTTCGTGGAGGCGGCGCATCCAGAACCACCGAAGAACATGCTGGCGGCCAGGGCCGCGAGCACCAGGGCGATCAGGATTTCAAGGCCCCACCGGAAGGTCCGGGAGACGGCGTTGCGGGCTCGGGTGGACATCGGGGGCTCCTAGACGGCAAACTGGCGGATTTCCTCAGCGCGGTTGCTAAGTTCCGACGTGGAAGCGAGGGCGGACCAGAACAGGCCGGCGATGTAGGCGGCCCCGTCCGGCGACATATGAACGCCGTCGTTGGTCCACCAGTTCAGGATCGTGGGCGAGAGCATCGAAGTGCCGGTCGCCCTGTACTCGTTGAAGAAACTCACGTTGGGGTTCTCGTTGCTCAATTCGCTGAGTGCCTGGGCGCGGAGGCTTGCGTAAGACGCTGAACCGGCCATGTACTGTGATATGAGACAAATCACCGGATGCCCGGAGTTTCCGAGTTCCGTGTGAATCGCGTTGATCTCATTGATGATCTGCTGAACGTTGTACTTATACTGCGCGTACGAACCGTCAGCGAATCCGCCCGATGATCCGCTCGCCACGCCTCCGTTCACCTCGTCGTAGTCGCCGGAACTAACTGCGTTGTAGCCGATGCGAACGACGTGGTACTTTGGGCTGAAGTTGGCCTGCATGTACGCAAGCACGGTGGCGCGTGGCACCGACACGGGGAGCCCTGGCAACGTCGAACCGAGCGAGCCAAGGAGCCCGGTCGTGGTCATGCCGGTTTGCCCGATATCACTGATGTACAGGCCCGACGTGCGGTTGCCCGATCCGTCGTGCTTGTACATCGCGTATCCAGCGACCAGGAGGTATTGGCCCGTTTCGTTGTGCCCGGTCTTCGACGTGAGCCCAACGCCCGGATATCCAGAGGCGTTGCCGATCAACTGGTCGAGGTACACCAGCCCGTCCGCGTCGGCGGCGCTGAGGTTGAGCGTCGAGCCCGCCACGTTCGCCCCGTTGCGGCGCGGCGACGTGCTGAAGCCCGACAGCATACCGGCCGTCGTGCTCTTGTGGATGATGATCCGGCCCGCCATATGCACACCGCTGAACCAATCGCCACTGGCCCACTGGCTCGGGAACTGCATCGTGTATGACGCATCAGACGCGGCTGGCGATCCGGATGTCTGCACTCGTACCTGGGTTGTGTTGCTGGAAATCGTCTGGACCCTCAGCACCTTGGCATCAAGCTGCGCGTCCGAGTGACCGCTGATGTACCCCGTCTCGCCGTTGTAGGCGCGGTGGTTCGATGACAAACCAGTCAGCGTCACGTCTGATGACCCGGTTGTGTTTCCGGTGAACGTGATGGTGCGTTCGCCGGAAGACCAGTCACAATACCCGAATACCACGCCGTCCGCGAGGTTGCCGGACCACGCGAACTGGCGGCACTGCTTGGGGGCCGGGGCCACAATGCCACAACCGGCGGTAGCACCAGGAGCGACCAGCGTGAGCGTGCAATTCGACGACGAGTCTGACCCGAACGCCGTGTGTGTCTCCGACGTGGAGACATACGCCGCCTTCAGGCACAGGCCGGACCACGCGGGCGGAATCCACGAATGGATGACGCCGAACAGGTAGTTGATGTACTTGTTGCTGGACGAGTCCAGGCAGTCGGCGGTCTGCGAGTCGCCATGAAAGCAGACGACGAAATCGTCGCCCCGCATCAGCGGCTTGGCGAAGAGGTGGAGTTTGTTGCTGATGGGAGCGGTCATTACTTGACTCCGAAGTGGGGGGCGATCAGGGAGCCGATGAAGGCCAGGAAGCCGAGGATGACGGCGCCCAGGATGGTGTTGCGGATAAAGGAGACGGTGTCGTTGAAGCGGGTGAGCTGGGTTTCGAGGGTGAGGATGCGGCCGACGACGCCGGGGTCGTTGGGCCCGTTACCCCGGAAGAGTTTGAGGAGTTCCTGCTGGGTTTCCCTCATCTCGGCGATGGTCGTGTCGTGCGGGCACTCCGGTCGGTTGATGGACATGGGGGCTCCTGGCCGGGGAGCTTGGGGTTAGGAGTGGAGGATGCCGACGAGGCAGGCGGCGGTGACGACATCGAGGACGGCGACGGGGAGGGCGACGATCTGGCGGGCCCCTTGGGTGTAGATGTAGCGGGGAGTCAGGACCCGCTGCTGCTTGGTGGAGCCGGAGGTGGAGTCCTTGTCAACGGTGGTCGTGCTATCGAAGGTGACGGTGGTCGCGGTGGCCGTGTTGAGTTCGCGCAGGGGAATCCAGAGACCGGGGATCACGGTGGTTGAGCCGTCGTTCTTGGTGAGGTTCTTGGAGGAACCGAGGACGGAATCGTCGAAGTTGGTGGAGTCGGCGTCGGACGGGAGCTGGCGGTACTGGGCGTCGATGGAGCCGGGGTCGAAGGGGAAGAAGCCGAAGAAGTTAGCGGTCAGGGCAACGGTGGGAACCCCGTTCCCGGAGATGAGGGGGAAGGCGCAGAGCCAGGGGAGGGCGTCGGGGTTGTGGAGGACGACGCAGTTGGTGTCGGTGCTGATGGTCCCGGCGGGATCGTCGGTGTCCGAGGCGCCGCCGCCCGTCTTGATGTTTTTCCAGAGGACGGCGGGGATGGAGGCCGAGGCGACGTTCCTGGTCATGTGGGCCAGGAGGTAGGGTCGGCGTTGGGCGTCAATGGTTGCCATGGGCGAGTGCTCCCGCGATGAGCTTCGCCGTCACCCACTCTCCCGCAGCACGGCGGGAAGAAGCGGAGGAGGTGGGGAGAAGCATCAGCTCGACATTGTACTCGCGGAGGGTGGAGAGGAGGAGGTCCCGGATCACAAATGGAGGGGGAGGGGGACGCCGGGTATGAGATCGGAGGGGGGTTTCGAGGGAGAGGGGGTCGCCTTCGAGGAAGAGGACGGGGTGGCGGCAGGAGGTGGCGAGGCGGGAGAGGGCCGCGTGGAAGCGGGTGCGATCGTCGGTCACGAGGTTTTGGAAGAGCTCGGTGAGATGGCCTTTCCGTTCGATCAGGCAGGCGGACTCGTGGCCCGCGAGGGCGTAGTCCCCGGTGAGGAGACGACGGCGTTCGGTGGTGATGGTGAGGGTGGTGGTGGTCGGGGCGTGGGCCGGGGAGGAGCGATCCCACACGGGCAGGTAGGTGGGGATGGGGAGGGGGCGCTTCTCCTCGGTGTCGATGAAGATGGTGAAGGTGCGGGTCACGACGTCCCCTCCCATCCCGAGGGGTTGGTGGGATCGAGGGTCCGGGTGATGAGGGCCTTGAGGCGGGCGGGGGACTGGGAGTGCAGACGGGAGGGGACGGTCGGATCGAGCCGGAGGAAGATCAGGAGGTTGAGGAGACGCCGTTCGAGACGGGAACGGGGGCGGATGGGGAGGTTGTGGGGGAGGGAGTGCCGGCGGCGGATGGCGGAGACGGCGTCCGTGGAGATGGAGAGACGGCGGGCGGTCTCCGGGATGGAGAGCCCGGAGTTCAGGCACTTGATGACCTGGGGCGCACGGGAAACCAAATCATCCCCGGCCCTTGTGGGGGACGGAGATGGGAGGGGACGTCAGCGGGCGCGGGACTTGGACTTGCCCCGAGCCTTCGTCTTGTGACGGGTCTTCAGGGCGTCCTTCCGGGTCAGGAGCTCGCCGGTCTTCCGCATCTTGAGGGCCGTGAGGTAGGCGGTCAGGAAGACTTCGGACATGCAGCCCGAGGAGCCGTAGTGCTTCGTGACCAGCCGCTCGAACTTCTCCGAGTAGGGGAGGGAGTCGATGGACCAGCCCTCCGGGTCCTTGCGGATCTCCCGGGTGAGGGCGGTGATGGTCTTCTGGAGACGGCGCTTGATGGGGGCGTTCTGGTGGCGGTCGCAGAAGGGGCGGGGGTGGACGGACCGGGGCCACACGAGGGAGCTGGCGCGGGCCATGGTGCGGTCGAGGGGGT
>Ga0268298_10001193_pt1 | contig 31188 bp, 23 predicted proteins | sample WWTPWeurt_MetaG_FD_194462 | JGI IMG/M metagenome (GOLD analysis project Ga0268298, IMG submission 194462) | Activated sludge microbial communities from WWTP in Nijmegen, Gelderland, Netherland - WWTP Weurt | ecosystem: Engineered > WWTP > Aerobic digester > Activated sludge | place... | reverse complement strand
GACGCTGGTCTCTCGTTAGCCAAGTTTTGACTGTCTCTACATTACTGCAGAGCAGGTAGCATTCGAATAATCTAATAATTTTTTAATTTAATTGTTTACCTTTTTCTATTCCGGTCCCAGTCATTCCACGCACCACCGAAGTGATGCACAGAACCTTAGGACCGTTATAGTTACGGCCGACATTCACCAGGGCTTATATCAGTCACCAATAATATTGCTATTAAGAACGCCGATATTTGACCTTCTGGCATTGGTCAGGTGTCACCCCCTATACATCCTCTTGCGAGTTCGCAGGGAGCTGTGTTTTTGGTAAACAGTTGCCAGAAAAACTTTCGCTGCGCCCCCACTTTCCTTGCGGAAATGGGGGAAGCCTTATCCCGAAGTTACGGCTGCTTTTTTGCCGAGTTCCTTGGGGACCACTCACCCGTTCGTCTTGGTCTACTCGACCTGATCACCTGTGTCGGTTTGCGGTACGGTTTCTATATACATAAGTTTAGAGATTTTTCTTGGAAGCTTGCTTTATCTCATTGCCCAGTCGCGAACGACTAAACTTTATACTTCTCTTGAATGTGCCATCAAAGGCATTGCACGGATTTTCCTATGCAACAATCTTAAGACATAAACTCAAATCCAATAATGAGCGAAATATACTAAACTCCGTCCTCCCATCACTGTATACAGAAGTCATGGAATATTAACCATGTGTCCATCGAGTGCGGTTTTCACCATTCCCTTAGGACCGACTGACCCTTGGCTGATTGACATTACCAAGGAAACCTTGATCTTTCGACGTGATGCGATCTCAGCATCATTGCGGTTACTTGTGCCAACATTCTTACTTCCACACGCTCCAGAGGCTCTCACGAGTCCTCCTTCACAGCAGAGTGGAACACTCTCCTACCACTCCGTATTGCCGAAGCAATACGAAATCCTCACATTCGGTACCATGCTTAGCCCCAATTATTTTCGGCGCAAAATCTCTAGATGAGTGAGCTGTTACGCTATCTTTAAAGGATGGCTGCTTCTAAGCCAACCTCCTCATTGTCAAAGAAATTTCACCTCCTTGATTTGCACTTAGCATGAATTTAGGGACCTTATATTGAGATCCGGGCTGTTTCCCTTTTGACTGATGGAGCTTCGCCCCCATAGTCTAACTGCCAAGCTATAAACCTCTGGTATTCGGAGTTTGATAGGTTTCGCGAGATTGCTCCCTGTCGAAACCTTCCAGTGCTCTACCCCCAGAGGGAACACTTGACGCTAGCCCAAAAGCTATTTCGGAGAGAACCAGCTATTACCAGGTTCGATTAGCTTTTCACTCCAATCCACATGTCATCCGAAGACGTTGTACGATCTACCGGTTCGGGCCTCCATTTGTCTTTCGACAAACTTCACCCTGCACATGGATAGCTCACCTGGCTTCGGGTCTTATGTATACTACCAATTACGCGCTATTAACACTTGGTTTCCCTGTGGCTGCGTCGTTTTAGGCGACTTAGCCGAGCAGCATACATAAACTCGTTGGCTCATTCTTCAATAGGCACGCCGTCATCCACCGAAGCGGACTCCGACTCCTTGTAAGCATACGGTTTCAGGTCTATTTCACCGCCTTAATCAGGCTGCTTTTCACCTTTCCCTCACGGTACTTGTTCACTATCGATCTTTAAGAATATTTAGCCTTACCAGTTAGTTCTGGCAGATTCTTTCAAGCTATTGATGTCTTGAAATACTCAGGAATGATAACAAAAGAGATACTTTATTTTCGCTTAAAAGACTATCACTTTCTATGGTATTGCTTTCCAGCAATTTCAGCTAATAAAATATTTTTTGACTCTTCTCTAATTAAATAGAAGTTATCACCCTACAACCCCACCCATAATAAATCATAGATGGTTTGGGCTTCTCCCTTTTCGCTCGCCGCTACTTAGGGAATGCATATTTGTTTCTACTCCTCCTGGTACTGAGATGTTTCACTTCCCAGGGTGTGCATACTGACATCAAGTGTCAGTATCATAGAGGTTTACTCTACGAGGTTTCCCCATTCGGACACCTCCGGATCAAAGGTTGCTAGGCACCTCCCCGAAGTTTATCGCAGCCACGCCACGTCCTTCATCGCTTCTTAAAGTCAAGGCATCCACCGTACGCCCTTAATTTCCTGTTAAGAAATTTATAAATCACAATTTCAGAAAAATTTTCGAAAAGAAAATTTTTCTGAAAACCCCACGTTGCAAAAGCTCTGCGGGGTAAATAAAACAAAAACAACTTTCTTTAACATGTGTAAAAATTTATTTTAAAATTTGACCGCTCAAATTTTTAGAACAAAATTTAAACAAAGAAAGTTTTCTTATCTCTGACTAAAAGACCCTTGAATTAAAAAAATTGCAAAAAATAAATTTTGCATTTTTATAACCAAAAGTGTCAGGACAAGGATTTAGTTTTCAAATATTCAAGCCGTTCTTACCAAATAAAAAACCGCCTTTTAGGCAGTCTGTACAAACAAAAAAATTGTCTGCTAAGACCGCTTATTTGCCTTGTTTTTTATAATTATCATACCGATAGAAAGAGTATATACGAAGTCAAAAAGGAAGTCAAGTATTACATACTAGGGTTCTTTTATAAATTAAAAAACTCCCTTTCGGGAGTTTTTTAATAATTTTTATAGATTAAAAATTACTGATGACGAGTGTCTTGTGAAAGACGATCGATGAAACGTGCAGCAGCATCTTTGCCACCTATACCGAAAGCAATAGCTCCGGCAACAGCGAACATACCGATGATTCCAGCAAACATGATTTGCATGTAAGCAGGAGCAACACCGAGTTGACCGAGGGCGATGATGAATGCGAATACCCAGACAGCATATCTTGCGATAGTACCTAGCATATTTGCACTGCGTAGATTCATAGCCTTAGAACCTGCAACGATAGACTTTGAAATAGCCTCAGCTACAACTGTAGCAATAACGAGGATAAATGCAGCGACTATAACACGTGGCAAGAACATAAGCACATCTTCACGAAGGAAACTTGAAACTGATTCAAGACCCATAAGTGAAAGAGAAGGTACAAGGAAAGCGATTATTATAAACCACTTTACTAATTGGCCGATAAAGTAACCTGAGTTAAGGTTCATTCCCATCTTCTTTAGCATGTCATCCATACCAATAGAAGCGAAAAGTTTATCGATTTTAAGAGCACTTAAAACATTCTCAAAAGCTTTTGCGACCAATCCACTCAAAACCCAACCAATAATAAAGAAGATAATCGCTAAGATTAACTTCGGAGCAAAGTGCACGAAACCCCACCACAAATCTTGAAGTGAAGCATTGAAAACGTCACCCCATGTAATCCAAATGTTATTCATAAATTATAATTAACACTAAACTTGTAAAAAACTTTAAAGTTCGACCTTATAAAGCTATGTTTCTATTATACCAATTTCTAGGGCTTTTTTAAATATTGTGTGGATAACTCTTTAGACTCTAAAAGTACTTCATGAGTAAAATCAAGGATATCTCGTACTAATTTATCATACATATTTAAACGATAGACGAATTCTTCTGTATCAAAAACAGCATATGTAAGTTCTGTGCCTATTTCAGATTCTATTTTTTTCAAGCCATCTTCGACAGTTTTACGCTTTATTTTATCTCCAACAATGAGTAAATCTACTCTAGAATCTTTACTCTTTATAAATGCGCCAGAAACAATTATGAGTTTTACTTTCCCTGCTTTCTTGAAAGTCTTTAGTAATGCATTTCTGTCGAACATATCTACACCAACGATCAAATTTTCTATCTGGCGAGCGTATTGAAAAGAAAGATTAAAATAATATCCTTGTTTTTTCTTTTTTATAAAACCAATAGATGATAAAAGTGATAATTCTTTTCTAACTACTGCAGAATTCACACGACTACGAGCCACAATATCTTTACTTTCAAAAGTCTGTTCGACGTTTGAAATAAAAAGGCGCATAATTTTTACCCGTGCGGTACTTCCGAATATTTTTCCTAAGATTTCCATAATGTCGTTATTATACAAGAATTATAATTTTATACAACAAAAAATCCCCCGACCTATATAAGGTGAGGGATTTTTTGTTTTGTAAATATTGAATTATTTCAATTCTACCTTTCCACCTGCTTCTTCGATTTTTTTCTTCAAATCTTCAGCTTCTGCCTTTTTCATACCATCTTTAAGAGTTGCTGGAGCGCCATCAACTAAGTCTTTAGCTTCTTTCAAACCGAGACCAAGAACTTCTTTAACAACTTTCATAACAGCAATCTTTTGTTCACCAGCACCAGCAAGTACTACTGTGAATGAATCTTTTTCTTCACCTGCAGCAGCAGCGCCACCAGCAGCCGGAGCTGCAGCGACAGCAGCAGCTGAAACACCGAATTTTTCTTCTAATGCCTTCACTAATTCGTGAAGATCAAGTACTGACATATTTTCTACTTTTTCTATGATATCTTTAAATTTTTCCATAAATTTTTTTATTGCAATAGAAAAATAAATTTTCTATTGCAAAACTAATTAATAATTATTTCTTTGAAGCGATTTGATCCAAAACTACAGCGAAACGCTGGATTGGAGAATTGATAAGGTTGACGAATTGAGCGTACAACACTTCTCTACCTGGGATCATTGCTATCTCTGTCATCTTTGCACCATCCACAAACTTACCTTCAAAAATTCCACCGAGGATATTTAAACTTCCTTTGTGTGTTTTTTGGAAAGCATATATTTCGCGAGCTGGAGCTATAAGATCATCAGCATATGCTATTGCTACTTCTCCGCCAAGCTCAGGCATTGAACCTTCTGCTTTTCCTTCCATTGCACGCTTAAGTAATGTCTTTCTTGAAACACGGTAATTAACACCCTTGTCTCTCAAATCTCTTCGGAGAGATGTTTCATCCCCTGCTTTGATTCCATGAAAGTTTACAAAAACTACAGACTGGGAAGATTCGATAGAAGTAACGAGATCTTTAACTATATCTTCTTTTTTTGATTTTAATAACATAATTTTTAAAACCTAATTTAACAAATAAAAAAACGGCTTTCGCCGCAATTGCTTCCGAGTTATCTCGGAATCGACCACTGGACAGGATTTATATGCTTTTTATATGCACACCTATCTTCTTTGCAGCATTTTTAATATAACATAAAGCTATATAAAAAACAAGCTCAATTTAACTAAAATAACTAGAAAGAAAAACTCCAAGTAATCCTATTATTATAATAAAAATAAAAGTAATAAGAATCTTGAAAAAATGCTTGGTAACCATATATAAATATAATAACATAAATAATCTAATAAAAAACATCCAGCTTGAACTGGATGTTTTTTATTTTAATCAAAGTAATTTTTTAAACGTGATATCTTTTCATGTTGTCGAAGCTTTTCGTGTACTTTGGCTTCGATCTGACGAATACGTTCACGTGTAACTCCGAATTCTTCTCCTACTCTTTCGAGAGTATGTTGAATACCATCCATAAGTCCATAACGCATTTCAAGGATTTTTCTTTCTTTTGGGTTAAGCTCATCTAAGACTTCACGGATCTGATCTGCCAAAATACGACGTGAAGATTCTTGATCTGGACGAAGAATTTTTTCATCAGGAATAAAGTTTTCGAGTGTTGATTTATCATCTTCATCACCGATCGGCTGTTCGAGAGAAATAGTTTCTTGAGAAATATTCTCTATAGTATGAACTTTTTCAATATCTATACCCATCTCTGTCGCTATCTCTTCTGCAAGTGGTTCACGGCCTAGGTCTTGTGAAAGTCTACGATGTACTTGTTTGTATTTTGAAATTGTTTCAACCATATGCACAGGAATACGAATAGTACGAGATTGGTCTGCAAGAGCACGAGTGATAGATTGACGAATCCACCAAGTGGCATAAGTTGAAAATTTATAACCTTTTGTCCAATCAAATTTTTCAACTGCTTTGAAAAGGCCAAGATTACCTTCTTGTATCAAATCAAGAAGAGTAAGGTCTGCACTACGACCTACATATTTTTTCGCAATAGAAACAACAAGACGAAGGTTTGCACGAGCAAGTAAATTCTTTGCTTCTTCATCGCCTTTTTCAATACGCTTTGCAAGTTCTTTTTCTTCACTAGCATAAATAAGAGAATATTGACCGATTTCTTTCAAATACATTTGAATAGAATCATGCATTGCTGATTTATTCAAATCTTTATCATTTGCAAGAGAATCAAGATCGAGTAAATTTCCACCTTCAAGAACATCGATACCAGCCACACTGAATTGTTCATAAAGCTCATCTAAAAATAAAATATTGTTTTCAATATCAGGAAATGTTTTTAGAATTTCATCATATGTTATGAATCCACGCTTTCTACCTTTTTCAATAAGTTCATTTGATTTTCCTGATAAAAGCTCAGCTTTTTTCTCTCCTGCTGTTAATTTTTTTGCAGGAACTTTTTTGACAGCTTTTTCTTTTGCGACTTTCTTTGCTACTTTTTTAACTACTTTAGTCTTTTTTGGAGCTACTTTTTTTGCTTTCTTTACAACCTTCACTTTCTTTACTGGCTTTGTTTTTTTTGTTTTTTTGTTCATTATTTTTTTTGTTTTAGATTTTTTCATATTTATATTCTATTTTTATTATAACGACCACTTTTAATCTCTTCTCTTTTTTTAACTAATTCATCTATTTCTTTTAAAATTTTTCTTTCATTATCTTTGTCTTCATCTGTTTTTTCTTTCTTGTCTTGTATATTTTGCAACTCTCGCATTTTTCTTGAAAAATCTTCATTCAAATATTCTTCATATAAATTCGCAAGCATTTCCCCTACATCATCTTCTAAATTTTGAACTTCTCCATAGAAGACTTCGGCTTCAAAAATAAGATCTGCTTCCGATACTGACCATTTTGATAAAATATCAATTTCAGGTGTTTTTAATATAGTACTTAACTCTTTTAAGAGTTTATCACAATCAATCTTTTTTGTATTATTTTGTTTCTGCCAAAAAACAATACCTATCAATCTTTTCTCTATATAATCTTTTCTAAAAACACTGACTTGATTGTTTAAAACTTCTTTTATTTCAAATTTTTCATTTACACTATTTTTTTCAAAATTTTTCAAATCTTCCATAAGTGCTCCTTCTCTGATATTGCACATGTCACTTATTTTTTTCAAAAAGTGTGATTTCTCTATTGCTCCATCTAATGCACTCACATAAGGTAAGATTTTTTCTTTAACTTCTTTATTTACTTTTCTTTCATCACCATTTGCATTTTTAATTATTTTCTCCAAAAGAAAAATAATAATATGTTTTGAATTTCTTATTGCCTCTTTCCAAGCTTCTACTCCAACTTTAGAAATCAAATCTGCTGGGTCCATACCTTCAGGCATTGAAGCAGATTTCACATCCATTCCTAAGGAAAGTGCAATGCGTCCTGCACGATCAGATGCATTAAGTCCTGCTTTATCTGCATCATACGCAAGGACCATATTACCAGAAAGTCTTCGAAGTATTCCCAAATTACTCACAACGTTTTCTTTTGAAACCAATGAATCAGAAAGAGCAGTACCTGAACCAGCAACAGTATTTTTAAATCCCGCTTGATGAGATAAAACCAAATCCATTTGTCCTTCAACAAGAATAGAAAAATTATTTCTTCTAATAGATTCTTTGGCTTTATCTATTCCATACAAAACAAAAGATTTATTGAATATTGGTGTATCAGGACTATTTAAATATTTTGCAGACTTTCCATCGTCAACAAAAATTCTTCCCGAAAAAGCAATAACTCTTCCACTAGAATCAGAAATAGGAAACATAACTCTTCCACGAAATCTGTCATACATTCCTTTACTTGTATCATCTGGTTTTTTTGCAAGACCAGCCAATTCTATTTCTTTATCAGAAAAATTTTTAGATTTCAAAAAATCATATAATTTTCTCCAATCGAGCAAAGCAAAACCAATTCTAAAATCTTTAATTGTTTTTTCTTCCAATCCTCTTTTCTTTAGATATTCAAGAGCTTCTACATTATTTTTTAAATTATTTTCAAAAAACTTTGTAGACTCTTCCATTATTCTATACAGAACATCTTTTTCACCTTCTTCTTTTTTATTGTAACTCTCGAGTTGTATTCCAGTACGCTCTGCTAAAAGCTTTAATGTTCCTCTAAAATCTAATCCTTCAAATTCTTCAACAAAAGTGAAAATGTCACCTTTAGCAGAACAACCGAAACAATAATAACTTCCTCTGTCAGGAGAAATATAAAAACTTGGAGTCTTTTCATTATGAAAAGGACAACGAGCTTTAAAATTTGCTCCTGATTTTTCTATCTTTATGTAAGAAGAGATTAACTCATCAATTGGCATTCTCTCCTTAATTTTTTGAACTGGAGAGTCCATAAATTTTTATTCCTCCGTGTTTGGAGTAAATTTATTTTTAAATCCTGTACCTGCAGGAATAAGTCTACCAATAATAACATTTTCTTTAAGACCACGAAGTGAATCAACTCCGCCCTTAATAGCATTTTCAATAAGAACACGGTTTGTGTTTTGGAATGAAGCAGCAGAAAGCCAACTCTTTGTACGAAGTGAAACTTCTGTAATACCAAGCACGATTATCTCGCCTTTTGCTCCAACTTTTCCTTCTTTTTCCATGCGCATATTTTCTTCTAAGAGAGCAGTATTTTCTACAATATCACCAGGAGAGAAATTAGTATCACCTGCTTCTTTGATGCGACGACGTGAGAACATCTGACGAATTATGATTTCTGTATGTTTACGTGAAATAGACGCACTTTGTAATTCGTAAACTTTATTGATTTCACGGATGATGTATTCTTCTGCATCTTCTTTTGTACCGAATTTGAATATTTCTGCAATATCAGCTGAACCGTCTGTAAGAAGCATTCCTTTTTTAACTTTATCACCAACTTTTACAACTGGCATTCTACGGAATGGTGCTACGTATTCTATTTCATTTGACTTACCGTCAGCTTTTGAATCTGATAATACTTTTATCAATTTTTCTTTTGAATCAGTATCTTTTATTTCTATAACTTCTCCATCTGTTTGAGAAACAATAGCAGCGTTTTTAGGAATTCTTCTTTCGAAAATTTCTTCAACACGAGGAAGACCTTGTGTGATGTCGACTCCAGCGACACCTCCGGCATGAAATGTACGAAGTGTAAGCTGTGTTCCAGGTTCTCCAATAGCTTGTGCAGCAATAATACCAACAGCTTCACCAAGATTTACAAGGTGATTTCTTCCAAGATCAAGACCATAACATTGCTGACAAATACCATGAACAGTACGACAAGTAAGTGGTGAACGAACAAAAGCTTCTTTAACACCAAGACTTTCAATTACTTTTGCTTCTTCTTTTGTAATCAAGAATCCTTTTTTGTACAAAACTTTTCCTTCATCATCTTTCAAATCAGCTGCCAAAATACGTCCGCGAATATTTTTTGATAATGGAATTTCTATACCACCAATGTTTTCTTTTGAAACCATTTTGCCTTCTTTTGTTCCACAATCTTCTTCAGTAACAACAACATCTTGAGAAACATCTACAAGACGACGAGTAAGATAACCGGCTTTTGCAGTATTAAGAGCAGTATCAGAAGCACCCTTACGAGCACCGTGAGTTGTGACGAAGTATTCAATAGGAGAAAGACCTTCTTTGTATGATGGAATAATTGGGAATTCCAAAGTTTTACCTTGGTTGTTTTGAATCAAACCTTTCATACCCGTCATCTGAATAAGTGAAGTAACAGTTCCACGGGCACCAGAAGTAAAGAGGTCATAAGTAGAACCATTTTTATCTAATGTTTCTGGTAGTACTTTTTCAATTTCTTTTTTAGCATGTGTCCAGATTTCAATAATCTTTTGGTATTTTTCTTCTTCAGAAAGTAAACCATCTTTCCATTGAGCAAGAACTTCGTCTTCTGCTTTTCTTCCGTTTTCAATAATTCCTTTCTTTTGAGCCGGAACTTTAACGTTATCAAGACCCCATGTTGTACCAGAGATAGTTGAATATTTATATCCGAAATTTTTTATCTTATCGATAATCGGTGGAGTAGCATCTATGCCGTAATGCATTATAAGTTCATCTACTAGAGAAGAAAGTCTCTTTATGTTCATTTCTTCGTTTATGAAAGCGAATTCATTTGGCAAAATACTATTAAAAAGAAGTCTACCCACTGTAGTGTCAAAAATTTTACCTTCAAACTTTGAGTACTTTGCAGTATTGGTTGCCATCACTTTTATTTTTGCACGAAGTGATACTATGCCGAATTCATAAGAAGTAACAACAGAGTTTGGGCTTTCAAAAATCATACCTTCACCTTTTTCACCATCAACATTTTTTGTCATCCAGTAAGAACCGAGAACCATATCCATACGAGGGTTAACTATAGGATCACCATTTTGTGGTTTAAGTAAGTTTTTGTTTGCAGCCATTAATTCTTTTGCTTCCCATTGTGCTTCTTCAGAAAGAGGAACATAAACAGCCATCTGGTCTCCGTCGAAGTCAGCGTTGAAAGCCTGACAAACAAGAGGGTGTACTTGAAGAGCATTTCCTTCGATCAATATAGGATTGAAAGCTTGAATACCAAGACGGTGCAAAGTAGGAGCACGGTTCAAAAGAACGTACTTTCCTTTAATAACTTCTTCTAACATTGCCCAGACTTCTGGAACACCTTCTTCTATAAGTTTATTTGCTCCACGAATATTGAAAGCAAGTTCTGCTAAAAGAATTTTTGAAATAACGAAAGGTTTGAAGAGTTCAAGTGCCATATGTTTTGGCAATCCACATTGATTGAGTTTAAGTTGTGGACCAACAACGATAACAGAACGACCTGAGTAGTCTACACGCTTACCGAGCAAGTTTTGACGGAAAAGACCTTGTTTTGATTTTAGGTTATCAGAAAGAGATTTAAGTGCTCTTTTTTGTGACTGACTCATTGCTGCAGAGTCACCACTTTTTGCAATAGAGTTATCTATAAGAGCATCAACAGCTTCTTGAATTATTCTTTTTTCATTTCTAAGAATAACGTCTGGTGCAGAAATTTCTTTCAATTTTTTCAAACGATTATTTCTGTTTATCACACGACGGTACAAATCGTTCAAATCAGAAGTAGCATGACGTCCACCTTCAAGAGCCACCATAGGACGAAGTACTGGAGGAATAACAGGAATAACAGTCATAAACATCCATTCAGGACGCATTTTTGAATAAAGCATTGCACGAATAAGAGAAAGTCTTTTTTGCATTTTCTCTTTTTCTATAGTACTTGCCTTTTCAATGAGTTTTTCTGTGTGAACTTTTAATTTGTTCAAATCAAGATTTTTGAAAATAGTATAAATAGCTTCAGCTCCGATATTTGCTTCGAAACATGTACCATATTTCAAAGAATAATGGTGGAAAGAAATTTCATTTAGAACTTTTCCTTCATAAATTTCACCAATTTCTTTTTTTGTTGTAGACAAAAGAGTTTTTAATTTCTCTCTTGTATCGTCATCAGCAGAATTTTTTAATTTTGCTTTATATTCACGATCCAAATTAGAAATAACAATTTCTTTTTCTTCTTCGTAAACTTTTGTAATTATGTAACCAGCAAAGTAAACAACTTTTTCTAAGTCTGAAACAGTAACGTTCAAAAGAATACTCATACGAGATGGTACTCCACGAAGGAACCAAATGTGAGCTACAGGTGTAGCAAGCTCTATGTGACCCATACGTTCACGGCGAACAATAGAACGAGTAACTTCAACTCCACACTTTTCACAAATAATATCTTTGTAACGAATACGACGATATTTTCCACAGTAACATTCATAATCTTTTTCTGGACCGAAAATACGTTCGTCGAAAAGACCCGAGCGTTCACTACGACCTGTTCTGTAGTTTATTGTTTCTGCTTTTGTTACTTCTCCGTATGACCATTCTTTAATTTGCTCAGGACTAGCAAGGGAGAGAGTAATCTGATCAAAATCTGTTGTGTTTAATGTTTTCATATGTTTTGATTAAAATAATTATTGTTAAGCTATTTCCCCTTTATCTCCCTTTCTACTAAGATCTACATTGAGTGCAAGACCTCTTAAGTAATTAAGCATCACGTTGAATGACGCAGGTGAATTTGGTTGTTTAATAGTTTCGTTTTTAATAATTGAATCAAAAGTAGATGAACGACCAACTATGTCATCTGACTTAATTGTAAGCATTTCACGAAGAGCATAAGCAGCACCGTATCCTTCAAGTGCCCAGACTTCCATTTCTCCGAATCTCTGACCTCCGCCTTGAGCTTTACCTCCGAGCGGTTGTTGTGTGATGAGTGAGTAAGGACCGATTGAACGCATATGTATCTTGTCTTCAACCATATGGTGAAGTTTCAACATGTACATATATCCAACAGCAATATCTTGTTCGAAAGCTTCTCCTGTACGTCCGTCGAAGAGTTTCATTTTTCCGTTTTCATTAAATCCTGCTTTTACGAGTTCTGCTTTTATTTCTTCTTCTTTAGCACCTAAAAATGGAGGAACAATAGCTTGGTAACCAAGTGTATTTGCGGCCATACCAAGATGTATTTCTAAAATCTGTCCTAAGTTCATACGAGAAGGCACACCGAGTGGTGTAAGAATAATATCTATAGGAGTACCGTCAGCCATGTATGGCATATCTTCTTCTGGAAGAATTGTTGAGATAACACCTTTGTTTCCATGACGTCCTGAAAGTTTGTCTCCAACAGAAATATTTCTAATTTGAGCAACTTCAATAACTATTTTCTTTATGATTCCAGATTCAAGTGAATGACCTAAATCACGAGAGAATATTTTTATGCCTACGATTCTTCCACGCTTTCCGTGTTCCATACGAAGTGATGTATCTTTTACATCACGAGCTTTTTCAGCAAAGATAGAACGGAGCAATCTTTCCTCTGGAGTAAGTTCTGTCTCACCTTTTGGTGTAATTTTACCAACCAAAATATCATTTTCACGAACTTCAGCACCGATACGAATAATGCCATCTTCGTCGAGATCTTTTAATTTAAGTTCACCAACGTTTGGTATATCGCGAGTTGTAATTTCGGGTCCGAGTTTTGTATCACGAACAGTACAAATAAATTCTTCTAAGTAAACAGAAGTAAATACACTATTTTTAACTAATTTTTCAGAAATAATTATCGCGTCTTCGTAGTTTGATCCATTCCAAGACATAAATGCAACCAAAATATTTTGTCCAAGTGAAATTTGTCCTCCAACTGTACTAGAAGTATCAGCAAGAACATCACCTTTCTTTACTTTGTCGCCGACATTTACATTTGGTCTTTGGTGATATACAGAGAAGTTGTTGTTACGAAGGAAATTAATAAGATCGTAAGTGTGTTCACCTTTTGCTCCTTTCAAAATTATTTTCTTTGAGTCTACATAAGAAATAACACCATCTTCTTTCGCAAGAATAAGTCTTCCTGTATCACGAGATGCCATTTCTTCAATACCTGTCGCTACTAATGGAGCTTGTGGAAGAACACAAGGAACAGCTTGTTTCTGCATGTTACTTCCCATGAGTGCACGGTTTGCATCGTTATGTTCCAAGAAAGGAATCATACTTGTAGCAATAGAGAATGCTTGGTTTGTAGCAACGTCTATGTAATCTAATTCATCACGAGGTATAAGACCTGCTTGTGTTTTAATACGAGATTCAACTTTTTCTACTGTGATTTTTCCATCTTCATCATAAGGAACACCAGCATGAGCAATGTTATATTTTTCTTCTTCAAGCGCGTTTAAATAAACAACTTCTCCAGTTATTTTTCCATTTTTTACTTTTATGTAAGGAGTTTCGATAATACCGAAATCATTTACTTTTGAATATGTTGAAAGGTGGACGATAAGACCAATGTTTGGACCTTCAGGTGTGTGAATAGGACAAACACGACCATAGTGAGAAGGATGCACATCACGAACTTCAAGACCAGCACGGTCACGAGTAAGACCTCCAGGACCAAGAGCAGATAGAAGACGTATGTGTTCCATTTCTGCCAAGACATTTTCTTGGTTCATAAATTGTGAAAGTTGGTTTGTTGTGAAAAATTCTTTTATGCGAGCTTGGAGTGGGCGTTGGTTTATGATTTGTATTGGCATAGCAGTATCGACGTCGATAGTAGACATACGATCTTGAATATTTCTCTTTATTTGCATTATACCTGTACGAATTTTTTGTTGTAACATTTCACCAACGAAACGCACACGACGTTGACCTAAGTGGTCAATATCATCAGCTTTTGCATGTGGAGTATTGTTTAAATCAATTATATTTTCAAGAACTGTAACAAGATCTTCTTTAGAAATTGTTCTTCTTTTCATTTCTTCATCACCCATGTCTTTTGAGAAACGATCATTGAAACGGAAACGTCCAACAGGAGAAAGATCATATCTTTCAGAAGTAAATATTGAATCTATAAATTCTTTAGCATTATCTGCTGTCGCCATATCTCCATCACGAAGACGCTTGTAGATTTCTACATAAGAATCACTAAGTGTTTTTGATGTATCCTTTGCAAGAGATGCTTTTATGGCTTCTTCATATAAAGTATTTTTTGAAAATGCTTTTAGTATTGCTTCATCAGTATGGAAACCCATAACACGAAGAAGTGAAGAAACAGCAAATTTTCTCTTTTTATCTATACGTACGTATATAGCTCCGTCAGCTTCTGATTCTATTTCTATCCATACTCCACGAGCTGGTATTACTTTTGCTCCGAAAAATCTTTTTCCTTTACTTTCTGATTCTGTAAAGAAAACTCCGAAACTTCTAGCAAGCTGAGGAACGATAACGCGTTCTACTCCGTTGATTATGAAAGTACCGTGATCTGTCATTAAAGGCATTTCAGACATGAAAATTTCTTGTTCTTTTACAGTACCCAAGATTTTATTTGTTAGCTTTACACGCGCCTTTAAAAGACCTTCGTATGAAAGCTTGTTTATTTTTGCTGTATGTTCGTCACACTTTGCTTCTCCTAGAGAAAAAGAAGTGAATTCTAACTGAAATTTTTTACCTGAATAATCATTTATCGGAGAAAATTCTTTAAACACTTCTCCTATACCTTTCTCGACTAACCATTTAAAAGATTTAACTTGAGTTTCGATCAAGTTTGGAAACTCTATCAAAGGTTTTTTATACCTTGTGAAATACTTCTTAGGGAGCTTGCTTTGAGTGGACATTTTTTATAAAAATCCAAGATAAATAAATAGTGACGCAAAAAGAAAAGCTAAAAAGCTATTTCTTATTTCAATAAGTATTTAATTCGGACGATGATTAATTAACGCTTATAAGCTATATTAATAAAGATAGATTGCATCCGAAACTCAATCAAGACAATCAAATACAGTATATAGAAATTTAAAAAAAAAGTCAAATTTAAAGCCCTGACACATATTGTGTCAGGGCTTATTGTATTAAACCATGGTTTCACTTTTCTCAACTTCTTTCTTTTTCATTTTAAAACCATGAAGAAAATCATAATCAGGTCCTTTGATAATATGAATAGTTGTTTCATCTTTTAGAATGAAAGGTTGAAGTGCGGTAGCTAGAATTTCTTCTATTTGCCCTCCATCATCAAGCATGTTGATAACCCCTGAGTCTTTCTTTTCTTTTCTAAGCTCGACATTAATAATGTCAGAATCTCCAAATTTAAAATCAATAACGAGTTTTGCTATTTTTTCTTTTTTTTCTTCCTCGCTCCTCTCTTCTGTAGATTTAAAAATTGGGTACAATTTCTTGAATCCATCAAGAATTATCTTTCGTGCATTTAACTTTTTTGTATTTATTTCAGTAGAAACAAGATAAGTATTTGCACTTGTTGGTTCAGGTAAACCCCTGATAGTCATCAAAACGCTTGTTTTTTGCATAGCTAGAAGTTTTAAATTGTGAATAACTATATTTATATTTCATATAAATACTACGCTTTATGTGATTTTTGTCAAACTTACAGTTATTTACTATTTTGTTTCCATTCTTCTATATCTTTATGGTTTCCAGATAAAAGGACTTTTGGAACTTTATAGTTTTTGTTCTTGTGTTTCAATGTTTCTGGTCGAGTATAAACTTCACTACTAGAAACTCGCTCTTCTTCGAGAGATTCATAAGTTCCTAAAACTCCTTTGACTTGTCTGGCAATACAATCGAGCATAACCATAGCAGGAAGCTCGCCACCAGTGAGCACATAATCCCCTATTGAAATATCTTCTGCTTTGAAAATTTTCTTTACTCGAGCATCTATGCCTTCATACCTTCCAGAAATGAAAATTATATCTGTATATTTTTTCGCAGAAGTTTTTGCATATGTAGTATCGAATTTTTTACCACTTGGAGAAAAATTAATAATTTTTATTTTAGCTTTTTCGTTTTTTGAAATAACTTTTAATGCTTTCTCTATAGACTTAATAAATACCTCTGGACGAAGTACCATACCAGGGCCACCTCCGTAAGGCCGGCCATCTACTCTTTCTTTTGGCTTGCAAAAAGTGATCGGATTATAAAAAGATACCTTTATCTTCTTCGCTTCAATCGCCCGCCCAATAATAGACTCTTTTAAATAAGAATCAAAAGCCTCTGGGAAAATTGTAATAATATGGAAATGCATAAGAACACTATAATCTACCTTAAGTTTAATTGCAAAAAACCGCCATAAGCGGTTTTTTGTGAAAAAATTTATTTATATTCCTTTTAAATCTTCCATAGCTTCGTCTACTGTTTTCATAGTAGGACTTGAAGACATAGCTGGTCTTGTAGAACCTTCTGGTTCATTGATTTTCAAATTTACGCGAGCATTATTTTTCATACCGATAACTCGTAAGAGTGTGCGGATAGCTTTTGCTGTGTTACCCATGCGTCCAATGATTTTACCCATGTCTGCAGGATTCACTGTCAAAGTTATTAATACACCCATTTCGTCTACGTTACGATCGATTTTTACATCGTTCGGATTATCAACGAGAGCTTTTACAACATATTCTAGAAATACCTTATCTCCGTCTTGCATATTTTTCTTTCTTATTAATGAAATTTTTAATCAATAGTTTCCTCGACTAAAAGAAACTAACATAACAATTATATCGTACGTAGTTTTTATTGCAAACTATTTTAGATTATTTTTTAGTTTTAGCTTCTTTTCTAGAAACTGTAGGTTTTTTCTTTGGAAGAACGTTTTTCTTTTTTGCATCAAGAATTTTTTCTTTAACTAAGAAATTGTGTACTGTATCAGATACTTGTGCTCCTTGTGATATCAAAACTTTCACGCGATCTGCGTCGATTTTGAATACACCACCTTTTGCATTATATGAACCAAGTATTTCTAAAAACTTACCACTCTTTGTAGCATTCTTAGAATCAGTCAAAACTGTACGAAAAACTGGGTCATTCTTTCTTCCTATTCTTTGTAGTCTTATTTTTAACATAGAGACAGTGTAGCATAATTTATAAAAAAGGCAAGAAAAAAGCCCTTTTGCGAAATTTGCAAAAGGGCTTTAAATACTCTTAAAATTTGCCATGAAAAGGACCGTGATAACCACCATGCGAGTTAGTAGTGACTGGTGGATTAAAAGTTCCACCACCAGAATTATTACCAAATGAACCACCATGCACGCCATTATTAAACTGTCCTCCATGAACTTCGTTTTGAAAAGTTCCATAATATGTTTGTACAGGTTGTGTTTGTTGCACTACTGGTTGCTGATATGATTGCTGGTAAACAACTTGTTGTTGTGGTCTTGGTCTCGGACTATTATTGCAATACTGTGGGCCATTATACATAACCGGATTTGGGTAATAATAATTTTGCGGGTAACCATAATTTGAAACTCTAACAATATTTGGCACTCTTTGTGGTTGTTCTATAAAAGTATTATTTGAACCACCAGCAGTGAGCTTAACATTCACGTTAACAATATTTACAGTGCGGTGGTTGCAACAAGTGCTAGTCGTACTTGAATATGTTTGAGTGCTTGTTGTGCTAGAAGATTGATAATTGGTATTTTCAGAAGATTCAGATTGAAAAGAATTTTGATTCACATTTTTAGGTGTGTTTTGATTCTTGTTCACAACAGGAGCTTCTTCTTCAGCAGGTTCTATAGCATTACCATCTTGATCATACTTTTGTTCTTGAGCTTGTGCCTTAAAAGCACAAATAGTGAGCATCAGCATTAAAGCGAGCCACACATTCTTGGTCATTTTTTTCATTTTTCTTATTTTTAAGAGTTTATGTATTTGTTTGTTTTCAAGGAAATTACCTTTTATTTACTTATATAGTATCATATATAAGCACTAAATGTCAATAGGCAAATTTAAAAACCCCTTTCGGGGTTTTTAAATTTTGTTTATCTTATTTCGTAACTGATAGTCACATCGGAAGAAATTGTATTCTCCCCTTTTGGTAATTCTGCAGGAGCAGATACTGCACCAGCAACTGAATCCATAGTCTTCGCATACATCATAGGCATTGGATAATTTCCTGATTCATTAAAACTAGTTATTTTTCCAAGTCTTACACCAAGATCACGAGATAAAACTTTTGCTTTTTCTTTTGCATCTACAATAGCTTGTTTTCTCGCATCAGCTTTCAAAGTATCTTCATCGTCTATAGCAAAATTTGGTCCATAAAGATTTTCAACTCCCATTGCTCCGAGCCCTTGTTTTATTGTTCCTGCATCATCTGTATTTCTTACTTTTACTGTTATGTTTTCATAAGATTCATAACCAGTGATTACAGGGTTACTTGTTGGACAACCGAATTGTGTACAAGGCATAATATTTTTACTTTCGTATTTTGGATTAAAAGACACACTTTCTGTTTTGATATCTTTATCTGAAACATTGTTTGTCTTCAAGAAATCTAAAACTTTTTTCTCAATAACAGCAACTTTTGCATCAGCCTCTTTCACTGTTTTTGCTTCCCCTCTTATTGTTAAAGAAAAAGTTGCAATATCAGGTATAGCTTTTACTTCTCCATGACCTGTGATTGTTATAACATTTTGATTATCTTTAAATTCTCCACGACCCATACCACGCATACTTCCAAATATTGCAGAAAGTGCAAGTAAAGAAAGCAATGCTATAAATACTGTCGCTACTCTTATAAATCTTTTGTTTGTAAATAGTGTTTCCATATATTTTTTTAATTGCGAAAGAAAATTTTATTCTTTTCGATCTTATTTTATTGCTAATAATTCAACATCAAATGTAAGTGTCGCATTTGGAGGTATTACATTTCCAGCACCAGTTGCTCCGTAAGCATCTTCTGGGGCTAAAACTAAATGTTTCTTTTCTCCGACTTTCATACCGACAATTCCTTTATCCCATCCTTGTATAACTTGTCCTGCACCGAGAGTAAAGACAAAAGGAGTAACATGATTAAATTTTGGATCAACATTTGAATCAAAAACTGTTCCATCTGCAAGTGTTCCTGTGTAATTCATAGCGACAGTGTCGCCAGCTTTTGCTACTTGTTCATTGTTTATTTGATTATTTGTTTGTGTATTTTCTTCCATATTATTTTCTTTTTTATTAATAGTAATATAAGCCAACATTGCTATGACTGCTAAAACAATAACTATAGCAATACCCATTTTCATTTTATGTGTATTTTCCATATTTTTTCTAAAAATTATCTGCTAATATATTCATTATACTCGCTTAGAAAGCTTTAAGCAAAACTAAATAATATTGACCTCCGGCACGAGAGCTAAGCCAAATTTTTGTTCTACAGAATCAATAATTTTGTCTACAAGATTCTTTATTTCAACACCCGTAGCTCCACCATGATTCACGACAACTAAAGCTTGGTGTTCATATACGCCAGCATTTCCAACAATCTTACCTTTCCAACCACAAGATTCAATAAGCCATCCAGTAGGAATTTTATATACATCCCCTTCTTCAAAATATGGCAACTCTGGAAATTTCTCTAAAAGTTTTTTCAAAATATCTTTTTCAACAAAAATATTTTTAAAAAAACTTCCTGCACTACCGATAACTTTCGGATCTGGAAGTTTACTTTTTCTTATTTCTATCACAGCATCAGAAATATTTTTTATATTATTTTTATCAATGTTATTTTTTTCAAAATATTCATTTAAAACTTTATAAGACAAATTAACCTTTGGGATTTTACTCAATTTTAAAACAAGAGCAGAAATAAAATATTTATCCTTTAATTCATTTTTAAAAACACTTTCTCTGTAACCAAATTTACATTCATCTTTAGAAAATATTCTCTTCTCTGAAGTCTCTACATTGAAAGCAAATATATCTTCAATTACATCTTTTATTTCTACACCATATGCACCGATATTTTGTATTGGCGCAGCACCAACAGTTCCTGGTATAAGAGCCATATTTTCTATTCCCCAATATTTTTTCTCTACAGTAAAAAGAACAACATCGTGCCAATCTTCCCCTGATGCAATTTTCAACCACACATTTTCTTCATCTTCTCTTAAAATTTCTATTCCTTTTAATTTATTTACAATAACAATACCATCAAAATCATTTACAAATAAAACATTGCTTCCACCACCCAGAAAAACATGAGGATTATTTTTAAATTCATTTGAATCAAAAACATCTTTTATTTCTACTTCTTTTTCAAGAAAAATTAAAAATTTAGCTTTTACATATATACCAAAAGTATTAAATTGTTTCAAGCTAACATTATTTTTTATATCCATAAATAAAGTATTGCAAGTATTGCTACAATACTCATCAATACAAAAGTAGTCCAACCAATTATTTTATACATTGTTTTATTTTTAAAATTCCCCATAACTTTACCGTTTGAACTAAGTCTAACAATAAAATAAATAACAACAGGCGCAGTAAGCCCATTCAATAAAGCGGAATAAAACAAAGCTTTCATAGGATCAAAACCAATAAAGTTAAATATAATACCCAATACTACAGCAAAAATCATAACTCCATAGAAAAGTTTTGCTTCATACCATTTTCTAAAAAGTCCTTCTTTGAAATCAAAAGTTTCAGCTATAACATATGAAGCAGAACCAGCGAGTACTGGAATAGCTAAAAGCCCTGTACCTATTATTCCTACAGCAAAAAGGAAATATGATAAATCACCAGCGAAAGGTCGCAATGCTTGGGCTGCTTCTGCTGCAGAAGTAATATCTGTTATTCCATTTTTAAAAAGTGTACCAGCACAAGCAAGAATAATAAAAAACATTACAAGGTTTGAGAAAAACATTCCAGAAAAAACATCTGTTCTCATTCTTCTGATATGCTTTTTGATTGTTTTTTCTTTGTCATGACTCACCACACCACTAGGTGTAATATGTTCTTCTACTTCTTGTGAAGTTTGCCAAAAAAATAAATACGGTGAAATTGTTGTTCCTAAAATTGCACAAACAAGTAAAATAGAATCTTTTGTTAAAGAAAAAGACGGAATAATAGTATGTTTCAATGCTTCATGCCAATTTATATGTATCAATAAAGAAGAAATAATGTATGAGAAAAGTGCGAAAGTTAAATATTTTAAAAACTTCGCATATGTTTTATATGATACAAATATTTGAAAACAAAGAGAAAAAACTGCGAAAAAAATAACTAATGTAGTGAAATCAAAACTTGGAAAAATTAATTGTACTCCTTGTGCCATAGCCCCAAGATCAGCACCAATATTAAATGTGTTAGCAAAAAGTAAAAGTATTCCACAAACATATAAAACTTTTTTAGAATAATTTTCTTTTATATTTGCAGTAAGTCCTTTGCCTGTAACAAGCCCAATACGAGCACACATTTCTTGTACTACTATCATAAATGGCAAAGAGAAAAATGAAAGCCAAAGAAAATTAAAACCATATTTTGCACCTGTTTGTGAGTAAGTCGCAATACCAGAAGGGTCATCATCTGCAGCACCAGACACAAGTCCTGGGCCTAAATTCTTCCAATATTTTAATACACGATCTTTCATAAGGTAATTATCGCATATTGCACCAGAAGTGCAAAAATTAAATTTTAAATTTTGTTTTAATAACCCCCCTCCTCACCTCAAACCCTTCCGATGTATAGACCAAAGAATAACTTCCATCAATATTCTTCTTCTCCACCTTCACATAATAACTACCATTAGGAATAAGGCAGAAATATATTCCATTCTCATCTGTAACTTTGTGAATAATTTCTGTATTAGTTGCAGTAGAAAATACACGAATGATTGCAAATGATAATGGCTTTCCTGTTTCTTTTTCTGCAATAGTACCTTGTGGTGTAGGTTTTAATATTGTGTTTCTAAGTGCGAATAAAATAACATATAGAGCTACGATTGAGAGGTTTGATATTTTAGGAACAAGATATGAAGCAATAATGGATACAGAGAAACCAGACCAGAATATTACATCTGTAATTCTTTTAATGATAAGGTCTTTCTTTGAAGAGAACTTAAGGAGGTTTTGTTGTTTCTTTGCAAATTCATTCCAGTCAAAATTTGTAGGATCCATTGGAATGTTTTTAATGATAACATCACCTTTCTTTTGAATTGTAATTTCTTCTCCAAAATATAGGTCGGTATATAATTCATCTTGAACACTCCCTCCAAGTTTTGTAGATGGAAATGTATAATTTGTTTTGTTTGCAATGATTTTGTATGTACCTGGTTTAACAAGGAAACCAAATCTTCCATCGAGGTCTGTAATAGATGTGGCGACTTCATTACCTTGTAAGTCTTGTAATACTACATACGCGGGATCGAGTGGTTGTTTTGTAATACTGTCATATACAGTACCCCAAGATTTTCTTTTCTTAATTGCAAAGATTGAAAAGAGTGAACGCCAATTTGAAAATGGTAATGTTGAAAGAGCTGCAAGTGTTGAAATGAGTGCTAGTGTTTTTGTTTCAGGAATAATTGGTTTTGGTATTTCTTTTTTAACTACTGGTGATGGAGTGATAACAGGTGGAGGAGGAATAACGACCTCTGGTATTTTGTAAGTTACTGAATGTTTTTTTGATGGTGGTGGTGTTGTTTTAATAACAGGAATGATTACTGGTGGTGGGGTAACGATTACAGGAGGCGGAGTGATTCCTGAACAAAGAGGGCCTGAACAACCAGAACCTCCTGTGCTTCCTCCACCTCCACTTGGTGCAGGAGTTACAATGAAATCACTTGAATTTGATTCTGTACCTGAAGGAGTTGGATTGTAGACTGTGATTGGATATGTTCCTGCACTAGCAAAGTCTGCTGTTGTAAATGTTGTGGTTAAATGAGTACTATCAACATATGTTGTAGCTCTAGGTGATCCATTGAAACGTACTACTGAATCTGATGCAAAGTCTATACCTGTGATACTTACTACTGTGTCGGTAGTACCGGAGACAATGGTGGATGGGGTGAGGGTGGTGAGAGAGGGGGTTGTGGTTAGGGAGAATTTTTGGATGCGGTGATTCGCTGAATCTGTTACATATATATTATTAGAAGAATCGATAGCTATATTTGAAGGATAATCAAATTCACTATCATTAGAACCATTACTTCCCCATTTAGCTAAATAATTTCCCAATGGGTCAAATTTTTCAATTCTATTATTTCCTGTATCTGCTACATATATATAGCCATAGGGATCTATGGCTATTCCTAAAGGATATTCAAACTGTCCATCACCACTACCCTCTGTTCCAAATTGTGAAAGATAACTTCCTGAAGAATCGAATTTTTGTATTCGATGATTACCACCATCAACTACATAGACATTGCCTGATGAATCTAATGCCATAGCTGCTGGATTCATAAATTCCCCATTTCCTGAACCACCAGTCCCAAATGCTAAAATAGAATTTCCACCTGAATCAAATTTTTGGATACGATTATTTAAAAAATCTGTAACATAAATATTGTCAAAAGAGTCTATTACAAGACTAGAAGGATCATCAAAAGGAAGGAGTTGAAAACCATCAACACCCATATTCCACTGAGAAAGATAACTTCCTGAAGAGTCGAATTTTTGTATACGATCATTTGCTTTATCAGCAACATAAATATTTCCAAAAGAATCTACAGCAATATCATACGGAGATGAAAATTCACCATCATTACCACCAGCAGTTCCAAATTTTAAAATAAAGTTTCCTGAAGAGTCGAATTTTTGTATACGGTTATTTCCTAAATCAGTTATAAAAACATTATCTGTTTCATCTATTTTTATACCAGTAGGATTGATAAATTTTCCATTATCAGCTGGTATATTTTTAAACTTTAAAACAAAACTTCCAGAAGAATCGAATTTTTGAATACGATTATTTGAGAAATCTGTTACAAAAATATCTCCTAATGAATTCAAAGCAATACCATAAGGAGAATTCAGTAATCCATCACCTGAACCAGTGCTACTAAATTGAGAAATATATGTACCCGAAGATTCGAATTTTTGAATACGATTAATTGCTATGTCTGTTGTATAAATATTATCAGAAGAATCAATAGCAATACCTACAGCATACATAAACTGATTATCTCCTGAACCATGACTTCCCCATTCATCCAAATAAGTAAAACTAGAATCAAATTTTTGAATACGATGATTACCAGCATCAGCAACATATATATTGTCTAATGAATCTATTGCAATACCATAAGCTTCTACAAATTCACCGTTCCCTGAACCCATAGATCCAAAAAATGAACTATATATACCTGATGAATCGAATTTTTGGATACGAGAACTACCTTCGTCTACAACATAAATTTTGTCAGATGAATCAATAGCAATACCTATAGGTAAAACAAATTGATTAACTCCTGATCCACTACTTCCCCATTGTGAAAGGTATGTTCCTGAAGAATCAAATTTTTGAATACGATGATTATTCATATCAACAACATAAATATTGTCAGATGAATCAATAGCAACACCATAAGGCTGATTAAATTGCCCATCACCAGAACCGAAACTGCCAAAAGCTGAAATAAAATTTCCAGAGGGGTCGAATTTTTTTATTCTATGATTACCAACATCTGTTACATAAACACTACCTACGGAATTTACTGCTACACCATAAGGTGAGGGAATTTCTTCACCACCATGACTTCCCCATTTTGTTACTAAGTTAACAACAACAGAGGCTTGAGTACTTTTAACAATAAAAGCAGTACCAAAAATGATACTGAAGATAATAAAAATACTTATAGGTAATTTAAACTTTGAATTCTTCAATTTTGTCTTTTAGAATTAAAGCGACGACTTTTTCAACTAATTTTTTTGGATCTGAATCGAAAACTATTTTTGCATTTGGTCTATGGCCTTTTTCCATAATTAATCTTATCTCTTCTCCCATTTCCCATCCTTTATCTTCTAAAATACCAATTGGTTTATTGTCTTCAAAAGCAACAGTGAATTCATGTATTGTACCAATTCTTCCACAACCAAGTATTACAGCATCACAAGAACGAGTAAGAAGAATATCTCTCATTTGATATCCAAAACCAGTATAAATAACTAGATCCATGTAATCTACTGGAAGCTTGTATACTTCGACATGCTCTTTTTCTGTTGCTGCCGGAGAAAGACCAATAGATATACCTCCGACTTCTTTTGCTCCAATAGCAGACCAAAAAGGAAATCCTGTAGTAGCGCCTGTGACAAGTATTCCACCCTGACGCACTATTTCTGCTCCGAGATCTTTTGCTTTTTGTAATGCATTCGCACCACAGTGTCCTGTTTCAGCTGCTCCAGAAACACAAATTTTTAATTGGCGATGTCCGTGTTTAACATACGGATTTTGTAAATTTATATCCATAGAAACAATTATATCACAATTAACAATCAAGGATAACACTTTCACCTTTTATTGGTTGGCGAGCTGAAACTCCAAAATTATCACGGATTTTTTGTATTAAAAATGAAGCAGAGCTTGGTTCTGACATTACTGTAAATATTTGTTTTACAGTACCTGATGTAGAACTAACAAATTCTATAAGTGCATCAGAATCTTTATGACCAGAATATCCGGAAATCATTTCTACTTTTGCTCGTACTTGTACTTCTTCTCCATTTATATAAACAGAAGGAGAACCTTCTTGTATATATCTTCCTAAAGTACCCACTGCTTGGTAACCTGTAAGCAATATAATGTTGTTTGGATCAGGTAAATAATTATGTTCATGATGAACAATACGTCCACCAGAAGACATTCCGGATCCAGCTATTATTATTTTTGGATTTGGCATTCTTAAAATCATTTTTGATTGATCTGCTTCTGGTGTAGAACGAAGCCCAGGGAAAATAAAAATATTTCTATCAGATTTTGCCATATCTTGTGCTTCAGCATTTAAATAATTTTCATATTTTCTATAAACATCTGTCAGTTTTATAGCAAGTGGTGAATCAAGGAAAAAAGGCACGAGTGGAATACTTCCTTTTGTCACAAGATCATGTATTTCAAAAAGTAATTCCTGAGTACGCTCAAGAGAAAAAGTAGGCATCATGAGAGTAGACCTTTTTTTAACAGCCTCTTCTATTACGTCTTCGAGTTTTATTTTTCTATCATCTCTATTTTCATGATTACGATCTCCGTATACAGCCTCCATAATCATATAATCAGCATCATTAATAAATTCACAATCTTCTAGTATTGGTGATGGAGAATTACCCAAGTCCCCAGTGAATACTATTTTCTTTCCATTAAAAATTATTTCAATAATAGCTGAACCAAGGACGTGGCCAGAATTCTTAAAATTTATTTGAAAATTTTCTATTGCAAAAGGATGATGATATGGAAATGTTTTCCAAAGAGTCATCATTTTATTTATATTTTCTTCGCTATAAATAGCAACTAATTCTTTATTTATATTTCCATTATGGCCATGAGATAAAATATGAGCTTCATCTTCAATCATAAATTTTGAAATATCTTTTGTTGGTGGAGTAGAATAAATAACACCTTTGAAGCCAGCATCTATCAATCTAGGAATTCTACCAATATGGTCTAAGTGCGCGTGAGTTATTAAAAGTACGTCTATATCTTTTGGATCATAAGAAAATTGCGCATTATTATCTTCGTCTGCAGATTTTTCACCTTGTATGAGTCCGCAATCAACTAAAATTTTTAATCCAGTTTCTTCATCTTCAAGTAAATAGTTTGCACCTGTTACTGTATCTACTCCGGTACAAAAAGTAAGTTTTAATTTTTTTGACATAAATATAGTATAGCAGATAAACCACCTGATACATCAAAGAAAATATCTGAAATTGTGTCTAATAGATAAAAAGGATTATGGCTAATTTGATTTACTAGTATCTCAAAAAATTCCCAACCGATACCAACAACTAAAACAAATAAAAATATTTTTAAAAATTCATAAAAATTAAAATCTTTTAAAGATAAAATATAAATTCCAAGCATTCCAAGGAAAAATCCTCCCAGAAAATGCATTGGCATATCAAACCACCATAGTGATGAATACCAATAGAACTTCATTGCTAGAAAATTAACGATAAAAATAAAAAAAACCATGAATGTCATGCGTTTTAAAAGTTTTTCTTTATTCATAATTAAATTATAACTCATTTTAAAAGAAAAATCCGCTATACTAGCGGGTGTTTCTTAGGGCTATTTCCAATATATTACCGTAGCTTATAAAATACGTGGGTGCCAGACGTTGTAGGCCAAGGCCAACACCGATCGAAGCTCCCATAAACTATTGTTCTAGGTAATAATTGGAAATAACCCTACCTAAAGTATAACAAAACAAAAACCTCACGCAACTAGACGTGAGGTTTTTTCTGTTTTTGAATTTTTAGTTATGTTTTTTTGTTTGTGTAAATTTCTCATGAACAGTTTCGTAACTAAAAAGTTCACTTTCTGAGAACCAGTGAGCGATTTCTAACTTCGCTTCATCTGCATCTCCTGATGCATGTATCAAATTTGGAATACCGACTTCATTTGCATCAGCGTGAGCATAACTCATGTGTGAGTAATCTCCTCTTATTGTTCCAGGAAGAGCAGATTTTGGTTCTGTTGCACCGACCATCTTACGAACAAGAGAAGCGGCTTCTATTCCTTCTAATACAAAAGCAACGACTGGACCTATGCTCATCATTGCAAGAGTTATATCAAAAACTTTTTGTCCACGACGAGTCGCTACTTTACCAATTGTTTCATAATGATGATGATAATGAGCATTATCAGGTTTCAACATTTTTGCTCCAATAATTTTCAAACCAACTTTTTCAAAACGAGCAAGTATTTCACCGACTATTCCACGTTGTACTGCATCTGGTTTTAAAATGATTAATGTTCTTTCTTGTATATGTGACATAAATTTAAATAATTAAAATACTAATAAGCCTATACTAGCAGAAAATCTCTTTTTTGCAAAACTAGCTACCCATTCTGTTTTTCGTATTTTGCCATGATTTCAGCTTCGACTTCTTCACGGTCGCGACCATATTTGAGATATGAAAGTTCTTTTAGAGAATCGACGATTTCAATATTTCCTTCTTCTGGTGCAACTGTTTTCATATTGAAAGGTTTTGTAGGTTGGCCTTTTACAAGCATTGAAACATAAGCATTATAATTATCTATTTTTATTATATCTTGAGCAGAAAATGTCGGTTTGAATTTTGGCTCTAAGAAATCTGCGTCTTCTGGTGAAACACGGAAAACAGCCATAGATCCGACGTTTCCGAATATTGCATTTTTAATATTATCTTCAAGTTGAGAAATATATTGGTGAGCGACATTTAAAGATAAACGATATTTACGAGCTTCAGAAAGAATAGAAGCAATAGAATCAGTAGTGACATTTTGGAATTCATCAATATAAAGATAAAAATCATTCATCGGCTTACCGAACATATCAACACGAGAAAGTGCAGCCATTTGTATTTTACCCACAAGCAATAGACCGATAAGGTTCGCATTTATTTCTCCAAGTCTTCCTTTTGAAAGATTTACAAGAAGGATCTTTTTGTTATCCATAATTTCACGGAAATTAAACACAGATTTTTCTTGCAAAACAACAGGACGCATAATGTCGTTAGAGATAAAGTTATCAAACTTTGAAGTGATGTATGGGATAAAGTTTGAAAGAGCTTGTTCCCCTGTTGTCTGTTCAGCCGCAACCCAAAATTGTTTAATGATTGGGTTTTTACATTTTGCAAGTTTCATATCACGAAATTCTTTATCAGAAAGAACGCGGGAAATTTCGAGAAGCGTACATCCAGATTCTGGGTCTTCCATTATAAGAAATGCAGAATTTTTGAAATATTGTTCGAACATCGGGCCTCCAGAAGTTTTCATATCAAAAAGTTTATTGAAAATTCCCATCAATTCATTTACTACGAAAGTTTTTTGTTCTGGATATCGTGGATCATATTCGAGCATGTTGAGTCCCATTGGTCGTGCTGTGTATGCAGGATCAAAATAAATAACATCATCAATACGCTCTTTTGGAATACGAGAAAGAATAGTTTGAATGTCTGTTCCGTGTGGATCAATGTAACAGCAACCATCACCATTACGAATATCTTGCGTCACCATATTGAGCATAATATTTGTTTTACCAGTTCCAGTCTGTCCTATCACATACATATGTCTCATACGATCTTCACGAGTCATGCGTATTTCTGTATCATTACCACGATAGCTGTTGATGCCAAGCAATATTCCTTCATTTCCCATTTCAATAGGTGCTGGAGCAATACCAGCCTTAGCTTCTTTAAGTTGCGGTTGTGAAGAAATTCCAACAGGAAAATGAAAGATAGAAGCCATCTCTTTTAAATTCAAAGGCATTGTATGATCTGGTGAAAAAGCACGATATGAAAAATCATGAAAAAATTTCTTTAAATTAGATCCTGATGCTTTTTCGAAAAGTATCGAATTACTTGCGGGTAAAGTAAATTGATTAAATGAAGATTCTATTTCTTTAAGAATTGCTTCCGCTCTTTCTTTTGTTTCTCCTGATGCGACAATACGAATATTTGTTTTCATTATCGTACTTTTCATTTTCGTAGCTATCTTTTCTGGAGCACCGTCATCTACTGCACTTCTACCAGGAACATATTTTTCAGTTTCATCTTTCTTTTTTGGTACTCCAAAAATAAGTTCTTTTGAAGCAGTCCAAAATGCTTTGTGCAATTTATAAAAATTATCAGATGCATGTTTTACAGAAGAACCTGCTCGCACATCATCGAGTATCATATGAAATTCTTTTGTAAATTTTTCACCAGCAGGGCAAACTATCATTTGTATTGCAGCACCTTCACCACTTTTTTTAAGTTTAGAAAATACATTTAGTATAGTATTCATAGGATCATGATCTATTTCTTCGTATGTCCTAAGTGGTAAGACTCCTCTTTCGTAAAGTGATGCATAAGCACCGGCAGAAACACCTTTATCGGTAAAAATATTATAGTCGTCAGATACTTCTATTATTTTTGCATTATCATAAAAAGCCAAAACCTGTTTTTCAAAAAGTGAAATATATTTATTTGGTACACCAGCATATACAACTACTTGATCTGAGTTATTATCGATAGCGATTTCTAAACTAAAATAATTTTCATTTTCATTATTTAAACCAGAAGATATGGATTGCATACCAGCATAAAATTGTTCCATTGCACCAATGAAATCTTTAAATCCTTTTTGATTGTCAGTATCATTTGTAGGAAGTGTAACTTCAAACAAAGTCATATTGAGTTCTTTTGATAAAGGAGAAAATTCTTTTAAACCAGAGATTGTCTGACCACTTTTTAAATACTGTACTAGTAGTCTATGGAAATCATCATCTATGTGTGGATTATTCATTGATTCTACGACCCCGAGTACATTCTTTATTCCCTTCGTAAGTAAAATACCCAAAATTTCTTCCATTACCCTATCGTGACTTTCTGGTTTTAATTTTAGAACTATACCTTCGACTTCTTTTTCTTTAATTATGAAATCTTTATGCAAAGCTTTTTCTTTAGGAGTTTGTATGTATTCTGTAATAACTTCTTTTGTAGATTTTTCACTAGCATTTTCAAAATGACCTTTTTCTACCAAGATTCGTTCTTTGTCTTTCACTTGCTCACGCAAAAAATCAAGCTCTTCTTCTGGGCTTGTAAATTTTAGCATTTCCTTAAAAGATAATTCCATATCTTTATTATAACTTAAAGAAAGTTATAAGTGAAAGTATTATTTTATTTTTTTGTGAGA
>Ga0268298_10001192_pt1 | contig 31195 bp, 21 predicted proteins | sample WWTPWeurt_MetaG_FD_194462 | JGI IMG/M metagenome (GOLD analysis project Ga0268298, IMG submission 194462) | Activated sludge microbial communities from WWTP in Nijmegen, Gelderland, Netherland - WWTP Weurt | ecosystem: Engineered > WWTP > Aerobic digester > Activated sludge | place... | reverse complement strand
GCTTGTGTGCCCGAAGAGAGCGGCGGCGGCAGCGGCGGTGCGTCGGGTGGAACGGGCGGCGCTGGTGGAACGGGCGGCGCATCGGGCTCGACCGGCGGCAGCGGTGGTGGCGTTCAGATCTGCGTCGCGCCGTGCACTCCAAGCGATCCAACGTCTCAGCTGCTGTGCATGGCGGCCTGCGTGAGCAAAGGCACGGCCGGGCTCTGCGCGCCGGCGCTCAACTGCTGCGTCTGCGGCTGACGTTCACGCATCGCCGCTCGGTGGGGCGCCACACGTCCGCGACTTGCGCAACTTTTACGGCGCCCGCGCCCTTGGGTGCTCTCGATGCGCAAAAGCCGTGGAATCGGCCCCGGGATCCGGCGCCTCCGGGCGGCACGAACGGTGCAGCTTCCGGGCTGAAAAGAGCCCATGTCCACCGCGCCGTCGCCCGTGCTCGAAGGCCGGGACCTGACCAAGGTCTATCGGATGGGCGAGGTCGACGTGCACGCACTCCGCGGCGTGGACATGCAGCTCTTCGCCGGCGAGCTCGTCGTGCTGCTGGGCGCCTCCGGCAGCGGCAAGAGCACCCTGCTCAACATCCTGGGGGGCCTCGACATCCCGACTTCCGGCACCGTCGTCTATCGCGATCACGATCTCACGATCGCCGACTCGCGCGCGCTCACTCGCTACCGCCGCGAACACGTGGGGTTCGTCTTCCAGTTCTACAACCTGATCCCCAGCCTGACCGCGCGCGAAAACGTGGCGCTGGTCACCGAGATCTCCGAAAGTCCCCTCTCGCCCGAAGACGCGCTGGCGCTCGTGGGGCTCGGCGAGCGGCTCGACCACTTCCCCGCGCAGCTATCCGGCGGCGAGCAGCAGCGCGTGGCCATCGCTCGCGCCGTCGCCAAGCGGCCCGACCTGCTGCTCTGTGACGAGCCCACCGGCGCCCTCGACTACCAGACCGGCATCATCGTGCTCGAGGTGCTCGAGACCGTGAATCGGGAGCTTTGCACGACCACCGCCGTCATCACCCACAACGCGCCGGTGGCGCAAATGGCCGATCGCGTGGTCACGCTCCACGACGGACGCGTGGCTTCGGTCACCGCGAACTCGGAGCGCGTTCCGGCCAGGGAGCTCCGATGGTGAAGGCGCTCGACAAGAAGCTCGGGCGTGATCTCGTACGCCTGCGCGGCCAGATGATCACCATCGCGCTGGTGGTGGCCGCGGGCATCGCGGCATTCGTGACTCTGCGCGGCACCTACACCTCGATTCAGCTCGCCCGCGGGGCGTTCTACGAACGCCAACGCTTCGCCGACGTGTTCGCCCACGTCGAACGGGCGCCGGAGTCGTTGGCCGCGCGCGTCCAGGCCATCCCCGGTGTGGCTCGCGTCGACACGCGCGTGAGCGAAGCCGCGATGATGCCGCTACCGGACATCCCCGAGCCAATCCGCGCCCAGGTGTCCTCGGTCCGCGCCGAAGAGCTGGAGAACCTGAACCGGCTCTACCTGCGCGACGGGCGCTGGGTCGAGCCCGGCAAGAACGACGAGGTGCTCTTGCTCGAGTCGTTCGCCCTCGCCAAGAAGGTCCAGCCGGGAGACCAGCTGCCGCTGATCTTGAACGGCAAGAAGCGCTCGGTGCGCGTCGCAGGGACCGTGCTCTCCCCCGAATACGTGTTCGCGATCCAGGCCGGAGACATGGCGCCGGATCCGGAGCGTTTCGCCGTGATGTGGATGAACGCCGACGCGCTCGCCGCCACCTTCCAGATGGAAGGAGCCTTCAACACCCTCTCGCTCTCGCTCCAGCCCGGCGCAAGTGAGGCTGGCGTCATCGACGCGCTCGACCGCGTGCTCGAGCCCTACGGCGGAACGGGCGCCTACGGCGCGGGCAAACAGCCATCGAACTACGCCATCGAGGGCGAGCTGGCGCAGCTCCAGAGCTTCTCCACCGTACTGCCCGTCATCTTCTTGCTCGTCGCCTCGCTGCTCGTGAACGTGGTCTTGTCGCGGCTGGTACACCTGCAACGCCCGGAGATCGCCACGCTGAAGGCCGTGGGCTACTCCGACATCGAGGTCGGTGCCCACTTCTTCAAGTTGGTGCTGTTGATCGGCGCGGTGGGCGCGCTGGTGGGCGTGGGGGTCGGCGGTTACTTCGGCGAGCAGATGGTCGAGCTCTACGAGCACTACTTCAAGTTCCCGAACCTCCACTTCACGTTCGACTTCGTCAGCGCCATGGGCGCGGTCGTCGTCTCGTTCTTGGCCGCGCTGCTCGGCGCCTTCAGTGCCGTGCGGAGCGTCGTGGTGCTCCCGCCTGCCGAAGCCATGCGCCCGCCCGCGCCGGCGCGCTATCGCCGCTCGATCGTCGATCGCCTGGGTCTCGCCCGCGTGGTGGGCCCCTCGATGCACATGATGGTGCGCGAGCTCGAGCGCCGCCCGTTCCGCACGCTTTTCTCCGCCCTTGCCATCGGCGTCTCCATCGGGCTGATGGTGATCGGTGGCTGGTACTACGACGGAGTGCGCGACCTCGTGCAGACGCAGTTCCACGAGGCCATGCGCGAGGACGTGACCGTCATGTTCCTCGACGCGCGACCCCAACGCGCGCTCTCGGACCTCGCACACCTGCCGGGCGTGCGAACGGTCGAGGGCCTGCGCGCGGTGCCGGTGCGCTTCCGCTCGGGTCACGCGCATCGAGACGGAGTGATTCTCGGGTACCCCGAGGGTGGCGAACTAAGGCAGCTCCGCGATCGCTACGCCCGACTCGCGCCGCTGCCGCCGGACGGCATCGTGCTCACGGACGTGCTCGCGCAAATCCTCCACCTCGAGCCGGGGGATCGCGTGGCGGTGGAGGTCCACGAGGGGAAGCGCGAGAACTTCAGCATCGTGGTCGCCGGAACCGTCGACGAGGCCTTCGGGCTCCAGGGCCACATGACCGCCGACTCGCTGTCGCGGGTCATGGGCGAGTCGCCGAAGGTGAGCTTCGGATTGCTGCGCATCGACCCGGTGGAAGCCGTCGACATCGACGCCCGTCTGAAAGACCTACCCCACGTGGCGACCGTGACCCGGCGTACCAACCTGATCCAGCGCTTCGAAGAGCAGAGCGCGAGCATGATCACGACCATGAGCATCGTCATCATGTTGTTCGCGGCCACCATCACCGTCGGCGTGGTCTACAACAACGCGCGCGTCGCGCTTTCACTGCGCGCGCGCGACCTCGCGAGCTTGCGGGTGCTCGGCTTCACCCGGGGAGAAATCTCGGGGATCTTGCTGGGAGAGATGGCGCTCCAGGTGCTCTTGGCGCTTCCCCTCGGCGTGATCTTCGGCAAGTGGCTGGTGCTGGGTCTGGCCTCGACCATCGACCCCGAGCAGTGGCGCATGCCCGTCGTGCTCACTCCACGTTCCTACGCCATCGCCATTCTGGTGGCGCTGGTCTCCGCCCTGGTGTCTGCGCTCCTCGTGCGCCGGCGCCTCGACACCCTGGACCTGATCGCCGTGCTCAAGACCCGGGAGTGACCCATGCCCGAAGTCGCAGACAATCTCGCAAAGAAGCCCGCCCTCGGCGGAGACACCCGGCGGCGGAGCGCCCTCACCCGCTATGTGAAACGCGCGCTCTGGCTGGTGCTCATCGCGGCAGGCATCGCGCTCCTGGTGTTCGCGTTCCTACCCAAGCCCGTGCCGGTCGACGTGGCCGTGGTGGAGAGGGTCCCGCTCAAGGTCACGGTGGACGAAGACGGCGCGACGCGCGTGAAGGACCGCTACGTGGTGTCCGCCCCGCTCACCGGGAGCCTGGCGCGCATCGAGCTCGACCCCGGGGACGAGCTCAAGCAAGGCGAGATCCTGGCCCGCATGGTGCCGCTCGAGCCGAACCTGCTGGACGAACGCAGCAAGAAGCAAGCGGAGATGCGCGTCGCCGCGGCCTTGGCGGCGCAGCGGCAGTCGAGCTCGCTGGTCGAGCGCGCCCGGGCCAATCAAGAGTTCGTGAAGAAGGACGTGGAACGCCAGCGGGTGCTCGCGGACAAGGGCGTCGTCTCTCGCGACACCGTGGACCAAATCCAGCTCTCGGAGCGCACGGCCGCGGCAGATCTCGACTCGGCTCGCTTCGGCGCCAAAGTCGCCGACTACGAGGTGGAAGTCGCCCGCGCCGCCCTGGGGCGATTGTCCAAGCGCACCACGCCGGGCAAAGAGGAGCAGCTGCTCGTCAAGTCGCCGGTGGCGGGTCGCGTGCTCAAGGTGCTCCACAAGAGCGAAGGCGTGATCCAAGCCGGGACGCCCCTCGTCGAGCTGGGAGATCCCGCGGCGCTCGAGATCGTCGTGGATGTGCTCACCAGCGACGCCGTGAACGTGCGCCCGGGAGCCGAGGCCCAGATCAAAGAATGGGGTGGCAACGCGCTCGAAGCGCGCGTGCGTACCGTCGAGCCATCGGCGTTCACTCGGCTCTCGGCCTTGGGCGTCGAAGAGCAGCGCGTGAACGTGGTGCTCGACCTGGCCGGACCGAAGGAGGCGTCGGTCTCGCTGGGAGACGGCTACCGCGTCAAAGCCGAGATCGTCACGCACCAGAAGGCCGACGCGGTCGTGGTGCCGGCCAGCGCCGTTTTCCGCCGCGACTCCGGTTGGGCGCTCTACGTGGTCGGCGCGAGCTCGGTCAAGCTCGTGCCCGTGGAGCTCGGCCTGCGCACCCAACGCAGCGTCGAAATCGTGAAAGGCGTCGAGCCTGGCGCTCGGGTGGTGCTCCACCCGAGCGACCGCATCAAGGACGGCGTGCAGGTCTTGCTGCGCTGATCCTCGGCCCGAAGCTCAGCCGCCCTGCGAGAGCGCGCTCACCAAGGCGTCGACGCGCAGGATCGAGTCGAGCTCCCCGATCTCGTGCGCGTAGTCCATGGCGGCGAAAAGGTGTGACTCCTCGAGCAGCAGGCGGCGCGGCTCCCGCTCGAGCAATGCGACGTAGTGCTCGAAGATCCGTCGCCGGTCGAAGCGTGTCTTCTTGACCAGTGCGTGCTTCACGGTGGCGTGGAGCGCGAACCTTCCCCGAAAGGGCTCTTGCACCAGGCGGAGGCTCCGAAGCCGAGCGATGGCGGGCTCCGCTCGCGAACCGACGCGAGCGAGTCGGGCGAGGCTCTCGTGGTCGACGTGCTCGCCATCGACGTGCGCGAGCACCGAGAGCAAGCGGCGTGGAGCCGTGTCGAGCGCCCGCCACGCGCGCTCGACCAAGAGCGCCACCTCGGGCACGTCATCCTCGTGCTCGAGGGCCCGTACGCGCAGGAGCCCCTGCTCCTCGAGCCAGGCGGCGAGCGTGCGCGCCGACGTGACCCGCTCTTTCACCAACGCGTCGGCGAGCCCCAGGGCGAGCGGGCTCGAACGCAAAGCGCGCGTGAGCCCCTTCACGCGTGGAAACGGCGCACGCTCGGCCAAGACCAGCGGAGGCACCACCGGCACGATGGTGATTCCGGCCACCAGGCAACGGCGCGCGGTCACGACCACACTCACCGGTGCGCGCGGCCCCACCGCCTCGAGGACTGCGGCGGTAGCGCGATCGTCCTCGTGATTGTCGAAAACGATCAGGCGCTCGCCACCTCGGCGGAGGGCGCTGGCCACGTCGCGGAGGCTCCGTCGCCGAAGACCGAGGCGGAGCGCGAGCATTTCTCCGAGCACGCGCTCGTCCCAAGCGCCGATGCGGAGCCAGTGAACGCCGCCCGGGAACCAACTCGCGACGGAGTGGGCGAGCTCTTGGGCCAGCGTGGTCTTGCCGGACCCCCCCGAGCCCACCAGCGCCACCCGAGCGCGCCGCGACCCGAGCAGGGTCGCGAGCGTGGCGAGCTCCTGTTTGCGACCGACCAGCGATCGAGGGCGAGGCGGGAACGGCGCGACGATCATTGGCGAGGACGCTTCAGCAGTCGTCGACGAGTTGGATCGGCCTGGAGGTGCCGTTGAAGTTCACCGACCAAGTCGGTCCGTTGAGGTACGAGAAGTAGTACTGCAAGGTCGCACGCTGCCCGGGCCGTGCCCCCGCGCGTGACATGATCCGCGCCGCAGAGCAGCGGGGCGGAGTCACGATCAGCGTGTTGCAGGATCCTTGGGACTTGGTAGCGACCACACCGCCTCGACTGACGACCACCGACGCCGAGCAGTCGCCCAGCACGATTCCGCCGTTGGGATCGCCTTGGCCAGTCCCGCGCGCACGGAATGCATACCCGACGTAGGCCTGGCTCGCTTCGAGGTCGACGCGACCTTGGTGATCTACCTCGGGGATCACCATGTTCACGAGCTCCGCGTCCTTGTGGTAGGCGCGCGCCTGCGCCGTGGCCCGTGGCAAGTACTCGACGGCGTCGAAACGCCGCAGGTCGAGCACGTCTTCGCTGGTTTGCGCCGAGGTCGCGCGCGCATCCCGTCCGAGCACGAACCAGGCCAGCGCGACGGCAGCCAACGACAGCAATCCGAGCGCCGCGAGGCCTCCGAGGGCCCAGGCCCATGCGCTCGACTTCGAGCGATTCGGGCGCACGGCGGGCTCGGAGGACAGGGGCCGCGCGGCCGCGGCCAGCGTCTCCGGGGTCGCGATGGGCGTCGACGGCGCGAGCCAGGTGGCCGCCAGCGCGTCGGCCGCGCGCGGCGACGAGCGCGCGTCGTCCGGCAAGCCGATTGCCGCGCGGAGCGCCGCAGAGAGTTCGCTCGCGCTCTGAAAGCGCTGCTCCGGCTCTTTGGCGAGCGCGCGCAAGATGACCCGGTCGAGCTCGGGCGGCAGGTCGGGCCGGAGGGAGCTCGGCGCCGGAGGCGGAACGCGCACGTGGAGATCCAACAGGTCGTAGATGGAGTCCGCCGAGAACGGCCGCTGGCCGGTGACTCCCTCGAACAAGACCACCCCGACCGAATAGAGGTCACTGCGGGCGTCGACGGGCCGACCCCGAGCTTGCTCCGGCGACATGTAGTGGGGCGTGCCGAGCAGCGCGCGGCTGTGGGTGCCCGGACCCACGACGCCGAGCTCCGGGCTCAGCTTGGCGATGCCGAAGTCGAGTACCTTGGCGTGCCCGAGCGTGGTCACGAAGATGTTGTCCGGCTTCAGATCCCGATGGGTGATGCCGCGCGCGTGGGCCGCTCCGAGCGCGCTCAGGACCTCGCGCATCACGTCGGCGAACCAGCCCAGCTGTAGCGTGGGTCCCGAGCGCGCGAAGTGTGCCGAGAGCGGCGCTCCCTCGAGGTACTCCATCACGAGGAAGGGCCGACCATCGGGCGTGCGAGCCATGTCGAGCACGTTGACGATGCTCTCGTGGCGAATGAGGTTCACCGCGCGCGCCTCGGCGAAGAAGCGCTCGACCAGACTCGGCGAACTCGCCGCTTCGGGGTTCAGCACCTTGATGGCGACCCGCGAGCCGATCTCCGGGTGCACCGCCAGAAACACCTCGCCCATCCCACCGCGACCGATGCACGACTCGACGCGAAAGCGCCCGAGCGACTCCCCGATGAGCGACGTCGCTTCGTCGCCCCCGAGCTCGGCCCCGTCCGCCGCGCAGCGGCCTCCCCGCGGATACACCCGCGCGCAAACCGGACAGGTGAACACGTCGGGGAGAGTAGCAAGGCGCGCGGCCGGGCGCGAGAAGCCGGGTCAGACGACCACGTCCCAGATGTCCCGCGCGTAGCCGCGCAGTGTCCGATCCGAGGAGAAGTAGCCCATGCGCGCCACGTTCAGGATGGACTTCCGAGTCCAGCCCGTGGGGTCCTGATAGGCATGCTCGAGGGACTCGTGGGTGCGCGCGTAGCTCCGGAAGTCGGCCAACGTGAAGTAGTGATCCCCAGCGAGCAGCGCATCGACGATCGGGCGGAAACACGTGGGGTCGTCCGGTGAGAACATGCCCGTTCCGATGGCGTCGATGGCTTCGCGAAGCTCCGGGTCGGCCTGGTAGATGCGCAGCGGGTCGTAGTCGTGGCGACGCGCCTCGACCTCTTCGGCGGTGAGCCCGAAGATGAAGATGTTCTCGTCGCCGACCGCGTCTTTGATTTCGATGTTGGCGCCGTCGAGGGTTCCGATCGTGACGGCGCCGTTCAGCGCGAACTTCATGTTGCCCGTGCCGGACGCCTCCATGCCCGCCGTCGAAATCTGCTCCGAGACGTCACTCGCTGGGACGATCAGCTCGGCAGCGGTGACGGAGTAGTTGGGTACGAACAGCACGCGCAGGAGGTGTCGCGTGTTCTCGTCGGCGTTCACCTTGGCGCCGACCATGTTGATGAGGTGCACGATACGCTTCGCCATGGCGTAGCCAGGCGCTGCCTTCCCGGCGAAGACGAAGGTCCGCGGGACCGCTTCGGTGGCGCGGTGGCGCCGGTAGCGCAAGTAGAGCGCCACCACGTGCAAGATGTTCAAGAGCTGGCGCTTGTACTCGTGGATGCGTTTGACCTGGGAGTCGACCAGGTGCGTCGGATCGAGCTCGAGCCCGTGCACGCGGCGGAGCCAGCGCGCGAAGCGCTCCTTGTTTCTGCGCTTGATGGCGCGCCACTCGGCGTGCAGCGCGCGCTCGTCACACAGGGGTACGAGGCGCTCGAGCTGATCCAAGTCGGTGACCCAGTCGGCGCCGATGTGCCTCGTGATGAGCTCGGCCAGCTCGGGGTTGCACTTCAGGAGCCAGCGCCGTGGCGTGATTCCGTTGGTCTGGTTCAGGAACTTCTCGGGCTCGAGTTCGGCGAAATCCCGGAACAGCTGTTCGCGGATCAGTCTCGAATGAAGCGCCGACACGCCATTGACCCGGTGGCTACCCACCACCGCCAAGTGCGCCATCCGAACCTGCTTCTCGCCTCCCTCTTCGATCAAGCTCATCCGGCCCACTCGAGCGTCGTCGTTCGGCCAACGTTTGCGGACGCCGTCCAAGAACTCGGCGTTGATCTCGTAGATGATCTGCAAGTGGCGCGGCAAGAGCCGCTCCATCAGCCAGACCGGCCAGCGCTCGAGCGCCTCGGGCAAGATGGTGTGGTTGGTATAGGCGAAGGCGCGGCGCGTGATCTCCCACGCGGAGTTCCACGGCATGCCGTGACGATCCACCAGGAGCCGCATCAGCTCGGCGATGGCCAGCGCCGGGTGTGTGTCGTTGAGCTGGAAGATGGCGTAGCGATGAAAGCCCGTGAGGTCTTCGTGCCGCGCGAGGTGCCGAGCGATGGCATCCTGGAGCGTGGCGGAAACCATGAAATACTCCTGCTTCAACCGGAGCTCCTTGCCGGCCTGCTGGGAGTCGTTGGGATAGAGCACGCGTGAGATGGTCTCGGTCGCTGCTTTGTCTTCGACGGCCTTGATGTAGTCGCCCTGGTTGAAATACGAGATGTCGAACGCCCGCGTGGCCTTGGCGGACCAGAGACGCAGCGTGTTGACGACACCGTTCTGATACCCGGGCACGGGAGTGTCGTAGGCCACGGCGAGCACCTGATGCGTGTCGACCCACTCGTGCACGCGCCGGCCCTTGGAGCTCGTGTACTGGATCACGCGTCCGCCGAAGTGCACGGCGTAGCGGCGCTCGGGTCGCTCGAACTCCCACGGGTTGCCGTAGCGGAGCCACGGATCGGGGCGCTCGATCTGCTCGCCGCGGACGATGTCTTGGAGGAAGATGCCGTACTCGTAGCGAATGCCGTAGCCCACGCCGGGAATGCCCAGGGTCGCCATGGAATCGAGGAAGCAGGCCGCGAGGCGCCCGAGGCCGCCGTTGCCGAGGCCGGCGTCGTGCTCCTGGTCGAGCACCTCGTCGAGGTCGACCCCGACCTCGCGCAGACCGACGCGCGAAGTCTCCAAACAGCCGAGGTTCAGGAGCCCGTCTTCCAGCAGACGCCCCAACAGGTATTCGAGCGACAAGTAGTAGACCCGCTTCGGAGACTCGCGGGCGTAACGGAGCGAGGTGCGAGTCCAGCGGTCGGCCATTCGATCCCGCGCCATGCGCGCCGTCGCCATGAAATGGTCGAGCTGGGTGGACACGCTCGGGTCCTTGCCTTGGCTGTGGCGCACGTGCCCGGTGAAGCTCTTCCGGATGGACTCGGCGTCGAGCGGAAGCTCGTCGGCGTCGCGTGGGGCAGCGGGTTTCTCGGCCATTTTCGCGGCCCGTACGCTACCAGACGCGGAGCAGCAGCCGGCGCGAGAAAAAGCCGTGCTAGCCTTCGGGATCGCCGCCTGGAACGGCGAACCCAATTCGAGCGTTCCGGGCTCGAACCCCAAGAATGCCCAAGACCCCCCTCGCGCTCGCCCTTTGGGCCGCTCTCTTGCTGCCCGCGTGCAGCAAAGACCCGCCCCGCGTCGGGGAGCATCCGTCCGCCGCCGCTCTGCCGAGAGCAGAGGATTCTGCGCCGGGTGCAAAGACGCGCGTTCGAGCGGTCGGTCAGCTCGGCCCGGGCCGAGGCACCCTGGTCGTTTCGCTGGATCCGCCTGAAAACGGCAAGCTCACCGCGGGCGCTCCGCTGGTCGTCGAAGCGCGAGGCGAGCACCTCGCCGCACCGTCCAAGCTCAGCGAGAAGCTCGATCCGAGCCGACTTCCCCTGCGGATCCCCATCGACGTCGTGGACGGCGCCAGCGGCCCCGTGACGCTCCAGCTCTCGTACTACTGGTGCGGAGTCGGTGAGGGTTCGGCCTGTCACCCCGAGAAGGCGCTGCTCGAGGTCGAGCTCGACACTTCGGGAGACGCGCCGGGCGGCGAAGCGCATCTTTCCCACCGCGCGCGTGGATCGTGAGCGCCGGGCTCACGGTCGAAATCGAGGCGACGGGACCAAAGTCGAGTAAAATCCTGCGTCGATGACCGGACTCGGCGACAGCACTCCGCCCTCCGAGGATCGTTGGATCCCGGAGCCCGGAACGCTGATCGCCGACCGCTACCGCGTCGAGGGGCTGCTCGGCACCGGTGGCATGGCGGCCGTCGTGAGCGCCATCCAAACCGACCTCGGTCGGCGCGTGGCCATCAAGGTCGTGCCTCCGCGGGTGGCTCGGAGCCCGAGCGGGGTCGAACGCTTCTTGCGCGAAGCCAAGGCGGCCAGCGCCATCGAGAGCGATCACGTCGTCAAGGTATTCGACGTCGGGAGCCTCGAGAGCGGAACGCCGTTCATGGTCATGGAGTTCTTGGTCGGCGCGCCACTCGCTCGCTTCATCGAGCGGCGGGGCGCGCTGCCGCTGGCAGAGGGGCTCGACTACGTTCTCCAGGCCATGGTGGCGGTGGCCCACTGTCACGCCATCGGACTCGTCCACCGCGACCTCAAACCCGAGAACATCATGGTGCTCGAGAACCCCGGCCAGCGCGGGCACGTCAAAGTGCTCGACTTCGGGATCTCGAAAGCCGAGTGGTTCGAGCAGGAGTACACGCCGAGCCTGACCGGCACGAGCGAGGTCTTCGGGACACCGACGCACATGTCGCCCGAACAGGTACGCAGCTCCAAGAGCGTCGACCACCGCACCGACATCTGGTCTCTGGGCGTCGTTCTCTACGAAGTCGTGACGGGCAAGCCACCCTTCCTGGCCGAATCGCTGCCGGCGCTTTCCGCCATGATCGTGAGCGACGAGCCGGTGCCCCCAGCCGAGCTGCGACCCGATCTGCCGCCAGACGTCGCGCGCGCGATCCAGCGCTGTCTCGCCAAGCGCCCGGAGCAGCGCCCGCAGACGGTGCAGGAGCTCGCGGCGTTGCTCGCACCCCACACCTTGCCGAGCTCGCGCGCGCACCTCGATCGGATCTTCGCCATCGCCTCGGCGCCCGTGCCGCTCTCGAGCCCCGCGGCGAGCGCGGGCGTGTCCGGGGGTTTTTCCGCCATCCGGAGCACCGCCAGCGCTTGGGGCACCACCCAAGGCAAGCGCCTCGGCGGACGCCGGGGCTTGGTGCTCGCGGCCAGCGCGTTTCTGGTGCTGGTCTCGGCCGTCACCACTCTGTGGCTCCTGATCTCGCGCTTCCGGGTGTCGCACGAGGAGCCCGTCGAGCGCACCGTCGCAACCGAAACCGGCCCCTCCCCGAGCGGGCCGAGCTCGGCCGCCGCACCGACTGCCACACCCGCCGCCGAGCCGGCAGTCAGCGGTAGCGCCGCGGAGCCGCCCAAGAAGACGCGGCCGAACCGGCGCTCGAACCCGCTCTCCGACCGGTACTGATGTTCGCTTCCGAGCCTGCCTTGCGCCTCGCGACCCGCGCGCTCCTCGCGTCTTGGGTCTTCGCCGCCCACGCTCGTTCGGAGACCGCCGCGACCGATCGCGCGCTGGCCGAAGCGCTGTTTCGCGACGCCAAGAAGCTCTTCGCGAAGAAGCAGTACGCAGAAGCCTGTCGGAAGCTGGAGGAGAGCCAACGCCTCGACCCTCAGGGTGGAACCCTGCTCAACCTGGCGGTGTGCCACGCGCGCGAAGGTCGAACGGCGAGCGCCTGGGTCGAGTTCCAGGAAGCCATCGAAGTGGCCAAGCGCGTCCATCGCTCCGACCGCGTGCAACTCGCGGAGTTCGAGCTCCGCCAGCTGGAGAAGAAGCTGTCTCGCCTGAGCATCGAAGTGCCGAAGGAGGCCCGAGTCCCGGGACTCCGCCTGGCGCGCGGCAAAGACACGCTGGACGCCAGCGCCTGGGGCACGGCCGCACCCGTCGATCCGGACATGGATCTGGTGATCAGCGCCAACGCGGACGGCTATCGTCCGTGGTCCATCACGCTTCGCGTCGCGAGCGGCGAGCAGAAGACCTTGGTCGTTCCCAAGCTGGAGAAGCTGCCCGCCAGCGACGCGGACACACCGGAGGCCGCTCCGCCGGCGCCCAAGCCCGGACCGCGACGTGCGAGCGATCACACCCTGACCTACGTAGCTCTGGGCGTCGGGGTGGTGGGCGTGGGTGTCGGCAGCTACTTCGGTCTGCGTGCCATCGCCAAGAAGGGCGAAGCCGAGGACCTCTGCACTGGAAATCGCTGCACCGAGGAGGGGCTCGCGCGAAACGACGAAGCCAAGCGGGCGGCGACGATCTCCAACATCGGCTTCCTGGTGGGAGTCGTGGGTATCGGAGCCGGCACGTACCTCTACCTGACGTCCCCTTCCCCGGACGGCGCGCAGAAAAAGTGGGAAAGCGCCCGCGTCCGGCTCAGCCCTTCGATCGGTCCGCGCTCTTCCGCTATCCTGATCGACGGTCGATGGTGAGAGCCCACTCCGCGTTCGCAGCTGCCATCGGCGTGCTCGGCTTGACCGCGTCCTGCGAAGTCCTCATCGGTCTGGAGGACAAGGAGCTCGCGCCCGAGGGCAGCGGTGGCGCGGACGGCGGGGGCGGCAGCGACTCGGGCGGCGGGGGCCCCAAAGGCTCCGACCCGGTCCCCCCCTCCAGGCCGTCGGGCGCCCCGGTGCCGGGTGGCGGCGCCACTCGCTGGTTCGCGGCCAAGACCATCTTCCTCGGCACCTTCGACCCGGAAACGAAGAAGGCCGACAACACCGCCTGGCGGCGCATCGGCCATGACGTCGACGGAGAGTGCACGACCGCCGAGATCTCCAAGAGCAACTCGTCGAGCATCTGCGCACAACCCTCGGGTGCGCCGCCGGAATCGCTGGAAGACGGCGACGGCTGTCGCGACAACGCAGCGGGCCGCCTGGTGGCGGTGGGGACGCAGGTAGTGTCGATCAACTTCGAACCCGAGTTGCACTCGGGGCTCTCGACCGGTGAGCTGCCCACCTACCTCTTGCGGCTCGACGATCTCGGCGACCAGCCGGATGACCCCTGGGTCAAGGGCTCGCTCTACGTCACCGTCCCGCGCGACCCCACCACCACCAAGCCGCCGACCTGGGATGGAACCGACGAGTTCGTGGTCGACGCCGAGTCGCTGGCGTTGGGCCCGGCGGACGGCGGCGCCGATGGCGGAGGCGACGCGGCTCCCGATTCGGACGCCGAGGGCGGTTTGCCACCCTCCGTGCTCGACGCGCCGCGATTCGTGTTCGACAAGGGATACCTCTCGAAGAACGTGTGGGTGAGCGGCGATCTCGGGAAATCACCGCTCTCGGTGCCGCTCTTCGTCTTCGATCGCATCACGGTGGTGGACGCGGCCAGCGTCACCGTGACGGCGGGGCTCTCGCCCAGCCACGACAGCGTCGAAGCGTCCCAGCTCTCGGTCGTGGTCACGACCACCACCATCGAGAGCAAGTTCCGTCCCATCGCCGCAGAGCTCGTGAGCTGCATCCCGGCAGCCGAGAACCTGCTGATGAACGCCTACATCCTGCCGGCGCGCGACCTCGGGGCGCCGCCGAGCCTGAAGAGCCCGGGCAAAGCCTGCGACGCGGAGAGCTTCGCGTTCGCGTTCGAGTGGAAGCCGGTCAAGGCACCCAAGTGGGCCGCGCCAGGAAAGCCCAAGCCCAAGAAATGCGTCGACGCCGGGCTTTGATGCAGGCCTGGCAAGTTCGGCGACGAATCGCTTCGACCCGACGCTACGCCGCCGACGCGCTCATGGGGAGGATCACCGGCAGCCCGGCGTGCTCGCAGTCGAGCACGAGCTGCCGTGCGCTCAGCGTCAGGCGCATGCCGACGTGGCGCGCGATCTCTTCCGCTGCGACACGCAGCTCGGCCGCCGTCGGGATCGGGCTCGGTACCGACTGAATGCGGCAGCGTGCGCGCGCGAGGCGGTAGGCAGCCAGCGCGAGCCCGCCAGCGCCGTCGAGGAGCTGGCGGTAGAGCACGCGGTTCTCCGCCAGACGGCGCAGCCATTCGGTGGGGCGTTCGATCTCGTCGGTCGTGACTCGCATGCTCGGCCTCCCTGCGGATGGTCGGATCGCTCCCGATCGACAGCGGTGCCACCGCGGCCGGCCGACGCGAGCCTCTGCTCGACCGGGCGAACCGAAGTGGGTCCACGCGGCACGAGCGCATTCTCGTGGTCGACGTCTCCTCGCACGACTCGTTCGAAAGGGGCAACTTTTTGCGCGGGGAGCGCCGCGCCCGCCCCCCGACCCGTTGGGCGGGGCTCGCTCGTGCAGCCGGAAAACCCTCGTTCTCCCGCCGAATTGACGTGCAGCGCCGGGCCCTGAAAAATGGAGTTTGAATGTGGTCACCTACCTGGGTCGGAGAGCGCCTGCGTGCAGAGGGGCTCATCACGGCCGCGCAGCTCGCCGCCACGGTCCAGGCCATGCAGCTCTACAACGAACGCATGGAGGAGGCGCTGCTGCGCATCGGCGCCATCGACGAAGATCGCTTGCTGCGATTTGCCGCCGAGCGCTGCCGCACGCAATTCGTTTCGACGGCGAAGCTCTCGCGCCTGCAAGTGACCGAGCAAGCGCTGAAGCTCCTGCCCGAACGCACCGCGGAGAAGCTCCTGGCGTTTCCGGTGCGCTACGAGCCGGAGGTGGACGCGCTCAGCGTGGTGTCTCCGGACGCGGGAGACCCCGAGTACAAGAAGCAGCTCTCCATCGCCATCCGCGTGCGCGAGGTGAAGGCGTATCTCGCCCGACCTGCAGCGGTGAAGGCTGCCATCGCCAAGTGGTACCGGGGTGAAACCAACCCCTTCGCGTCGCTCTTGACCGACGCGTTCCAGTTCGGCACCGAGATCGATCCGCGCACGGGCAAGCAGACGCAACCGCGCTTCGCGCAACCCGACCCACCGCCCGCGGCTCCGGCGCGCGAGCCCATGGACTCCCGGGCCATGCAGGCCCGCTACGCCGCACCTCAAGAGCCAGCGCCCGCCCAGTTCCGTGCCGACCCGCGCGGCGAGTTCTTCGCGACGCCGGTGCCCGCCGTGGCGCAGACCTTCGCTCAGGTTCCGCCACCGCCTCCACCCATGCTCGAGCTCGGCCCGCACCAGGCGCCCGAGGCGTTCACGCCGCCCCAGAGTCGGGGCTACGCACCGCGCGAGCCGAGCAGTCACGCGCCGCCGCGTGAGCTCCAATCGGCCGTGCACGCTCCCGCCGCGAATTTGGGTCCGGTCACGCCCGTGCGGCAGACCAACCCGCTGCCGTTCGGAGTGCAGGAGCCGCTGCCGCGGGTGCCGCACCCGCGTGGCGTCGAACCGGCGCGCGAGCCCGCCCCGGAGCCGCGCATCGAGCCGGCGCCTCAGCCGAGCCCGATGTCCGACGCGCGCGACCGCCGCCTCAGGGACCTCGCAGAACTCCTGAACGTGTTGGTGACGCTCAACGAGAACACGCGCGACGAGTTTCGTGGCCACTCCGCCTCCGTTTCGCGCCTGAGCAAGATGATGATGGAGCGCATGGGGCTCGACGAGCTCCAGCAGATGCACGCCAACATCGCCGCGAACCTCCACGACCTCGGCAAGCCCGTCTCGTATCACCTGACCTTGCTCAACGTCGCGCAGTACGACACCCACCGGCGAGCGGCGCTGAAGCTGGTGTACACGCCCCAGCGCCTCGTCGAGAGCGTGGGGCTGCCCATCGAGGCGACGACGGCCGTGAGCGCCATGTACGAACGCTTCGACGGCAGCGGGTTCCCCGGGCGCATGACGGGCAAGACGATTCCCCTCGGGGCGCGGGTCTTGGCCCTCTGCGACACCTACTCGGACCTCACGCTGAACCCGCGGAACCTCTACCGCAAAGAGCTGACCCACGAAGAGGCGCAGCGAGTCCTGGCGGAATACTCGGGCACGCTCTTCGATCCGGACCTGGTCGAGCTCCTCGCGCAGCTCGTGGTCGGCGAGGATCTCCGCCGCCGACTGAGCGACGACAAGCCGATGGTCTTGATCGTGGAGCCCGATCCGGAAGAGGCGACGATCCTGGAGCTCCGCTTGGTGGCCCAGGGCTTCGACGTGAAGGTGACCCGCGCCGCGGACCAGGCGCTGAAGGTCGCCGAGGCGGGCAACGTGCGCTACGTGCTCTCCGAGGTGGAGCTGCAGCCGTTCGACGGCTTCGATCTGCTCCAGCGCCTGCGGCGCGCCGAAGCCACCAAGGGCATTCCGTTCCTGTTCGTGGCGAAGAACTCCGATGCCGCCGCCGTGGACCGCGCGTTTTCGCTGGGCGCCCAGGACTACGTCGTGAAGCCCACCACCGGCGACGTGCTGGCGGGAAAGCTCCGTCGTTTGCAGGCGACGCCCCGCAAGAACAGCTCGGACAACATCGCCGCCGGCGTCGCCGGCTCGCTCAGGGATCTGGCGCTGCCCGATCTCGTGCAGATCCTCTTCCACGGTCGCAAGAGCGGCAAGGTGAGCGTGAAGTCGTCGGGCCGCGAGGGTCAGCTGCACTTCCAGGAAGGTCGCATGGTGCACGCGCTTCTCGACCAGCTCGCCGGAGAAGAAGCGGTCTACGAGATGCTGACTTTCAACGAAGGAACGTTCGCGCTCGACCCCACCTTCATGCCCAGCCAAAGCACGATCCAGATGAGCCCCGAGATGGTGATCCTCGAGGGCCTCCGCCGCATGGACGAGAAGAACCGCGGCGCATGAGGTCAGCGGTGCGAGCGCACTCCTGGCCACTTTTGGCTGGGGCCCGCCCGCGGCGAAGTGAGGCGAACGCTCGGGCCTCCCGAGCTCCGAGGTGCGGCTAACGAGCTTGCTGGAGGAACCGCAGCAGCGCCAGCACGAGACCGAGCACCACCAAGGGGCCGGCGACCCAGAGCGGGCGCACCGGTCCAATCGAGAACAGCTCGCCGGTGAAGTTCGAGTAGGCGAAGTCGGCGGCCATCATCAAGATCCCGAGGACCACGAGCTGGATGGGGCCGCGCAGGCGCGCCTTGAGCTCGGCAGTGCCGGACCCAGGGAGCGGCGCCATGGCGCCATATCGCGCCGGCGGCGGGCTCCGCAGCGGAGCTGCACGGGGTGTGAGGCCGATGCCGTCCATTTGGTTGCGTGAACTGCTCTGGAGCATGCGCGGCGGAGCGCCGAGCTCGTCGGGATCGTCGATCATGGAACCGCCGAGCGAGAGCACGGGACCCGCGGGACCGATGTCGGGCCCACGCGCCACCGTGAGCTTCGCGGGCACTGGCGGCGGGTCGGCGCGCGGTGCTTCACGGCGAACGGGTACAGCGAGCTCCAGATCGGGAACCACGTGGGGCGTGCGCGGCGCGGCCGGAATGGTCGGCTGCATGGCGCTTTCTGCGGCGCGCGTAGCGGCGTTGGGGTCGGAGGCCATCGACACGAGCAGCCCCCCTTGCGCGGAGAAACCACCGGGTGGCGGCAGCACCGATGGAGCACCTTCGCGGATCCCGGCGGCCTTGTGCAGGTCGCTCCAGAAGACACCCACGTCTGGGTAGCGATCGCGGGGATCGACCGCGACCGCGCGCAAGAACACACGCTCCACCGAGTCGTTCACTTCGACGCCCTCGGTGCGCGGCGTCGGGCGCCGCCCAGGATCGATGGCCGAGCCGAGGAGGGCCGCCTGATCGCCTTCGAACGGCGGCCGCCCGGTCAGCGTGTTCAGCACGGTCAGCGCGAGACCCCAGACGTCCGTCCACGGGCCGGTCTGCCCGAAGCGTTTCGGCAGCCACTGCTCGGGCGCGCCGAACACGGGCGTGAACGCCACGATGGCGTCTTCGTGCATGGACTGGCGACCCACCATTTGGGTCGCCACCGTCTTCACCTTGCCGATGCCGAAATCCAGGATCTTGGCGACGCGCTCGCCGTGGACGTCGGCCACGAAGATGTTCTCGGGCTTCATGTCGCGATGCAGGATGCAAACCTCGCCGGTGGGCCCCGGGAAGTGGTGGGCGCGTTCGAGGGCTCGCGCCACCGGCGTCAAGAGGCGCAGCGTCTCCTTCAGCGTCATGGGCGGCTCGAAACGCTGGGCGCGCCCCTCGATGATGGCGTCGAGCGTGCAGCCTTCGAGCCACTCGAGGGCGATGAACGGCACGAAGCGGTTCGTGCCTTCCAAGATGCCGACGTGGAGCGGGCGCACCACGGCCGGGGTCGAGCTCGACAGCCGGAACAAGAGCTCGCCCTCCTCCCGGAAGCGCTCGAGGAACTCGGCGTAGTGCTGGGCGCCGATGGTCTCGGGAACCTTCAGGCACTTGAGCGCGACCTGCGCGCGGAAGGCCGAGTGATACGCGCGATAGACGACGGCGAAGCCGCCCTCCGCCACGACTTCTTGGACCTGGTACGCCCCCGCCTGCGTCGTGCCGACGATGCCGAAGACGTCCTCAGCCATGTGAAGACGACGATAGTCAACTCGCCGCGCACATGCCAGCCGAACTCGGGAACTGCCGTGATTCCGGCTCGCGCTCGCCGGTGGCGCTATGTACCATCCGGCGCATGTTCGAGCTTCCACGCGGCCGAATCAGCGGCAAGACCCTCAGCACCTTGGTCACTCTGATCCGAAAGTCACCGCTCAAGCACGCGACCGCGCACGTGCTCCGTGGAGATCTCGGCATCACGGCCCTGGCGAGCCTCGGTGCCGACGCGCGCGGTGAGCTGCCCGCGAGCCTCGCGCCGCACGTGGCGCGAAACGACCACGCGCGAGCGTCGGCCGAGCTCGGGATCCCGACGGTGGGCGAACACCCCCGCACGATCGACGCCTGTGCGCGCGCACTCGGCGCCGGGCGCATGCACTCGGAGGATCTCGTTCGCCGCTCCATCGATCACGCACGCGCGCTCGCGCGGCGCTCGCCGAGCCTCGGCCCAATTCTCGACTTCGACGAGGAGGGTGCGCTCGCCGCGGCACGTGCGGCGGACGCGCGCCGCAGCCAGGGCAAGGCTCTCGGTCCCCTCGATGGCGTCCCGATGGCCATCAAGGAGGAGATCGACATTCGCGGCCTGCCCACCCGGGTCGGCACCGGCTTTCTGTCACGCACGCCGGCGCGCGAGGACTCGCTCCCCGTCCGGCGCCTGCGCGAAGGCGGCGCGGTGATCATCGGCTCTACCCCCATGACCGAGTACGGGATGTCGCCCCTCGGCGGCAACGTCCACCGCGTGATGCCGCGAAACGCGCACAGCGAAGGTCACCTGCCCGGAGGGAGCTCGAGCGGCTCGGGCGTCGCAGTGGCGACCGGCGTCGTACCCGTCGCGCTCGGCGCAGACGGCGGCGGGTCCATTCGCATCCCGGCGGCGTACAACGGCGTCTTCGGCATCAAGCCGACGTACGGGCGCGTGCCGGTGGTGGGGCACGGCGTCCCGGGGGGCTCGAGCGTCGTCCACCTCGGACCTCTCGGCGCGTCAGCCCACGATCTCGCCGTCTTCCTCGAGCTCACGAGCGGGGGCGATGCCCGCGATCCGGTCAGCCTCGCTCAACCCCGAGTGGACCGAGGCGAGTGGGTCGGCGCCATCGGGCGAGGCGTCCGCGGACTGCGCATCGGCGTCGACGAAGACGAGTGGTCGGCCGCCTCGGCCGAGGTCCAGAAGGCGGGTCGCGCCGCGCTGACGGCGCTCGAACGCGAAGGCGCAGTGCTCGTACCCGTCGGGATCCGCATGGCGCGCCACGCAGCGCCCATCGGCTACCTCACCATCGGCCTCGAGTTCTCGGCCAACCTGCGCGAGGTGCGAAAAGCTCACATGGACGAGCTCGGGCTCGATCTCCAGATGCTGTTCCTGAACCTCGAGACCTTCCTGCCCGACGACTACATCGACGCCCAGCGCTTGCGGAGCGAGCTCCGGCGCGAGATCGCAGCGTTGCTCGCGGACGTGGACCTCCTGGCCTTGCCCACCACCGCGACCACTGCGCCGCCGGTGAATGACGCGGACCTGACCCACGGCTTCGTGGACCCGGTGGCGCTCGACGGCGCGTGCCGCTTTGCATTCATCGGCAACCTCACGGGTTGCCCCGCAGGCACGGCACCGGTGGGCTTCGACGCGAGCGGTCTGCCCATCGGCGTCCAGTTCGTGGGGGACGCCTGGGACGAGGCGTGCGTGCTCCAGGCGCTCGCCCATCTCGAGCGCGTGGGCGTGGCCGAGGTGAAGAAGCCCTCCGCGGCGCTGGATCTCTTCGCCTGAGCGCGGAGCGCGCCCAAGAGCTCAGATCTGGCCGGCCTTGGCCTTGGCGATCCAGGCCACGATCTCTTCTTCGATGACGCCGATGGCCTTGCCCTTGAACGGGCGGAGCACGAACGGCACGTCGAGGTCCATGGAGATCTCGCGCTCGTCGACCTCGAGCGCACCCTTCAGCATCATGCCCTTCACGCTGAACGAGATCTCGGCGCGAGCGTCGTTCACCCAGCGTGCGTTGGGTTGATACTGCTCGAAACGCTTCTTGTAGGAGTCGAACGCGGCTTCCGCCACCTTCTTGGCCGTGGGGAATCCGAGCCCGTGGGGGACCACGTGTTTCATGGGCGGACTCCACTATCAGAGGCCCGCGCCCGCGACCAGTCACTCCGCGATGCCGAGCCGCTCGCGCGCCGCCCGAGCCCTCGCTTCGCGGGCTCCCGCCGCGACGCGGAACAGCGGTCGATCCCGCTCGAAGCGCTTCGCCTCGTCCTCCGCGACGCGCGCCCAGAGCTCGGCCGGGAGCTCCGCTAGCGATCGCGACTCGCGGAGGAGCCCCGCCAAGGCAAGGTGGGTCCCAAAAGACCGCGGCGACGCCGCCGCCACGCCTTCCGCGGCAGCAACCGCCGCGAGCAGGCGCTCGACGTACTCGGCGGGGAAGCTCCCGCGTTTCGCGAGCCCGAGCAGGTAGCCGAGGAGCGCAGCGTGGACGTGGACGTCTTCCACGGTTCGGAACGGTTTCAGGTAGTCGTCGTAGCCGTCGCCCGGCAAGAGGTCGCTGGCCGCAACTCGCACGTTCTCGAAGTCGATCTCCGCGTGGGGGATCTCCGGTACGAACGGAGTGGGCGGGAGCACTCGCACGCTCACGCCTGGCGAATCGAGCCGCACTCGCGCGACGGCGAGCACGGGACGCCCCGCCGCATCGCCGCGCTTCGCCACGACCAAGGCCTCGAGCGCATGGCTGCCGAGCGTGGCCCACTTCTTCGAACCCGTCAGGCGAAAGCCCGCACCGTCGGGTGTGAGCTCGGTGCGGATCGCGCGCGGGTGGTTGCCTTCGGCCTCGGTCGCCGACAGACAGCGTGGCAAGTCGGGCAGGTTCGGACAGAGAGCGCGCAGCGCCGCCGCATAGCCACCGGCAAAGGCGTAGCCCACGCGATCGGCCAGCGCTCCGGAAAGCAGCGCCGATCGGACGTTGGACTCCGCCGCGCGTCGCTCGCTCGTGGCGCGCCACCAGCTCTCGAGATCGTCTCGCGGCACCACGTCGATCGCCAGCAATGTGTCGAAGAACGAGTCGCGCACGCCCGCTCCCATTCGCTCACTCGCTGCGCGGCGTGGCGGCGATGTCGCTCACGACGCCAAAGTGGTCGCTGGGCCAGACCAGCGCTTCTCTCGGCCCCGAGGCCTGGTGGAACGCGAGCCGTGTCGAGAGGGGCTCGCCACGCAGCAGCCGATCCGGCCCTCGCACGAAGATGTAGTCGATGCGCCGCGGCGGCTCGTGGGCCAGCGCGGCAAAGCGGTTTTTGCGATCGAAGGTGTAGCCCGGCCCCTCGCCTGCATAGACCCAGGCATCGGCGAAATAAACGCTCTTGGCTTCGACCGTGGCGTGACCCGACAGATACCGGATCTCGTCCGCCTCGGGCCCCGCGTTCAGGTCCCCCATCAGCACCGGCGGCAGCCGGCTCTCGTCCACCGGACAGAGCTCGAAGATCTTCTCGGCGATGAAGCGCGTCTGCAAGAGCCGGATGCTCCCGTGGTGGAGCTTCCAGTTCAGGTGGGTGACGAACACGGGCAAGAGGCCGAACGGCGTCTCGACCAGCGCGTAGAGCAGCGCGCGCGCTTCGCCCGGCTCACGCCCCGGAAGCTCGATGCTGGCCTGCTCGCGGATCGGGTGCCGTGAGAGCAGCGCATTGCCGAACAGCAGGCCTCCGCCGTAGTGCATGGCGGGCGCATAGGCGATCTCGTAGCCCAAACCCTCGGCGAGCTCCGTGGCTTGATCGCTCTCGGGGTCGAGCTTGGGTTTGCCGTCCACCGTCAGACGCAGCACCTCTTGCAGCCCGATGACGTCGGGCCGGAGCTCCCCGAGCTGTTTCCGGATGAGCGCGCACCGCTCGGGCCAGGGCCCCGCCTTGTTCCAGATGTTGAGAGTGGCGATTCGGAGCGTCATGGCCGCTGGGCGGATCCTAACACGCGCCGAGCAGGCTCCGCGCCGAGGGCGGTCAGCGCAGATTGAGCCGCAGCGAAGCGCTCTCGCACACGGGCTCGCAACCGGGACCGTTGGGCTGCACTGTCTGGAACGCGGGGGTCAACTGCGCCGTGGCTTGCAGGGCGCCTTGGTGTTCGATCACCAGCGAGACCTTGGTCGCGGCAGTGGCGGTCGAGCTGAGCCCGCTCACCGCGTGCTGCTCCGCAGGTAGCGCGCAACCGTTCTCCGAGACGCTCAGCGACGGATCGCTGCACTTGAACGTCGGTCCACGCTCGCAGGGTTCGAGCGGGAGCTTCCCGTCGCAGCTCGCCGACTTGCCGTCGATACTGAGGGTGAAGCGATAGCTGCCGTGCGGCCACGGCGTGGGGCGCGCGAGCTCGAGCTCGAGTCCACTCTTGCAGCCGATTTCGCTACACACCTTCGCCGGCGTGGGTCGCGGGGCGGGCGCAGGAGAGTTCGTGGTGCAGCCGAAGAGGAACAGCACGGCGGGGACGAAGAAGGGACGATGCGGGGGCACGACCCGGCGGAGGTAGGTGGGGTGAGCCCGGAGTGCAAGTCTTTGCTCGTCGTCCATCGAGCGCCGCGTGGCGGGCGGTGTCGCCGTGCCACAATGTGGCGCCATGCGTGGCCTTGCTCTCTCGGGCCTCGGGCTCTGTGCGATCGTCGCCAGCTGCGGGGAGACGTACGTGCAGCGCGAGGCGAGGTGCACGAGTTTCTCGAGCTCGGCGGAGTCCACGACACCGACCTCTACGAGCTTCGTAGCGTGAGCTACGTCGATCTCGTTGGGGATGGCAGCGAACAGGCGCTGATCGTCGTCGACGAACAGCACTACGCCGGCACGGCGCAACATTCGTGGAACGGCACGCTGCTCTACCTCTTCGAGTGGCGCGATGGGGGCGCGCGGCGCGTCGCAGACCTCTCGGGACCGCGCGCGAGCGAAGCGCGGGTGGAGACCACGCGGGTCGTGCTGACGTTCGAGCGCCAGGGAAAACGCTGCGAGCAGCGCTACGAGCTCCGGGCGTCGCGCCTCGAGCCCGCGGGTACCGAGAGCTGCCGCTGACGGTCGGGCGGAGGCCCAGACGCAGCGCTCCGAACCCGACCCGCAACAGGCCCGGCGAGGCGCCGTCACGACGTGGGATACTCACTCGTATGCGCATCGCAGGCTCGTTGGCTTTGGCGGGGTTTGCCTGCGCTGCGTCGCCACCGAACGGTGCCGCCGCGGCCGTGGAGGTCGCCAAGCCGTTTCCCGTCGAAAACCCGGGGCCGCTCATCGAGGAGGCCCGCCCGCCCCCGACCAACGAGCGCGCCCGCCTCGAGACCGCCTGCTTCGCAAGTCCGTGGCACTCGCGGAACGAAGGGCTCGGCCCGAAACCGCTCTCGGATCAGACCCGAGAACGGCTCGACTTGCTGGTGCGCGACTGCAAGGACGCCTACCCCGACCAGGGTCCGGGGCGCTTCGCAACGCCGTTTGCCATCCCTCCTCCAGAGTGCCACTACGGGATCGGTCGCATCTACTTCGAGTACGCGCACTATCCCGAATCCGCGCGCTGGTTCCTGCGCGTCGCCGACGAGCATGCCGACGCGGATGTCAGCGTGTACGGCGCGCAGCTCTACCTCGAAAGTCTGAATGTGCTCGCCACGCACGCCGAGCCCCCACGCCCGGAGTGCAAGCAGCTCCTCGGACGCGACGCGCAGCGCTTCGCATGCCGCTGGTGCGCGAAGCCGGACACGCGTGAGCTCTGCGAGAACCTCCGACGCATCGCGAAAGAGCTGGCGAGCGACGGCGACGGCTGCGAGAAGTGAGTGCTACCGGGTTCTCGGCGCAACGCCTCGCCGGGAGCGCCTGCGGCGCAAGAGCGCGAGCGCGGCCAAGCCGAGCCAATGTGCGTTCGACTGGCTTCGCTGGGCGGGCACGCGGCAGCCACAGCCACCGTCGTCGCCGGAATCGGTCTTCTTCTTGCCACCAGTGCCGCCCGTGCCGCTGCCGCCCGTCGACGAGGCTCCGGTTCCGCCCGAGCCGCCGCCGCTCCCACCGCTCCCCGCATCGCTTCCGGGCACACAGGCGTTCCCCTGACAGGTGTAGCCCGGAGCGCAATCCGAAGGCGTGGCGCACTGCTGCTGGCACGCGCCGCCGACGCATTTGTAGGGCGAGCAAGACTGCGTCTGCCCGTTGGGCAAAGCCACTGTCGTCGCATCTTTGCAGGTCGCACCCGCAACCGCACACTTGCCGGTCGTGGTGTTGCAGGTCGCGCCCTGGGCGCAGTCGGTGTCCCCCGCACAGCTCGCCTTGCAGTCGCCCGCGGTCGAGTCGCAGGCATACGGCAGGCAATTCTTGGTGGTAGGGAGCGCGCAAAGCCCGACGCCGTCGCAAGCGCCCGCTGGCTGCGCCACGTCGCCGTTGCAGCTCGCGTCTTTGCAGGCGGTGCCCGCGGCGGGGTAGCTGCAGGAATTCGGGCTCGTACCGTCGCAAGCGCCCTTGCACTTGTCGCCGGTCACGCCGAGACAATCGGTGCGCGGCTCGCGTGGCTTGCCGGTGACGACCTTGCACTGACCCAGGCTGCCGGTCTCTGCGCACGCCTGGCACTGGCCGCTGCACGGCGAGTCGCAGCACACCTGATCGACGCAGAACGCGCTCTTGCAGGAGCTCGGCTTGGTGGAGTCACAGCCCTTGCCGTTGTCGACCTTGGCCACACAGACGCCGTTCGAGCAGTAGTAGTCGGTCACGCAATCGGTGTCGGCCGTACAGGGGCTCGAGCAGGCGCTGCCCTTGCAGACGTAGGGTGCGCACGCGATGTTGGTTTGGTCGGTGCAGAGCCCGGCGCCGTTGCAGATCTTTCCCGTGACGCTTCCGTTCACGCAGGTCGTCGGCCCGCAGCTCTTCCCGCTGGCACCCAGCGCGCATTGCCCAGGCGTTCCCGAGCACGAATTCTGTTCGCCACAGGGGTCCGTGGAAAGCACGCACTGGTTGCCCGGATTCGTTCCCACCTTGGCGGCGCCGCAGGTTCCTGCGTTGGCCGGGTTTCCGTCTTGCTTGTTGCCGGCGGAGCAGGCCATGCATTTGCCCGTACACGCGGTGTCGCAACAGACGTTGTCGGCGCAGTGGGTCGAGGTGCACTGGTTGTCGCCGGAGCAGACCGAACCATTGGACTTCTTGGGCTGGCAGGCATTGCCGTCGCAGTAGTTGCCGCTGGCGCATTGAGTATCTGAGCTGCACGTCGTCGGACACGAAGCGGCGCCGCCACACTTGTACGCCCCGCACTGACCCGTGGCGCCGGATGCGAGGACCGTGCAGGTCCCGTTCTGGGAGGCACCCAGACTCGCCGCGCAGACGTCGCAGCCGCCGGCGCAAGCGCCGTCGCAGCAGTAGGAGTCGACGCAGTTGCCGCTCAAGCACTCGCTGCCAGCGGCACAACCTTGACCGTTCTTCTTCTTGCAGTTCCCGCTGCCGTCGCAGCTCGTGGTGCCCGTGCACGACGGCGGGTCGTCGGCGTTGGTGACGGCGGAGCAAGTTCCCGATGCGTTGGCGCAGGAACGGCAGGCCGTCGTGCAGTCCGTGGCGCAGCACGTGCTGTCGAAGCAGTACCCGCTCGCGCAAGTGCTCGCGCCGCTGCAGGTCTGGCCGTTCTTGTCTCGACACTGTCCCGCGGCGTTGCAGGTCTTCGTGCCCGTGCAGGCGTCGTCGTCCTGACTCGTGACCGCGGTGGTGCAGGTGCCCGCGGCATTGGCGCACGACAGGCAGGCCCCGCAAGACGGCGATCCGCAGCAGCGCCCGTCGACGCAGTTTCCGTTCGAGCATTCGCTGCCCGCCGAGCAGACCTGCCCTTGGGCCTTCTTGCAGGCGCCCGCCCCGTCACAGCTGCTCGTGCCCGTGCAGGTGTCCGGGTCGCTCGCGTTCAAAACCTTGGTGCAGGTTCCGGCGGTCGTCAGCGGGTTCGAGCCCGAAGCGTTGCAAGCCTCGCAGGTGCCACACGCGCTCGACACGCAGCACACGCCGTCGACGCAGAAGCCGGTGTCGCAGGTCGTGCCGACCGAGCAGCTGTCCCCGCGCACGTAGAGCGTGTACGTCTCACTCGGCGGATTCAACGATCCCAGGACCGATCCGGAGAAGAGCACGGCCTTCTTGAGTCCCGGGTCGAACACCAGCGGGCTCGACGCGCGAGCCCCAGGCTTCGTGGGCGCATCGACGGTACTCCAGTTGCTGCCGTTCCATTGCCAAGTTCCGTTGAGAGAAGAGCTCACGTCGCGTCCGGCGAAGAGGATGACCTTCTTTCGAATGGTGTCGTAGGTCATCGCGTGCATCTGGAGGAGCCCCGGGCTGTTGAGCGGGGCCGCGTCGGTCCAGGTATCAGTTGCGCTGTTGTAGAGGCGCGTATCCTGACGGAGCCCGCCGACGCTGGTCCCACCGTAGACCACCGTTCGTGCCGCGTTGGCGTCGTAGGCCATTCCGAAGAGCGTGCGCGCCGGGGGTGCGACGCAGGCACCGTTGCAGCGTTTGCTCCACTTGGCCGTGGCCCCGTTCCACTCCCAGAGATCGTTGCTCTCCCCCACTCCGGCAGCGTTGCCTGCGAACAGCAGCACGCGTTGGCGCACGCTGTCGTAGACCATCTGGTGGCCGTAGCGCATGCTCGGCTCTTCGGTGCCGCTGACGCAGGTGGTGCACTTCTCGGTCCACACGCCACCCGTGTAGATCCAGGTGTCCGAGAGCCCCTGAACCGCGCTCAGGTTGTAGCCACCGAAGAGGACCGTTTCGCCACGCGCCACGTCGTAGGCCATGGCGGCGTAGCGTCGCCCCGGTGGACCACTGGCGACCGCCGTCCAAGCGGTTCCGTTGAACGTCCAGCTGTCGTTCAGAAAGAAGAAGCCATCGTAGCCGCCGTTGATGAGCACGTTCGCGCCGTGCAGCGTCATGGCGTGACCATAGCGACCGGGGGGCGGGGCAGCGGAGGTCACCTGCGTCCAGACCGCCACGTCGTAGGCCGGGTCGAGGAGGATCGGGAACGCTAGACCACGCGTATCGACGTCGATGACGAAGCGGTCGCCGTCGAGGCGCAGCTTGGCGTCACGCCGCGTGCCCTGGGCGTCGAGCAGGAATGGCTTGTCCACGCGGATGGCAGGCTGCCCCGAGGCATCGAGGAACAAAAGCGCACCGTCCGGTTGGTCCGACACCTGGGGGATCGCGCTCGGCAGCTGGAAGCGGAACGCAAAGCTCCGCGGCGCGCGCTCGTCCTTCAGCACGAGGAGCTCTTCGTAGCGCTCCATGGTGGCCGCGGACACCAGGTCGGTGGATGGGTAGGCGTCGCTGAAGTGAGCGCGACCGGCAACGAGGGAAGGCTCACTCGGGCTGGCGCCTTGGCGCTCGATTTCTATGGCCGTCGTCGGGTTGGGCCCGAGTCCGACGTGCAGCGAGGCGTTCGCTCGGGGGGAGATCCGCGCCGCAATCCGCGCGGGGCCGCTGCCGACCCCACGCCAGCCCGGCGACGTGAAGTGCTCGCCACTCGGTTCGATGCCGCGTTCGGCGCGGTCCAAGAATCCGCTCAAGGTCGCGTCCACTCGGCTCAGAGCAAGAGCCGTCTTCAGCCCGTCGTTGGCGACCGCCGAACTCGACGTGCGCTCCGGCGTGCCGGTTTCGGACAGCGGAGCATCGGCGGTCCCACAGCTCGAGACCGAAACCGCAACGGAGAGCCCGAGAATTGCCCACCCCAGCGTTTGCATCGACAAGGTCATCCTCCCTCGGGCGAGCCGCGCCCCGGTTCGAGGGAGCGTACCAGTCGGGTCGAGCGCCCAGCAATCGCGCTCGACGGCGTTGACCGGAAGCCGGTGCTTCTTCGAGAATGCCGGGCGCTGGGGAGCTGGTTTCGCACCAGAGTGCCGGGCACGGGTGTGCCGGTTCCCCATCCCGGTTCCACGCGCTCGACTCAACTCCGGAGGCTCCCCATGGCATCGTTCCCCGAGACCCTCGTCCACGCATCAGGCCGCCCCATCCGCATCGACACCACGCGCGCCATGCTCGCGTTCGATCCGCCGGGGCGCCCTGCGGGTTTCGACAAGGCCATCGCCGCCGTGGGACTCATGCTCGAAGACGCGCTTCAGGACGAAGGCACGAAGACGCGTGTGAACCACACCGGCCGTCGCTGTTTCGTCAGATCGGTCACGGGCAAGCCCATCGACCCCGAGTCGACCGCGAAGCTCCTCGCCGTCCTCGGGAAGAAGGCGGGCAAAGCCCCGCGCCTCGTCTGGATCGGCCCGGTCTACGGCTTCGTGCACGATCCCTCGGACTCCGGTCGCATGGGTGTCGGGCTCGACGTGCTGCGCGTCGCGCCCGCTCGTCCGGGCGAAGCGAAGAGCGAAAAGGCGCTGTCCACTCTCCTCGCCCGGCTCGGAGCCAAGGTCGATGCCAAGCGCTCGAAGCACCTCTCGGCCGCCTTGATCTGCACGGCCGAGGATCTCGGCGAGCGCGATGCCATCGCGATCAGCGCAATGCTGGCGGACCGGGGCAAGGAGCTCGTGCGGGGCGTGCACCCGGACTACGTCCCGTTGGTGTCTCCTGCGGCCGCGATCCCGTCGTCCGCAACGTTCTGGGCCCAGCAGTGGAACATGGTGAAAATCGGCGCGCCCGCTGCGTGGAACACCAGTGTCGGAGACCCGAGCGTCTACGTCTGCGTGGTCGACTCGGGCATCGAGCGCGGTCACGAGGAGCTGAATCGCCCGACGAGCTGGGGCTACGAAGCGGCGACCCCCAGCGAGAACTCCGGGGTCATCGCCGGACCGTTGCCCGACGTGACCAAGCCATCCGGCACCACGGCGAATGACGCGCACGGGACGGCCATCGCCAGCATCGCGGTCGGCGTTTGGGACAGCGGAGGCGTCGCTGGCCTCGCCGGTGGAGCGTCGCTCTTCGCGCTCGCGGCGCCGACCTGGTCTGCCATCGAGCTCGAGCTCGCCATCCTGCGCTCCTTCGCCACGCCACCCGGCACGACGGCCCGACGCGTGCTCTTGATCGGCGGAACCAGCAACGTGGTGAAGACCGCGGGCGTGACCGCTGCCATCGACTCCGCCATCGCCGCCGGTGTGTTCGTCGTGTGCCCGAGCGGCAACGCAGACTCGGCCACCATCCCCTATCCCGGCGACGGCACGCACCCGGGCATCGTGGTCTGCGGTTCGACCGACACCGGTGACAATCGCTACCTCTCGAACTACGGCTCGGCCATCTCGGTCGTGGCCCCGGGCCAAAGCATTCCGGTGGCCGACTTGACCGGCGCAGCGGGATACGGCGCGTCGAGCTATCACGTCGGGCTCGACGGCAGCTCTTGCGGCGCTGCCCACGTGGCCGGGCTCGCAGCCCTGTTGGCCGGCCCGTCGGGGCTCGATTTCACGGCCTATTCGCCCGCAGCTCCGAACCTCGCGCGGAAGATCCGGAGCGTCATCGAACGCACCGCGGAGAAGGCGGGAGGTGCGGCGTATTCCAGCGACATCAACCCGCGCAACGATCAGATGGGCTACGGACGCATTCGCGCCGATTGGGCCATCGACTTCGCAGACGTCATGATCGCGGACGACCCAACCGACACGGGCGACGAGCCGTCGACGGGAGTGTTCTGGCGCGACTCCGCCGTGGTGATCCGGCGAGCCATGGAGCTCCAAACCGCCGTCGATGCCGGCTTCGACACCTGGCACGCGAATCCGCCCGACTCGACCGTGATCTATTCGAACGCGGACGGGACGCCTTGTTACGGATACGTGCGCGTGAAAAACCTCGGACCCGCCGTGGCGCGCAACGTGCGGGTGCGGGCCGTGGGCGCGGCGGCGTCCACGGGTTTCATGTATCCAACGGATTGGACGGCCGCCGAAGACGTGAATCACATGGTGATGACGCCCTTGCCGTGGCCGGGCGACAGCGTGGTCGGAGACGAGTACGTCATCGCCACCCTGACCGCGGGCCAGTCGAAGATCGTCCGCTTCGAGATCTCGAAAACCCAAGCCGACAAGGGCCTGGCGTGGCCCGGCTCCCACGTCTGCGGTCTCGCCAAAGTCACCGCGGACAACGACTACGCGTTCGCGATGTTCAACCCCGTCCCGGCCGTGAGCGGCCAGCAGGCGCGGCGAAACAATCTGTGCCAGCGCAATCTGCACGTGGTGACCGCCGCGAGCCCCTGGTTCTTCCCGTTCCTCGCGGGAAACCCCAGCGACGAGGACGAGGTGTTCGAGATCGTCGTCGAACCTCGACGGCTGCCGGCCGGCGCCGTGAC
>Ga0268298_10001191_pt1 | contig 31204 bp, 18 predicted proteins | sample WWTPWeurt_MetaG_FD_194462 | JGI IMG/M metagenome (GOLD analysis project Ga0268298, IMG submission 194462) | Activated sludge microbial communities from WWTP in Nijmegen, Gelderland, Netherland - WWTP Weurt | ecosystem: Engineered > WWTP > Aerobic digester > Activated sludge | place... | reverse complement strand
TAATTAATTTAAAATAAGGAGTACATTTTATTTGACAGGCCAATATATATTGGTTATCAACTTTGTAACATCTTTTTCTTTCATAGGATCGCTAACATATTCTTCATAAGGATCGCCTGCAAAAGTGAGATGGTTTTCGCGACAATATTTTTCAATTTCATCATATGCAATTTGCGTGCCTTCATAAGGTCCAACATAATTTGCCTTCACTGTTTTTTGAGCTAACCAACTACCGCAGGAAATTCCATCTTTTGACTTTTCAGTACATGCTTTTTCAATGGGAAATAAAGCGATCACATGAATCATGGTATCACCAGGTTTGAAACCCGGATAAGTTGCTAATGGTGGGCTGGAAGGGCTAAGTTTATTTTCCTGGAGAAATTTTCCAAGTTTCGTGTACAATGCTTCCATAACATGATTGAGTTCATTTATTGAACAGCTTGTTTCAGTTTGTATAAAATGAGTTTCAGGAATTTTCGTTTCTATGATGGAGTTGACAGTTCCGGAATGTCCATGGTCTTTAGATTGAGCTGCCAATAGTTTAATATTCGCCAATCCTTGGTCGTAATCTTTTCCTACCAACTTGTCCATGAGAAGACTGAAAATATTATGTACAGGTTTCATATAAAATGGGACTCCTGTTGCATCACCATCAAATTGCCAAGTAAGAAAAGTAGAATCGTTATCCGGTTTCATTAAGAATGTACCATAGGCTTCTCCCATGCCATCAAATTCCAATTTTGTTTTTACCATTTCAGGATTGGATTCTAGGATAGTTGTTTTACCGTTTCCTAATACTTTACTCTCCCAGGTATAAAACGCAGATTGTCCAACTGGGTTGTCGCTATAGTTGATCTTCATATTCGAATCCATTCGGTGCCAGGGTGACCATTTCTCCCAATTCCTTAAATCATTGATGTAATGGTGAACTTGTCCTACTCCGGCTGGTATGTTTGCAGATCTTTCTAAATGGGCCTTTCCTGGTAAGAAAAATCCGATGATGTAAATAATTAATATCAGAAGTGCAATTCCCTTTAAAATTGAAAATAACTTACTCATTTTTTGAATTTGCTTAAAGGTAGTTATTTTTTTACAATTGATTGTTTGAGTCAATTGTTTTATGACTAGGGTAGAAATACAGGAATTGTTTGAATTGGTTAAGTAGTTCTTATTGATACTACTTCTTTAAACTGAACCGAATAAGGATATAGCTAAATTCAAATTGGAAGGCGATCGTTCATGATGTTAAATTTAAAAGCCCATCCAGGTGGACAGGCTTTTAATTATTTTCTGATTATTCTTTCGAATTTAAATTTAATTCAGTTTACTCTGAATGTTTCATCTCATCATCAGCTTTTTTTCTTTTCTGGCCGTCATGTTTTTCTTCATGAATGTTTTTACCGGCTTTGCGTTGTTTATGCTTGATTTTCGCTTTTTCTTTCGGAGTGACATCGCCATCTTTTTTAGCTTTCATTTTCTCTTTGTGAATGTCCCTTTGATCTTTTCGTAATTCTTTGCTTTCAGCTTTTGTGATTTCTCCGGATCTTTCTCCCTGACGGATACGCGCTTTTTCTTCGCGTTGTTTTTGATTGATTTCAGGAGTTGCAGTGTTTTGGGCCTGGATAGCTGTGTATCCCAGGATTAATGCAAAAAATAGAACTAACTTTTTCATAAATAAGATTTTAAACTTTAGACGAGAAAAACGCACCAAGGTTAATGCATGGTATATAATCATCAGTTACAAATCCTATCTATTTTTATAATGAGCAGATATTCAATATTTTATAAGTAATTAAAAAAGTGTTAAAACAAAATAATTACATCTGATACATCCTTGACAACAAAATATCAACTGATGTTTTGATAACAAAAATAGTTGCATTAAATAAAACCAACCAAAAGTGTGGAATCAGTTCTGGGTTTTTACGTCTTCTTTTTGTCTGGTTTCCTTAGCTAAAATGAGTTTAGCAAGATCATCATGACCGTTTTCTACCGCATAATCAAACGGTGTCTTAGAAGTGGCAGATTTTGTAAGCAGGCTGGCTCCTGCCGCGAGAAGTAAATTCATGCACTCTATGCATCCGGACTCAGCTGCTGCCATCGCAGGTGTAAATCTCTCGGCTCGCTGATTCACTCTGGCCCCTTTTTCAATCAGTTTTTTAACAAAATCTACATTTCCTTTCTTACATGCATAGATGAGAGGGGTAGTAGTATGATTGTCTATGACGATTGGTTTGTTTACCGACTGCGAAGCTACTAGCTTACTGAAAGCGCTTGCATAGTTGCCGTCAATAGTTTCTTTCCACTCATTTTGGCTAAACCCGACCTGAGCTGATAGTAAGCAAATGAAAATTCCCAAAAATATTTGTTTCATATACGTTAGGTTTTTTAACATGATGCCACAATTGTGCCATTCGCTGCCTAAAAGTAGTATAAAAACGTGAATTCAGCTGATACGACCCCAAAATTTTGCACTCCCAGTCAGCAACAAATGCCCTTTCAGTTGGCGATTGTGTGGGTTTTCAAGTGATGGATCTTTTTTGAGTATTTGCTCCGCCCAGGACCTGGCTGCTTGAAGAATACGATTGTCTTCATAAATATTTGCCACTTTCAATTCAAGGAGTCCTGATTGTCTGGTGCCATCAATATCTCCCGGACCCCTGATTTCCAAATCGGCTTGTGCTATTTTGAAACCGTCATTTGTATCGCACATGATTTTGATCCTTGCAGCGGAAACCTTGCCGATGCGGTCTGCTGTCATCAACATACAATAAGATTGGTCGCTGCCTCTACCCACACGACCTCGGAGTTGATGCAGTTGTGATAGGCCAAAACGTTCAGCATTTTCTATGACCATTACACTGGCATTGGGGACGTTTACTCCAACCTCTATGACAGTCGTTGCCACCATAATATGAGACAGCCCCCGTACAAAATAATCCATTTGGTCGGCTTTGTCTTGAGCCTTCATTCTTCCATGGACCACGCTTATCCTGAATGTGGGTTCAGGAAAGTATTCCAGCAGTTTTTGATAGCCAAGGTTGAGATTTTCTATGTCAAGTTTTTCACTTTCTTCTATCAATGGATAAACTATGTAGATTTGCCTTCCAAGAGCTATCTCTTTTCGCATAAATTCATACAATTGCATTCGGTGGAAATCCCGAACATGAATTGTTTTAATTTCCTTTCTTCCCGGAGGCAATTCGTCGATAATTGAAATGTCCAGATCTCCATACAAGCTCATAGCCAGTGTTCTTGGGATCGGTGTTGCAGTCATGACCAGAATATGAGGAGCAGTGCTTTCGTTTTTTTCCCAGAGTTTTGCCCTTTGACCTACACCAAACCTATGTTGTTCGTCGATGACCACGATCCCAAGCTTTTTGAATCGAACTTTATCTTCTAATAGCGCATGTGTACCTACCAAAATTTTAAGCATTCCGGACTCGAGATCATGATAGATGAGCTTTCGGTCTCGGGTTTTGGTTTGTGAGGTGAGTAATTCACAATTCAATTTAGTGGGAGCGAGAAGCTCTGAGATTCCTTTGTAATGTTGCATAGCCAGCACTTCGGTAGGAGCCATTATGCAGGCCTGAAGATCATGGTCTATCGTCATGAGCATAGTCAATAGAGCAACTATCGTCTTACCGCTCCCGACATCTCCTTGAAGCAATCTGTTCATCTGATGCCCTGACTTCAGATCGGTTTTAATCTCCTGAAGTACCCTTTCCTGGGCTTTAGTGAGTTTGAATGGCAGAAAATTTGAAATAAATTCTGTATAAGAAAGTCCTGGTTTTGGTATGAGAATACCATTTTGTTGAGTTTGTCTGAGGTATTTATTTTTGAGTAATCTGAGTTGAACATAAAACAACTCTTCAAACTTCATCCGATCACGAGCTTGATTGATTTCCAGTTCGGTTCTTGGTTGATGTATTTGTAAAATTGCCTGGTATTTGGAGATCACCTTGAGTTTTGAGATCATATACTGCGGCAAAGTTTCAGGAATATCTCTTTCACTCACTTGCGACAAACACTGGCTTATCAGCTTGTGTAAGCCTTTGGAGTGAAGATAATTTCCGGCAAGAACTTCTCCACTAGAGTAAATACCTTCCCATCTTGCTTTTGAGCTTTGCTGTTGGGGGTTATATGGTTCGACCTCAGGGTGTATGATAGATGGGTTATTTCCCTGATGATTTACCTTGCCATAAATCACAAAGTACTGATGCGCTTGAAGTAATTCCTGCTGCCAGTCGCTAAATTTGAACCAAATGAGCTCCATCTGACCTGTTGCGTCTGTTGCTTTTGCAGTCAACCATCTGGTTTTACCGTTTGTCCGAATTTTGAGATTGGAGACGCTTACAAGTAATTGAGCATATTCATCTTCAACCAATGATTTGATATTATGGAAAACAGACTTATCTACATAGCGGAATGGAAAATGACTGAGTAAATCGCCAAAAGTGAAAATATTGAGGTGCTTGTTGAGCAATTTAGCTCTAGCCGGTCCTACGCCCTTGAGAAATTCTATGGATGTATCCAGTTTGCTTGTCACTTGATCAAAAACACATTTGCGCAGTGAAAGTAATACAATGTTTTAAATTGCTAAAATGAGCTAATTTTGTCTGTTAAACAAGAGTATCAACAAATGGATTCGATTCGCCAACAGAAAGTAGCAGAAATGCTGAAAAGAAATTTTAGTATGGTGCTTGCAGAAGAAGGCAAGTATATCTATGGATATTCTGTCATGGTTTCTGTGACACATGTACTGATTACACCTGATTTGCAACTCGCCAAGATTTATCTTAGTGTATTCAATACAGAAAATAAGCAAGAGCCTTTGCTGGAAATGGAGGAAAACATGCCGAGATTAAAACAATCTCTTTATGCGCGGATCAAAAAGCAAATGCGTGTCATGCCTGAAATCAAGTTTTTTTTGGACGATACGATTGATGAAATGTATAAGGTTGATGCATTACTAAAAAAAATGCATGACGAAAATCAGTTTGGAGAAGAATCATAATATTTTTCTCATTTACCAAATTTCTTAAAAAATAGCTCATGAAAATAATTATTACCGGTGCTACAGGAATGGTAGGTGAAGGGGTTTTGTACACTTCTATTTATGACTCCAGAGTTTCTGAGATTGTTTTGATCAGTCGAAAGAAAAGTGGATATGATCATCCAAAAGTGCGAGAAATAATTGTTGATGATTTTTTTAATCTGGGAACTCAAATCACCGAACTTCATAATTATGACGCTTGTTATTTTTGTTTGGGTGTGTCGTCAGTAGGTATGGAAAAGTCTCAATACGAAAAGTTGACTTATGATCTTACACTCAACTTTGCAAAGTGCTTAGAACCGAATAATCCAAATTTAGTATTTATTTATGTTTCCGGTCAAGGTACTGATAGTACAGAAAAATCCGGAACACACTGGGCAAGAGTGAAAGGAAAGACGGAGAATGAATTGATGAAGTTGAATTTTCGAAATGTGTATGGTTTTAGACCTGGATTTATCAGACCAATTTATGGATTAAAATATACTCACAATTATTATAAATATATCGGCTGGTTGTATCCATTGGGTCGAATGATATATCCTGAGGGTTTTTCAAGTTTGAAGGAGATCGCCATAGCTATGCTTGAACTGAGCACACATCCGATCTCCCAAAAAATTATAGGAGGAAAAATGATTGCGCAATTGGCGAATAGTAAAAATAACTGAGAGCTACTTAGATTTTTGGGTTCAACTCAATTTACTTTAATAATGGATTCTAATAATTCGCTGAGCTGGTTCTCGTGAAGCTTTTTATATCCTACGGCTGTAGCAGCACCTGGAGGTCTGGCGATGACGCGAAGGTCTCCAAAATTCCATTGTGCTTTAATGAACGAAGCGGCACCCATATTGATAGGTTCTTCCTGGACCCAGGTCGATTTTGCTTTGGGATATTTCTTTACAACATCTGATACATTTTTTTCGGGAAATGGATAAAGTTGTTCAATTCGGATGAGTAGTATATCCTGACGATTTTTCTTTTTCAAAAAATCTAAAATGTCATAATAGACTTGGCCTGAACAAAAGACGAGAGTACGAATCGAGGATGATTCCAGCACTGCATCAACGATGATATCCTGAAAGCTCGTGCTCCCACAAAACTCTTCTATTTTCGATCTGCAGGAAGGATGCCTCAATAGACTCTTGGGAGACATTAAGATCAAAGGTTTTCTGAAATTCCAACTCAATTGTCTTCTCAGCAAGTGAAAATAATTTGCTGGTGTAGTCACGTTTGCTACAGTAATGTTGAATTCAGCACAGGCTTGAAGGTAGCGTTCGAGTCGTCCTGACGAATGTTCAGGTCCTTGTCCATCATAACCATGAGGCAGGAGAATGACGATGCCTGACATTCGGTTCCATTTACTTTCTGCGGATGCAATAAATTGGTCGAATACAACTTGAGCTCCATTGGCAAAATCTCCAAACTGAGCTTCCCACAATACTAAATGTAGAGGGCTAGCCAATGAATAGCCATAATCAAATCCCAATACTGCATACTCTGACAAGAAGGAATTGTAGATAAAAAAAGTACCCTGACCTTCTTTGAGTTGGGAGAGTCTATTGTATTCAGTTTGGTTTTTTTCGTCAATGAGTACTGCATGACGATGTGAAAAAGTACCTCTTTTTACGTCCTGACCGCTCATGCGGATATTTTTGCCCTCCCACAATAAACTGCCGAAAGTGAGTGTTTCTGCAAGGGACCAATCAATAGTATTTTGGGCGATCATATCAGCCCAGGAATGAAGGAGTCTTTCGACTTTTGAGAGAGGTTTAAAGCCATCAGGGAGTTGTAAAGATTTATTCAATATTTCTGTAGCTAGCTGAAAATCTACAGCCGTATTATACCTAATGGTAGGATCGTACGTTTTGACTCCTTTTTGCAAAGTTTTCCATTCAAGCTCTGCCTGTTGAGGTAAATAGGGTAGAGCTTTTTGTCTGACCATATCCAATCGGTCTTGGAGCAAGGACCAGAAATTTTTTTCCATTTCTGAAGCTAGTTCTGCTTCTACGTCACCTCTTTGGGCGAGTGTATTAATGTACAGGGTTCTGACATCTGGATGTTTGGCGATAAGTTCATACATTGCCGGCTGGGTGAACTTTGGATCATCGCCCTCATTGTGTCCATGTTTCCTATAGCAAACCATATCTACATACACATCTGTATTGAAATGTTGTCTGTATTCAAAGGCGAGACGCGACACAAATATAACCGCCTCCGGATCATCACCATTGACATGGAAGACCGGGGCCTGTATGACCTGAGCAGCAGCAGTACAGTAGGTAGATGATCTTGCGTCATCAAAGTCAGTAGTAAACCCGATTTGGTTGTTGATGACAAAGTGAATAGTACCGCCGGTATAGTAACCTCTCAACTGAGACATCTGGGACAATTCATAAGCAAGCCCTTGTCCTGCAACGGCTGCATCCCCGTGGATTAAAATCGGGAGAATCCTGTCATAATTGGATTGGTACATGAGATCGGCTTTTGCTCTGGCCATGCCTTCTACAACAGGATTGACAGCTTCCAGATGGGAAGGATTAGGGGCTAATTTCAGCTGCAATTTTCTGCCGTTCGAAGCAATCACTTGAGAGGAATATCCCATGTGGTACTTCACGTCACCAGAACCAAAACTCAATTCAGGGATAGCAGAACCTTCGAACTCAGAAAATATCTGTTCGTAAGTTTTCCCAATGATGTTAGCCAGAACATTTAAACGGCCGCGATGCGCCATGCCTATGATGACTTCTTCAACGTGATCCGCAGCGGCAGCTTCAATCATGGCGTCGAGGGCAGGAATGCTGGTCTCTCCACCTTCCAATGAAAATCTTTTTTGACCTACATATTTTGTGTGAAGAAATTTTTCAAATACGAGGGCATCATTGAGTTTTTCAAGGATGCGTTTTTTTTCGATTAAGCTGAATCCATAGTGGCTTAAATCGGTATGCCGCTCTATCTTGTCTCTGAGCCACATTCGTTTTTCATGATCTTCTATATGTGAATATTCAAATCCAACATGATTGCAATAAATGCTTTGAAGTTTGTCAACTATAGCAGCCAGCCTGGCAGGACCAATACCAATGGCTGTCCCAGCCTGGAAAGTTGTCTCCATGTCTGAAGGAGATAATCCAAAGTCCTCCAGAAAGAGGTGAGGACTTCTATCTTTTCTTTGGCGGATCGGGTTGGTATCAGCCAGTAAATGCGCTCTGTGTCTGTATCCATCGACCATAGACATGACAGCGATTTCTTTTTGGACATCGACACTATATCCTGATCCTGAAGAAGGGATTGAGATCCTTGTGGTTTGTTGATCAATTGCTTTAAAATAACCAACCCAGGAAGGATCCAAACTACCTGGATGCTCCAGATATTGTTGATATAATGATTCAATATATGTTGCATCCGCGAGCGGAATTTCCAATTCTTTATACATAGCAGAATAATGTCAGAATGCAACAACTTAATCACAGATATAGTTGCTTTAATAGAATGAACTGGAATATTTGGTAATTAAATAGAGTTTATTTTTTATCTATTAAACTTATTCCTCTGCATTCCTGATTTTGATTCCAGAGTGAGATACGATACATTCCTGAAGGAATTTGTTTATCCAATGAAACTTTGATTTGCCGATCTAGATTTTCAAAATTTAATTTTCCAATTTCTTGGCCATTGAAGTTGTGAGCTTTGACGTATGTTATTTCATTTGGATTGTTGATGCGAAGAAAAAATGCGTCTTCTACAGGGTTTGGATATGCTTGTACATATTCGATTTGGTTTGGTGATTCTACTGATACGTTAAGTTTGTAACCATAGGCAACCGTATATTCACCTGGTAGTATATTACTCAAGAGGAAGAATCCTTTTTTGTCTGAAAGATTTAAAGCTTTTTTCGTATAAAAAGAATATTCTTTCCATGGTTCAGAAAAGTCTTTTCTATAAGCCAGAATAACGCTGTCTTCAGTGTGTTCCAATACGGTCTCGTCAAAGCCTATACTGTCTTTTCCGTTGTATTCAATGTTTCCTGAAATATTTGCGAATGATGATCCTGTCATTGCAACCTGCCAAAAATGTCGATCTGAAATGCCGAGAATATTTTTTTCGCGAGAACCCTCATTTGGAGCTACTAAATGATGCGATATATTTATATAAAATGAATCTTTGATAGAACTTACATTTAAAGAAGTGATATCTCCATAGGACAAATCAGGTGCTCCGTTTTTGGTGATCGTTGTATTGCTTTGTATAGTAGCCCAATTGTAAGTTTGTTTTTCATTTATTATTGCTGTTGAAGGAACAAAGTCATTAAATTCTAATTGATAACTTTGATTTGGACCATTCAATAAAAGAACAGTGTCTTTATATCCAAATAGTGGATTATAAAATCTCACCGGCACTTCAACGTTTGAATATAGATGAGTCGCGTGATAAGATTTTTGATATAAAGAAAAATTTATTTTGCTGTGACCTGATCCGATGCTGTTGACCTGGAGTGAATCCATGAAGACGGTACAATATCCCTTATTGAAAATGTAATCATCAAAGTATGAACTCATATTTTTTCCGCTGTATTTATTCATAAAGTCTAAGTACTCGTATGCATCCATGGATTTGCCTGATAAGCTATCGAAAATAATATGATTTATTCTCCTGTATAAACTATCACCCAATACTGCACGCATATTGTGGATCATCGCTGCTCCTTTTTTGTAAGTATGCGTACCATAGGTATGCTCGTAGGGCATTGGCGATAATGCAAGATAATCACCATCTGAATTGTGCGCTTGCTTGAGGATTTCGGCCATGTTGCCTTTGACTGTTTTTAAGAAAGCTTGTTTGCCATAGAGGTATTCAATAAACAGGTGAGCACTGTATTCTGCATTTCCTTCTTTAATCCACATATCCTTGGCATCGCTCAGTGTAGTGAGATCGCCCCACCAATGGTGTCCAAATTCATGTCCATACAATTTTTCGTTGGAAATTTGTGTTCCAGACAGAATTACGGATATTGGATATGCCACATTTGTAGGATGTTCCATTGCACCGACTGTAGTGGCAACATAACCTACCCGTTCGAATCTGTATTTTCCAAACCAATATTCAAAAGCATCTATAGCTTTAGGCAGGTTGATAAAATTGCTTTTCATTTTTGAAATATCTGTAGGTTTAGCAATGAGTTCTATTGGAATGTCATTGTCTATACCAACGTGCATCGAATTATCTACTGTATAATTCGAAACCGCAATGCTTGACAAATACGTAGGTATTTGGTCATGCATAAAATAATGTCTCGTAATGACTCCTGCTTTTGTCGTATCCTCAGAAATAAAAGTACCCACACAGTAAGCTTTTTTGTCAGAAGTAGAAGTGATGATGTACTCGAAAGTGGATCTTTCAACAAAATTATCAAAACATGGGAACCACACTTTACCAAAATTTGGAGGAGTTGTAGACAATCCAATACCTAAATTATAAATGTAATTTTCTTCAAAATAGAATCCGCCCCATACCGGATCTCTATGTGGCTTGCCCTGGTAATAAACGCGCACTTCACCAATTGTACCTTGTGGAAGCTTTGACCCAAAATATACTTGAAGAAGGTTGTTTTGATGTGTGTATGTGAGCGTTTTTCCTTGAAAGATGACGGAATCTACTTGTAAGGTTTGCAAATCAAAGATGATCCACTCCAGATCTCCTAAAAGGCTTACAAATCTAATTTCGGTATTTCCCTGGATTGTCTTACCGGCATAGTCAGTGACGTCCAGACTGATTTTGTAATGCAAGATATTAAATGAATCCGACCTCCTATTGGAGTTTTCCATCAGGATAAGCTCCTCTATGGTAGGAGCTCTGTGAAATGCTGAAGCATGTGCATGATGACAACCGATAGGCTCGAGAGGTTGAGCTGGTAAAAGAACACCGTTCAAAAACATGAGAATCAGGAATTGTAAAGCTTTCATCATCATTTCAGTATGGATTCAAGTTAGAAAATTAATCAACTAAGTATCATCATTTGAAATATACACTGTCGATTGGATAAAGGTAATGCTTTTCGTTGGAAACAGCAGATGCTTTGCAGCCAAAAAAAGTGCATTCTCCTAAAACGGCATTGAGCCTAATAAAGGTCCTGTCTGATCTTCAAGAAATTCGTAATGATGGATTAGGATGAATTGCAGATTCAGCTTTCTCAGAGAAGAATAAATCTAATATCAGTCAACTAACGAATGTGAGATTCAATAAACCAATAGCTAGAATTAAGTGAAATGAAGTAATGAATAATTCAAATCAATTTTTTACAGGCTCACTTCCAGACTTACCGGAGTGAGTGTTGTTTGGTCATGTAGCCCGGCAAATGAGAAATTTTTCTGACTAAAAAACTCAAGGACGCGAGGTAAAACGTATTGAAGTTTTTCTTTAGACTTTAAACTGTCATGAAAAACGATGATACTTCCTTTCGTTGCATTTTGGATGACATTTTGATAGCAATCTTCTTTGCTGAGATAAGGGTCAAAATCACCACTCAGTACATCCCACATTACAACTTGATAATGGGATTTAATGAATTTCATTTGAGAAGGTTTAATTCTTCCATAAGGAGGTCGAAAAAGCTTGCTCCCTGTAATGAGCGCTCCTTTGCGCACATTTTTAAGATAGCTTGCATTGTCAGTAGCCCAGCCCGAAAGATGGTTGTACGTATGATTGCCAATCGTGTGGCCTGCAGCTTGTAGCTTATGAAATATATCCGGATATTTACTTACGTTTTCACCAACGCAAAAAAAACTGGCTTTTGCATCAAATTTGTCCAAAACATCAATCACCCAAGGCGTCACATCAGGTATTGGGCCATCATCAAAGGTAAGATACATGGTGTTGCTCTGAGGATCCAGATTCCACACAAAGTCAGAGAATAGTTGTCTGAGAATGCCGGGAGTTCGTGACAAGTACATGAGTACGGGAGATATTGTTTATTTTTACGCTGCTTTATGACAAAGATAGAAAGCTCTTACATTGCTGTACAGTGCTTTTGTGCAGATTAACAATTGGTTTTCACAAGATGTCAGAATCATTAACTCAATTACATGGCCAATAACAAAGTACGGCTGCGCTTTGCCCCGAGTCCTACAGGAGCCTTGCATATCGGCGGGATAAGGACAGCTCTGTACAATTATTTATTTGCGAGACAAAATCGCGGTAGCTTTATTCTGAGGATAGAGGATACAGATCAAACCCGTTATGTGGAAGGGGCTGAGCAGTACATTATCGAATCATTGAAATGGGTTGGCCTTATTCCTGATGAAGGTCCCGGTTTTGGCGGAGAGTTTGGTCCATATCGTCAATCCGAAAGGAAGGACATTTATCTTGAACATGCCAAAAGATTGGTCGATTCCGGCAAAGCCTACTATGCATTTGATTCTCAGGAAGAAATCGAAGCTATGAAAACCAAATATGCTCAAAGCGAAAATGATGTAGTCAAGTATGATTATTTGACCAGGGCGCATATGCGGAACAGTATAAATTTATCTTCTGAAGAAGTTGAGACCCTTTTGAAATCAGGACATGAGTACACCATTCGCCTTAAAGTGCCGGCAGATGAAATCGTAGAGATCAATGATACCATTAGAGGTCTGGTGCGGTTTTCGACTTCTGAGTTGGATGACAAAGTATTGATCAAATCTGATGGTTTGCCAACCTATCATCTGGCGAATGTAGTAGATGATCGCTTGATGGAGATCACCCACGTGATCAGAGGTGAAGAATGGCTATCCAGTACAGCTCACCATGTTTTACTCTACCATGCGTTTGGATGGGAAGCTGAAATGCCAATTTTTGCACATCTACCCTTGATTTTGAAACCCACAGGTAACGGAAAATTGTCCAAGAGGGATGGTGCCACATTTGGATTTCCAGTGTTCCCTATATCTTGGGCCAGAGAGGGGGAAGATTTTATCTATGGGTTTAGAGAGGCGGGATTTTTGCCTGACGCATTACTCAATTTTTTAGTCTTGCTGGGATGGAATCCTGGTACCGAACAGGAAATTTTTTCAAGAGATCAGATGATCAGTTCATTTTCGATTGATCATATAGTCAAGTCAGGAGCAAGATTCGATTTTGAAAAAGCAAGATGGTTCAACCATCAGTATATTCAAAGTTTGTCTCCGGACCAGCTCAAACTGCAAGTCCAGACTGATGCTAAAAATTCGGGCATCCTAGCTTCATCTGAAGAACTCGAATCCATCTGTAGTATGTATCAGTCACGTTCGTATACTTTGTCTGAACTATGGAATGGTGGGAAATGGATCTGTATGCCACCGCATCAATTTGATGAAGATTTTATGACTAAAAAATGGAAGACTGGCTGGTTAGAAGCGTATCAAAGTCTCGCTGAAAGACTGAGCAATGCAAATTTTGAAGAGAAGGATTCTCTGGCACAGACACTTCATGATTTTCAGCAAACTTATGGATTTAAAATGGGTGAGATGTTGCCAACTCTAAGAGTCATATTATCGGGCAAGCCAATGGGACCTGATATTTATGAGATGCTCGTGGCTACAGGCAAAGAAGAAAGCATCAAAAGACTGGATTATTTTGTAACTCATAACAATAATTAAAATCTCATTTCGCATGAAAATAAAATTTTGTGGAGCTGCTCAGACCGTTACGGGTTCTTGTCATCTGGTGACCCTTACAGATGGACTTACCATATTATTGGATTGTGGTATGTTTCAGGGTGGTGCCGGTGATCTTGAAGAGCTCAATGGCAGCTGGGGATTTAATCCCTCAGATGTCGACGTCATGGTGTTGAGTCATGCTCACATTGATCATTGCGGAAGGATTCCCAAATTAGTTAAAGATGGCTTCCAGGGCAAAATATTCTGTACGCATGCTACCAGAGATCTTGCAGGCATAATGATGATGGATACAGCACATATTTTGGAGAAAGACGCTGAGTACTTTAATGAAAAAGTGCGAAAGAAAATTGCAAATCGAAATAAACAGGATAATCACGATAGTCCGCAACTGAAAACAAGAAAAGCTTTGTACAATGCAAAGGATGTTGCAGTAAGTTTGGAGCAATTTGTTTCTTGTTCATACGACAAATGGATGACAATAGCAGAAGGTGTGCGCATCCAATTCAGAGATGCGGGACATATTCTGGGATCGGCAAACGTGTTTTTAGATGTGAAACGCAAAGGTGATGAATATAGACTTGGATTCTCAGGGGATATTGGACGACCCAATCGGCCAATTCTCAGGGATCCTAAGCAAATGTTGCCAACAGATATTTTAATATCCGAATCTACTTATGGAGACAGGTTGCATTTAGAGAAACCTGCTGAAGTGGATCGGTTTTTGGAAATCGTCAAAAGTACCTGCACAAACCAAAGAGGAAAGCTTATCATTCCGGCATTCAGTGTAGGTAGAACGCAAGAGTTAGTTTTCTTACTTGACCAGCTGGTAAATCAAAAAAAATTACCAAACATTCCTGTCTTTGTGGACAGTCCACTTTCTGTAAATGCGACTGAAATTTTCAAACTCCACCCTGAGTGTTTTGATTATGAATTGCATCAATATATGTTGAAAGATCCAGATCCATTTGGATTCAAACGTCTCAACTATATAACAGATGTCAATCAATCTAAAAAGTTGAATACCAGTAAAGAACCTTGTATTATTATTTCATCAGCTGGAATGATCAATGCCGGACGAATCAAGCACCATGTTTATAATGCGATAGAAAATCCCAGAAACACCATTCTTATAGTAGGGTATAATTCGCCTGAAACTCCTGGCGGTATTTTGCGTTCCGGTGCTACTACGTTAAAATTGTTTGGAGATGTTTTGATGGTAAATGCAAAGATCGAAATCATGGACTCTTTCTCCGCACATGGCGACCAAAAAGAAATGATGGATTTTTTGTCAAACCAAACTGAAAGTGTTTCAGAATTATTTTTAGTGCATGGGGAGTTGCCAACTCAGGAAGTTTTTAGAACAGAACTTTTGAAATCCGGATTTAAGAAAGTGAGCATCCCATCCATGAAGCAAAGTGTTGAAATTCATTAATGCATAACAGAAAATTGCATTTCTACAAAATAAAATAAATTCAAAATGAATACTGTAAAAAGAAATCCAATCCTTTCAGTATTTATCACGGTGTTTATAGATATGCTCGGAGTGGGTATCATTATTCCGATTTTTGCTCCATTGATCGTCCGTAATGAATATGGACTGATCTCACCGGAAATATCTGAAGCGACACGTAATTTGATTTATGGTATACTTGCTTCTACATTTGCAATTTTTCAGTTTTTTGGTGCGCCTATATTAGGATCATTAGCCGATAAATATGGACGCAAAAGAATATTGAGGATTTCATTGATAGGGACATTTATAGGGTATGTACTATTTGCACTTGCCATTCATTACAGATTGTTGTGGTTGGTTTTTATAGCACGTGCACTACCTGGTTTTATGGGTGGCAATATTTCAATTGTGTTGGCATCGTTGGCCGATATCAGTGATCCTAAAGACAGGGCCAAAAATTTTGGCTTGGTGGGTATGGCATTTGGTTTGGGATTTATTTTGGGTCCATTTATTGGCGGTTTGCTGGGTAAGTATGATCTGGCATTACCGCTATGGTGTACAGCAGCTTTGACACTTGTCAATATAGTTTTAGTGAATATTCAATTTCCTGAAACCTTTAAACCATCGGGATTGGGTAAAGTATCACTGCTTTCCGGAATTCGAAATGTTAAGAAGGCATTTGCCATGAAAGAATTGAAGATTGTTTTTTTAACGCTATTCTTGCAGGCGTTTGGATTTAGTTTTTTTATGCAATTTTTTCAAGTTTATTTGATCAAAAAATTTGATTTCACTCAATTGGAGATCGGTCATATATTTGGCTACATCGGATTATGGATAGCGATTACTCAGGGACTGATTACCAGAATTGTCACAAAGTATTTTGCACCTCAGACAATCTTGCGATATACCATACTTGGCTTAAGTTTTTCTCTGTGGTTGATATTGTTTCCATCACAGGCTTGGATATTGTTGATCACTCAGCCTTTAGTTGCTATTTTTCAAGGATTGACCCAACCCAACCTGACCAGTATAGTTTCTGTTTTAAGTCCCGGTGAAAATCAAGGCGAAATTTTGGGGATACAACAGTCAGTACAATCACTTGCATTTTCAATTCCTCCTATTGTTGCAGGAGTCGTAGTATCAATTGATATTCGCTTGCCGATTTTTTTAGCCGGATTGAGCATTTTTTTTGCATGGATCGTGTTTATCTTTGGATTTAAGTCCCATAAGTTGATACATCATTTTGCAAAAAATTAGTTTTCTCTTTTTTATTTTTCTATTAATCCAAAACATTGGTTTGAGATTTGTTGTGAAAGACAAATTTTGCAATCATTCTGAAATAAAAAACCTTAACACAATATTAGGATGAGAAGTTAGTTTTGAAGACTTGGTTAAAGTAGATATTTTGGGATAATATTTCGAGATATAGCAAGGAATTATGAGCGCATTTATTGTTTAATCATGGACCAGATTGTATTCTACTGAGTTGTGAAAGCAAAGCTTCTAATTTGCAGATAGCTAGGTTTGAGAAGGAAATACAGTTACAATAAATCTGATGTTAGTTCCCGTTCTCGCTATCAGGAGTTTGGTAGTTTGAACCGAACGAAGATAATATAGAATAGCAATTTGGTAATTGTTTCCCATAGCCGATGGTAGAGTTGGTGAGGTAGAAATGTTAGCTATTGAGCATCTTTTAACCCCGTTTTACCTCATTTATATAGTTATATACCCATTTCATACAATATCCGGTACATATTATAAAAGTATGTAATATGTATATTACCTTTGAGGTGCATTTGCATCCATAGGGTGCTTGTAAGCGAGATATTTGAGTCAGTTATTCTCTTCAATGTGGAAGTTTATATTTGTTTGAGGATAATTTCAATATTTCTCGACTTCATTGATTCAGACTATTTATCATTCTGCATATAAGTATAAATAGTTAAATAAAATGCTTAAAAATCATGAAAATAGCTTTATGATTTTCATGATTTTTAATCTTCAGGATATTGATCAGATATTTTTCTGTATAGTATATTATCATAGCTTATCTCAATGAACAAAAAAATATTCATATTTATTTTATTGACAGGGAGTATCAAATTATTTTCTCAAAGTATAGTCCTCAATAAATCAGCTAATGTATCTTCTATCTCATCAGAATATACGCCAAATTATTTTCAGTACATACTAGATTATAGTATCTTAGGTGGTACTGTAAATAATATGATCATCAAGGATACCTTGGCATATGGCATGTATTATTCGCCATTGACTACTCTGCCGGCTAATGTGTCTTCAATAGTAAGGACATATACTCCGGATCCTTTCCGTAAACAAATCATTACTGTGACGATGAATCCCAGCTTAAGTGCGGGGACTACAGGTCAAGTTTTTATACAAGCATATTACAGACATGGATTTACACCTGTCAATTATATGACAAATAATATTGCTTATGCAACTTCTGCAAATGCACCAATGACTACAAGTAACACTTATAGCCATACCGGTCTGGGACCTGCTATAGGAGCAACTTTGAATGTAAACAACATTGGAACAGCCATTGATGGCAATATTCGCTACACCATTTACATGAATGGAAAATTGCATACACACAACGTTCATATCTATGATACGATTCCTGTTGGGGCAATATTTGTGTCAGCAAGATCGCTGGATATTAGCCATAATATAACAAATGAAAATTTGTCCTACAGTACATATCCCGGACCTGGGGGTACTACTATCGTGGATTATGATTTGACAAATATTGATTTTTCATTGAACCCTGATTTTGATAATATTTATCCGTTAAAATTAGGCCTAAGTCCTTCTGCAACGATATTTGGTGTGGAGGTGGTAGTAAAATATCCTTCATCGAGTTTTGTGAATGGACAAACAGTTACATCGAAAATTGGAATAACAGGTAATTATGTAACTTCTGAAGTTCCATTCGCTTTGAACACATCTTACTCGCATACTGTAGTAACCCCGGATTGCCTAGGTCCTTCGATCGAAACAGTTTGGAATAGAATCGGTGGTAGTATTGATGCTACTGATTCCTTGATGATAGGTGATGAATCCATGTATACGGTACGACTTAGGAATTTAAGAAATGTATCTAATGAACAAGTAAGTTATGAACTGAATTTGAATTACCCCGAAATTACATTAAAAGGTATTGCACTCGATATTCCGCAAAATAGTGATAACGATACATTGATATTTAGCTATCAGATTAATAATAATCCTGCTTGGATTATTTTTGATACATTAACAACAAATAATGGGAATTTGGATACGGTCATATTTGCCAGCTCACTTTTATCCCCTGCGGATAAGATTACCAGAGTAAGATACTATTACTCAAAAGTGAATTCTAATGAATCTTATCAGAATAATTTGCTTTTTGAAACAAGTTCAGGTGCAACCGAGGGCACCATATTAAATTTTATGCCGGTAATCAATTACAATTGTATAGAAGCCCCATATGTTTTAAATAGGCAACTGTATGCATATCTTACTTCAAATTCATTATTTTTTGGAGTTCCTACAACTGTAACAAAGACAGGACCAGGCGGTGGCCAGATCGGAGATGAGTTTAATTATATTATCCATTCATTATTAAACTCAGGTCGGGCTAATACTACATTCCATGACATGATAGTGGCAGATCTTTTGCCAAAAAATTTGACTTTTTTGCAAATGAATTCGACCAATTTTAAATTTATGGAACCACATCAACCGATTTTCAATACCCCATTGGGTAGCATAGATTTACCCGCTTTGGCTAGTCCAATCCAACCTGCGCAAATTATTGATAATTATATGGGAACCGGGAGACAATTGTTATTGTGGGATTTTTCCGGATATGACTTTAGTTCATTTGATACTACAGGTGTCAGGATGTCCATCAAAACAAAAGTAAATCCAGGCACACCTTTTCCGGCTATCAGCAATACAGCCTTTGCTTTATCTCAATCTGATCATAACCAAGTATACCTATTACTCCAGAATCTCAATCAACGAGATACTTTAGATTTTGATATGGACGGTAATATCACGGAGCAAATAGCTTATGATAGTTATAGTTCAACGATTGTAGCCATTGCTAATCTATCTTCAGAAAAAAAATCAAGAGGTAGTATGGATACGACATATAGTACTCTTGGAAACACTGTGACAGGAGGTGTGGCAAATTATAGGTTGGTCATTTCGAATAAAGGATCAGTAGGTATGAAAAATATTACTTTGGTGGATATTTTGCCATACGTGGCCGATAAAAATTTAGTTGCCCAGACCTCAAAGGGAAGTCAGTGGTCACCTTTCCTTGCAGGACCTGTAAATGCGCCTGCAGGAGTCAATGTATTTTATAGTGTTGTTGAAGATATCAATGGATCTGATCTGGGAGTTGCAGGAGGACCAAATGCACCAAATTGGAGCATGACATTGCCGGATCCAATTACAGATGTTAAAGCAATAAAATTCGAATATGCGCATGATTATCCAAGCAATGTCCTGGCTGCGGGGGATAGTCTGGTGTTGATGTGGCCTATGAGGGTACCACTGGGTGTTGGAGTTGGCGAGATTGCATATAATAGTTTTGGTTTTAAAGCTACCAGAGAGGACAATAACACCAGTTTACTTGCTTCAGAGCCGTTGAAAGTAGGTATCCAAATTCAACCGCCCCAGCCGAATATTTTGGGTAATTATATTTGGTTAGATACTAATGGAAATGGACTTCAAGATGAACCTGCAGTTGAAGGCTTGAATGGTATTAAAGTAGAGTTGTACAATTCTTTAGATAATATTGTTGGTAATGGTGATGATCAACCGGCAGTAGATGCTTTTGGAAACGATGTTAGTTTTACAGTGAGTGGTGATGATGCGACAGGAAATCCCGGATATTATAATTTTGCAAATCTTGCAAATGGCAATTATTATTTAAAGCTCGTTCTCCCTTCAAATCTAGGCACTACTCAACTATACTCCGGTGCCGATACCAATATTGATAATGATATTAACTCAAATAAGGTGAGTGATATGGTTGTTTTATCCAACAACAATACAATCAATAATAGTGTAGATATAGGTTTAGTTGAGAAGACCGACATTGAAATCAATAAAAATGTAAATGTTGCTTCAGCACCTGTTGGGGACAACGTAACATATAATATCATCGTTACTAATAAAGGACCTGCACAAATTCAGAATTTAGAAGTTCAAGAAACATTAGATCTAAAAACTTCTTTTGTAAGTTCAAATACAACGGCAGGATCCTACAGTAACAATATTTGGACAATACCTAATATAGCTGCAAATTCTTCAGAGACGTTGACAATTGTAGTAAAAGTAGACGCAGCCGGATCAATTACAAACTTGGCAACGCTCAAGCCACATCCTGCTGATACTACGTCAACCAATAATACTGACAGTGCAACTTTTACAGGTTTTTTGGTTTGTACTGCTTCATACTCTGGTTTGACAACACAATGTGACAATAATGGAACAGCATCGATCACTTCAGATGACTGGTACCGGTTAAGTCTAACGGGGATAATTACAAATGGTAGTGGTAGTTATAAAGTTAGAGTCGGTACATATACCAGTCCTACTACTCCTTCCGGAAATTCTATCACAATTGTAGGGGATGGTGGAGTAGGAAATCCATTACTGAAAGCAGATGGAGGGACTACATATACGATAGTAATAGAAGATGCAGCAAATCCAAATTGTTTTCAAAGTTTTGTAATAAATCCGGTTCCGGCGTGTAGTAATTGTCCAACACCAAATTGTAGTGGCGTAAAGGTTACTAAGAATTGATTGTTAAATAAGAAGAAATTAACTTGTAAAATTCTACCGAATTATGAATCTTGAGAAATTATGAGATTATTCGAAATAAAAGCAAAATTGTATTTGGACAAGATCCTGTTTACAAATTTGCTCAATTAAGTCGCATCATTCGTATTTTTGTATTTTCAATTCAAAATGGCTCTTGGAGAACCTTCTGGTTTTCTTTGGAGCCATTTTATTTTAAGTTTATTTACGAATAATTATTTGATATGTAGATGATCCTTAATGACTATATTGAAGTGTATAGATTGAATTTAAACTTTGAGGCGGTTCAAGATATACATTAGTCAAGAAATTCAATCAACTTACCGCACTGGTTTGGACATGTTTGAAAGGATTTGCTAGACATAATGTGAGAGCTAAGGTCAGCACTTTTTTTGTATTGTTCACCAAGATTTATTGTAGGCAATATTAAAATTTGTACTGAAGCAACTTGGCTTTCTCGACTTGGTAATTATATTCCGTTTTCAAAAAATGCTGTATAACATTTTGATATATGCTATTCTCCAAGAAATACTCAAGCATCGTGATTTCACCTAACTGAAAAGCCTTGTTCAGTAAAGATGAATTGTTAGCTGAAGAAATAGCTAAACGGTAATCATTCAGCAATTTTCCCAACTTCTCATGGCGCTGGTATTTCTCTTTAATATTTAAAATATGTTCGTTTGTATGGCTTTGCAGGTTCAACTCTGCAAAGACAACTTGCCCTTGTTGTTGCTGAATACGATGTTTTTGCTCCCAAATCGGCAACGTCATACTGGCATGGATGCCGTTAAATCTCTGCCCCAAAATACCCAGATAATTATAGCCTAACTCGAATTTTGGTAGCCTCCACGACTTTGAAAGATCAAATTGTTTTTCCGCAATTTATTTTTCACTAAGAATCTACACTGTAAAAATTGGCTTGAAAGTGAGATTAGCTTAATTCAGTTTACTTTATGACTTTCTATTCGATATAAAATAAACCACCGGGACGATGAAAATATTCAGCATAGTAGAAGTTAACAAGCCTCCTAATATTACTTTGGCCATAGGACTTTGGATTTCGTTTCCGGGTAAATCTCCGGCAATCGCTAGTGGAATAAGTGCCAAGCCTGCAGTGAGCGCAGTCATTAAAATGGGAGAAAGCCGATCAACAGAGCCTTCCATGACCGTTTCGTACAGAGGCTTGCCCTCTTCCAGCAAAGTTTTGTAACGAGATACAAGCAATATTCCATTTCGGGTTGCAATCCCAAATAAAGTAATAAAACCTATAATGGCAGGGATACTAAGAATTCCTGAAGTAGCCCAAATACTAAGTACGCCACCGATCAAGGCCAATGGTAAATTCAATAAGATGATCGTGGAAGTTTTCAGGTCCCTGAATTCCTGAAAAAGCAAATGGAAAATGACCAACAACGAAATCAAGGAAGTAAAAAGTAAGATCTTAGAAGCTTCAGCTTCAGCTTCAAACTGGCCGCCATATTCGATTCGATAGCCTTCCGGCAAATCGATTTTTGAAGCAATCTTTTTTTGGATTTCTTCCACAGCAGGTTTTTGGTCTCGACCTGCAACGTTTACCGATACGACGGTTTTGCGTTGCACATTTTCCCTATTGATCGTATTAGGTCCTGTGGTACTCACCACATCGGCGACATAACTCAGTGGGATTTTTTGTCCATTGGCGGCATCTATCAGAGTATTTCTTATTTTCTCGATGTTACCACGGTTTGAATCGTCAAAACGCAGGACAAGGTCAAAGCTTTTATTCCCTTCATAAACTTCAGACACTTTTTCTCCTGCAAATGCGACGTCCACAAATTCATTGAACTGACCGACAGGGATACCGTAATGGTTCAGCATATCTCGCCGAGCCTTGATTTGAACCTGCGGAATTTCAATTTGCTGTTCTACACTTAGATCCACCAGACCCGAAATACCTGAAATTTCTCGTTTGATATCATTAGATATCGAAAACAATTTTGCCAAATCCGTCCCGAAAACCTTGATTGCAATATTGGCCCTAGTCCCAGACAACATATGGTCTATCCGGTGTCCGATGGGTTGCCCTATAGTGATGTTTACGCCGGAAACATTGGCGTGATTTTCCCGTACGTTTTTTAGGAATTCGGCGCGACTGCGGACTTTCAACACAAAAGGAGCGTCTATTTCTGCAGCGTTGACTCCTTGAGCATGTTCGTCGAGTTCTGCACGTCCGGTGCGGCGAGTCGTCGTTTGGATTTCCGGGATTTTCAAAAGTTCCCGTTCAACATGAGATCCGATTTTGTTGCTCTCTTCCAATGAAATGCCTGGTAGGGTGACGGCCGAGATAACTAAGGAACCTTCGTTGAATTCAGGAAGAAAACTACGGCCCAGTTTCGAGAGTGTAAATATTGCAATTGCCAGCATTAAGACCGACACCAATAAAATTGCTGTTCTTGTGCGCATTACTACTTTCAAAACAGCTGAATATCCATTTTGCAAACGCTGTACCAACCAGCTTTCACCATGTTGTTGTACTAACATTTTTTCATTGGTCAATAAATAAGAAGCCAAAACAGGAGTCAAAGTGATGCTTACAACCAACGAAGCAAAAAGCGAAACAATGAATGCTATGCCTAGTGGCGCCAACAGTTTGCCTTCCATTCCCGACAAGAAAAACAAAGGCACAAAGGCCACTATGATGATGAAAGTGGCATTGATGATACTGGTTCTGATCTCAACCGAAGCATCAAAAACAACTTGCAGTATACTTTTTTGTTCTACTTTGGGAAGACCGGCATTTTGCTTCAACCTTTTGAACACATTTTCAACGTCAATAATAGCATCATCTACAAGGGCACCTATAGCTATCGCCATGCCACCCAGAGACATCGTGTTGATCGTGAATCCGAGCCATTTTAAAGTTAATATGGTTACGATGAGTGAAACAGGGATAGCTAATAATGAAATCACTGTAGCCCGCCAGTTCATTAGGAAAAGGAAGAGGATGATGACTACAAAAAGGCTTCCTTCCAATAATGTCTTTTGAATGTTGGATATCGATGCATTGATAAAATCCGCCTGGCGGAAGATGCTGGTGTTGATTTTTACATCAGCAGGAATTGTTTTTTGAAGGTCGATGATGGCTGCGTCAATTGTTTCAGTGAGCAGAAGGGTATTCGTCGCGGGTTGTTTCATTACCTTCATGATGACGGCAGGAGTGCCCTGAAGGGAACCATCACCTATTTTGGGTGCGGCTCCTATTTTGAGAGTGGCGACATCCTCAATTTTCACTGTACCTTGCGGGGTAGTTTTGATGACAGACTTAGCCAGCTCTGTTAGATCACTTGTCCTACCCAAGCCACCTACGATGTATTCGTTGCCGTATTCATTCATGAATCCACCGGAGGAATTGCCGTTGGCTTCTTCACAAGCTTTCACCAGATCGGATAAGCTTACATTGAATGCATCCATTTTCTGTGGTGAAGCCAAAATCTGGTATTGCTTATACTCTCCACCAATGACGATTACTTGTGCTACACCTCCTGTGGCCAAGAGCCTTGGGCGGAGGGACCAATCGGCAAGAGTCCGCAATTCCATTTGGGAGGTGGAGTCTGCTGTCAAACTGATGAGCATGATTTCACCCATGATGCTAGCCTGTGGCGCCATCGTTGGATTGCCTACTCCAACAGGCAGATGTTCAGCGACTGCGATGATTTTTTCATTGACAATTTGTCTAGCTTTAAAAATGTCAGTGTTCCATTCGAATTCAATCCAGACGATAGAGATACCGGCTGAGGATGAAGATCGGACTCGCCGGACATGAGTAGCACCATTTACTGCAGTTTCAATCGGGAATGTGACCAATTTTTCAACCTCTTCAGGAGCCATTCCGTGAGCTTCCGTGAGCACAACTACTGTTGGCGCAGTCAGATCGGGAAAGACATCTACCTCCATTCTGGATGCAACAAAAGTCCCAAAAACGATCAACAAAACCGTGGCTACAATGACGAACAAACGGTTTTGTAGTGAAAAATGAATTATCTTATTGAGCATAGTTTGCGGGATTAATGTTCATGACCATGAGCAGGCATGGTACCTGAAGCTGTGGATAATTTGATTTGATAAGCACCTTTGGTAACCACGCGTTCACCCTCAGTTATACCTGAAAACACTTGAACGTTCAATCCATCTGAGGCACCTAGTTTGAGTTCCCTTTTTTGAAAGCTTTCGCCTTCAACTTGGACATATACATAAAATATTCCCTGCTCTTCCATCAATGCCGAAACAGGGATGACCAATGCCGGTTTGCTTGTGGATTGAAGGAATACCTCGACCGCTGAGCCAGGGATGAAATTTCCTACATTGTCAATCTCAATAAATATGGGAATGAATGGTGATCCGGCATCTGCTGATTTTCCGGTGGATACGATCCGTCCATTTAAGTTTCGGGTACTAAAAACTTGCCCTGCATCCACTATTTTAAAATTCGCCGAGCTGAAACTGCTTAATTTTGAAAAATAAAGTTGCGAAACATCTGCCCTCAACAGGAGTCTTTTGCTTTTGGAAATGATTGCTAAAGCTTGGCCTGCGTTTACAAATTGACCATTTTCGACCAGCACATTTTTTAAAAAGCCGCTGATTGGAGCAACTGCACTTCTCTTGGTTTGGTTAAAGCTTTTTGTCACAGCGGCATTCTCCAGTTGAGTTTGGGCATTTTCATAACGCAGCTTGGTTTCTAAAAACTCTTTTTCAGATTTGAACCTGTCCTTTACGAGTTCACTCGCCCTGACATACTGTGCTTTAGCAGTTGCCAATGCTTGTTCGGCTTGCTGTAATGCTGAACCCAAATTGCTCTGAACCACTTCATTGTTTTTGATAGAAAAAAGAGTCGTGCCTTGCTTGATATTACTCCCGGGTACCAAATTTCTACTGACAAAAGAAACGATGCCACTGATTTGTGCTGTCAATAGTGCTTCATCAGCAGGAGACGCCATGATCTGACCACTGGTGCGAACAACTTCCGAGAAAGCTTGCACTTTAGCAGGAGCATTTGCGAATTCGACTTTCCAAGCTTGTTCTTTCAGGTATGATATTTCAGAGCCTCCTGAAGCTGCCGGCTCTTGCTTTTCGATAGCTTTTTTTTCATCCTGAAATACTTCGACGTTTTGAATCGTGATTTTATCTGTGTAAGAAGGCGTTTTTATGTCGAATACCAAACTGTATATACCTATCTTTTCCGGTGTCAGACGCAATCGAAAAATTCCCGGAACTTCAGGTTTGTTTGAAACAATGCTTTGCGAACCATTTGGTCCACTCAATGTGAGTGTGATCGTACCTTCATCCACAGCAGTGAATAATTCACCCAATGCAGTAAAGTGTGCGGCAAACCTACATTCCTGACCTGCTATTAATGGTTTATGTTCCAGGAAAAGTTCAGTTTTCTCAGTGTAGATAGTGTACACAAGTGCTTCCGGTTTATTTTCGGTTGTTTCAGTATGATTGCCATGTTCGTCGTTTGAATGACCACCTTGTGTATTATGAGAATGTGAATGACAACTAAAGAAGAAAGACGAAAATATTGCCAATGACAACAAAATATTTTTCATTGAATAGTATTTTTAAATGAAATGCAGCAAGCAAATTAGCTTTGCAAGCAATTGATTGCCCGCTAAACAATTAATATAAAAAAAGAGAAAAATCAGTGATAAGTAAGCTGAAAATAAAAGCCTACTAAACTTTTGGAGGCTGCCATATATCGTTCAAGCAGGAAGAAGTATGGAACTGTTGAGATGCTACAATCAAAGCAATAAAAATTATCTCAGGCTTGAAGTGAGATACTATGGTTTGATAAGAAGGCAGCAAGCATGGAGCTTGGTATGTTTGGTTTTGTTGTTCGTTGTGCTTACTCTTGAAGTGTCATCATAAGAAACTACTAATTCAAATCCTTCGGTTACATTGCAATGGTTAACATTTAAAGTGAATTTGTCGTATAAATAATACTCAGCTCTTTGTTCTTCTGTATTCAAAAACCATACTTCTATATCATCTGTAAAGTTTCTTTGCTTGATGTGAGCAACATCATTGCGGAAATAGGTATATATTAAATGCTTGAAATAATGCAGTGCCAGTTTTGGGTGTTTTTCAATATCAATAGTTAGCAGAAATGAATTTTCTTTTGGTGAGCCAAAATCGGTGTATATCCACTTGTTTTCAAGGTATTCCAGTTTGGTCATTTTATCACCAACCAACTATTTTACTTCATCATCTAAATACAAGCCATAAAAACCCTGCTGCTTACCAACAGAAAAGGGTAATGTAATTTCATTTACAGGTGTGCTGAATGGGATTATATTTAGCAGTAAGTTTTGCATCGCTTCTACTTTTTCTTTTTATCGGATTTGGTGGGTTTAGTTATTTTTTTTACTTCATTTTCAAAATCACTTACAAAGTTTTGGTCTTGTATTACCCTAAATTTCGCATACTCTTTCTCTACCAATTTCATTGCTACTTCGTGGCTTACTTTTCCTGCATCCTTTAGTATTTGATATTCGTTGAATTGCAAGAAGGCATCTAACCTTGTTACCCAGTCTGCCATCTTCATTGGTATTTGTCTTTCGGCTTGCAGTTCGGCAAAATCCAAATACATTGTAACAATACGTTCCAACTCTTTGATTTCTTTTTCCCGCATATAGTTTTTTGCTGTGCCTATATCGCCTTTCAATACTTTGCCAGTGGGTGCATTTTTCCAAGTGGTTAAACCCATATTGGGTTTACTGGCATCGGCTCTTTGTGCTATTAGTTCGGCTGCTGTTTTGCCTGTAATAGCCCAGTGCAATTTATTTTGAACCGTTTTAAAGAACTTCTGTGTAATTTCTGCCTCTTTATTATAGTCAATGCTGCATTGCTCGTATATGTCCGTAATTTTGAGGTAAAAGCGTCTTTCACTGGCTCTTATTTCCCTGATGCGTTCTAAGAGTTCATCAAAATAATCTTTGCCAAAGCGTTTGCCTTGTTTGAGGCGTTCATCGTCTAACACAAAGCCTTTAATAATGAACTCTCTAAGGGTTTTGGTAGCCCAAATACGGAACTGGGTGGCATTGATGGAATTTACCCTGTAGCCTACGGCTATAATGGCATCTAAGCTGTAATAGGATGTTTTGTAGTTTTTGCCATCGGTGGCAGTTGTTTCCAAAATGGAAATAACTGAATTTTCCTCTAACTCGTTGGTTTCAAAAATATTGGTTAAGTGCTTGCTAATGGCCGGCACTTTTACCCCAAATAGTTCTGACATTGCTTTTTGTGTAAGCCAGAAGGTTTCGTTGTTGAAAACTACTTCTATTTTCACATTACCCGTTGGGGTGGTGTAAAATATGATGTCGTTGTTTTGATTTTTTTCTGCCATAATTAAAATATGATTTTCGCTTTATCCGCTATGTCTTTTAAAGTTGCCCACCTACTCCCTTAAACTTCTCTACAAACGAAACCAGCTTTTGAAAAACACTCTGCTTTTTGGTCAAATACTGGGGATTTAACGGACTCATTTTCGGTAAAAGTGCATTCAATTCTGTCCCGTTTTCACTGGCATATTCTCTTTTTAAAGAAGCTGTGATGTAACGCTTTGCTTCTTCTTCGTTTAGATTTTCTTCGGTGATTAATTCCAATGCTTCCGCTTTCTGTTTGCATTGAGCAAATTGAAAAAATGAGTCAATTACATTTGCTTTGCCTTGAAGGGTATCAAGGTCGGTTTCGTTGATGAAATCAACAACCAAACTTTCTTTTGCTCTATTGCCAACACTTGCACGGATAACTCTGCGAATTTCAGAAATTAAAGTGTCTTTGTCTTTATTTTTTTTGTTATGCTCAAAAATCAATTCAAGAATGTAGTCAAGGTTTATCTCTTGTGATTTTAGTAAGTCAACTTCAAAAACTACATCATCCCAATCAATCGTTGATTCTTCAGATTCTTTCCCATTTTTCTCTCGTCTTAACCAGTCTCGTATGTCATTGTAAGTAGAACGGTAATCCTGAACTGTCCTTTCTTTTAGCAATTCAATTTTTTGCATTGCAGCAATATCCTCATCCGTTACAAAATGAGCTTTTTTAAATTCTTCAACTGCATCGGGATTGTTTATGTCAATGCCTTGAAGTGCTTTGAGGTAGTTAAATTCATCGTAGTACTGGAGTATGTTTTCTACCCTCAAATATTCCCCGAAAACTTTGGCAAATTCCTTCTTGTCCTTTTCTTTTACGATTTCGTCAGGGTAAGGAAATTTCTCGTTTAACTCTTTTACTATCTCAACATATCCTCTGCGTGCATCTCCTGTTAGAATGTCTGTAAAGCCTTCCAAATATTCTTTGTAGCTCTTTTCAAGAACCACGTTCTTTGTATTTTTATCGCCAAAGAGTGTTATAGCATCTATTGTAGCTTGCTCTAAATTGCGGAAAGTTATAATATTCCCAAACCTTTTATTTACTGCTATTCGATTGGTGCGCGAAAAGGCTTGAATTAAACCATGATAACGCAAATTCTTGTCAACGAACAATGTGTTTAATGTCGGTGCATCAAAGCCAGTCAGAAACATTCCTACTATTATGATTAAATCAATCTCTTTGTTCTTTACCCGTTTGGCAAGGTCACGGTAGTAATTCTGAAACTCATTGCTGTCAACTCCATAACTGGTTTTGAACATTACATTGTAGTCATTGATAGCTTTAGTCAAAAACTCTTTAGAACTGCTATCCATTGCAGATGGCTCAAAATTTTCATCCACTATTTCACCCATTGCACTTTGTTCTTCATTGGCTGCAAAGGAGAATATAGTAGCAATCTTTAAAGGTCTATCATTTTCTTTTTGCAGCTTATTCAATTCTTCATAATAGAGCTTAGCGGCATCAACACTGCTTACCGCAAACATGGCATTAAAGCCTTTGTTGCTTCCTTGATTCCTGTGGGTTTTTATCCTGAAATTTTGTAAAATGTATTGTGATATTTCATTTATTCTTGCAGGATGAAGCAATGCCTTTTTGTTTTCAGCAGCACTTAGCTTTTTTTCATCTATTTCTGTTTCTATGCTCTTAAATTGGGGTCTTACATCATTATAGTCAACCTTAAATTTCAGAACTTTTTCATCTCTAATGGCATCCGTAATTACATAAGAGTGCAACTCACGGCCAAATACACTTGCTGTTGTTTCTGCACCTAAAGCATTTTGTGGAAAGATTGGTGTGCCAGTAAAACCGAATTGATAATACTTCTTGAATTTCTTTTGCAGATTCTTTTGTGCTTCTCCAAATTGTGAACGGTGGCATTCGTCAAAAATGAAAACTACTTGCTTTTGATATATCGCTAAATCAACCTCACTTTTCATGAGGTTATTTAGTTTCTGTATTGTTGTTACAATAATCTTATTATCCTCCTTTTCAATATTTCTCTTTAAACCTGTTGTGCTATCAGAACCGTTTACACTATCAGGAGAGAAACGTTGATATTCTTTCATCGTTTGAAAGTCCAGGTCCTTACGGTCAACGACAAAGAATACTTTATCAATAAAGTCCAATTGAGTTGCTAAACGCGCTGCTTTGAAACTGGTAAGGGTTTTGCCTGATCCTGTGGTGTGCCAAACATAACCACCACCGTCTATTGTTGTCCATTTCTTTGCTTCATAGGAACTTTTTATTTTCCATAACATGCGTTCTGTTGCAGCAATCTGATAAGGTCTCATGACAAGCAGTGTATCACTCGTATCAAAAACAGAATAGGTAAGTAAAACATTTAGTAAAGTATGTTTTTGGAAGAACGTTGCCGTAAAATCTTTTAAGTCTTTGATTAATGTATTGTCAGCCTTTGCCCAGTTCATGGTAAAGTCAAAGCTGTTTTTATTTCTTTCAACAGTGTTGGCAAAATAGCGACTATCAGTTCCATTTGAAATGACAAAAATCTGTATGTACTTGTAGAGTGAATTTTTGCTATTATAACTTTCTTTGGAATAACGATGTACCTGATTAAAAGCCTCTCGTATAGCAACTCCTCGTTTTTTAAGCTCTACTTGCACTAGAGGTAAGCCATTCACTAATATGCTAACATCATAACGATTTGCATGTGCTCCCTTTTGCTCAAATTGTGTAATTACCTGTACTTTATTTCGTGTGATATTTTTTTTATCAACCAAGTAAATATTTTGAATATGCCCATCATCAAACACGAAATCATAAATGTAGTTGTCGTGTATTTTTCTTGTTTTCTCTACAAGG
>Ga0268298_10001190_pt1 | contig 31229 bp, 26 predicted proteins | sample WWTPWeurt_MetaG_FD_194462 | JGI IMG/M metagenome (GOLD analysis project Ga0268298, IMG submission 194462) | Activated sludge microbial communities from WWTP in Nijmegen, Gelderland, Netherland - WWTP Weurt | ecosystem: Engineered > WWTP > Aerobic digester > Activated sludge | place... | reverse complement strand
GCCGAGTGTTTCGTGCCGGCTTAGCCGCGACCAGGATTCTTCAGGCATTTCCTTCAACAGAATACAAACACGGCTCACCTCTGCGGAGAATATCTCCAGGATCTTTTCCAGTGACTCACCAGACTTATAGTTTTCTATCATCCACGCTTCCCCATCGAAATTTGCAAAAGTGGGGTTTTCCTCGGCCAATGTCCGGCGGATGCGTGCCCCATAAACATACTGGCTCACATCGCTTACATGTGCCGCGATCTGATGGACATTCCAGTCGCCGTCCAGTTTTGTGTACGGATCGTTGAACGCAAGGCATTCGGTACAAAACTCACGGGCGGCTTCCTCCAGACGCGCCAATAATTTCTCGCGATACTCTAGTAGTTCCTTCATGGTTCCTCCAGCATTTTAGTTGCAAGTTGGGATCGTGTCCGGATTTTCGTTGGCGTTCAACGGCAGACCGAAATACGGTGTGGGGTCGTAGGTGTTCTCGATCTCCAGTTCATTCTTGAACTTTCCGAGACCATCATCCTTGACGATGGAAATATGCAAATGCACGCCGACGGGGTTGTTGGGGTCGCCGGAGTAATTTCCCTGATAACCGAGCAAGGTGCCCGCTTCCACAAAAACTTCTTCCGTCCCGGCCGGGAATTCCGATGAAATGAATGAATTGCCGTTTAGGTCTGCCATATGGGTATAGTACACCCAAATTTGGCGGGAAGGATCGAGCGGATCTTCCGGTACACGGATGATGACTGTGGAGACCCAATCGGGCTGGCGGGTGAGATAGCCGGGGTACGCTGCGACAACCGCAGTCACACCGACCTCCGTCCCGGCGAAAATATCGAGTCCAGCGTGCCTGTGACCGGGGCGAAATGAATCATCCCAAATGTAACCGATCAGGCCGTTTGTCGGGTAAATGAACGGGGCATCTCCGCATCTATTCCCGGCGACTATTCTCAGGTCAGGGCGGGAAGCGGGGTCACGGATAAAATTCACCACTTCGGTGCTTCGGGCTGCGCTCCTTCCGTACGCAAAGTACAAATAAATCCCTGCGGCGGCAATGACCACAGGGATGACGAACACAAGTATTTTTTTGAGCATGAGGAGATTATAAGTGCTTTGTTCGGTTCGGAAATTAGCTATTGCTTTTAGCGAGAAAGTTTGTAATAATTGTAATGTATTTACAATAATGCAAACTCTGCGATACGAACGATTTTTGGGCAATGAAGACCACACTGCTGCGCAGGAATGCGATTTTTGCTGCCTGATGAACGGGACAAACAAGACCACCGCTAACCAACGGCGGTTTTGTTTTTAAGGAGGTGAGATCGAATAAATTGTTAAACATTTTGCACCCTGAAGACCACTGTAAGAATCTACTAAAACTCTAAAGAGGAGAATCTTTCATGAAGGCCAAGTGGTTCAATGTAATTTTGGTTTTGTTGATGTTGGTTGTAAGCAATGTGCCGGTCGTATCGGCGGATTCACTTACTCCGGCCAACCCTGCCCTTTCCGCAGAAACCGGGGAAATGACGAATGAAACCCCATCGCTTTGGTTCGTCGAACTCTCAGGCGCGCCGACCTCCGAGGGAAATTCATCTTTGGCGGTCGAGTCTGAACACAAGAAATTCCGCGATGAAGCGAAGAAAGAAAATATCAAATACGAGGAAGAACACAGCTATGCATCCTTGTGGAACGGTTTTTCTGTTTCTGCGACCACCGCGGAACTTGGAAAGCTGAGCCGCATGCCTGGTGTGGTGGGCATCTACCCTGTGATGAAAATCTCAGTGCCTGAAACGTATTCCTCCAATTTGGATCCGGAACTTTTCTCCGCTTTGGCTCTCAGCGGCGCAGACGTTGCCCAATCAGAATTGGGTTTCACCGGTAAGGGTATTAAAGTCGCTGTGATGGATACCGGCATTGACTACGATCATCCGGATCTCGGCGGTTGTTTTGGCCCCGGCTGTCGTGTTGCCATGGGTTGGGATTTTGTCGGTGATGACTACAATGCTGACGATACCTCCCCCAGCTACAACCCTGTTCCCAACCCCGATCCCTACCCCGATGATTGCAACGGTCACGGTACGCATGTGGCGGGTATCATCGGCGCGAACGGCTCAGTTGTTGGCGTAGCTCCTGAAGTGACCTTCGGCGCTTATCGCGTCTTTGGTTGCGATGGATCCACCAATGATGATGTCATGCTGGCTGCCATGGAACGTGCCTATCACGATGGAATGCAGGTGCTTAACATGAGCATCGGCTCCGCCTATGAATGGCCCCAGGCCCCGACCGCTGTAGCGGCCTCCCGCTTGGTTAAGAAGGGCATGGTGGTGGTGGCCTCCATTGGTAACAGCGGCGCGAACGGTTTGTATGCGGCTGGCGCTCCCGGTCTTGGCGAGAATGTGATCGGTGTGGCCTCCTTTGACAACACCACCATTACCCAGCCTGCTTTTAGCATTTCACCGGATGGCGCATTGGTCGGGTTCAACCCGGCTACAGCTGCTCCGCTTCCTCCCACTTCCGGTATCTATCCGATCACCCGCACTGGAACCACCACTTCGACCACTGACGGTTGTGCAGCCCTGCCTGCTGGAAGTCTGGATGGTCAGATCGCGCTCATTCGCCGTGGCGGTTGTACCTTCTTTGTGAAGGCTTTCAACGCTCAAAGCGCTGGCGCAGCCGGTGTGATTCTTTATAACAACGCCGCAGGCGGTTTGAACCCGACCGTGGCCGGCGCCGCTCCGATCACCATCCCTGTGGTGGCGATTACTCAAGCAGACGGTGCTCTTATCAACTCCCGCCTGGATGCAGGGTCGGTTGATCTCACTTGGGGCACCGAAACCTTCACTGTCCCCAGCACCACCGGCGGTTTGATCTCCTCCTTCAGTTCCTATGGCCTGTCGCCTGACCTGGCCCTTAAGCCAGATATCGGCGCTCCCGGCGGCAATATCTGGTCGACCTATCCTCTTGAAGAGGGAGGATATGCCAATTTGAGTGGTACCTCCATGGCGTCACCGCATGTGGCTGGTGCAGTAGCCCTGTTGCTCCAGGCGGCTCCCCGAACCAAGGCCGAAGATGTTCGTACTATCCTGCAAAACAGCGCAGAACCTGCTCTGTGGTCGCTTGCTCCTCAATACGGCATTTTGGATAGCGTCCACCGCCAGGGCGCGGGTATGGTTCAGATTGATGACGCCATTACTGCAAAGACTCGCATAGAACCCGGAAAACTTTCACTGGGTGAAAGCCAGAATGGCCCGGTCACGCGCAAACTGAAGATCCATAACTATGGCCGGACAAATGTGACGTACGATTTGTCCTTTGAGAACGCCCTATCCACTGGCGGTGTGATTACGCCTGACTTCTGGGATTCGGATGCGAACGTGACCTTCAACAAACAGAGTGTGACAGTTGAACGCAGGGATGACGCTGAAGTGCGCGTAACGATCACGCCGCCGACCTACCCGGACCAGGGTCAATATGGCGGTTATATTGTCTTCACCCCGCGCGATGGCGGGCAGGTCTATCGCGTTCCGTTCGCGGGCTTTGTCGGCGATTACCAATCCATTGAAGTGCTGAACAACCCGTTCGGCTTGCCGTTCCTGGTCGACCAGGATTGGAATGACGCTACGGTCTTTACGCTCGCCAACGGCGACCTTCCGACCTTCCTGGTACACCTCGATCACCAGTCCCGCATCTTCAAGATGGAAGCCTTCAATGCCAGCAATGGCAAATCCGTTGGCTCCATCTTGCAATTGGATTACATGATCCGCAACAGCACGACAACCGGTATCTTCGAATTCAAATGGGATGGCACCACGACTGGTAAGCACAACAAGGTCTACACTGCGCCTAACGGCCAGTATTATGTGACGATCTCCGTGCTCAAGGCGTTGGGGAATCCCAGGAATCCCGCAGACTGGGAAACCTGGACCTCACCTGTCTTTGATCTTGCTCGTCCGTAAACAAGTTCTGTAATTGAAGTAATTCAGGGCTGACAGGATCCTGTCAGCCCTGAACGTTTAATAGTTTGATATCTTATGGCGTGGGGATGAATATCTTTTCCGCTCCCGAGCCGCACAACACGACCGTTTCGCCGCTGTCTGTGTGATAGGGATAGGATGTTCCATTTGCTTCCAGGGTTAAATTGAAACCGGGCGTCAGCACCTGAAGATACATCCCGTTGGGCTGGGGGCATCCCAAACTGGAATCCGGCCAAGTGACCGCCTCCACTGCCGTGATCTGGATTTGATCGGCGCTGATCTGTAATTTCTCAGCCAGATGCCTTATTGCGATCTGCGCTACTGAAGGGATGCCGGCATTTTGTGTGGAGGGCGGCATATCTTCACTGCCGTCACTGATACCTTCTGTTGGCGGCGGGGTCTGGGGGATGAGTTGTCGGGGCATGGGAGTCTCCGTGGCAGCAACAGATTCCAGCGGTGGAAGTGAAGCGGGGCTTTGCGCGCATCCCACCACCAGGAAGAGGACGCATACTGTCAGAAAGGGAAGGAAAGGCTTCATGAAGATTCTACTCCTTTTGTGTTTAACCTTACAGACGTTCACCAGGGTGAAAAAGTTCACACGAATTCCAACATTTCTTTTATGTTTTGCTGGCGAATTTCTTACACTCGCGGCTTAACATAGGCACATTGATACTGGTAAATAATAAGGAGAAAATGAACATGTCCCTCTATCTTTACTCACAACCCCGTCATGCCGTCCGCCGCTGGACGCAGCAGCCTCAAACCCGCTCGCTGGGAGTCAACATCCGCGAAGAAGAAGATGCGTATACCCTGTCTGCGCTCGTGCCCGGCTTGAAGGCCGAAGACCTCAACATCCAGGTGTTGGAGAATGTGGTCAGCATTGAAGGCGAGTACAAGGCCCAAGAAGCGGAATACCTGTTGAGTGAGCTGCCTCAGGGTTCTTTCAGGCGCGTGCTGCGCATGCCGGGCGAGATCGACTCGGAGAACGTGGAAGCGAAGATCGCCGATGGCGTTCTAACCCTCCGGCTGCCCAAGGCCGAATCGACCCGCCCGAAGAAGATCAAGATCGAAGTTAACTGAAAAAAGAGGCCGCGCCAAAAGCGTGGCCTTTTTTTTGACCGCACTGGGTATAATTCCCGGACTCTTATGTCTCGGAGAATTCCTGTGCGTGTAAAACAAACTCTGTTCGTCCTTCTTCTTGTTATCATACTTGCTGCCTGTGGCGCAGACGAGCCCACCATCGCGGCCCCCACGGTTGTCCCAACCGATACGCCCCCGCCGACCGCCACGGTCATTCCAACTTCTTCCACGCCGCTGGTCATCCTGGTCCTGCCATCGGATATGGATAAGGTCTCATTCGATCTATATCAAAAGACCGTCTATGATCTGGCGCAAACTTCCGGATACCGCTTCCAGGTCCGCAATGCGTTAACGCCGCAGGATGTGGCTGACCCAACCCTGAAGGTCGTCATTGCGCTTCCCCCCGACCCGGGAATTGCCTCTCTTGCCCCGGCCGCTCCGAACGTTCAGTTTTTAGCGGTGAACATCCCCAACTTGACCGCAGGTGGGAATCTTAGCGTGCTTGCTCCCGGCAATGAAGCGGAATTGCCCGCCTTCCTGGCCGGATACACCCTGGCCATGCTTTCTGTGGAATATCATATTGGCATGTTGTACCCCGACGGGGATAATGACGCCATCCGCGCTGTGAACGCCTTCAACAACGGCATGCGCTATTTCTGCGGATTGTGCAACCGCCTTTATTATTCTGCCATCGAATATCCGACCTTTCTGAACATCCCGGTGGGGGAAGATCCCAACAAATACGGCGGCTATGCCAATGTGCTCATCAACGACCGGGACGCGGATGCGTTGTATATCTACCCCTCCCTCGCCAGCGATGATTTTCTGACCTATGTCGGCACACAGGGCGTTTATCTCATTGGCACACAGATGCCCGAGTCGCGTCCCGGCGGCTGGGTGATGACCATCACACCCGACACTATTAAAGCGATCCAGGGAACATGGCCCAACCTCACATTCGGTCAGGGCGGCATCAACGTTCAATCTCCGCTCGGGCTTGCGGATGTGGACTCGAGCATCCTCACCCCCGGTAGATTGCGTGTTGTGCAAGAGACGTTGGAGGCCCTGATCTCCGGCCGCATCCTGACCTCGAACCCTTGATGTAGGTCATTGGTCCTGCCAGGTGAAAATCGCCTTGACTGTCTTTTGACCGCCATGATAGACTCTAGCCACCTTGATAAAAGGAATTCCAAAGAAAGGAGCGCACTACCCATGTTCATGAAGAAATCCCTCACCTCTCTGATCGCTGCCGGACTTTCCGGCGTCGATGCTTGTAGTGCGCCCGTTCAGCGTTAGGCTACGAATCACAGTCTGACGACCACGGCGCGCAAAGCCCGTGGTCGTTTTTTCTTTAATCCCTCAGCGGCCATGGGTATCGTCTCCATGACCGCTTTTTGTTTTATGCAAGGAAGAAGGAAATCATGTTCGGTATTCAGACCCAGTTGTTCGAAGCGCAGGATGTCCGTTTCGGTCCCATCGACCATGAGACGCATCCCGAGATCGAATCCAGATGGACGCATGACGAAGAGTTCACGCGTCTGATGGAATTGAAACCTGTCCGTCCGCTTTCGCCTGCGATGGTGAAGAAGCAATACGAAACCATTGAGAAAGATATGGACGAGCAGAAGAACCTTTTCTATTTCACCATCCTCGCCCGTGATGAAGACCGCCTGATCGGTAAGGCACTTATCGAGTGGGTGGACTGGTCGAGCGGAAACGGTTTCATCCGCATTGGTATCGGCGAGCCGGAATTCCGCAGTAAGGGTTATGGTTCGCAGGCGCTCGGCCTGTTGCTGCGCTACGCCTTTGGTGAGTTGAACTTATATCGCGTCACGGCGGTCATGCCTGCCTACAACGAAGGTGCACTGCGGCTCTTCCAAAAGTTCGGCTTTGTCGAGGAAGTGCGTCGCCGCAAGGCCATGCACCGCGACGGCGAATTTTGGGACATCGTCAGCTTCGGCTTGTTAAATGCCGAATGGCGTAAATCCGATTGGGCGCAGGGGTGAAGCGATGAAATCTCTCTATCGCGGATCCCTCGTCCGCCTTGCATCGGTCCAGCCGGATCTTCTGGCAAAATCCCTCCTCAAATGGGATCGTGACTCAGAGGCGCAGCGCCTCGGTGACTTCATGCCGGTGCAATTGCAGTCGGAGAAAAAGATCAAGGAATACCTCGAGAAGCGGGAGGAGAACAATACCTCGTACCGCTTCTCGATCCTGACGCTGGCCGGGGATGTGTTCATCGGCTTTACCTCGCTGTGGGTGAACGATTGGAATCTGGGCGAGGCGTGGCTGGGAATCTTCATTGGCGAGCGTGATTATTGGGGCAAGGGCTACGGTACCGACGCCATGCGTTTGATCGTCCAGTATGGATTTATGGAACTCAACCTGCGGCGTATTTCACTAGGCCTGCATGCCTTTAATGAGCGTGCCTTGAAGAGCTATCTAAAGGTTGGCTTTCGCGTGGAGGGCCGCGAACGCGGCGTTTTTCTGCGTGATGGCGTTCGATATGATGACCTCGTGATGGGATTGCTGCGCGAGGAATGGCTGGAGATACAAAATGAAACAAATACAGGAAACGCTTCCAAACCGTGACCTGAAACTGCGTGCTGTCACCTGGGCCGATGTGAACGCTGTAGCCCGGTTGATTTACGAAGTCTGCGAAGCCGACGGCGATATAACTGTGGCTGTCACGCCGGAAGAACTGGAGCGCCAGTGGCATACGTATGGTTTCAACCTTGAGACCGATGCCTTTGTGATGGAAGCCCCCGATGGGCGTATCGTGGGTTATACGGAGATGTTCAACCACAAGGATCACGCCGACCTCAACATTGACGGCTACTTCCACCCCGACTTTAAATCTGTTGGTGCAGCCCTGCTCCAGCGCACCGAAGAGCGTGCCCGGGCAGAGGTTTCCCTGGCGGCCCCGGATTTGCGCGTCTTTGTCCGCAGCACCATTGATGGCAAGGATAAGATCGGCTGGAGCCTGCACGAACAATTGGGGTTTGCCCCTGTTCGCCATCACTGGCGTATGGAGATTCGCTTGAAAGAAGCGCCGCCTGCGCCGAATTTCCCGGCAGGCGTGGAATTGCGTCCATTCGACAAGGAAGCGCATGCCCATCTTGTCTGGCAGGCAGAGAACGATTCTTTCAGCGAACATTGGGGCCTGCATGTCCGATCCTTCGAACATTGGTCGCGGGTGCGTTTTGAATCCTCCGAGTTCGACCCGGCCTTGTGGCTGGTGGTTTGGGACGGCGATGAGATCGCTGGTTTCTCGCAAAACCGCTTCCGCATGGGAATTGGCTGGATCAGCGTATTAGGCGTTCGTAGGCCATGGCGCAAACTTGGCCTGGGTCAAGCACTGCTTCAGCACTCTTTTGGCGAGTTTTACCGGCGTGGCATGAGCACCATCGGCTTGGGAGTGGATGCCTCAAATTCCACTGGCGCCACCCGCCTGTATGAGCGTGTGGGCATGTATGTCGCTACCGAATTTGTCACTTTTGAGAAAGAATTGCGTCCCGGTAGAGAACTTGAGGACGCTGACGAGCGCAGGTAGAACCGCCCCAAAACCCGGATAGCAGCGCGGCAAAATTCGGGGTAGAATCAGAAAGTCTTTGTTACCTTACGAAAGGGCGTACTTAAATGATGAACCTGCGATGCCTTTATTGCCAAACCCCGTTTACCTTGGGCCGCGTGGAGATGCTCTCTGCGCTGGTATCCATGAATGACAGGAGCCAGAACCACTACGATGCCCACTGTCCACGCTGCCGCCGTGCCAACTCCATTTCGCGCCAGCGGATGGAATTGTTCTTCCCGAACTGGAAGGAAGCCGCCAAACAGCAGCAATCTGCGGCTGCCACCGCTTCGGCGTCCGCGCCTGCTTCTGCCTCTCTGAAAACGGAACCGCTGCCGAAAGCCTCCAAGGGCGCGGCCGCAAAGTCCGTTGCCAAAAAGGAGACCGCCGCCGCTTCTGCCAAAACATCTGAAACCAAAGGTTCTCGCGCCTCAAAGCCTGCGTCTGCCAAAAAGACGGCGCCACCTGCCAAACCTGCGCCATCCAAGAGTCCCAAACCCTCTTCGAAGGATGGCAAGAAGAAATAGCCCCCCGCTCGGAATCCACCCGCAGGCGCTTTCGTGCCCTGCGGGATTTTTTTTGTAAAGAAGGTATCTCTCATGACTATTCGTGCAGTATTCTTCGATTTTGGCGGTGTCCTCCAACGCACCGAATATCAAGCTCCGCGCCAGCAACTGGCCCAACGCTTCGGCATGGATTATGACGATATCGACAAACTGGTCTTTGGCGGCGAGTCGGCCCGGCGCGCTTCAGTGGGCGAGATTACGGAAGATGTGCATTGGGCTTCTGTATTGAAGCGCCTCAAACGGCCTGACTCCGAAATGCAATCGATCAAAGATGAATTCTTCGCTGGCGATGTGATCGACCATGAACTGGTCGAGTTTATCCGCTCGCTGGGCAGGAAGGTTCATGTCGGGCTGATCTCGAACGCCTGGGATGGTATGCGACCGTTCCTTGAAAAGAGCGGTTTGATCGAACTGTTTGCAACGGTCATTATTTCTGCAGAGGTTGGGGTGATGAAGCCCGAGGCGAAGATCTATCATCTCGCGTTGGAGCAGGCTCAGGTTCAGGCAAATGAAGCGGTCTTTGTCGATGATGTGCCCGTCAACATTGAAGCCTGTGAGAAGGTCGGTATGAAGGGCGTTCTGTTCAAGAATCAACAGGATGCCGTCAAACAATTGAAACAGATATTGAAGCGTTGAGTATTATGAGCCTTAACTCAAGCCTTTTTATTCGTGATCTTGGTGATGGCCTGATTCTGCGGCGCGCTTCTGCAGAGGATGTGGATGCCCTGGCCGAGATGAACAGTCTCATGCACGGTGACGGACCCGGCCAACCCAATCCGCGCATCGGTATCTGGACCCGCGACCTGCTTACCAAACCCCATCCGACTCTTGTCCCTGGCGACTTCACCCTTGTGGAAGAAACTGCCACCGGGCGCATCGTTTCCACCTTGTGCCTGATCCCACAGACATGGATGTATGAAGATATCGAGTTTGGCATCGGGCGGCCTGAACTTGTAAGCACCCTGCCGGAATTTCGCAATCGCGGCCTTGTCCGCATTCAAATGGAAGAAGTCCACAAGTGGAGTGAAGAGCGCGGGCATTTTGCCCAGTTCATCACTGGCATCCCGTATTTTTATCGTCAGTTCGGGTACGATATGACACTGGATTTGGCGGGCCGGCGTTACGGCTTTGAGGCGAACCTGCCGATCCTGAAGGAGGGACAGCCTGAGCCGTACTTACTCCGCCCGGCGGTGGAAGCCGATGTCGAGTTCATTGCCCAGCTCTACAGCGAGTCAAAGAAGCGCTACGCCATTTTCTGCAAGCGTCCGGCTGAGATCATCCGGTATGAGATGAGCGTTCAAAGCCCGGATAGCATCATCCATTATGACCTTGCGGTGGTTGAAGATGTGAAGGGTGAGCGCGTTGGGTATATCCAGCATACGACGGAGTTGTGGAATGGTGGTGTCCATGCGGTCACTTTTGAGATTGTTCGCGGCGCATCCTGGCTGGAGATCGCCCCCAGTGTGGCACGATATTTGTGGAAGAAGGCAGGTGAATATGCTGAGCGCGACTCCGTGCCGCGCACTTCCTTTGGCTTTCATCTTGGTGAATACCATCCCGTTTACGAATCTCTGGATGACCGTCTTCCCGCCTTGCGCAAGCCATATGCTTATTACATGCGCGTGTCGAATCTTCCCGGCTTTTTGTGGCATATCCGCCCGGCGCTGGAAAAACGACTGGCTGAATCTGTTGCGGCCGGATTTAGCGGCGAGCTGCGGGTGGGTTTCTACCGTGATGGCCTGCTCATTAGGTTTGAGCGCGGCCAAATTACGGCTGTTGAACCGTTGCAACTGACATCGGGCGTCCAGGTCGATGCAAATTTCCCGGACCTGACCTTTCTGCATCTGGTCTTTGCTTACCGCAGTTTTGATGAACTCCACCACATGTTTGCAGATTGTTATTGGGAGAACAACACAGCTCGTGTGTTGTTGAACGCTCTCTTTCCCAAAAAATTATCGGCTGTTTACCCGGTTTTTTGAACAAAAAAATTCCTCTACAGGAGTGCAAAGACTGTTAATTGACGCATTAAGAGCTTTCCAAGTATAATTTTGGAACTATCCCTTATTGTTGGGAAGTAGAGGCAAAATGGCCCTGCGCGGAAATTTACGAGACTTTACGATTACTCAACTTTTAAATTTGATCAACCTCGCCAGTAAGACGGGTACCCTGGTCGTGGATGGATCCACAGAACAGGCGCACATTTCCTTTCGTGCCGGGAAGCTGGCCTACGCCCGCATCGGCAAGGAGGATGGCAGCCTGGCCGCTGTCCTATACAAGGCCAACAAGATCAACGCCAACCAGTACCGTGCCATCGCCGACCGCGCCGGTCAGATGACCGATAAAGAACTCGGCTTGTTGTTGATCAATGCGGGGTACGTCACGCAGGAGGATATCCTGCTGAATTTGCAAGCCTACTTCACGGATCTAGTCCGCAAAATGTTCACCTGGGTGGAAGGTATCTTCCGCTTTGAGAACGATATCCTTCCGCCCGACGATCGCATCAATGTGCGGCTGGATCTTGAGAACATTATCATTGAAGGGTCGCGTCAACTGCGTGAGTTGGAGCAATTGCAGGATGAAATTCCCAGCCTGGATATGGCGCTGAAATTCACCGAACGCCCGCTGACCAACATAAACCTGAGCGTGGACGAGTGGAAGGTAGTCAAGTTCGTAGATCCCAAAAACTCGATGCGCCAGATCGCGAAGACGAACAAATTGACCGAGCTTGAAGTGCGCCGCATCGTGTACGGCCTGCTGCAGGCTGGGTTGGTGGAATTGGTCCGTCCTGCCAATGCCCAGATTTCGCCGAATGCCAAGAGCTTCCCAACGCAGGACAAAGAAGAACAGAAATCATTGATCAATAAACTGATCGGCCGCATTCGTCAGATCTAATTTTTCCAGGCCGAAAGGATAGGAATTATGCAAACGGTCAAAATGGTAGTGACAGGCCCATTCAGCGCTGGCAAGACCCAGTTCATTCAGTCCGTCAGCGAGATCGATGTGGTCGCCACGGAACGCAAAATCTCCTCCGATGAGGAACGTAGCGTCAAATCTTCCACCACGGTGGCAATGGATTTCGGCCGCATCACAGTGGATGAGGATCTGGTCCTGTACTTGTTCGGCACCCCAGGCCAAAAGCGCTTCGACTTTATGTGGGAGATCCTCTCCGAAGGCATGCTGGGTTTTATCGTCATGGTGGATAGCACCCGCCCGGAGACTTTCCGTGAAGCCCGCTCCATCCTTGAGACCTTCCGTGCGTACGCGCCGACCCCTTACGTAGTTGCTGCCAACAAGCAGGATATGGATGACGCTTGGGATCTCGAAGATATGCGCCACGCTCTTCGTCTGGATAAGAATACCAAACTGCTGCCCTGTGTAGCTCGTGATAAGAATTCCGTCAAAACGATTCTTTTGGAACTGTTATATAGCATCCTTCAGGAAATGGAATCCGGAAAGTAAAAATCTCCGGATGAATTTTTACTGTGTCCTCAATTACCACTGATCAAGGCATCGTACACTATGAGGTTTATGGGCGAGGGCGCCCGGTCATTCTTTTGCATGGCTGGCTGGGCTCGTGGGGGCTATGGCAGGAAACCATGGCGTATCTCGGCGCGTTCTACCGCACCTATGCCCTTGATTTTTGGGGCTTCGGTGAATCAGGTAAAAAGCGCGAGACCTATGCCGTTTCAGATTTTGTCAATCTTGTAGATCAATTCATGGAACAGCTGGGGATCGTCCACGCGCCTCTGGTGGGGCACAGCATGGGCGGTACAGTCAGTCTCTCGGTTGCCATCAAATATCCCGAACGGGTCAGCAAAGTGGTCGTAGTGGGTTCGCCGATCGTCGGCTCCTCGCTGGCCCCATTGCTCAAGCTGGCAGGAATGCGCCCTATCGCCTTTCTGCTTTTCAACATGATGGGACCTTTCCGGGCCTTTATGAAATACTATTACTCGCGCCTGATCTGTAGCGATCCGCGCTTCCCGGATATGATGGACCGCGATCTTTCCCGTACGACAGTGGAATCCTTCCTTCTTTCCATTGCCTCCCTCCGCCGCACCGACCTGACTCCCTTGCTCTCACAGGTCCGCGTGCCTGCCATGGGCATGTATGGCGACAAGGATCTCATCGTCCACCCACTGCAATGGCAACCCATGCAAAAGGGTATTCCTCATGCGGTGATTGAGCGCTTCCCGAAGTCTGGTCATTTCCCGATGTTGGAAGACCCGACCCACTTCAGCCAGGTCCTGAAAAACTTCCTTGATGAAACGTACCCAAACCCATGAGCGGCGATAATTTTTTTTATCCACAAAAAATGGGCAGGATCATTTTCCTCGGTTTAGAGGAAGTGATCGGCAAGAGCGGGGTCAACACCGTTCTCCGATTTTCGAATCTTGAGGAATACATCGATAATTATCCGCGCGGGATCGCGGAGCGTTCATTTTCTTTTGATCAGGTGAGATCATTGCAAAGCGCTCTGGAACAGGTCTATGGTCCGCGTGGCGGGCGTGGATTGGCATTGCGGGCGGGCCGCTCCTGTTTCAAGTATGGGCTCAAAGAATACGGATCCATGATGGGCATCACAGAAATGGCCTTTCGCCTGCTGCCACTTCCCACCAAACTGCATACTGGCGCTCAGGTTTTTGCCGACCTTTTCAACAAACATACCGACCAGCATGTGCGTCTTGAAGAGACAGAAACCCAGATTCTCTGGCATATTGAGCGCTGCCCCCTTTGCTGGGAACGAACGGAAAATGAGCCGGTTTGCCACCTTGCAGTGGGAGTATTACAAGAGGCTTTGTATTGGTTAAGTGGTGGCAAAGTGTTCAATGTGGAGGAAACCGCCTGCGTGGCTTGCGGCGACCCAGCCTGTACCATTGTCATCGACAAAACACCCCTGGCCTGATTTCTTCGGTTTTCCCCCTTACACCGCCTCAAAAGGCGGTTTTTCATCCAGTTTCAGAGTTTTGCTAACAAATTTGTTTTGCTTTATGTTTTATCCAATGCTTTGATTTATAATTCCATGTATGCTTAAAGTTATCCTCCATGCGTCGGCCCCGGTCATGCCGTTTTGTGAACCTGCGCGTGACCTGCGGATCCAAAACCAGCCGCTTTGGCTGCACCAGAGGAACTTGCTTGCCCCTTATGTGACCCGGGAGTTGGAACTCAAGCAAGGGGAGCCTTTAAGGCCGGTGCGGGAACCGACCCTCGTTTACCGCGATAATCTCTTTTTTGACAAACCATATATTGAAGCGTTTATGAAGGAAGCCTTGAAGCGCAAACGCGCTGTCCGGGCCGCCTTTCATATTGACGACCTCGCTTTTCGTGAACACGCCCTTCCTTTATCTACTTCCTACACCCCGGCAGGTAGCTTATACCTTGCCGATTTGTGGTACTACCCTAATGGTCCTGAGGCTGGAGCCGAGCCATTGGTGATCGACATGCAGGCTCGCGAGATCGGTTACTATCACGTTCCAACTTACATGGCGGACCAGAGCGGTGACCTTGTCTTTCAGGTGCCGTTGCGTTCGCTGCTGGCCATCGATTCCTGGGCGCATATCTTCATTGCAGACATGGTCTTTGGCCAATTTGCGCGCGGTGCCCGGTTTGAGAAGCGGGCCAACGAAGAACTAAGATTTAAGCTCAAGATTCTTGGCAAGGCGATCTATGAAGGCCGCCAGGTGCTGGAATGTTCTGAAGCGGTGCTTGTAGGCAAAGATTGCGTTATCGACCCGAGTGCAATCATTAAAGGACCGACGATTATTGGCGACAATGTCACGATCAACGCAGGCGCTGTCATTGACAACAGCATCATTGGGAATAATGTCAACATATCCCAAGGGGCACAGGTGATGCTTTCTGTGGTGGGGGACGGAGCCTTCCTGCCTTTTCGCGCCGCCCTGTTCATGACGACCATGATGGAAAACAGCATGTTGGCGCAAAATACCTGCCTTCAGATGTGTGTGATTGGCAGGAATACATTCATCGGCGCCGGTTCCACTTTCACAGATTACAACCTTATCCCGATCCCTATGCGGGCCAAAGATGGGAACGGAAATTTGAGTTTGGCGAATCGTCCAGTGCTGGGTGGCTGCGTTGGCCACAATTGCCGCATTGGTGCCGGAATGGTCGTGTACCCGGCGCGTACCATTGAATCGGACGTGGTGCTGGCCGCCACGGCCGATCGCAGGGTGATCGACCGCGATGTCACCTTTGACCAGAGCGACCACCACAAATGGAAACTGGCCCACCTGCACCAAACCCCATATCATCGAAAAGAGAAAGACGAGGTCGAGTCCTGGTAACAATGGATACGTTTGCGTTCATTATCCACCCCATCGATCCCAAACGCGACGTGAGCAGGAAATTCCCGGTTTTGGGAAAATCTTTGACGGAAAAGCAGATCGATTTCTTCTCCACCTTTTTCCCGCCCGTTTATATTTCGGAGATCGAAGGTATTACTTCGCAGGCCACCGGCAAAACCATCAAAGGTTGGTTCATCGCCTGCCCCTACACCCCGCGCCGGATGATGCAACTTTCCGAACGCACCGTCTACCGCAAGATCGTGCAGACCGGGCATATGGCGGAACGGCTGGGCGCGCAGATCCTTGGCCTGGGTGCGTTCACTTCGGTGGTCGGGGATGCCGGTGTGACCATCGCAAAAAAACTGGATATCCCTGTCACCACAGGCGATTCGTACACGGTGATGATGGCGGTTCAGGCCATCCGCGAAGCCGCCAAGGCGATGGATATCAAAATGTCGGATGCGACGGTGGCTGTAGTGGGCGCCACCGGTTCGATCGGGCGCGTCTGTGCCGAGCTGATAGCGGGTGAGGCCGCCCGGACTCTGCTCATCGCCCGGGATGAGAAAAAACTCGAAGTTCTGCGTGACCGGCTCAAGGTCCGCGCAAGAAGCGAACTATGTATCAGCACGAAAATGGATGTACTAAAGGAAGCCCAGTTGATTCTGACCGTCACCAGCGCCATTCATGATGTCATTCACCCGGAACATTTACAGCCAGGGAGTGTGGTCTGTGATGTGGCGCGCCCCCGTGATGTTTCTGCAATGGTGGCCGCAGTCAGAGATGATATATTAGTGATCGACGGCGGAATGGTGGATGTGCCAGGCCCCGTGAATTTCCATTTTAATTTTGGCTTTCCAGCGGGCAAAGCCTACGCCTGTATGGCGGAAACCATTGCCCTCGCGCTGGAGGGACGTTTCGAAGATTACACTGTTGGAAGGGACATCACCCTCGAACGGGTTCAGGAGATCACAATGATCGCAGAACGGCACGGGTTTCGGATGAGCGGCTTTCGCTCGTTTGAACGTGAAGTGACCGAGGAGCAGATCGAGACCGTTCGCAGGAATGCCCGCAAAGGAACAACGCGCTTAGGAGGCTTTCATGAGTAACGCTCGCCTTTTGGTAGTGGAGGACGATCTTGATATCGCCAACATGCTAAAGATATATTTCACGGGGCTGCACTTTGATGTGGATGTGGCGAACCGCGGACGGGATGCTCTGGAAAAGACCAAGCATGCTCTGCCGCACTTGATCGTGTTGGACATCATGCTGCCAGATATCGACGGGTATGAGGTCTGCCGCACTCTGCGCACCAGCACCCGCACCAGCCATATCCCTGTGATCTTCCTGACCCAAAAAGATGAACGCAGTGACAAGCTGCAGGGCCTTGAACTGGGCGCCGATGATTACATCACCAAACCTTTTGATATCGAAGAATTGAAACTGCGCGTACAGGGCGCCATCCGCCGCTCGGAGCGGGAAAGCCTCACGGATCCGCGCTCGGGCCTGCCGGCTGGACGCTTGATCGAAGAGCAACTGCGACGCATCATCCGTGAGAAGGGCTGGGCTCTGCTGGATGTGCGCGTCAACAACTTTGAGCCTTTCAAGGATGTGTACGGCTTCGTAGCGGGCGACGATGTGTTGCGCTTTGCGGCGATGTTGATCGGCGAGGTGGTGGATGAACTTGGGACTCCGAGCGATTTCATCGGCCATGCTGGAGGCGATAACTTCATCATCATCTCTACCGGCGAGGCGGCACCGCAGATCCGGGAAAAGATCAAGCAACGTTTTGCAGATGAGGTTCAAAGCCACTATAACTTTATTGATCGCCAGCAGGGTTTCATTCAAGCCCCCAAGGCCGACGGTGAAGCGGAAAAGGTCGGCTTCATGACCATGTCTGCCGGGCTTATCTCCCCGGACCTGCATTCCTTCGCGGATATCCGCGAGATCACAGAACTGGCGGCGGAGGCTCGCCGGCAGGATGCATCCGCGTAAGTTGCATCGATGGTAGGTGAGCGTTTCACATGTTGTCCGGGTTAGGCATTAGCCTGTTTCTTGCTGGGCTTGCACTGGTGGTGATCGTGCTGGCCTGGCTGACTCTGCGCATGCTTCCGCGGACAACAGCTGCCTCGTTGTCTCAACCGAACTCCCCCGAATTCCCTGAATCCACCCAATCAAAAGAAGCGGTCATTATCATCCAGCCTGGCGGGCGTGTGGATTATATGAGTTCGCGCGCGCGCTTGTATTTCAACCTGCGCGAGAACGAACCCTTCGACCTTGAACGGCTTGCGAGGCATGTCCGCCCGTCGGACGATTTCCTCGACCTATGCGCCGTCCCCGGTTCGAAGCGCCTTTCGGTTGGGGGAAGGCCGGTGGAGATCGCTTCGTACGAGGTGCCGGGCGAGTACCCCATGATGCTGGTTTCACTGCGCAGCAAGGAAGGTGTATCGGGGGGCGACCATGCCGGGAACGGGAACAGCGGCAATGCCAATGAGATCCTGCAATTGGCCACGGAGTTCAGTCAGGGGATTGCAGCCAGCCTTGACCTTAACTCGACCGTGCGCTCCATTCTGGACCATGTCAGCCGTCTCGTGCCTTCGGATGTTCTGGAACTGAAGTTGTGGAATGCTGAACGCCAGATGCTCATCCCATATCGCTTCCAGCAATCGACCGCGGGACGCGTGGTAACGGCCACACTGTCGCAATTCGGCAGTCTGACAGAGCAACTAGCTGTTCAAAGAAAACCATTCATGCTGGATAACGTCCGTTCGGAGTTCGCTTCCAACGGCGAGTTATTGGGCATTCAATCTTATATAGGCATTCCGCTTTCCGCCGGTGGGGAACTGGTCGGCACACTTGAAGCCGGGCAGATGAACAGCGGCGCCTTTGGTACGAATGATCTCGACCTGCTGGTGCTCGTTTCGGGCCAGGCGGCGGTGGCCATTCGGAATGCCCGGCTGTATGAAGAAGAACAACGACGGCGCGCCGAATTGGCAGGCCTTGCGAACCTGAACCAGGTGCTCGGTTCGGTGCGAGATATTCAGGAAGTATTCAACCGTCTGGTGGAGAGCGCTACGCCTCTATTCCAAACGGAGATCATTGGTTTCCTTTTGTTCGATGAAGATCGCCGTGTGCTCGAAGGCAGGGTTCCATTCCGTGGCCTGCCTGCACATGTGGTCGAGTTCTATCGCGTTTCGATCCCGGCTGAGAGCCCTGCCGAAAAAGTGCTTGCCAACCAGCAGCCCATCATCACCATGGATGCGGTTCATGATGAAAATTGGCGCGCCCTCGGCTTGATCGATGTGGCGACCGCGGCCAGCCTGCGTGATAATGCCCTCATCCCGCTTCTTTCTTCGGGAAGGATGCTCGGTTACTTCCAGGTGGGGCACCACACCCGAGGCATGTCCACCTTTACCTCGGAGGAACTGCGTCTGATGGATATTGTGGCGAAGCAGGCTGCAGCAATCATTGAGAACGTGCTGCTGGTCAAGCAGGCCCGTGTCCGCGCTCAACGCGCTGATGCCCTGCGCCGCGTTGCCAACCTGGCTTCCTCTTCTGCTACACTGGATGAGATCCTCAAATATTCCATGCAGGAACTGGCACGACTCTTTCAGGTGGATTCGGCCGCGATCTTTTTGATCGATGAAAACCACGGCGTTTTGCGGCTTCACCGCGAATCCCTGCATGGGGTTTCGGATGAGGTCAGCCGGGATTATTTCCAGATCTTTATGGATGACCCCACCTATCACAATACGGTTTCGGGGAGCCGCAAGCCGTTCATCTCAGGCCGCCTGAGCACCGACCGCAGGGTTTTACCCGTCTATCGTCAGATCACCAATGCGTTATCTGTCGAGTCTGCCATTGTGGTACCGCTCGTAGTGCGTGACCATGGCTTGGGCGAATTGATGGTGGGCAGCCGCCGGGTGGATTATTTCAATTCCTACGACTTGCAGGTGTTATCCACTGCGGCGGGACAGTTGTCAGCGGCGGTCGAATCTGCCAGTTTGTTGACCCAGACCGATGACAGTTTGAGGCGGCGCGTGGACCAGCTCTCAGCCGTTTCCCGCGCCACACGCGAGTTGGGCTCGTCGCTCGATATCAAGCACCTTATGCAGGTCTTTCATGATGAGAGCCTCCGCCTGACCGGTGCGGATTGTGCGTCGGCGCTGCTTTTTGAACAAAGCAATGAAGAAGACGAGGAGGCCCGCGTGGAGTTGGCACTGGGTTGTGAGCGCCAGCCGGGTCTCGCATCTGTGGAGCGGACCGCTCTCAAGCGGGGCGAACCGTTGGTTATCACCGACTTTATTCAAGAAGGCATCCTGCCGCCTCATGACGGTTCGCGTTCGGGTGTCATTGTCCCGGTGTACTATCAGACCCGCATCATTGGGCTGATCTCCCTGCATTCGAACCATCCTGATTTCTTCAATAACGACACAGTGGAACTTGCCCAAATGCTGGCAGTGCAGGCCGGTATTGCCATCAATAACACCCAACGGTATCAGGTCGAGCGCCAGCGCACCGAGCTGATGCGTCGTCGTTCGGATACGCTTGTGCGCCTGACGGATGTCAGCTATGCCATGGGCGGTGACCAACCGCTTGACCAGGCCCTGCAGATCATTGCGCGCGGCATCCGCGACGCAACCCCGTTCAGAGTCGTGTTGATGAGCGTTCTCGACCTGGATACTTCTCAATTAAATCGCGTGACAGCTGTGGGCATTCCGCAGGAAAAGTTGAACGAATTACTTTCCAGAAAACAGCCTCTTTCCGGATTGCAGCAATTGCTGCGGCCCGAGTTCAAGATCAGCCGCTCATATTTCATTCCCTCTGATCAGGCGCCGCACATCCCGGAGATGCACAGCGTGGCCTTGAATTTGGAGGCGTTGACCGAACGCACGGCGGAGATGTGGGATGTGGACGATATCCTTATCATCCCGCTCGAAAATTCTGATGGCCAGATCGTAGGCATGATCAGTCTCGACGACCCTGCCAACGGACTTCGCCCCGATATGGCCACCGTGGAATCAGTGGAAGTCTTTGCTTCGCAGGCCGCGCTGCTTATCAGCAATACCCTGCGCCAGGGCGAACTGCGCAGCCGGATCGGCTCGTTATCCTCGGCGTTGGAACGTCAGCAGAAACTGCTGGATATGACACAGAATGACCTGCCTGTGCTGCTGCGCAAAGACCTTGAACAGACCATTTCGCTTCACAATCTGGACCGCCGCGCACAACGCGTGCGCGCAGGTTTGAAGATCACCGAGTCTGTTAGCCGCCAACTGGATGCCGCTTCGGCGCTCTCCGCGCTTGGCAGGGAAACGCTTACCCAGCTGGGCATGTCTGTGGCGTTGATCGCCGAGAATACAAATGAAGGGCCGCGGCTTTTGCATGTGATGGGCAGCTTGCCAAGATCCACGAACGTGGAGGCATTGTTCGGCCAGCGCAACCCGCTGCGGGCGTGCCTGCAAAATGGCGCCACTGTGCTGATCCCCAACCTTGATGAGAACGAGGAGTGGCGCGATGCCAGCCTATTGACCTCATTGCGGGCAAAGGGCGTCATCTGTCTGCCGATCATGGTGGAGAATAGGCCGGTGGCGGCCATGTTGGCCACCAGTCCAGAGCCGGTGCCATCCTTCACTGATGAAGACATCCAGGTCTATACCCAGATCTCTCAACAGACCTCGCTCATCCTTCAGAACATATCCCTCTTGAACCAGACCCGCCGCCGGTTGGACGAGGTGAAACTCCTGCTTGATTTCAGCCGCCAGTTGTCGGGTATGGATTCTGAAGCGATTGTCCGTTCCCTGTTGGATAGCGCTCGACGCGTCATCCAACATGCCCATGCCGGTGTGGTGTTGATCTGGAACTCTAAATCCGAAGTGCTGACGCCGCGTGCCGTCTCCGGCTATGCCGATAACGAAAGCATGCTTCGCATCAACTACCGTCTTGGAGAAGCGCTGCCCGGTAATACCTTCCTTGGAAAAAGATCGCGCCGGGTGGATGAGATCAATTTTGCCCGCGAGTACAACCTGAGCGCCGAGAACCTGGCCTTTTATCGCCAGGCCACCGGCGGGCGTGTGCCGGTCTCCAGCCTCCTCGTCCCCATCCTGACTCCTGAACAGACTCTGGGTTTGCTGGTGCTGGATAACTTCAACACGACCGGCGCCTTCCGCCCGGAAGATGAAACTCTGTTGATCTCCCTTGCCCAGCAGGTGGCTCTCTCGCTCGATAACCTGCGCCTCGTTCAGGCGACGCAGGAACGCGCCGGTCAATTGGAGGCTCTGAACGACGCTTCGGCTTCGCTGACCTCGAGTTTGAGCAGTGACCAGTTGGTCAGTTCCCTGCTCGATCAGATGCGCTCCATCCTTCCGTATGATACGGCGGCGCTCTGGCTGCGTGACAAGGAACGCCTGACCGTTGCCTCCACGCGTGGCTTCTCCGATGCAGAGCAGCGCCTTGGCTTGTCGGTGGCTGTGACAGACAGCGTACTCTTCAAGGAAATGGCGCAGACCACGCAGCCCATCCTCGTGAAGGACGTGCGCGAGGATCCGCGCTTCCCGCCGGTCGAGGCCCCACGCCTCTCATGGCTTGGAATTCCGCTCATCTCCAAGGGCGAGTTGGTGGGTGCTCTGGCGATCGAAAAATGGCAGGCAAATTACTATACCCGCGAACAGATCCAGGTGGCGTTGACCTTTGCCAGTCAATCTGCCATTTCGCTGGATAACTCCCGCCTATATGAAGACAGCGTCAACCGCGCGACCGAACTGGACCAGCGTTCACAGCGTCTGACCACGCTTAATCGCTTTACATCCGCCCTGACCCGCTCGCTGGATACGGACCAGATCCTGAACCTCACTGCAGATGAATTGTTGAAAGGCTTGAATGCGAAGCGCGTCTCTGTGGTGACCTTCGAACGCGGCAATGCCTACTGGAAGATCGCCCTCCCCCGCATCCGCTCAAAACTTCCGCGCATTCTGCCGGACGCGCCCATCTTCAGCCGCTTGCGCGAATCGCTGGGCATCTTTAACACCGACGATGTCCGCACCGAGCCGGATCTGGGCTCCATTCTGGATATGCTTGGCGAGAACGCACGTGCTTTGCTCATCCTGCCGGTCAGCAGCGGCCAGACGTTGAACTCCCTGTTCTTTGTCCAGATGGCGGGAGAGGTGCGCTTCACCGTCAATGAGATGGAAGTGGCCCGCACCATCACCAATCAGGCCACCATTGCCATGGAGAATGCGCGTCTCTATCAATCCTCCGTTCGCACGGCGGATCGCTTTGCGGTTCTTAATGAGACCAGTTCCCTTGTCAGCGCCAGCCTGAACCCGGAGGAGATCTACGTTTCGGTTCACCGCGCTGCGGAGCGTTTGATCCCATTGGATTCGTTCGTTATCACCCTGCTGGATGCGAAAGCAAACGAGATCGACCCGGTCTATCTGTTCGACATGGGCAGGCGCATCACCAGCCCGCGTGTGCCATTCGGAAAAGGCCTGAGTAGTGAAGTTATTCGCTCTGGCAAGCCTGTGCTCCTTCTGAATTCGGAACAGTCTGACCGGATGGGAACATTGCAGGCTGGCGAAGGTGAAGGTACTCAATCTGTGATCGCTGTGCCGATGATGGTGGGTGGCCGCGCGCTGGGTATGCTTTCGGCGCAAAGTTACCAGCCAGGCGTATATACCGAGGAGGATATGCAGATCCTCGGCACGCTTGGAAACCAGGCCATTGTCGCCATCCAGAATGGACGTTTGTTCGAGGAGACGCAGACGCTGGCGTCGGAGTTGGAAGCGCGCGTCATCGAACGTACCGCGCAGTTGCAGCGTGAACAGCAAAGCACTGAGACCCTTCTGCGCATCCTGACGGAGGTCTCTTCAAGTCTTGACCTTGACCGTACCTTGAACCGTACCCTGTCGCTGTTGAACGATACGCTTGGCGCGGAGCAGGGCACCATCCTGCTTGTGAATCCGGAGGATAACCTTTTGCATTATCGCGCCGGTTACGGCTATCTCTCTGAGCGCTCGGCTGCTCCCAGCCGGACCGGTTTTACCCTGCGGATCGGCGAAGGTCTTGCCGGTTGGGTGGTGAAGAATCGCGATTCTGCCCTGGTGAACGACCTGCACAAGGACCCGCGCTGGATCCACAACCCCGCTGCCGGGCAGGACCACCGTAGCGCCATCGCAGTTCCCATGATGGTGGGTGAGGATGTGATCGGTGTGCTTATGGTCTTCCAGCGCTTGGCCAATTTCTTCAGCGCGGAAATGCTTGTTCTGGTCAAGGCGATTGCGGGTCAGGTGGCGGTGGCCATCAACAATGCCCGCCTGTATGAACTCATTCGCGATCAGGCGGAGCGACTCGGCCTGATGCTGCGCAAGGAACAGGTGGAAGCCAGCCGCCAGCAGTCGATTCTTGAAGCGGTGGCCGATGGCGTACTTGTGACCGGCATCGACGGTCGCATCACCTTCGTGAACGTTTCGGCGGTTCACATTCTTGCTGTGGAAGAATCACGTCTGCTTGGAAATTCACTGGATGGCTTTGTGGGCCTGTTCGGTAAATCGGCTGCTTCATGGACAGCCACCATCCGCCGCTGGTCGGAGGACCCGACCACATATCGGGCTGGTCAAATGTATGCCGAACAGATCGAATTGGAGAACGGCCGCATCATCCTGGTGCATCTTGCGCCAGTCATCCACCAGCACGATTTCCTGGGCACGGTTTCCATCTTCCGCGATATCACCCGCGAGGTCGAAGTGGACAGGCTCAAGTCTGAGTTTGTGGCGACGGTCAGCCATGAACTGCGTACTCCCATGACCGCCATCAAAGGCTACGTGGATATTCTCACCATGGGAGCGGCTGGTCCGCTGAACGAGAACCAGATGCACTTCCTGGACGTGGTGCGTAACAATATCCAACGGCTTAATATCCTTGTCAGTGACCTGCTGGATATTTCCCGCATCGAATCCGGCCGTGTGATCCTGGAGCAGCAGCCGATCAATATGTATCACCTGGCCGAAGATGTGATCGCAGAGGCCCTGCGCCGCTCTCAAACCGAGGGCAAGCCCATGGCACTTTCCCTTGAGGCCTCCAAGAATCTTCCCAGCGTAATGGGCGATAGCGGCCGGGTACGCCAGATCCTCAGCAATCTCGTCAATAATGCCTTCAATTACACGCCTGAGAACGGCACCATCCGTGTCAACATCCAGCAGGTGAACGGGGAGATTCAAGTGGATGTGGAAGATAACGGCATTGGTGTCAAGGTGGAGGATCAAGAGCGCCTCTTTGAACGCTTTTACCGTGGCGAACACCCGCTGGTTTTGGCCACCCCGGGTACAGGTCTTGGCCTCCCCATCGTCCGCCAGCTGGTGGAGATGCACAAAGGCCGGATGTGGATGAAGAGTCCCGGTGTGCCGGGAGAAGGCAGCGTCTTTTCCTTTACTCTACCCATCAAGAAGCATGGAGAATAAATGGCAAGAATCTTAATTGCGGAAGACGAACCTGATATTCGGGAATTAGTGGCATTCACCCTGCGCTTTGCCGGGCATGAAGTGGTCGCCACCTCCAACGGCGAGGAAGCACTTCAACAAGCGGGACAGGTCAACCCCGACCTGATCCTCATGGATGTGCGCATGCCGAAGATGACCGGCTACGATGCCTGCCGTGCCATGAAGGCCGACCCCGTTCTAAAAGACATCCCCGTGGTGTTCCTCTCTGCCAAAGGGCAGGATGCCGAAATCCAGACCGGCATCAACGTCGGAGCCGAAGAATATCTTCTCAAACCTTTTGCGCCAGATCAACTTGTGGAGCGTGTGCGTTCCATCCTGGGAAAGTTCGGTAAATAGCCCCTCATGAGCGCGATCATTTTGGACGGAGCGATGGTGCATTATGAAGCGTTGGGACGCGGGCGTCCCATCATCTTCCTGCACAGCTGGGTAGGCTCGTGGCGTTATTGGATCAACGCCATGCAAGTCGCATCCACCTCGTTCCGCGCCTATGCTATCGACCTGTATGGCTTTGGCGATTCATCGCGCGAAGAAAAGAATTACACCCTCGAAGAACAGGCCAACCTTATTCATAAGTTCCTTGAAGAGATGGGGATCGGCAAGGTCGCCCTTGTAGGACACGATCTCGGCGCCCTGGTCGGTTTTTATTTCCTCAAGAACTGGCACGCCAGTGTGGATCGCATGATGGCGATCAACGTCCCGATGGAATACAAATTGATCGATGCCAGGATGCGTTCAGACTCCGCTGCCGAACTGGCCGCCTGGTTGACCTCTCGTTCTCCCGAGGCCATGACCGCCCTTTCAGACGCTTCCAAAGTGGACCCCAAAGCGGTCACGGCTTCAATGAACGGATTGCAATCTGAAAATTCCAACCTGTTTCAGGGTATCCGCAATCTTGGCGTGCCCTGCCTGTTCGTGCATGGTTCCACCAACCCTGCAGTACCTCTCCCAACCCAGGAGAAACTGGAGGAACTTCCAGGTCACATGCACCAGATCGTCCTCGAAGGTGCCGGGCATTTCCCCATGTTGGATAATCCCTCCCAATTCAACCGCCTGTTGACAGACTTCCTTGCGTTGGATTCGGGGGCCAGCCCAAGAGAATTGCAACTCAAAGAAGAATGGAAACGTAGAGTTCGCTGAAAATACCGTGAGAAGATCTTCTCACGGTATTTTTTTACTTGACATTCCATCTCCACAGTTCTATACTGCTGCCACAATTGAACGGAGAGCCTTTACGAAAGGCTGAGAGGAGCGTGAACGCGCTCGATCCGCATTACCTGATCTGGTTAATACCAGCGGAGGGATTTCACCATACACCTGCCAACATCCTCCGCTGCTGTGAGGATGTTTTGTTTTTAACCGACCATTGACCATGGACGATAGACCATGCTTTTCCATCGTCCACTGTCTATCGTCCAGCGTCTGCCTATGAGAATCATCATCTTTGCTAACGGCAACCTGCCAAACCCCGAAAAAGCCCGTGCCCTTATCCGCCCTGAAGACTTCATCCTCTGTGCAGACGGCGGTACACGTCATGCACTGGCGCTGGGACTTACACCCAACGTCATCGTCGGTGATATGGATTCATTGCCATCCAACTTTCAACCTTCAACCTTTAATGGTGAATTCGTCCTTTTCCCCAAAGACAAGAACGAAACCGACCTCGAACTTGCCATCAACCATGCCCTCACTCTCAACCCCGAATCGATCCTGATCCTCGCTGCCCTCGGCGGTCGCATGGACCAAACCCTCGCCAACATTGCCCTGCTTTCCAACCTTCGACTTTCGACTTTTGACATTCGACTCACCGACGGTGTAGAAGAAATTTTCTTTTGCAGAGACCAAGCCAAAGTCGAAGGAAGAAGCGGGGACATCGTCTCCCTCATCCCCTGGCAGGGCGAGGTCACCGGCGTCTTCACCGAAAATCTGCGCTGGCATCTTCACTATGAAACGCTTTACCTTGATAAGACTCGCGGCATCAGCAACGAAATGACCGCTGAGATCGCGACCGTCACGATACGTAGCGGCTTGTTATTGGTGGTTCATACATTTGGTAATTAAACCTAAAGGAATACCCATGAAAAAACTTGCTCTGTTTCTCTCTTCTTTACTCTTTCTTTTAGTGTCTTGCGCGCCTGCCGGACCTAAAACGTTGACCGTTATGACGCATGACTCATTTGCAATTAGTGAAGATGTTGTAACGGCATTTGAACAAGCTAACAATGTTGATGTTGTGTTTCTGGCGAGCGGTGACGCTGGGACCATGCTCAACAAAGCCATTCTTGCCAAAGATGCCCCGCTTGCGGATGTGATGTTCGGCGTGGATAACACCTTCCTCTCCCGCGCCCTCGAAGCGGACATCTTTGATGCCTATCAATCGCCCGCACTGAGTGAAATCCCTGCCGAGTTCGTGCTGGATTCTTCTTATCGTGCCTTGCCTGTGGACTATGGCGATGTGTGCATCAACTACGATAAAAAATATTTTGCAGAGAATAACCTTGCCGTGCCTGCTTCGTTTGAAGATTTGGCAAAGCCAGAATACAAAGGTTTGTTAGTCGTTGAAAACCCCGCCACTTCTTCGCCGGGTTTGGCGTTCATGCTTGCCACCCGCGCTTATTTTGGCGGCGGCTTTCTCGATTACTGGCAGCGTCTCAAAGATAATGGGGTCGTGGTGGTGGATAGTTGGGAGACCGCCTACTACACCAACTTCTCGGCTTCATCGGGGCAGGGACCGCAGCCGATGGTTGTCTCTTACGCCTCCAGCCCCGCTGCCGAAGTCTTCTTCGCCGCCGAGCCATTGACCGAGTCCCCGACCGCTTCCATCGTCGCGCCGGGCATGTGCTTCCGCCAGATCGAATTCGTCGGCACGCTTCGCGTCAAAAACGGACAAAACCGCGACCTCGCCGAGAAATTTGTGGATTTCATGCTGGGCAAACAATTCCAGGAAGACATGCCGCTGAATATGTTCGTCTATCCCGTAAACCAGTTCGCGCAACCGCCTGAGGTGTTCACGCAACATGCTCAAGTCGCTGATGAGCCTGCGGACATATCCTATGATGATATTGCCTCCAACCGTGACTCATGGATCGAAGCGTGGAATGAGGTAATGAAGTAAAAAACACTTACCACAGATGAACGCAGATGAATTGGATTTTTTGATATCCGCGTTTATCCGTGTTCATCTGTGGTTGAAATTTCAAAATGAGCCTCTCACCAACGCTTGCCGAAAAAAATCGTTCATTTCTATCTGCCAACTCGCGGATTCTGCTTTGGATTCCCACTCTCCTTTTCCTTCTTTCGTTTTTCTTCTTCCCCCTCTTCAAAATCCTAACCCTCACCCTCAACCTCGAAACTCTCACTGACTCAAACAACTTACGCATCACGGTTCACGCATTACTCTTCACTTTCTACCAAGCCACCCTCTCCACCCTTCTCACCTTCGCCCTCGGACTCCCCGCCGCCATCCTCTTCTCCAAATACAATTTCTCCGGCAAATCCCTGCTCCGCGCTCTGACCGCCGTCCCCTTCATGCTGCCCACCGTCGTCGTTGCTGCTGCTTTCAATTCATTGCTCGGTACTCGTGGAATTATTCCAACTCTTTCCTCTTTCCTCTTTCCACAATTGCCAATTACCAATTACCAATTCCACGGAACCCTACTTGCTATTCTCGTAGCGCATACGTTTTACAACACCTCCATCGTCATCCGCATTGTTGGCAATGCCATCTCACGTCTTGACCCAAAACTCGAAGCCTCTGCCCGTGTCCTCGGCGCGGATACCTTCCATGTCTGGAAAGATATCATCCTACCAATTCTGCGTCCGTCCCTGCTTGCCGCCGCCCTGCTAGTCTTCATGTTCGACTTCACCAGTTTCGGCGTCATCCTCCTGCTGGGCGGATCACAATTCGCCACCCTCGAAGTGGAAATTTACATCCGCGCCCTGCAACTTCCTAACCTCAACCTCGCCGCGCTTTTATCTATCATCCAACTCATCTTCACTCTCATCTTCTCCATTCTCTACTCACGAACCATCAATCAAGTTCAAACCCAAACCGCTCCACGTTTCTCTACTGCCCGCCCGCCCAAAACCATCAGAGAAAAAATCTTCGTCGCTACTCTCGCCCTCCTTCTTTCCTCTTTCTTCTTTCTTCCCCTCATCTCCTTACCAATTCGCTCATTAACCCGCCTCGAAGCCGACCGCGGACAACGTGCCGAAGTCCAATACGGTTTCACCACCGACTACTACAAAGAACTCTTCATCAACCGACGCGGCTCGTTATTCTACGTTCCGCCGGTGCAAGCCGCGCTCAACTCGTTGGGCTTTGCGGGCATCACCGTCATTCTTTCGCTGGCTCTTGGTTACCCTGCCGCCTACGCACTCGCCAAACCGACTCGTCTCGAAAAAATTCTCGACCCCTTCCTCATGCTGCCGCTCGGCGCCTCCGCCGTGATGATGGGGCTCAGCTTCATCATCTCTTTTGGGCGGCTCATCGCCTCGCCGTTTTTCATTCCAATCGCGCACACGCTCATCGCTTTGCCTTTCGTCATCCGCACACTGCAACCCGCGCTTGCCTCCATCCCTGAACGATTGCGTCAAGCCGCATCCACGCTCGGCGCGTCACCTCTGCGCGTCTGGCAAACCGTCGACTTTCCCATCCTCTCACGCGCCACACTCAGCGCCGCCACCTTCGCCTTTACCGTCTCGCTCGGCGAGTTTGGCGCCACCCTGCTCATCACCCGCCCCGAATATCCCACCATCCCCATCGCCATCTCGCGCTTCCTCTCGCAGCCCGGCGGCCTCAACTACGGTCAAGCCATGGCGATGGCAACCGTCCTCATGCTGCTCACCACGCTCAGCATTTTGCTCATCGAAAAATTGCGTTTCAACAACGCCGGAGAACTCTAATGCTCGAACTTCGCAACGTCGTCAAATCCTACGAAGGTAAACCGCTACTCAACGACATTTCCTTCACCGTATCACAAGGCGAAACCATTTGTCTGCTTGGGGCATCGGGTAGCGGCAAAAGCACCATTTTGAGGATGATCGCTGGGTTGGATCTTCCTGAACGTGGAGCGATTCTGCTAAATAACCTTAACCTTGCCCAAACACCGCCTCACCTCCGCGACTTTGGCCTGGTCTTCCAAGACTATGGGCTTTTCCCTCACCTGAACGTTTTTGACAACATCGCTTTCGGTTTGCGAATGCGTAACGCATCTGCGGACGAAATCAAACAGCACGTCTCCGCCTTGTTGGAGCAGGTTAACCTCTCTGGCTTTGACTCTCGCCAAGTGACTGAACTCTCCGGAGGCGAGCAGCAACGCGTGGCACTTGCGCGTGCGCTCGCACCCAGTCCGCGCCTGCTGATGTTTGATGAACCTCTTGGTGCACTAGACCGCTCTCTGAAAGAAGACCTGCTCAACGAAATTCGCGGCATTTTGCATCATACAAATATCCCCGCCATCTACGTCACCCACGATCAGGAAGAAGCCTTTACTATCGCGGATCGCATCCTCGTTTTGCACGAAGGGACCATCATCCGCGATGGGACGCCGAGCGAAATTTGGAAAGACCCACAGTCCGCTTTTGTGGCGAAACTGCTTGGGATTGGAAATGTCATTGATGGGGAAGTGGTGGGGGAGAACAAAGTCAAAACCGCATTTGGCACTTTCAATTTGAACTGCACAAAAAATATCAGAGAAAAACTTCAATTACTACTGACCGAGTCCCCCTCCCTTTTAGGGGAGGGGCGGAGGGGAGAGGTCCGAGGTGAGATTCAACTCACAGTGGAAGATGTTCTCTTTAAGCAGGACCAGTTCCAAGTTAAAGGGAGAGGCGGGCTTGTCATCCACATGAAAGATGCCCCAAAAGTCGGTGACGTTATCACCGTGCAGGTTCAGGTAAAATGCCTGTCATGAAAATCCTGAAAAAGAATCTGGCAGAAGAGACGACGTGGCAATACGATGGCGAAGTTGTAAATCGTGGAGATAATTTTGTTACGGTTGAAGCCTTCTTTAACCGCGATGACATGCCGTTTCAAGAAATCATCTTGAAGCGCAATGACCGTTTCGTAGAAACGTTCTATACCGATAAATGGTACAACATCTTTGCCATCTATGACCGTGATGACGGACAGTTGAAGGGCTGGTACTGCAACATCACCAAACCGGCTGTGATTGATGAAGACTTTGTTGCCTATGTAGATTTGGCGTTAGATTTGTGGGTCTCTGCCGATGGAACGCGCAAGGTCTTGGATG
>Ga0268298_10001188_pt1 | contig 31258 bp, 32 predicted proteins | sample WWTPWeurt_MetaG_FD_194462 | JGI IMG/M metagenome (GOLD analysis project Ga0268298, IMG submission 194462) | Activated sludge microbial communities from WWTP in Nijmegen, Gelderland, Netherland - WWTP Weurt | ecosystem: Engineered > WWTP > Aerobic digester > Activated sludge | place... | reverse complement strand
CGGCGTCCGGGCACATCTCCCAGAGGAAATCGACGTCGATGTCCGCCGCGTCGCGCTCGGCGCGATCGAGCAGATCGGCCGGCGCGGGCGCGTCGAAGCGCAGCAGTACATTGGCCGCCTTCACCTTGCTGCGCTTGCCCGAGGCCAGCTCGACTTGCAGCGACGTGACGTTGTCGGCGAGCACGGCGCCGGCCTTGAAGGCGCCGTCTTCCTCGAACAGGACGTTCATTGGCAAAAATCGACGATGTCGTCGAGATAATCGTTCCAGCGTGTGAAGCTGTGGTTGCCGCCTTCGAGCACGGTTTGCCGCGCGCCGGCGTAGCGGGCGACCGCATGCCGATAATCGAGTGTCTCGTCGCCAGTCTCGAGCAACAGCCAGAAGCGTTGCGGGCGCGCCAGCGCGGGCACTTCCAGGGCACGCAATTCCTCGACATGCGCCCGGGTGAACTCGAAGGGCTCGCCCGTGTATATGAAAGTGTGCGGGCCGACGAACAGCTCGGGCGACAGCTTGGCGACGACGGCGGGATTGACCAGCACGGCATCGAGGTCGTGGCGCTCGGCCAGCCAGGTGGCGTAGTAGCCGCCCAGCGAGGAACCGACCAGCGTCGGCGTCTCGCCACGGCTGACTTTCGCCGCGATGACCGCTTCGGCCTGCGCGATGGCCTGTTTCGGCGAGGCGGGCAGTTGCGGGCAGGCGAAGCGGTCGCCGAAGCCGCGCCGCTGCATCTGCGCGTGCAGCGCCATCGACTTCACCGATTGCGGGCCGCTGGTGAAGCCGTGCAGGTAGAGAATCGAAGGCGTCATGGCGCGGTCCAGTCGACCAGCCCCCATTGCCAGGTGGCGATGACGACGATGCCGAAGGCGATGCGGTACCAGGCGAAGATGGTGAAGTCGTGCGTCGAGATGAAGCGCAGCAGCCAGCGTACGCAGAGGAAGGCCGAAACGAAGGAAGCGACGAAGCCGACCACCCAGATGCCCAGGTCGTCGGCGTTCAGCAGCGCCCGCTCCTTGTAGAGCTGGTAAGCCGTGGCGACCAGCAGCGTCGGGATGGCCAGGAAGAACGAAAACTCCGTCGCCGCCTTGCGCGAAAGTCCGAGCAGCAGGCCGCCGATGATGGTGGCGCCAGAGCGCGAGGTACCCGGGATCAGCGCCAGCGCCTGGCACAGGCCGAGCTTGAAGGCGTCGATGACGTCGAGTTCGTCCACGCTTTCGACGCGGATGCGATGCTTGCGCTTTTCCGCCCAGAGGATGACGAAGGCGCCGACGATGAAGGCGACGGCCACCGGCACGGGCTGGAACAGGTGGGCCTTGATGGCCTTGCCGAACAGGAGGCCCAAGATGGCCAGCGGCAGGAAGGCGATCAACAGGTTGAGCACCAGTTTCTGTGCCGCCGGGTCGCGGGCGAGGCCGCCAAGCACGCTGGCGATCTTCGCCCGGTACTCCCAGCAGACCGCCAGAATTGCGCCGGATTGCACGACGATGTGAAAGAGCTTGCCGCGCTCGTCGTTGAACTTCAGCAGGTCGCCGGCGAGGATCAGGTGGCCGGTGCTCGACACCGGCAGGAATTCCGTTAAGCCCTCGACGATACCGAGTATCAGCGCGTGCAGCAGCGGGGTGAAATCCATTCAGGGTCGATGCGGGTCCAAGGGGGCGCGAGTCTAGCACGCGGGCTGGCGGGGCTCAGCCCGCCGTGGCGCGCTCCAGCTCGGTCAGCCAGGCCAGCGCCTGCTCGCGCGTTTCGCCGCACATGTCGGCCGACGGTCGCAGCCCCGCGCAACAGGCGGGGCGTTCGGCCCGGCCGAACACCGTGCAGCGAAAGTCAGCCGTCAAGTGACGGCAGTTCTGGCCGGCGGGTTTGGCCAGGCTGCTGATCGAGGGCGCGATGCAGCAGGCGCCGCAGCCCGGCCGGCATTGCATCAACGGCCGAAATAGGCGGTAAAACTGGCCGAGCCCAGGCGGTTGGCGTTGATGGCGAAGCCGACCATGGCCCCGGGCGCGTCGGCATCGAGGCCCATGCTGTCGACGCCCAGCGCATGGACGGTAAAGACGTAGCGGTGCGGTTTGTCGCCGGGCGGCGGGCAGGGGCCGCCCCAGCCCGGCACGCCGAAGTCGGTGCGGCTCTGGATCGCCCCCCCGGGCAGTTTGCCGGCGGCCGGATCGCCCGCGCCCTGGGCCAGCCCGGCGGTGTCGGCCGGCAGGTTGAATACCACCCAGTGCCACCAGCCGCTGCCGGTCGGCGCGTCGGGATCGTAGACCGTGACGGCGTAGCTTTTCGTGCCCGCCGGCGCGCCCCGCCAGCGCAGTTCGGGCGAAATGTTGTCGCCGGTGCAGCCGAAGCTGTTGAACACGAAGCGCGTCGAGATGGTCGCGCCCTCGGCGATGTCGGGGCTGGTCAGGACGAAGGATGACGTATTCATGGTGGCCTCCGGTAACGATGATGGCTGCCATTCTATGCCCAGCCGGCATCGGCTTACATCTCGAAACAATTCGATGTGCCCGCGCGTCGGCCGCGCCAGCCGCCGTCCGCGTTAAAGGGACGTGATCAACCAACGGAGCGACGGCATGTCCAGACTCGGCAAGTCCATCCTTGTGCTGCTATTGGTTACCGGCCTGGCCGGATGTTGCTGGTGGCCGCCTTATCACGACCACGGCGGTCGCCACTGGGATGGCGGGCGCGGCGGCTATTCTCACGGCGGCCCCGGTCGCGGCGGCTACCGGTATTGATGCATTGAGTTCGGCGCCGCTCGACGCGGCGTGCCGCGATGGCTGACTTTGCCGATCGACCGAATTTGGCGGTGATTTCGGCTAGCATTCGGCATTCATATTGCCCTGGCCGTTCGCATGCCCCTCTCCTGGAACGAAATCCGCAGCCGCGCCCACGAGTTCTCCCGCCACTGGGCCGGCGAGACGTCGGAGCGGGCCGAGGCGCAGAGCTTCTGGAACGAGTTCTTCGCCATCTTCGGCATCGAGCGCAAGCGCGTCGCCAGTTTCGAAAAGCAGGTCAAGCTCTCCCGCGCCGGCGAGAAGCTGAAACATGGCCGCATCGACGCCTTCTGGAAGGGCACACTGCTGATCGAGCACAAGAGCGCCGGTCAGGACCTCGACCGCGCCTTTGCCCAAGGCATCGACTACTTCGACGGCCTGGCCGAGCGCGACCTGCCGCGCTACATCCTGGTTTCCGACTTTGCCCGTTTCCGCCTGCATGATCTGGAGGCCGGCAGCGAGGTCGAATTCAAGCTCGCCGACCTCCACAAGCACATCAAGCATTTCGCCTTCGTCGCCGGCTACCGCACCCAGGAGATTGCGCCGCAGAACCCGGTGAACATCAAGGCCGCGGAGCGCATGGGCGCTTTGCACGACCTGCTCAAGGCCAGCGGCTACGCGGGCCACGCACTGGAAGTGCTGCTGGTTCGGCTCTTGTTCTGCCTTTTCGCCGAAGACACGGGGATCTTCCAGCCGGCCTCGGCCTTCCGCCTATGGCTGGAGGAGCGCACGGATGCCGACGGTGCCGATCTCGGCCCGCAACTGGCGTTGCTGTTTCAGGTGTTGAACACGCCGGAAGTCAGTCGTGGCAGTACGCTGGACGAGCAACTTGCCGCCTTTCCTTACGTCAACGGCCGCCTGTTCGAGGAAGCGCTGCCCATCGCTTCCTTCGACCGTGCCATGCGCGACGCCCTGCTCGAATGCTGCGCGCTCGACTGGAGCAGCATCTCGCCGGCCATTTTCGGCGCCCTGTTCCAGTCGATCATGGACGATGGCGCCCGGCGCAACCTCGGCGCCCACTACACCAGCGAAGAGAACATCCTCAAGCTCATCAAGCCGCTGTTTCTCGACGAGCTGCACGCGGAATTCGGCAGGATCAAGGGCAACCGCAACAAGCTGTTCGAGTTCCACAAGAAGCTGCGCGGACTCACCTTCTTCGACCCTGCCTGCGGCTGCGGCAACTTCCTGGTCATCGCCTACCGCGAACTGCGCAAGCTGGAGCTGGAAGTGCTGCGCGCCTCGCACGCCAGCGGCCAGCAGTTCCTCGACATCCACCAGCTGATCCGCATCGACGTCGACCAGTTCTACGGCATCGAGATTGAAGAATTCCCGGCGCAGATCGCCCAGGTGGCACTCTGGCTGATGGACCACCAGATGAACGTGCGCGTCTCCGAGGAATTCGGCCTCTACTTCGCCCGCATCCCGCTCAGGACCACGCCGCACATCCATTGCGCCAACGCGCTGCGGCTGGATTGGAACGACGTGTTGCCGGCCGGGCGCGCGAGTTACGTGCTCGGCAATCCGCCGTTCGTTGGCGCCAAGTTCATGGACGACATCCAGCGAGCCGATGTGGCGGCGGTGTTCGTGGGCGTCAGTAATGCCGGTCTACTCGATTTCGTCGCCGCCTGGTATGTCAAGGCGGCGCGCTACATCGCGGGCACCGCGATCCGCTGCGCCTTCGTCTCCACCAACAGCATCAGCCAGGGCGAGCAGGTCGGCGTGCTCTGGGGCTGGCTGCTGGCCCAGGGTATCCACATCCATTTCGCCCACCGCACCTTCCAGTGGAGCAACGAAGCGCGCGGTATGGCGGCTGTGCATTGCGTCATCATCGGCTTCGGCCATCAGGACTTCGAGCAGAAGGTGATCTTCGAGTACGAGGACATCCGCGGCGAGCCGCACGCGGTGATCGCCAAGAACATCAATCCCTATCTGGTCGACGGGCCAGACGTGGTGTTGCCGCGCCGCTCGAAACCCTTGTGCGACGCGCCGGCAATCGGCATCGGCAACAAGCCGATCGACGATGGCAACTACCTGTTCACGGCCGAGGAGAAGGCCGAGTTCCTCAAGCTGGAACCGGGCGCGGCGAAGTGGTTCCGGCGCTGGCTCGGCGCCGACGAGTTCATCAACGGCTACGAGCGCTGGTGCCTGTGGCTCGGTGATTGTCCGCCCGGCGAACTGCGCCAGATGCCGCACGCGCTGGCGCGCGTTGAGGCGGTGAAGAAGTTCCGCGCCGCCAGCAAGAGCGCACCGACGCGCAAGCTCGCCGAGACGCCGACGCGGTTTCATGTCGAGAACATGCCCTTCCGTGGCTATGCGGTGATCGCCAAGGTGTCGTCGGAGCGCCGCAGGTTTGTTCCCATGGGCTTCGAGCAACCGACAACGCTGTGCAGCGATCTGCTATTCGTGCTTCCGTCGGCGACGCGCTACCACTTCGGCGTCCTTACTTCGACCATGCACAACGCCTGGGTGCGCTACACCTGCGGCCGGCTGGAAAGCCGCTACCGTTACTCTGCTGCCATCGTCTACAACAACTTTCCCTGGCCGGCGAATCCGACCGACAAGCAGCGCGCCGCCATCGAGGAGGCCGCGCAGGGCGTGCTCGACGCCCGCGCACAATTCCCCGGCGCCTCGCTGGCCGATCTCTACGATCCGGTTGCCATGCCGCCGGCGCTGGTCAAGGCGCACCAGAAGCTCGACGCCGCCGTCGATGCCGCCTACGGCCAGAAGGGCTTCGCCAACGACGCGGCGCGGGTGGCGTTTCTGTTCGAGATGTATCGGCGGCTGACGAGTCTGTCGGCTACCGCACCGGATTGATGCCGCCGGCCAGCGTTACCGAGAACATCGTGGGCGGTTTGACGGCGTGCGCTTTGCGCAGAATTCTTGGGTAAAGCTCAACTACAAGCCGGGCCGTATCGTCTGCGGAGGCATTGCCGGAAGCCAGCGCAAACATGATGAGCTTGGCTTCGCGGAATGCCTTTAGTTCGTTCGGCTTGCGCCGGATGGCTTGATCGCGGGTTATCACGATCCACCCTTCGCGACCGGCCACTTTCATCCATTCTTCGTCAGGGCAGGCCGGTGCGAACTTCTCGTGATGGGCGACGAATGGGATACCGGCCTGCCTTAGCGCCTCATCGAGCCTGCGGCTCCAGGCACAGCGATCGATGAAGAGTATTGCTGCCGCTTCAGGCGGCAAGCCGCTGCTCGAACCTGAGCGCTTCTTCGATTTCTGCTTCCGCGACGCCATAATCCCCCGCCATTTCGGCAAGTGAATCGCCGGCGCGGAAACGATCGAAGATTATTCCAGTGGGCACTGCGACTTTCGAAATAACCGGGCGGCCAAAAGACAGCCGGGGGTCAATGACCACGGTACGTGGCTGATCCACGGCAGCCGTAGAGGTGCGACTGAACGGGAACAGGCGGATTGGCGTGCCCTGCTTGTCGCGCTCGATGCGAGCGAGCGCCATCTCAAATTCTCCACGCAAAGCCTGTTGGCCCTTCTGCGAAACATTAAGTAACTTTGACGCGTGCCGAACGAACAAGTCGATTCCATTGGTCTTGAAGTCACGATCCAAGAGCGGGCGACTTGAGCCAAGCTGCTCCTGCACATAGTCAAGACTCGCGCGTACTTTCGGCAACGAAATTCTGTGGTTACGACGAATGGCCGACAGCACATGCAATTCGCACAAATTGGCGAAGGAAAGCAGCTTGGCCGCCTTGTCGGCAGGTTCGATGACAGGCTGGAAACGGCGGCCGCCGCCGGAAGCTTGGCCAAAACTCCACGCCCTCAGCGTAGCTACCGGAAGGCCAAGAATGCGTGCTGCCTCCGAGGGGGCATAGGCTGGTTGATCGAAGATGGTGCCCTTTTCGCGGGATTTCATAAACGAATGTTAACGGAATTCCGTGAAGGTAAATCGACGAATTAACTCGCTTTTTTGTATATCTCCGCGCCGGCCTTGACGAACTCCACCGCCTTTTCCTTCATGCCTTCCTCCAGCGCGGCCTGTTCGGAAAGATGGTGGCTGGCGGCGAAGTCGCGCACGTCCTGGCTGATCTTCATCGAGCAGAAGTGCGGCCCGCACATGGAGCAGAAGTGGGCCTGCTTGGCGGCATGCTGGGGCAGCGTTTCGTCGTGGAACTCGCGTGCCTTGTCGGGGTCGAGGCCGAGGTTGAACTGGTCTTCCCAGCGGAACTCGAAGCGCGCCTTGGAGAGCGCGTTGTCGCGTGCCTGGGCGCCGGGGTGGCCCTTGGCGAGGTCGGCGGCGTGGGCGGCGATCTTGTAGGCCATGATGCCGTCCTTGACGTCGTTCTTGTCCGGCAGGCCGAGGTGTTCTTTCGGCGTGACATAGCAGAGCATGGCCGTGCCGTACCAGCCGATCATCGCCGCGCCGATGGCGCTGGTGATGTGGTCGTAGCCGGGGGCGATGTCGGTGGTGAGCGGGCCGAGCGTGTAGAACGGCGCTTCCTTGCACCACTTCAATTGCAGGTCCATGTTCTCCTTGATCATGTGCATGGGCACGTGGCCGGGGCCTTCGATCATCACCTGCACGTCGTGCTTCCAGGCGACGTCGGTGAGTTCGCCGAGCGTCTTCAGCTCGCCCAGTTGCGCCTCGTCGTTGGCGTCGTAGAGCGAGCCGGGCCGCAGGCCGTCGCCGAGCGAGAAGCCCACATCGTAGGCCTTCATGATTTCGCAGATGTCCTCGAAGTGCGTGTAGAGGAAGTTCTCCTTGTGGTGGGCCAGACACCACTTGGCGAGGATCGAGCCTCCGCGCGAAACGATGCCGGTCATGCGCCCGGCGGTCATCGGGATGTAGCGCAGCAGCACGCCGGCGTGGATGGTGAAGTAGTCCACGCCCTGCTCGGCCTGCTCGATCAGCGTGTCACGGAATACTTCCCAGGTCAGGTCTTCGGCCTTGCCATTCACTTTCTCGAGCGCTTGGTAGATCGGCACCGTTCCGATCGGCACCGGCGAGTTGCGCACGATCCATTCGCGCGTCTCGTGGATGTTCTTGCCGGTGGAGAGATCCATCACCGTGTCGCCGCCCCAGCGGATCGACCAGGTCATCTTGTCCACCTCTTCCTGGATCGAGGAGACGATCGGCGAGTTGCCGATGTTGCAGTTGATCTTGGTCAGGAAGTTGCGGCCGATGATCATCGGCTCGGATTCCGGGTGGTTGATGTTGGCCGGGATGATGGCGCGGCCGCGGGCGATCTCGTCGCGGACGAACTCGGGGGTGATTTCCTTCGGGATGGCGGCGCCGAAGCTCTCGCCCTTGTGCTGGCGGCGCAGGATCTCGGGCAGCGCGTCGAGGCGCTGGTTCTCGCGGATGGCGACAAATTCCATCTCGGGCGTGACGATGCCGCGCCGGGCGTAGTGCATCTGGGTTACGTTCGCGCCCGCCTTGGCGCGGCGCGGTTGGCGCTTGAGGTCGAAGCGCAGGCCGGCGAGCTCGGCATCGGCTTCGCGGGCGCGGCCGTAGTCGGACGACAGGCCCGGCAGCGCCTCGGTGTCCTTGCGCTCGGCGATCCAGCCGGCACGCAGGGCCGGCAAGCCTTGGCGGATGTCGATCTTCACCGCCGGGTCGGTATAGGGGCCGGAACAGTCGTAAACATGGATGGGCGGGTTGGTTTCGCCCTCGGTCGGCATCTGGCTGATCTCGCGCATGGGCACGCGGATGTCCGGGCGGCTGCCGGTGACGTAGACTTTCCTTGAATTGGGGAGGGGCTGGATGGCCGCCTCGTCCACGTGGGCGCGGGCGGCGATGAATTTGTCGTTGGCGTTCATGAGTTGCTCCTGGGGGAAAGCCGAAGCTACTGGAAACCCCCGGCGAATGCAACCCGCCGGTGTGAAGGCCTGTCGGGTTAAAGTGCCAGCCGCACAGGCCGTTATGACGGAGACGCGAGAATGACGGAAAAGATGCCGATGCGAGTTAACGCCTTGTTGTTGTTCATGTTGACCACCGTTGCCGTGCCGATGGCCGGCGCGGCGGAGTGGCGGGCGGTGGCCGCGCGCGGCGTGGAGCGGGTGGATATCGACGCCGCGCGCATCATGCGCACCGCCGAAGGCGTTACCGTCGCCTGGTCCCGCCTGGCGCTCGGCCGCGAGTTGTCCGACGACGGCGGCAGCTATACCGCGATCCACGCGATGAACCGCTACGACTGCGCGGGGGGCCGCTTCGCCACGCTCAAACGCATCTACTTCAATGGCGACAAGCCGGTCCGCGAGGAAAGTATCAGGCAGCCCAGGGAAATCCGGGCGGCGGGTGGCGTCGAGGCCCGGCTGCTCGCCGAAGCCTGCAAGCCCCCGGAAATCTCCCAGGCAAGGCAGGTGGCGCAAGCCGGCCAGGCCGCCGCGCCAGCCGCATCGGCCCAGGCGGGCAAGCCCGGCGTGATGTACGCGGATGTGCGCACGGCCGAGGAAGCGGCGAAAGTGAAGACCGTGCCGGTCGCCGACGGCGCCAAGCCGGAGCCGGCCGCCGAGCCGGAACGGCCGAAGACCGCCGCCGACACCAGGATCGAGATCCGGCCGCCGAGCGAGCGGCCGCGCTTCATCGGCCTGCCCAAGGTCGAGCATCCTCCCGTCGATAGCCCGCCGCCCGCGGCGGAGGCGAAAGCTCCGCCGAAGCCGGCCGCCAAGGCGTCGCCCGAACCGGCGGCCGCCGCTGTGTCCTCCGCTTCTCCCGCCAGCCGTCACGAACGCGAGCGGATGATGGCGACGTCCGGCCCGCGCCGGGCAACCGTCGCCAAGACGCCGCCGCCGGAGCCGCCGACCCCCGTCATCCAGCACCGCGACATCGCCTGGTCCTACGAAGGCGACGGCGCGCCGACCAACTGGGGCAAGCTGCGTCCGGAACACGCGCTGTGCGCCACGGGCCGCCGGCAGTCGCCGATCGACATCCGCGAGAGCATCAAGGTCGATCTGGAGCCGATCCGCTTCGACTACAAGGCCAGCCGCTTCCGTATCGTCGATACCGGGCGGACCATCGAGGTCGAGGTCGGCGAAGGCAGCACCATGAACGTCATGGGCCGCAACCACGAACTGCTGCGCTTCCATTTTCACCGGCCGTCGGAAGAGCGCATCAACGGCAAGGCCTTCGACATGGTCATCCACCTCGAGCACCGCGACGACGAAGGCCGGCTGGCCACCGTCGCCGTGCTCCTGGAGAAGGGTGCGGAGAACCCGCTGATCCAGACCCTGTGGAACCACATGCCGCTGGAAGTGAATCAGGAAGTGCTGCCGGATGTGGCGATCGACCTCAACCGGCTGCTGCCGCAGGATCGCGCCTACTACACCTACATGGGGTCGATGACCACGCCGCCCTGCACCGAGGACATGCTCTGGATCGTCTTCAAGCAGCCGATGCCCGTCTCCGAGGAGCAGGTGCGCATCTTCGCGCGCCTCTACCGCAACAACGCGCGGCCGATCCAGCCCTCGAACAACCGGCTGGTCAAGGAGAACCGCTAAGCGCGGCCTCCAGCAGCTTGCGGATCGGTGCCGGCAGCGGCGCCGATTCGAGTTCGCCCAACCGGACCCAGCGGTGCGTCGGTTCGGCGGCAGATGCCAGCGGCTCAGCCTGGCACAGCAGCGGTCGCAGCGTCAGCCGGAAGTGCGTGAACGCATGCGCGACCGGCGCCAGCGGCCGCGACGCAACGATGCGGCAACCCAGCCGCGCGGCATCCGCATGGGCATCGGGAGCAACCTCCGGCAGCGACCACAGCCCGCCCCAGATACCGCTCGGCGGCCGGACTTCGAGCAGCACGCGACCATCATGAACGAGGATCAGCACCGTGGCTGCGCGCTCGGGTAGCGCCTTGCGCGGCTTGGGCGTGGGCAGTTCGGCGGTGCGGCCATCGCGGCGGGCGACGCAGTCCCCGGCCACCGGGCAAACCTCACAGCGCGGCCGCGTTCGCGTGCAGACCGTGGCGCCGAGGTCCATCTGCGCCTGGATATGGATGTCGGCGCGCGTCTGCGGCAGCAGCGATTCGGCGTGCTGCCACAACTGACTTTCCACGGCCGGCGCGCCCGGCCAGCCGGCGATGCCGGCATGGCGACAGAGCAGCCGCTTGACGTTGCCGTCGAGGATGGCCAGCCGTGCGCCGAAGCAGAAGACCGCGATGGCGTTGGCGGTCGAGCGGCCGATGCCGGGCAGCGCCGCGATGGCGGCGGCCTCGCGCGGAAAGACGCCGCCGTGTTCCCGCACCAGTGCCTGCGCGCATTGGTGCAGATTGCGTGCGCGGGCGTAGTAGCCCAGCCCGCTCCAGCGGGCCATCACGTCGTCGGCCGGCGCGGCGGCGAGGCTGGCGATGTCCGGAAAGCGGTCGAGGAAGCGCTGGTAGTAGGGAATCACCGCGGCCACCTGCGTCTGCTGCAGCATGATTTCCGACAGCCAGACGCGATAAGGATCCCTCGTTCCCTGCCACGGCAGATCGTGGCGGCCGTGGTGGCGCTGCCAGGCGATCAGACGTTGGGCGAAGTAGGAGGGATGGGCGGAATGGGCGGTCATCGGCCGCCAAGGGTGCCATAATCGCGGCACCATTGACCGCCACGGGGAGAAAAACATGAAGACGCTGTTTTCCGCATTGCTCGTCGCGCTGCTGACCGGCACGGCTGCCGCGCAGATGAAAGTCGGCGTGATCGCCTCGTCCACCGGACCGACGGCCTTCGTCGGCATTCCGCAGAAGAACACGGTCCCACTCCTGCCGACGCGCATCGGCGATGTCGCCGTCGAGTACATTTATTACGACGACGCCTCGGACGCCACCCAGACGGTGCAGTTTGTCAAGCGCTTCCTGACCGAGCACAAGGTCGATGCCTTCATCGGCCCGACCGGCTCGCCCAACGCGATGGCGGTGCTGCCTTTCATCGCCGAGTCCGGCACGCCGATGCTGGCGCCGGTCGGCACGCCCGCCGTGGTGTTGCCGATGGACGAGCAGAAGCGCTGGGTGTTCAAGACCACGCAGAACGACGGCCTGATCGGCGACGCGCTGGTCGCGCACATGAAGAAAAACGGCGTCAGGACGCTTGGCTTCATCGGCTACAACGACCCCTACGGCGAAAGCTGGCTGAAGGAGATCACCGCGCAGGCCAAGGCCGCCGGCCTCGGCCTCGTCGCCGTCGAGCGCTACCAGCGCACCGACCAGTCGGTGAGCGGCCAGGCCATCAAGCTGGTCGCCGCCAAGCCCGATGCCATCCTGGTCGCCGGCACCGGCGGCCCGGCCGTGCTGCCGCACACCACCCTGGTCGACCTCGGCTACAAGGGCAAGATCTACCAGACCCACGGCGCCGCGACGCCGGACTTCGTGCGCCTGGGCGGCAAGAAGCTGGAAGGCGCCTTCATGGCCGCCAGCGCCATGGTCGTGCTCGACCAGGTGTCGGACAGCGTGCCGTCGAAGAAGGTCGCGCAGGCCTACATCGCCGCCTACGAGAAACTGCACGGCACCAAGCCGGCCACCTTCGGCGCCAACGTGTTCGACGCCGGCCTGCTGCTGCAAAAAGCCGTGCCGGAAGCCATGAAGAAAGCCAGGCCCGGTACGCCCGAGTTCCGCGCCGCCCTGCGCGACGCGCTCGAATCCGTGCGCGAACTGGTCGGCACCCAGGGCGTGTACAACATGAGCGCGCAGGACCATTCCGGCTTCGACCAGCGCGGCCGGGTGATGATGACGCTGAAGGACGGCGCCTGGCAGTTGCTGCCGGACTGATCGAGGTTGGGGGGCGGGGCCGGCTGGAGCGGGCGAAGGGAGTCGAACCCTCGTCATCAGCTTGGGAAGCTGAGGTAATGCCGTTATACGACGCCCGCGAGTGCGCGGATTCTAGCAGTCCACGGCGACTGAAGCACGACGCTCGATTTCGATCGGCACGAGTCCACCGGCCGGGACGATCCGGCAAGTCAGGGGACTACTCAGGTCGGGATGGTGATGCCTGCCTCGCAATGCGACAGCGCTTGTTCGACCGTTACATTCGACGGCGACATGTGGGGGATGCGGCGTTACACCAGGGTCGGCGGAGCGCCGGGGCGGTAAAATCGCCGCCATGATCTCTTTGTTCATCAACGGCGAGCCCGCCGAACTGCCGCAAGCCATGTCCATCGCCTCCCTGCTCGAAGCGCGGGGGCTGGCCGGCAAGCGCGTGGCCGTTGAACGCAACGGCGAGATCGTCCCGAAAAGTCAGCATGCGCAGGTCGCCATCGCGGCTGGCGACCGCATCGAAATTGTCGTCGCCGTCGGCGGCGGATAGGAAGCAACATGTCAGATATCCTCACCATCGCCGGCCAGGCGTACTCCTCCCGTTTGCTGGTCGGCACCGGCAAGTACAAGGACTTCGCGGAGACGCGCGCGGCGGTCAAGGCCAGCGGCGCCGAGATCGTCACCGTCGCCATCCGCCGCACCAACATCGGCCAGGACCCGAACCAGCCGTCGCTGCTCGACGCGCTGCCGCCTGCCGAATTCACCTACCTGCCCAACACCGCCGGCTGCTATTCGGCCGACGATGCCGTGCGCACGCTGCGCCTCGCCCGCGAACTGCTCGACGGCCATGATCTCGTCAAACTGGAAGTGCTGGGCGACCCGCAGACGCTGTTCCCCAACATGCCCGAGACGCTGAAGGCCGCCGAGACGCTGGTCAAGGACGGCTTCAAGGTGATGGTGTACTGCTCGGACGATCCCATCCAGGCCAAGCTGCTGGAAGGCATCGGCTGCGTGGCGGTAATGCCGCTGGCCTCGCTGATCGGCTCGGGCATGGGCATCCTCAACCCGTGGAACCTCAAGCTCATCATCGAATCGGCCAAGGTGCCGGTGCTGGTCGATGCCGGCGTCGGCACCGCGTCGGACGCCGCCATCGCCATGGAACTCGGCTGCGACGGCGTCTTGATGAACACCGCGATCGCCGGGGCGCAGCATCCGGTGCTGATGGCCGGCGCGATGAAAAAGGCCGTCGAAGCCGGCCGCGAGGCCTTCCTGGCCGGGCGCATGCCGAGGAAACTCTACTCGGCGATACCGAGTTCGCCGACGACCGGCATGATCGGTTCGTGAAGCCGGCGGTCGTGGCCGCCAGCATGGCGCTGCTGGCGCCCTGGGTCGCGGCGGCCCAGGTGCCACCGGTCGAGGCGGGTTACGCCTTCGACAAGCCGCGCGTGCTCGCCCAGCAACTGGTCTGGGGCCGACTGCATGGCGTGCGCCTGCTGGCGCAGGCCTGCCGCGAGCGCGGCGACGGCAACACCATGGCCGCTTATGTCGAATGGCTGGAAAGTCAGTCGTCGACCATCGCCGCCGCGCAACAGACTTTGTCGCTGCATTATTTCGGCCATGGGCCGGCGCCGCTGGAAGCCATCGACGCGGCGCTCAAGCTGAAGCCCGCGCTCGACCTGACCGAAGACGAACTGGCCGCCGGCTGCGCGACGCTGCCCGCGGCGCTCGCGCAGCCGCGCAACGACCTTCGGCACTATTACGTCGAGCTGCGCACCGCCATCGAGCGCGGCGATGGCGATCTTCGCGCCATCGGGAGCAAGGGCCCATGAACGAACGCGCCGCAGGCCACATCCGCAGCTTCGTGCTGCGTCAGGGGCGCGTCTCCAACGCGCAGCAGCGTTACCACGAGACGATGATGCCGAAAGTCGGCATCGCCTACCGGCCGGCGCCGCTCGACCTGGCCACCGCGTTCGGCAGGGTCGCGCCGACCGTGCTGGAAATCGGCTTCGGCATGGGCGAAACGACGGCGACCATCGCCGCCGCGCATCCGGAAACCAACTACCTCGGCATCGAGGTGCATACGCCGGGCGTCGGCAGCCTGCTGAAGCTGATCGCCGAGAGCGAGCTGGCCAATGTGCGCGTGGTCCAGCACGACGCCGTCGAGGTGGTGCGCGACATGCTCGCGCCCGGCGTGCTGGCCGGCATCCACCTGTTCTTTCCCGACCCCTGGCCGAAGAAGCGGCACCACAAGCGGCGTCTCATCAAGCCTGACTTTGTCGCGCTGCTTGCCTCGCGCCTGGCGCCGGGCGGTTACTTCCATTGCGCCACCGATTGGGAGGAATACGCCGGGCAGATGCTGGAGGTGTTGGGCGGCGAGCCGACGCTGGCGAATACCGCCGAAGGCTTCGCCCCGCGTCCGGACTACCGGCCGCTGACCAAGTTCGAGCAGCGCGGCCTGCGGCTCGGCCACGGCGTCTGGGACGTCGTGTTCAGGAAGAAAGAAACAGGCTGACCAGCCGGTTGAGGAAGCGCTGGCCGAGCAGCGTCGGCGCGATTCGATCACCGGTGCGCGCGAGCAGGCCGTCGGCCTCGGCTTGCGCGAGCGCCGCCGCGAGCGTGTCGAGCGGCAGCCGGGTGCGCTCCTCGAACAGTGCAGCATCGAAGCCCTCGACCAGTCGCAGCGCGTTCATCATGAACTCGCCCGGCAAGTCGTCGGACGCCACGGGCTGCCAGTCGCGCATCGCCGGATCGGCGAGATAGTCCTTCGGGCCGCGCGGCCGCGCCTCGCGGCGGATGCCGAGATGGCTGGTGATCTTGGAATGCGCGCCGGCGCCGATGCCGAGGTAGTCGCCGAAGCGCCAGTAGTTGAGGTTGTGCCGGCATTGCTGCCCTGCCCGCGCAAAGGCGGAAGTCTCGTAATGCGCATGGCCGGCGGCCGCCAGCCTTGCTTCGACCATCTCCTGCATGTCGGCGGCGAGGTCGTCGTCCGGTACCGTCGGCGGCGCGTGGCCGAAAGCGGTGTTCGGCTCGATGGTCAGGTGGTAGGCGGAAACATGGCCGGGGCCGAAGGCGATCGCCGTCTCGATGTCGCGCCGCGCCTCGGCCAGCGTCTGGCCGGGCAGGGCGTACATGAGGTCGAGATTGACGTGCTCGAAGTGGCGCAGCGCAAGCTCGATGGCCCGATTCGCCTCGTCGCTGGAATGGATGCGGCCGAGCGCCCGCAGCTTGGCGTCGTCGAAGCTCTGGATGCCGAGCGACAGCCGCGTGACGCCGGCATCCCGGAAGCCGGCGAACTTGTCCGCCTCGATGGCGCCGGGGTTGGCCTCCAGCGTGATCTCGGCGGTCGGCACCAAAGTCAGCCGTGGCCGGACGCCGGCCAGCAGCCGGTCCAGCCCGGCGGCGGACATCAGGCTCGGCGTGCCGCCGCCGATGAACAACGTCTGCACGCTGCGGCCCCAGATTTCCGGCAGCGCGGCTTCGAGGTCCGTCAGCAGCGCGTCGATGTACGCCTGCTCGGGAATTCCATCCTGGACCGCGTGCGAATTGAAATCGCAGTAAGGGCACTTCCGCGCGCACCACGGAAAGTGGATGTAAAGCGAGAGCGGAATCACCTTCTGGACGTCAGCCGCTCCATCAGCCTGGCCAGCGCGATGCCGCGATGGGAGATGGCGTTCTTCTTTTCCGAAGCCAGTTCGGCGGCCGTGCAGCCGAACTCGGGCAGCCAGAAATAGGGGTCGTAGCCGAAACCGTTGGCGCCGCGCGGCGTATCGATGATCTCGCCATGCCACTCGCCCTCGGCGATGATCGGCTGCGGATCGTCGGCATGGCGCACGAAGACGAGGATGCAGTAGTAGTGCGCGCGGCGGTCGCGCTTGTCCTTGAGGTCGGCGATCAGCTTCTCGTTGTTGCGCGCATCCGATTTCGGCTCATTTGACCCAAGTGCGGCAAAGCGCGCCGAGTACACGCCCGGCGCGCCGCCGAGCGCCTCGACGCAGATGCCCGAGTCATCGGCCAGCGCCGGCAGGCCGGTGAGCTTTGCCGCGTGGCGGGCCTTGGCGATGGCGTTCTCGACGAAGGTGCCGTGCGGCTCCTCGGCTTCCGGCACGTTGAAGTGGGCCTGCGGCAGCACTTCGAAATCGACGGTGGCGAGCAGCGCCGAGAATTCGCGCAGCTTGCCGGCATTGTTGGAGGCGAGGACGAGTTTCTTCATGATGGCGTCGTGGAAAGATAGAGATATTTCTGGAAGCCGGCGAACACCCGGCCGATGTCCTCGGGCTGGCCGAGGTCGGCCACGGCATCGGCGATCGAGTCGTGGTACTTGAGTTTCAGCAGCGGTGTCAGTTTCGTCTGGTCAAGTTCTTCCACGCCAATGCTGACATAGTGCGACAGCACGAAGTCGAGAAACACTTGCTGCCTTGAATTGAAGTGGCTGCTGACCAGGGCCATTGCCTGTGCCGCCCGCTCTTCACGCGTACGTGGCGCCAGCGCGTAGGCGACGTGGGCCAGCACGTCGAAGAGGTCGCTGTTCTCGGCGTCGATGATCTTCTGCATTTCGGCCAGCTGTTCGCGCCCGAAGCCTTTTTCGGTCAGCCCGTCGAGCAGCTTGCGGCGCGTGTCGGGCGTGCTCCACAGCGCGCGCAGCTCGTCCTCATCCTTGAAGAATTCGGGCAGCCTGCCGAACAGTGCCTCCATGAACTGCGCGGCCGACATCGGTGTGCCATCCGGGTGCCAGAAACTCGTCGCCATCATGTGCTGGATATGGCGTGCCTTGCCGTCGGCGAGCTTGATCCTGATCTTGCGTGGCGGCAGGTAGTCGTCAGGGCGTGGTTCGCGCACCCCCGGTGGTGGGCGCGGCACGGGCACCGCTTCCGCTTCCGGCTCCATCGGCTCGCCATCCCACTCGACATCGTTGAAGTGATGATGTGCCCGCACGAAATCGTAGATCGTGAAGTAATCCTTGCCGTCGTAAAGCCGCGTGCCGCGCCCGATGATCTGCTTGAACTCGATCATCGAATTGATTGGCCGCAGCAGCACGATGTTGCGCACGTTGCGCGCGTCGACGCCGGTCGACAGCTTCTGCGAGGTGGTGAGGATGGTCGGAATGGTCTTCTCGTTATCCTGGAAATCGCGCAGCCATTGCTCGCCGAGCGCGCCGTCGTCGGCGGTGACGCGCTGGCAGTAATCGGGGTCGCTGCTGGTCTTGATCTGGTTGATGAGGTCGCGGATCGCAAGCGCATGCGTCTGGTTGGCGCAGAACACCAGCGTCTTCTCGCGCGGGTCGATCTGCCCCATGAAAATCTCGACGCGCTTCTTTTCCCGCTCGCGAATCTCGATGATGCGGTTGAAGTCCTTTTCCTCGTAGCGCTTGCCGGCCTCGATCTCGCCCTCGACCACGGTGTCGTCGGGCGTAAACACGTAGTCGTCGAGCGTGGTGGCGATCTGCTTGACGCGGAAGGGCGTCAGGTAGCCGTCGTTGATGCCGTCCTTGAGCGAATAGACGAACACCGGCTCGCCGAAGTAGGCGTAGGTGTCGACGTTGTCCTTGCGCTTCGGCGTGGCGGTCAGGCCAAGCTGCACGGCGGGCGAAAAATAATCGAGGATGCCGCGCCAGTTGCCCTCGTCGTTTGCGCCGCCGCGGTGGCATTCGTCGATGACGATGAAATCGAAAAAGTTGGCCGGATACTCGCCGAAGTACGGTGTTTCGCCATCACCGCTCATGAAGGTCTGGAAGATGGTGAAGAAGATGCTGCCGTTCTTCGGCACCTTGCCCTTCTTGCGGATGTCGTCCGGCGCGATGCGCACCAGTGCGTCTTCTGGAAACGCCGAAAAGGCGTTGTAGGCCTGGTCGGCGAGGATGTTGCGGTCGGCGAGGAACAGGATGCGCGGCCGGCGGGTTGGCTCCCCGGACAAATTCCAGCGGCTGTGGAACAGCTTCCACGCAATTTGGAAGGCGATGAAGGTCTTGCCCGTGCCGGTCGCCAGTGTCAGCAGGATGCGCTGCCGGTCCTCCGCCATCGCAGCCAGCACGCGCTCGACGGCGATGTCCTGGTAGTAGCGCCCCTGGAAGAAACCGCCCCTGTCCTCGAAGGGCACGGCGGCGAAGCGGTCGCGCCAGGCGTTGGCGGTGGCGAAAGTCAGGGCCCAGAGTTCTTCCGGCGTCGGAAAGCCGGCGCGCTCGCCTTCCTTCCCGGTCTGCATGTCGATGCCATAGACGCCCTGACCGTTGCTGGCGTAGGCAAAGCGGATTGCCAGCTTGCCGGCGTAGTCCTTGGCCTGCGCCACGCCCTCGGTCAGTTCCTTGTCCCAGGCCTTGGCCTCCACCACCGCCAGTTTGGTGTTGCGGTATTCCAGCACGTAGTCCGCGCTCAGTGCCTTGCCGCGCTTGCCCGCGCCCTCCAGCCGTCCGAGGGTGATTGGGTATTCGCGCCGGACCCGGCTGCCCTCGACCCGACCCCAGCCGGCGGCGGCGAGGGCCGGGTCGATGTGCTCGGCGCGGGTTTCGGCTTCGTTCATATTTATTGATGCGTGACGCGATCAGTCAAGTATGAGTCAAGTTACGAGTCAAGCCGGCTGAAAAGTTCCCGAAGGGATGCACCGCACTGGCGCTGATGAGACCCCTGCGCTGCAGGGCGGTCGAGCAAAAGACACTCTCCTCGCCGCTGCGGATGGCGGGACGGCGGTCAGGCACCGGATTGAAGCTCATCCAGCGCAGCGCGTGGCGTCAGGATGCGCAATGCGTCCAGCGGATCGAGGCAGAGCAGATCATCGTCGCCGGTAATCAGGTGTGTCGCGCCGGCCGCGAGGGCGGCGTGGATGAACGCATCGTCCTTGGGGTCGCGCGAGAACGTGCGTTGCGCAAGCTCGGCCGGAATGTCGATCCAGACTGCGGCGGCGTGTGCCTGCTGCAAAATGTGACGGCGGCGCTCGATGGTCAGGTAGCGGTCGAACTTTGGCAGCCAGATGCGCCCCTCCAGTTCGGCAAAGGTGGTCGCCGATAACACCAGCTTGCCGACATCCAGCAGCCGATCCACCAGCATCGCCGGCACGCCGCCGGGAGCCAGGGCCGCGCTCAGCAGCACATTGGTGTCGACCACCACGAGTCCATAGCGGACCTGGACAGCGGGATCAACTTTCATCGGCAAGCAGTTCGGCCAGCTTTTTCTCGGTCAGGCCCGCTGCCGCCGCAGCTTCCGCGGTTTCGCGCAGGGTTTGCCGCAGGCGGTCGGCGTAATAGGCGCGCATCGCCTCGTAATCCTCCGCGCTCACCATCACGCCCACCACACGGTCGTGGCGCATCACGCGTACCGGCTCGCGCTGCGCGCGGTCGAGAAACTCGCCGAAACGGGTCTTGGCTTCATTCGCGGTATAGGTCAGCATGATTCGCTCCTCGTCAGGGTGAAACTATGACCCCGACTATATAAAAATCGTTCGTTTCGGTCAAATCGAACGATTCAGTCGGTGACAGTTTGTCACCGGTTACAGTTGGCCGCTGAACGCCTGATGCAGCAGCGACTTCTTCAACGCGTCCAGCGCCGCGAGCTTTTGCCGGTAGAGGGATTCGAGGCGTTGGGTCTCTGACCGCATCCTGTCCAGCTCGGCCGCCATCACTTCCTGCATTTCTAGCGGCGGTATCGCAACAACAATTTTTCGGAGGTCACCGATATTTATTTGCATCAATGCCGTGCCGTAGGTCTTGGCCCGAATTTGGCTTTGCACCATCTCGGAAGTCATCAAGAAGTATCCGAAATCTTGACGAAGAATGGACGGTTCAAACGTGATTGGCACTATCCCGCGCGTTACGTTTGCTCCGGCCAATTCGGGGGCGGCGACTGAAATGACCCCAGTACTGCCACGAACACACAGCAGAAGATCTCCACCTTGGAGCGTTGTGCGTTTGTAGCTATCGGCGAGCTTCGGATCAATCCGCTTTAACCCATCTATGGTTATGAGCTTCGCCGTCAGATCCGTTGGGCGGACTATTGGCAAACCATTTGGGCGATCGTCGCCGGGCTGAACGATGCCATACGAGAGAGAACAACCTGGGCTGACAACAGTTTCCAGTGACCTCTCCACCCACCCACCCCCCCGCTCCGTGAAAACCTTCTGCAAATGGCTCTCGAACAAGGCCCGGGCGTTCTGGAGGTTCTGTTCGGCGTTGGCCTTGGCGGTGGCAATGCCGTCGAAGGCCGCGTCGAGGATGGCGACGATGCGGCGTTGTTCGGGGAGTGGGGGAATGGGAACTCTGAAATGCTGTAAGTCTGAGAACTTTAAGTTGTTGATGTTCGCGCCATCCGACAAGGCACCAATGAAATCCTTATAGTCACCTGACGTCATCAGGTGGAACAGGTAGCGCGGGAATACATCTGCACTCGGGGTCAGCATTCCCATGAATCCACCGAAAGCAAAATCGTAGTCATCGTCGATGAATGCGATTTTCCCCAAGTGGCTCTTGCTCCCGCTTGCAGTGCAGATGAGCAACGAATCTTTCTTTACCTTCTTGCTTGCCGGAACAGCAACGGAATCGCTGATGTACTTGAGTTCCGATAGATCAAGAAGGTTGGTGCTGAGGTCTATGTTGTTAGCGCGGAGAACAATGTTGTTCGAGACTTCTACTTCGTCTGTCTTTGCGTAGGTTAGTCCACGCTGAAAGTCGCAAATCTCACCCAGCGGCTTGATTGCCCACCCAGCCTTCACAGCAACGCCCTGATCTTCGCCAGCACGTCCGCGCTCTCGGTATCCAGCGCAGCGATTTCGTCGAGGATGTCCTGCGGGCTGCGGTGGGCGACCGCTTCTCCACCGTTGGGGTTCTTGACTGAAAGATCGTAGTTCGCCGTGTCGCCAGTAGCCTCTCCTGAGCTTGCCGAAGGTCCGACTTTCACGTTCCAGCTTTTCGGCGAATCGGCACAGGTCTTTTGCAGTTCGACGAATTCGGCGAGGTCGGCGTCGTTGAGCGGGTTGGTCTTGCCGAGGTTGCGGCCGGGGTCGAGCTGGTAGTACCAGATGCTGCGCGTCGGCGCGCCTTTCTCGAAGAACAACACCACGGTCTTGACACCCGCGCCCTGGAAGGTGCCGCCGGGGCAGTCGAGGATGGTCTGCAGGTTGCACGACTCCAACAATAATTTGCGCAGGCTCACCGAGGCGTTGTCGGTGTTGCTCAAAAACGTGTTCTTGATCACCACCGCCGCGCGGCCGCCGGCCTTGAGCAGCTTGATGAAGTGCTGGAGGAAGAGAAAGGCCGTCTCGCCCGTGCGGATCGGGAAGTTCTGTTGCACCTCCTTGCGCTCCTTGCCGCCGAAGGGCGGATTGGCGAGGATGACCTCGAAGCGCTGGCTGTCCTGCACGTCGGCGAGGTTCAGCGCCAGCGTGTTGGCATGCACGATGTTGGGCGTTTCGACGCCGTGCAGGATCATGTTCATGATCGCGATGACGTAGGCGAGGCTCTTCTTCTCGATGCCGTAGAAGGTGCGTTCCTGCAGGGTCTTGAGGTCGGCGGTGGTCAGCTTGCCGGCCTTGAGGTAGTCGAAGGCTTCGCAGAGGAAGCCGGCCGATCCGCAGGCGCCGTCGTAGATGCGCTCGCCGATCCGCGGCCGGATTACCTGCACCATGGCGCGGATCAGCGGGCGCGGGGTGTAGTACTCGCCACCGTTGCGCCCGGCGTTGCCCATGCGCTTGATCTTCTCTTCGTAGAGTGCCGAGAGCTCGTGCTTCTCGGCCTGCGAACGGAATTGCAGCTCGTCGATGTGGTCGATGATTTCGCGCAGGTTGTAGCCGCTGTGAATCTTGTTCTTGATCTCGCCGAAGATTTCGCCGATCTTGTATTCGATGGTGTTCGACCCGGCGGCCTTCTGCTTGAAGGCATGCAGATACGGGAACAACTTGCGATCGACGAACTCGCGCAGGTCGTCGCCGGTCAGCGCGCGGTTATGGTCGAGCTTGCCCTGACTGTCTTTCGGCGCGGCCCAGCTTTCCCAGCGGTAGGGCGCATCGAGGATGAAGCTGTATTTGCGGCCCTCCAGCGCGGCCTCGGTCGCCTTGTCCTGTTCCAGCCCGTCGAGATACTTCAGGAACAGCAACCAGGAAGTCTGTTCGGTGTAATCGAGTTCGGTAGTGCAGCCGGCCTCTTTCCAGAGAACGTCGTCGATGTTCCTGAACGCCTGCTTGAACATCGATCAGCGTGTCGCCAGGGCTGACTTCTGGGCGCTGACGATCTGGCCGATACCGGCGGTGGCGAGGTCGAGCAGGGCTTCCATTTCGGCGCGGCTGAACGGCGCGCCCTCGGCGGTGCCCTGCACCTCGACGATGCCGCCATTGCCGGTCATGACGACGTTCATGTCGGTGTCGCACGACGAATCCTCGTCGTAGTCGAGGTCTAGCACCGGCGTGGCCTCGAAGATGCCGACCGAAACGGCGGCGATGAAGTCGCGCATCGGGCTGGCCGGCAGCTTGCCCTGCGCCACCAGCTTGTTGCAGGCGTCGTACAGCGCCACGCAGGCGCCGGTGATGGAAGCGCAGCGCGTGCCGCCGTCGGCTTGCAGCACGTCGCAATCGAGCGTCACCTGTCGCTCGCCGAGCGCCTTGAGGTCGGTGACGGCGCGCAGCGAGCGGCCGATCAGCCGCTGGATTTCCTGCGTGCGGCCGGACTGCTTGCCCTTGGCCGCCTCGCGCGCCGTGCGCGTGTGCGTCGAGCGCGGCAGCATGCCGTACTCGGCGGTCACCCAGCCCTGGCCCTTGCCCTTGAGGAAGCCGGGCACGCCTTCCTCGATGCTGGCGGTGCATAGCACCCTGGTGTTGCCGAAGGCGACCAGCACGCTGCCTTCGGCGTGGATGGTGTAGTTGCGGGTGATGCTGAGCTGGCGCAGTTGGTCCGGCTGACGGCCGCTAGGGCGCATGGGCATGGTCTCCTATTTCGAATACTTGTTGATGGCGTTCTGAATCTCGGCGATGGCGCGCTCGATGTCGTCCTCGGTGAGGTCGGGCTCAGCGGCGCGACCCTTGTCGAAACCCTGCATCTGCGTGGTGTGGGCGTCGAGCGACATGGTCTCGGTCGCGACGCCGCTGGTGGTGTCCTCGTCGTAGCCTTCATGCCAATGGACGGTCACCACCGAAAGATTGTCGCCGGATTCGCCGGCCAATGCCTCGGCGCGGTCCATCATGGCCGGCGTGGCCGCCATGACGTCGCCGTTCGTGTAACCACGGGCCAGTTCCTCGTTGCCAAGGGGCGCCCAGAAGCCGTCGGTGCACAGCAGGATCACGTCGCCGGCCTTCAGCGGCGTCCGCCGCGAAAAATCGATCTGCGGCGCGACATCGCCGCCCAGGCAGGAGAACACCCGGTTGCGGGCGGGATGGCGCAGGGCTTCGTGCTCGGTGATCACGCCTTCGTCCACCATCATCTGCACGCGCGAGTGGTCGCGCGTGCGCGTGACGACCCGGCCGCCGCGCAGCAGGTACAGGCGCGAATCGCCGGCGTGGGCCCAGTAGGCGATGTTGTCCTGGACGACGCAAACGACGCAGGTGGTGCGCGGCGCGTCGGGCAGGTCCCGTTCGTCCGTGTAGTCGACGATGGCGCGATGGGCGTTTTCCAGGCCGTTGGCCAGGAAACGGAACGGGTCTTCCAGGCGCGGTCTGGCCTCGCGCTGGAAGGCTTCGGTGAGGTACTGGACGGCGATCTGGGCTGCGACCTCGCCGTGCAGGTGGCCGCCCATGCCATCGGCGAGGACCATCAGCAGGGCGTCGCGCGAATAGCAGTGGGCGATGCGGTCCTGGTTGTTGCGCCGCCGGCCGATGCGGCTTTCCTGATATATGGTGAATTTCATTTGCGGATCAGTTGCTTGAAGTGGCGGCTGAGATTGTCGAGCCAAGAGGGGTCGTGGGCGACGTGATGGCGTTCGGCCAGCGCCTTCTGCAACTCGAAGACGCTCATCGGCCGCTCCAGATAGTCGAGCGTCATGCACCAGTCGATGGTCTCCAGCAGCTGCATGGAGTACTTGTCCGGCCAGCGGTCCTGGGCCGGCTGCAGGGTCTGGCCCTCGAGCCGCCGGTCGGCGGCTGGCGGCGCCGTGCCCGCCAGACAGGCGTACATCGAGGCGCCGATCGAGTACATGTCGGTCCACGGGCCCATCTGGTCGGGCGCCTTGTACTGCTCGGGCGCCGCATAGCCCGGTGTGTACATCGGCTTCAGCATTGGCCCGTCGTTGCCCAGCGCCTGGCGCGCCGCGCCGAAATCGAGCAGCACGGGATTGCCGTCGGTGCGCAGGTAGATGTTGGAGGGCTTGATGTCGAGGTGCAGCAATCGCTGGGCATGGACTTCGCGCAGGCCGTTGAGCAGGCGCGTGAACACATTGCGGACGAAGGCCTCGCGGATGGCGCCCTTGTGCTTGCTGATGTGCTCCTGCAAGGTGCGGCCGCGCTCGTACTGCATGACCATGTACACCGTCTCGTTGGCGCGAAAGAAGTTGAGCACGCGCACGACATTGGGATGGTTTAGGTGCGCCAGGGCGCGGCCTTCCTCGAAAAAGCACTTCATCCCATGGCGGAAGGCCGGCAGGTGATCCTCGGCGATGGCCGGCGCGATCTGGCCGGCGCCGCGCAACGCCAGCGAATTGGGCAGGTATTCCTTGATGGCCACCGGCTGGCCGTCCTCGTCGTAGGCGAGATAGACGATCGAAAAACCGCCAAGTGAAAGCTGCCGCTCGATGCGGTAGCGGTCGAGCTGGAAGCCGGCGGGCAGGGGCTGGTTGGTCTGCTGGGCGGGCATGGTTGATATACTGGCCGCCATTGTAGTGCCGGCGCCGGACGCGCTAGCCTACACTGAAACGTCGTGTTTCCCCCTGTTTCCCATGGGCCTCGCCCGATGAGCGGCCGGACCAGGCCAGAGAGATGTCTGCCATGATCCAGAGCATGACCGGCTATGCCAGCGGCGATCGCGCGGTGGGCGCCGATGGCGCCGCGGCGATTCACCTCGAACTCAAGAGCGTCAATTCGCGCTTTCTCGATGTCGTGTTCCGTTGCGGCGACGAGCTTCGTTTCCTCGAGATGCCCTTGCGCGAACTGCTGACGGCGCGCATTCATCGCGGCAAGGTGGAGTGCCGGCTCCATCTGATTCCGCGCCAGGGCGGCGCTCGGCGAGAACTGACTTTGGATACCGGGCTGGTGGACCAGCTCGGTCGGCTGGAGGTCGCCGTGCGCGCCGCCCTGCCCGATGCCGAGCCGCTATCGGTGGCCGAGGTATTGCGCTGGCCGGGCATGCTGGGCGATGACAGTCTCGATCCGGCCTTGCTGCAAGGCGAGGCCGTGACCCTGGCCGGCACGGTGATCGACGAATTCGTCGCCAGTCGTGCCCGCGAGGGCGGCAAGCTGGGTACGACCATCGTCGATCGCGTCGCGCGCATGCGCGATCTGGTCGCCAAGGTCGGCCCGATGTTGATCAGGGCGCTGGAGGATTACCAGCAGCGCCTGGCCGCCAAGCTGCGCGAGGCGGTGGCCAGCCTCGACGAGGAGCGCATCCGGCAGGAGATCGGGCTGTTCGCCGCGCGCATCGATGTCGCCGAGGAACTGGCGCGGCTGGCGACCCATCTCGACGAGGTCCAGCGTGTTGTCGACAAGGGCGGCGCGGTCGGCAAGCGGCTGGATTTCCTGATGCAGGAACTCAACCGCGAAGCCAACACGCTGGCGTCGAAGTCGGTGTCGGCGGAGGTGACCGGGATCGCGCTGGAGCTCAAGCTGCTGATCGAGCAGATGCGTGAACAAGTGCAGAATTTAGAGTAAGCCATGGATACGCCAGGCAGTCTTTTCGTCGTTTCCGCGCCGTCCGGCGCCGGCAAGAGCACGCTGGTCAAACTCCTGCTGGAGTGCGACCGACGGGTGCGCCATTCCGTTTCCTGCACCACGCGCGCGCCACGGCCGGGCGAGCAGGATGGCCGCGAGTATCACTTTGTGGACATTCCGGCATTCTGCGCCATGCGCGACCGCGGCGAGTTCATCGAGTGGGCCGAGGTGCATGGCAACTTCTACGGCACCTCGCGAGTGTGGATCGAGTCGCAGATGCAGGCCGGGTGCGACATGCTGCTCGAGATCGACTGGCAGGGCGCGCAGCAGGTGCGGCGGCTGTTCCCGGCGGCAACGACCATTTTCATCCTGCCGCCGTCGACCGCGGAGCTGGAGCGGCGGTTGCGTGCGCGCGGCCAGGACGCCGAAGATGTGATCCAGCGTCGCGTGGCGGCGGCGCTGGGCGAGATGCGCCACGTCGGAGAGTTTGATTTCGTTATAATCAACAAAGACTTGCAAACGGCAAGCGAAGATCTGGCGGCGGTCGTGCGCGCCGCGCGTCTGCGCTTGACGAACCAGCGGGCGGCGTTGCCCGAGATGTTCCATTTTCTTGAACAGTGATTGTGAAGGATACCGCCCATGGCCCGCGTTACCGTTGATGATTGCATGAAGAAGTTTACCAACCGTTTCGAGTTGACTCTGGCGGCTACCTACCGCGCGCGGCAACTGACCATGGGCAGCATGCCGATGGTGGAAGCGGACCGCGACAAGGCGACGGTGATCGCGCTGCGCGAAATCGCCGCCGGCAAGGTTGGCCCGGAAATCCTGACCCGCGGCCAGGCGTAGCCATGTAATAAACGGACGGGATTCCACTGACCATGGCGGCCGTGTTCCCGTCTTCGCCACAATTGTTCGCGCCGAGCCGCCCCGCCGGCGACGAGCAGCCCATCCTGTCGGCGGACATGCATCCGCCGATCGACCTCGAGGAAGATCTCGATCGCTTCCGTGCCGAAATCCGTGCCTACCTGAAGCCGGACGACGCGGCACAAGTGGAATCCGCCTACCATTTCTCCGCCGAGGCGCACCGAGGCCAATACCGTACCAGCGGCGAGCCCTATGTCTCGCACCCGCTGGCCGTCGCCGGCACGCTGGCCGGTTGGCGGCTGGATGCCCAGGCGCTGACCGCGGCGCTCCTCCACGACGTGATGGAGGATACCGCGATCACCAAGGTGCAGCTGGCCGAGCACTTCGGCAAAACGGCGGCGGAACTGGTGGATGGCGTGTCCAAGCTCGATCGTATCGAGCACCAGTCCTACGAGGAGGCGCAGGCGGAAAACTTCCGCAAGATGCTGCTGGCCATGGCCCGCGACGTGCGCGTCATCCTGATCAAGCTGGCCGACCGCCTGCACAACATGCGCACGCTTGATGCCGTGCCGCCCGCCAAGCGCCGCCGCGTCGCCCGCGAGACGCTGGAAATCTACGGGCCGATCGCCAACCGGCTCGGGCTCAACGGCTTGTACCGGGAACTGCAGGAGCTGTCGTTTCGCCACCTCCACCCGATGCGCTACCGCGTGCTGGTCAAGGCGGTGCGGCAGGCGCGCGGCAACCGGCGCGAGGTGGTCGGCAAGATCATGGAGGCGATCAAGTCACGCCTGCCCGGGGCGGGCATCGAGGCGGAAGTGTTCGGCCGCGAAAAGCACTTGTATGGTATCTACCGCAAGATGCGCGAGAAGCACCTGACCTTTTCGCAAGTACTCGACATCTATGGCATTCGTGTCATCGTCCAGGATGCGCCGACCTGCTATCTCGCGCTTGGCGCCCTGCACGGCCTGTACAAACCCGTGCCGGGAAAGTTCAAGGATTACATCGCGATTCCCAAGGCGAACGGCTATCAGTCCCTGCACACCACCCTGATCGGTCCCTACGGCACGCCGGTCGAGGCGCAGATTCGCACCGAGGAGATGAATCACGTCGCCGAATCCGGCGTTGCCTCGCACTGGCTGTACAAGAACGAGCACGGCCTCTCGGACCTGCAGCAGGAAACCCACAAGTGGTTGCAGTCACTGCTCGAACTACAGTCGGCGTCGCACGATTCGGCCGAGTTTCTCGAGCATGTCAAGGTCGACCTGTTCCCGGGCGAGGTCTATGTGTTCACGCCGCGCGGCAAGATCCTGGCGCTGCCGCGCGGCGCGACGCCGGTGGACTTCGCCTACGCCGTGCATAGCGACATCGGCAACCGCTGCGTCGCCTGCCGCGTGAATTTCGAATCGATGCCGTTGCGCACCGAGTTGCGCAACGGCGACCGGGTCGAGATCATCACCGCGCTGGCGGCCAGCCCGAATCCGGCCTGGCTCGCCTTCGTCGTCACCGGCAAGGCCCGCGCCCAGATCCGCCATTTCCTCAAGACCCAGCAGCATGGCGAATCCGTGGCGCTAGGCGAAAACCTGCTGGGACAGGCCTTGCGCGCTTATGGCGTCGCCAGCCAGGATGTCGATGCCGGAACCTGGGATCGTTTCCTGCGCGAATCCGGTCCCCGGAGCAGGGAGCAGGTGCTGACCGATATCGGCTTGGGTGTGCGGCTGCCGGCCATTGTCGCGCGCCGGCTGGCCGAACTGCGTGATCGGCATGAGCCGGTGGTGGGCACCGCGGCCGAGACCCGGCCGAATGCCATCCTGATCCGTGGCACCGAAGGCGTCGCCGTGCAGTTGGCCAAGTGCTGCCGGCCGATTCCCGGCGATCCGATCATCGGCATGATTCGCAAGGGCCAGGGGTTGGTGGTGCATACGCTCGACTGCGCGTCGCTGGTGAAGCAGCGCGGCGAACGCAACGACTGGGTGGATGTCGACTGGGAACCCGAGGTACGCGGAAATTTCGAGATCGGTCTGCGTGTCGTGGCGGACAACCAGCGCGGCGTCCTGGCGAAAATTGCCGCGGCCATGGCGGACGAGGAATCCAACATCGTTAATATCAGCATGGACGACGATCGCGGCGTGACCACGTCGCTATACTTCACGCTCCAGGTGGCCAATCGTGATCATCTCGCGAGGATCATGCGCCGAGTGAGGCGGATTCCCGAGGTGGTGCGGATCAACAGAACCAAGGATTGATGGGAGCCGAGCATGGCCTTGTACGAATCGGAACACACCCGTTGGATGCGCGAGTGGATGGACAAGCACCCTGAAGAGCGGCTGGCGCAAAGAACAGGCCGGGCGCTGTGGTGGGACAAACCGCCGTGCGACGAGGAGGAACAGCGCCGTTTCGCCGAGGCCCGGGTGCCGCAAAAGGCCTACTATTTCGACGTCAACTGAGCGGCGGCGCGGGTGTGCGGAGTGGAGGCTGGCCGGCCCGATTATTACCCAAGCTGTTTTCTCGACAATCGAAAACCTTGACTGTCGTCAAGTCGGCGATATTTGCTCGTTCTAGGATGGCGTGGTTGCGCCAGCGTGCGCGAAAGCGAAACGATTGTCGAGGGCGGGATCTTGAACATTTCCAGCATTATCGTACATCCCGGTCCGGGACTGGCCGGGGTCGTGCGTACCCGACTGCTTGCCATGGCCGGTGTCGAGGTACATGCCGTGGGCGAAGAGGGCCGCATGATCATCACCGTCGAGACGGAGGGCGAGGGCGCCATGATCGACGCCTTCGAGGCCGTCAACAAGACCGAGGGCGTGCTGTCGGCCTCGATGGTCTATCACCAAACTGAAGCCAATCCGGACGCGGAAATCTCCGTGGGGACGTAGTCTCCGCGTCATGCCATTTCGAAAAGGAGGTCTGACATGCAACTGACACGGCGTGAATTCATCAAGGCCAGTGCGATTACGGCGGCAGCCGGCGTCGCCGGAATGTCGATACCCGCCGCCGAGGCGATTGCCCAAACGGCGAGCAAGGATGGCGTGCGCTGGGACAAGGGCGTCTGCCGCTACTGCGGTACCGGTTGCGGCGTGCTGGTGGGCGTCAAGGACGGTCGCGTGGTCGCCACCCAGGGCGACCCGGATGCCCCGGTGAACAAGGGCCTCAACTGCGTCAAGGGCTATTTCCTGTCGAAGATCATGTACGGCCAGGATCGCCTGACGCGGCCCTTGTTGCGCATGAAAGACGGCAAGTTCGACAAGAACGGCGAGTTCCAGCCGATCAGCTGGGACCAGGCTTTCGACATCATGGCCGAGAAGGTCAAGGCGACGCTGAAGGATCCCAACCAGGGGCAGCGCGGCGTGGCGATGTTTGGTTCCGGACAGTGGACGGTGTGGGAAGGTTATGCAGCCGCCAAGCTGATGAAGGCGGGCTTCCGCTCCAACAGCATCGACCCGAATGCCCGGCATTGCATGGCCTCCGCCGTCGCCGGCTTCATGCGCACCTTCGGCATCGACGAGCCGATGGGCTGTTATGACGACGCCGAGCATGCCGACGTATTCGCCCTCTGGGGCTCGAACATGGCCGAGATGCACCCGATCCTCTGGTCGCGCATCACCAACCGCCGTCTGACCGCGCCACACGTCAAGATCCACGTGTTGTCGACCTTTACCCATCGTTCTTGCGAACTCGCCGACAACGAACTCATCTTCAAGCCGCAGTCCGACCTGGCGATCCTGAACTACATCTGCAATTACATCATTCAGAACAACGCGGTGAACAAGGAGTTCGTCGCCAAAAACGTCGGCTTCTTCCAGGGCGTCACCGACATCGGCTATGGCCTGCGGCCTAACCATCCGCTCGAACAGGTCGCCAACAACAACGGTTATCCGGGTGCCGACGGCAAGCCCAAAGGCGACCCGAATAAGCACACGCCGATCAGCTTCGACGACTTCGCCAAGTTCGTATCGGAATACACGCTCGACAAGGCGCACCAGATCTCCGGCGTACCGAAGGACAAGCTGGAGGCGCTGGCCAAGGCCTATGCCGACCCGAAGACCAAGGTCACCTCCTACTGGACCATGGGCTTCAACCAGCATACGCGCGGCACCTGGGTCAACAACATGATCTACAACGTGCACCTGCTGGTCGGCAAGATTTCCGAGCCGGGCAATAGCCCGTTCTCGCTGACCGGCCAGCC